>Ga0302195_10003584_pt1 | contig 12072 bp, 9 predicted proteins | sample II_Bog_N1_2_FD_198778 | JGI IMG/M metagenome (GOLD analysis project Ga0302195, IMG submission 198778) | Peat permafrost microbial communities from Stordalen Mire near Abisko, Sweden - II_Bog_N1_2 | ecosystem: Environmental > Terrestrial > Soil > Wetlands > Peat | place: Sweden: Abisko, Stordalen...
CGTTCCCCCGCTATCCGCCCCAGCGCCTCCCGCAAGGCTCGCGCTTCCGCTGTTTGCAGACAGCGCCAGGCTGGTGTTCCCGCCGGAGATCGTACCCGTCTCTCCCGATTCGCTCACGCTGGCGCTCGATCCGTTGGCGCTCACGGTGACCACCGAGCTGGTTATCGTAATGGTGTTCTTGCCGCCCGTCTGCGCGGCGATCTGCTGGGCGATCGCACCCAGGCTGTTCAAGGTCAGGCTGGTGGTCAACGCCTGCACGGCCGCGGTGATCTGGCTGGCCGAGGCGCCCTGCGCCACCAGCGCGCTGCTTACCTGCGCGGTCAGCTGCTGGATCACCCCGCCGATTGTGTTCAGATCGCTGGCGAGCACTCCCCCCGCTGCCGAGACCGCATTCGTCGGTGCTGCACCGCGCGCCGCGCCCGTTCCGTCACCGAGGCCGCTGGCAAAGCTGACCAGGTCGTCGACCCAGCTCGTGTCCCCAGACCCATCCCGCCCCGCCGTGTTGATGGCCGTACTCAGCCCGGAGAGCAACGCTCCCAGGGGCGCTGTGCTTCCCGCCTGGGTCTGGACCGAGCTGCTGCTCAGGCCATAGAGCAGCGACTGGGGGATTCCGTTCAGCAGCGCCGCCGTATAGCTGTCGTCGGCGGTCCGGGGCGTAGCATTCCGGCTCGGCGGCATACCGTGCTTTATTGCCGGAACCGGAGTGACAGCTCCCGGCCAATAGATGGGTTCCACTGGGCTCACACCCGACAGAGCGGAAACAGACATGGCGCACCTCGCCCGGGAGCAGGACACACTCCCGTCTTTCTCGCTTGTCGGCGCTGCCGCTCAGGCCGCGAGGAGGCCGCGCGCTTTTTGCCCGATGGTCACGAGGTGCTTCCCGGAGGGGGATCGGCATGTTCCACTTCGGGAACGCTCACAGAATTTTCTTCAAGAAACATCTGCGCGTCGGCAAAACGGTAGCCCACGTAGACATCGGTCAAAACATAGACGGGGCTCGACGGGTCGTCTTCGATCTTTTTGCGCAGCTGGCGAACGAAGGTGCGCAGGTACTCGACTTCCTCGCGGCAGTCGGCGCCCCAGACGGCGGTGAGCAGGCGGGCGTAGGTGACCACGCGGCCGGCGCGGATCATGAGGCAATGCAGAATGTCGAACTCCTTGCGAGTCAGGTGCACGGGTTGGCCGCGCCGGGTGACGCTGCGCTTGACGGGATCCAGGCGAATCTCGCCGATCTCGATGGGCGCGTCCTCGGCGCGAACGGGAGCCTTGACGCGGCGAATGGCAGCGCGGATGCGAGCGATCAGCTCGCGGGTGCTGAAGGGCTTGGTGACGTAGTCGTCCGCGCCGAGGTCGAGCGCTTCCACCTTCTCTTCTTCCTTGTCGCGCACGGTCAGCATCAGGATGGGCAGGCGGGGCGCCACCAGGCGGATGCGGCGCAGGGTTTCCACCCCGCCGATGCCGGGCATGTTGATATCGAGCAAGACAACATCAAAGGCTGCCGCACGCAGTGCCTGCAGGGCTTCTTCGCCGCGCGAGGCCTCCGAGACCTGAAAGCCAAGCTCGACCAGCGGCGGGCGGATGGCGCGGCGAATGGCGGACTCGTCGTCAACTACCAGAATGCGGATGGCGGGCTGGTTCATCGGGTACTCCTCTTTTGTACAGGGGCGGGGATGGCCGCAAAAAACGTGGTTCCTTCCAGATCTTCGCTGGTGACCCAGACGTATCCACCATGCAGGACGGCGACGCGCTTGGCCACGGACAGGCCGATGCCGGTCCCGGAGGCGCGATTGGCCTGCGTGGAAGAGCGATAGTAGCGCTCGAAGATGCGCTCGCGGTCCGACATCGGAATGACCGGACCATAGCTGTGCACAGAGAAGATGACCTCGGCGCGGGCACGGACGGCACGGATGGTGATGGTGGTGCCGAACAGAGAGTATTTGCAGGCGTTGTCGACGTACTGCGTGAGCAGCATGACCATCAGCTGGCGGTCACAGGAGAGCACCAGGTCGTCATCTTCAAGCTGGATCGAGACCTTCATGCTTGCCAGGCGGTCACCCAGGCTGGCGACGACTTCCTCAATCAGCGCGGCCACGCCGACCGGAAGCGCGTGCAGGGCGACCTCCTGGCCGGCATCGAGGCGCGCGGTGGTGAGCAGCCGGGTGGTCAGCTCGTTGAGCAGGTTGGTCTGCTCGTCGATCAGGCCCACCAGGTCGGCCTGCCCGGCGGAGAGGTGGCCCATCTCGCCCAGGCCGGTGGAGGCGGCGCGGATGGCGGTGAGCGGGGTCTTATAGGCATGAGCCAGGCTGTCGAGGACGGTGGCGCGGAGCTGCTCGGTGCGGCGCTCGGTCTCGATGCGGCTCTCGTTGGCGAAGGCGCGGTAGCGGTCGAACGTGATGGCGATGAGCGAGGCGATGGCGTTGTTAATGAGCGGGGTGGTTTCCCCACGCACCACCAGGCTGCCGACAGGAACCGTTCCGAGCCGAACCACGCGGCGGCCCAACCCGCTCACCGGATCATCTTCAGTGGTCTCGAAGTAGTAGACGTTCTGGGCCATCTCCTGAGGGCTCGCGCTCCAGTATCCGGCCTGGTAGACGGTGTGCAGGTCGGCGTCAAAGACGGCCACTGCCTCCAGGGCGAAGATCTCATGGACCAGTTCGGCAAGCTGCGCGCCGGGCTCAACGTGGAGGTTCATTTGCAGCGTGCGGCGGGTGAACTCGTAGAGATCGTGCATCTGGCCGCCGCGCGACTCGGCCTCGCGGGCGTGATTGGTGACCCGGGAGGAAAGGCGGCTTACAGTCAATGCCACCAGTACGAATACGACAAGCGTGACGGAGTTGACCGGGTCGGCAGCCAACTGTTCCGGCCGGCCGGCGCTGAACCAGGCCTGGACCAGGACCGCGGAGAGCGAAACGAAGAGCGCCTGCCAGAAACCGCTGAGCAACGCCGTGGCGACAACGATGAGCAGATACAGGAGCACCACGACCGGCAGCACCCAGCGCGACCACTGGGCCAGGGCCGCGACCAGCACCACGCCCAGCGTGCCCAGCGCGCACTCGAGTACAAACAGGAGCACACGGGAGCTGCGGTTGCGCCGGTTCATGACGGCGCGGGACGAGCGCACGGGGATGTAGCTACCAGCCAACCTGCCTCCAACCTCGCCAGACCGGCGGGATGCGCAAGGAACCGAACCGGCTCGCGAGATAGGCGCCGCAGCCGGCGTCTCTGCGCCTGGCGCGGACGAGCCAGAGTTTCGCTCTTGGTATTGAGCGCCTGGACAAAAAAACGGGATCTTGCGTTAAGAGAAGTTTAACAGGCAGCCGATGAACACTTTAGGCCTGAGGAGCAAGCCTGTCTCGGCAAGAATGCAGCTGACCGGCCGGAGGCCCGAAACGAGGTGCAAATTCGGGCGCAAGGTAGCCACTCGCTGGGACATAAAGACGTCTTTTTGTAATCCTCACGCATTCTTTACGTCGTGTTTGCGTTACTAAAGTCAATCCACAACGTTCCTCATCTTCTCCGGAGGAAAATGCACGCCTCACAGGGGCATTCCCCTCGCAGGGCGGAGCCATGTGCCTGCGCTAACTCGATTCCGATTGAGCACGCTGGCGCCGGATTCTTCGCGTAGTTGACTTTATTTGTTGATAGGCAGGATTTTAGCGTTTCACGAATACTAACCATTTTTTTGGAGGAAGAGTGCCAATGAATTCACATCCTAGTCGCATCCTGCAATCGATCGCCGGGGCAGCCATGGCGGTGGCCATGGTTTCCGGTGCACAGACACCGGCTCCGGCCGCGCCCGCTGCAACACCGGCGCCGGCAGCCACGCCCGCACCGGCGGATCAGCCTGCGGCTGCTGCCGCCGCACCCGCCGCGCCCACATGGAGTGTCGGCCCGATGGATATCAGCGGCTTTGTCGACGGCTATTACAGCTTTAACACCAACACTCCATCGTCTGCTTCGAATCCTCTGACCGCCCCCGGATATGACCAGATCAACCAGCTCTACAACTTCAATGACAAGACCGACATGTTCAATCTGAGCGCCGCCAAGCTGACCTTGAATCATGATCCTGATCCGGTTGGTGCGCATCTTGATCTCCTTTTCGGCCGGACCAACAATCTGATCAACGCCGCACCGACAAACTCAAGCTCTGCCGACCAGTTGAACTATGTCGAGCAGGCATTCCTTAGCCTGAAACCACCCAAGGCCAAGGGCTTCGAGCTGGACTTCGGCAAGTTTGTCACTTCGGCCGGCGCGGAAGTGATTGAAGCCAAGGACAACTGGAACTATTCGCGCTCGCTGCTGTTCGTGAATGCAATTCCGTACTGGCATTTCGGCGCGCGCACTTCGATGCCGGTGTCGAAGACAGAGACGATCGGGTTTCAACTGTTCAACGGCTGGAACAATATCTCCAAGAACAACGGCGGCGTTTCCGGCGCGTTTACCAGCGCGCTAGTGAAGCCCAAGTACACCTGGGACCTGAACTACCTGGTTGGGCCGGAGAACAACAACACCGCATATGGGATCCGCAACCTGATCGACACCACGCTGTTGATTACGCCTCCGGGCAAGTTCAACGCATACATCAACTACGACTTCGGTTCCAACCGCGATGCTCTGGAGGCACAGGGCGACAACAAACTGAACACATGGCAGGGCGTGGCCTTTGCCGCGCACGAGCAGGTGCAGGCCAAGCAGGCGCTCTCCGGCCGGTTTGAATACTTCGACGATCCAAACGGCTTCCAGACCGGAACCGCGCAGCATCTCTACGAGTTTACCGGCACGTACGAGTACAAGTGGCTGGAGGGATTGCTGACGCGGGTGGAGTATCGTGGCGACTTCTCAAACGTTGCCTACTTCCACAAGAACACGACATCTCTGGTTGATAACCAGAACACCATCACGGTAGCCTTCATCGCCTTCTTCGGGCCCAAGCGCTAGGCCAGCTTGCAAAGCAGCTGCGGGGGGTACGATCCGCAGCTGCTTTGCACTAACTCAAAAAGAAACAAGGGCTTCCGGGAATCACAACACGTTTCCGGATTCCTCATTTCATCTTTATCGCACCAACCCTAGGATTCTGATAACTCAAAAGAGCCCCTACCTGCCCGCGGGTACTTTGACCGGGTTAATCCAACGAATGTCCCGGAGGATGCGCCGCCGGGAGCCGACCCAAGAACTTCACTCTTCAGGAGAATGCTCATGGCAGAACAGAAAGCACCTCAGATGCAAGCCACCCTGGGCCTAACCGGGCTGACAAGCAACGCAATGGCCCTCATCGCTCCCGGCGCCTTCCTCTGGCTCACCTTCGCCATCCAGGCGAACACCGGCGTCGCTGGACAACCGTCGACCGCTCCAGCCATGTGGTGGGGCATCATCGCCGCCCTTCTGCTCTGCCTGGCCACGGCCGTGGCCTACGCCGAGATCTCCAAGCTCTACCCCGGCACCGGCTCAAGCTACTACTACGCCGAGCAGGCGCTGCTCTCTAAAGACAAGGCATTCAAGTACGCCCGCGTGGCCAAGTTCATTGTCGGGTGGGGCTCGCACCTTTACTACTGGGTCTACCCCGGCGTGATGGTGGCCACCACCGGCATCTTCTGCGGATACATTGTCGGCTTCCTGTGGCCCAACGTCATGAGCGGCTCAAATCCCGGACCTGTGTTCATGGCAGTGGTCGCGGTGCTGTTCTCCTTCTTCGTCGCGTGGATCGCGGCCAAGGGCGCCGGCGCTTCGACGGCCGTCAACATGGGCATCAACGTGGTGCAGATTTCGGCGCTGATCGTCTTCGCGGCGCTGGCCATCCAGTATCGCGCCGGACATCCTTCGGGATCGGCGGGCTTCCAGTACGATTCGCAAACGCTGTCCACCTACACCTACCAGTTCCAGACCGACAAGACCGGTGCAACGGTGCGCGACGCCAGCGGCAATCCCCTGCCCCTGCTGGATGCCAGCGGCAAGCCCGTCCCCTACGTGATCACCTATCCTGAAACGGACTCAACCGGCGTCTTCCTCACCCACACCACGGCGACATCGGTCGTGTCTCCGCACAAGATCAGCTATGTGTTCATTCAGGCCACGGTGGCCATTCTCATCCTGGTCGGCTTTGAATCGGTCACCTCGATGGGAGGCGAGGCGAAAAATCCAACCAAACACATACCGATTGCCGTCATTTCGTCGCTCCTGATTCAAGGATTGTTGTGCTATCTGATTGAGTATTTCGCGGCCAACTACTTCCTCAATTCGGGGTATCCAATGACCAGTGCTTCGGGGTCGGCCGCACCCATCGGCGACATGATGATCATTGTCGGCGACGCGCTGCTGGGCCAGGGACATGGCAAGTACTTCATGCTGGCTGAGGCGGTCACCGTGTTCCTGGCGCTGATCGGCACCACGCTGAGCTGCATGAACACCGGCGCCCGCGTCACCTACGCCATGGGCAAGGACGACGAGGCTCCGGAGCACTTCGGCATGCTGCACGCCGAGTCACTCTCGCCGCGCCGCGCCATCTGGACCCTGGCCGTGATCTCGGCGGTCATCGGCGTCATTGCTGTCTCGCTGGTCTTTGGCGACGCTGCGGCGCCCACCGATGCCACCATCGCCGCATTGCCGCACGGGTTGTTCTCAAGCGTCGGCTACATGTCTCACGACAAGCTGGCCGCGCTGCCCAACTCGCTGCTCACCATCACCCTCACCTCCAACTTCGGCACCTTCATCCTGTACGCGCTCAGTTGCTTCCTGTGCATCGTGGCCTTCCACAAGCGCCCCGATTACAGCTTTGTGAAGCATCTGCTGATTCCCGGCTTCGGACTGATCGCTAACCTGGTCTGCATGGCCTTCTACCTGATCGGGCCGTTCGGAGGACTGGGCACAAAGATGGAACCGCTCTGCGCTCTGGGCATCTCCGGCGCCTGGGGTCTCTACGGAGCCATCTACTTCATCCGCTCCTCGCAGGCCAAGGGCAAATCGGTGTTGCTTACCGCCAAATAGCCACGCTGTAGTCTGCAACCTGAACCGGCATTGGGTGGCATCCACTCCTCGATCATCTTTTACAATCGAGGAGCGGACAAGCCACCCAGTGGTATTTTGGTTTTTGATCGATCACAATCCAGAATGGCTTTGTAACAGGGCACGACTTCAGTCGTGCCGCAAATACCGCAATAGGAACGTGGGCTTTAGCCCCTGAGGGAATGCCCCACAGAGCACGAAGCCCGTCACCAGGCAGTTTCTAAAGTTCTCTCCGCGCAGGCGGCAAGCATCCCCAGGCGGCAGTGCCCATGTTGGATCTTCAGTTCGGCCAGGCATCGGATTTCGGCAAGGTTCGCACCAACAATGAAGATGCGATGGGTTCGTTCATTCCCTCCTCGCGGCAGCAGGCGCGCTCGCACGGATATTTATTTGCTGTGGCCGACGGCGTGGGCGGATCGGACCTGGGAGAAGTCGCCTCGGCCGCGGCCATTGCCACGTTGATTGCCGGGTTTGGCGACGCACAGGCCGGCACCATGCTTCCCGGGCTGCTTCCCCGCCTCATCCAGCACGCCAACGCGGCCGTGCACGATTGCACCCTGGCCCCTCAATACCGCGGCAAGAGCATGGCCACAACGCTGGTGGCCTGTGCCATCCGCCACGACCAGGCCATTGTCTCCCACGTGGGCGACTCGCGCTGCTACCTGGTACGAAACGGGCAGGCGAAGCAGGTCACGCAGGACCATACGTGGGTGAATCAGCAGCGTAAACTGGGCCTGATCTCAGCAGCGGAGATGGCCGAGTCGGAGTCGCGCCACGTCTTGATTCGCTCGCTCGGTCCGGAAATGTTTGTCTCGCCGGACACCACCACGCTCACCATCATGGCCGGCGACATCCTGGTGCTGTGCACCGATGGCGTGCATGACGAGATGAACGAGCGAACGCTGGCTTCAATCGTCTCGCAGAACAAGGACATCGAAGAGATTGCCCGAGAACTCGTGGCGCGCGCGGTGGAGATTGACGGCGGTGACAACACCACGGCACAGGTGATCCGGGTAAAGGGCGTGGAACAGGTGGGCATGTATCGCGGCCGGCCCTACAGGCTGCCGTCGTGATCCCGTCTTCCGCGTTCGCAACTCGCGACGATTCCTTACGGAATCCTTACCGAATTCCTTTCTCATTACCGATAAAGTAGAAGAAGTCTCCCTGGAGTGTGCACCAAGATGGGTTTTCTCGACGCGCTCGAAGCCGGAGCACAAATCGACTCCTACCGCATTGATGCCCCGGTCGCCCGCAGCGGCATGGCCTCTATCTATCGCGCCACGGACCTGCGCGACAACCGCGTGGTTGCCTTGAAGATTCCCCACCCCGACCTGGAGGCCGACCCGATCCTGTTCGACCGCTTTCAGCGCGAATCCGTGATCGGCGAAAAGCTTGTCCATCCGCAGGTGATGCGCGTGTTTGGCGGAGAAAAACGCTCCCGCATCTACATGGTGATGGAGTGGTGCGACGGCCGGCTGTTGAGGCAGATTCTGGACGAGGGCCGCATTTCGCAGGAGCGCGCCACTCATATCGCGATCGAAGTGCTGGACGCGCTTGAGTACATCCACGCGAACGGCGTGGTGCATCGCGATCTGAAGCCGGAAAACATCATGGTCGATGAGCACGACAACGTCAAGCTGATCGATTTTGGCATTGCCGGCGACGCGGCGGCCAAGCGGCTCACCTATGCCAACTTCACGGCAGCCATCGGCACGCCGAATTACATTTCCCCGGAGCAGGTAAAGGGCAAGCGAGGGGACGGGCGGTCGGACATTTACTCGATGGGTGTCATTCTGTACGAGATGCTCACCGGCAAGTTGCCGTTCATCGGCCCCACACCGATGGCAGCGATGAACGAACGCCTGCTGAACCACCCCACGCCCCCCTCGGTGGCCGATCCCACGATTGGCCCGCAGTTGCAGGAGATTCTGTATCGCGCGCTGGAGCGGGACCCCAAGAACCGCTATGCCCATGGGCGCGAGTTCAAGCATGACCTGGAGCACATATCCGAGGTGGGCGTGGAAGACCGGCCGGAGCTGCGCGACTGGGAGAAGAAAAAGTCCCAAACGACGCGCAAGATTCTCTATTACGGCGGTTTAGCTCTGATTCCGGTAGCCGTGCTGCTGCTCATGTTTCTGCTCGCGCGCCACCGCTGATTCACCGCATTTTTCTCACTCCCTCTCCCCAAATCCTCACGGGTTCCTTACGCGCCAGGACGTAGCATTTGCTTGCATATTCCAAATATTTCCAGCCTGAGGGAGACCCATGACCAAGTACAAATTGGAATACATCTGGCTTGACGGCAAGAAGCCCATACCCGAACTGCGCGGCAAGACCCAGCTCAAATCGTTTGAGACTCCGCCCAAGCTCGAAGACCTGCCGCTATGGGGATTTGACGGCAGCTCGACGATGCAGGCCGAAGGCAGCAAGTCGGACTGCATTCTGAAGCCGGTGGCGCTCTATCCTGACGCCAGCCGCAAAGACGCTTACATTGTGCTGAGCGAGGTAATGCATCCGGACGGCACGCCGCACTCGACCAACTATCGCGCCACCATCGAGAACGACCCGGACCTGTGGGTTGGTCTGGAGCAGGAGTACTTCCTTTACAAGGACGGCCGGCCGCTGGGCTTCCCCAAGGACGGTCTGCCCGCAACGCCTCAGGGCCCGTACTACTGCGGTGTCGGCTATAAATACATGGGCAGCATGGCCCGCCAGATTGTTGAAGAGCACCTGGAGCTGTGCCTGGCCGCGGGCATCAATCACGAGGGCATCAATGCCGAGGTGGCCAAGGGCCAGTGGGAGTTCCAGATCTTCGCCAAGGGCTCGGCGAAGGCCGCTGACGACGTTTGGGTGGCGCGCTATCTGATGATGCGGCTGTGCGAGAAGTACGAGGTCGACGTTGTGCTGCATTGCAAGCCCATCAAGGGCGACTGGAACGGCTCCGGCATGCACACCAACTTCTCCACCAAGTACATTCGCGAAGTCGGCGGCAAAGAGTACTTTGAAGCGCTGATGCAGGCCTTCAAGGATAACGTTGCCGAGCACATTGCCGTGTATGGGCCGGACAACCACCTGCGCCTGACTGGCCTGCACGAGACCCAATCGATCGACAAGTTCAGCTACGGGCTTTCCGATCGCGGAGCTTCGATCCGCATGCCGGTAAACTTTGTGAAGAACGGCTACAAGGGCTACCTGGAAGATCGCCGCCCGAACTCGGAAGGTGACCCCTACCAGATCGTCTCGCGCATCCTGCACACAATCAATAGCGTTCCCAAGCCGGAGCTGGTGGAAGCCTGATTCCCCAGCAAACGCCCCGGCAAACCGGCCGGGATGCAACGGAACACTCTCTTGAACAGGTCAGGCTGTTGGTGTAGCCTGATCTGTTCAGGTGAAACAATCGTGCCAAAACGGGGTATGGCTAACTGGGAAGCGATACTTGCTTCCCAGTTAGCCATGCCCCATTTTGCCGTGGAGCGCTTGCGCCCCCGGCGCAGTTTGCCTACCCCGCTCAATCCGCCCATGTCATTTCACGAAAAGGAGATCCATGTCCACTGAATATCGGAATTTTCTCGCTCTCTCCTATGAGGAGTTGGAAGAACTCAACCTGGCAGCCAAGGCGGAGCGGTCCAGCCGCGTCCCCGCCGACGAGATCCGCGAGAAGCGGATCAAGTACCTGACTGATGAAAAGCGGATCAAGGCTGTGACGGTTCTATTCAGCGACCTGGAAGGCCGGTTGCACCTGCTGGACTACGACAAGAAATTCCTGCTGGGGGCGTATGAGAACCTCACCTTCGATGGCTCTTCCATCCGTGGCTTCACGGCGCAAAAGGAGAGCGATCTGCGCCTGGGCATTGACTGGAGCGCCTTCTACTGGGTGCCGGCGGACGTGTTCGGCAACGGCAAGGTGCTGGTGTTCGGCACGGTCATCGACAAGGACGGCACGCCCTACTCCGGCGATCTGCGCGGCGTGCTCAAACACTACGCCGACAAGCTTTATGCCGAGAAGAAGTACACGCTGAACGCGGCCAATGAGATTGAAGGGTTCCTGTTTGCCGGCCGCGACGCGGAGAAGCGCTACCACGAGACGGGCAAGTTCGAGTTCATCAACACAGGCGGCTACTATCATGTGCTCCCGCTCGACCCCCTGCGCCAATTCATTGACACCGCAGCCGAAGTGCAGCGCGCCCTGGGCTTCCAGAACGAGAAGGACCACCCCGAAGTCGCGCCCAGCCAGTTCGAGATCAACTACGGCTACGGCGAAGTGGTTGCAGCAGCCGATCAGATACAGCTCTACAAGCTGCTGACCCGGCAGATCGCCAACAACATGGGCTACACGGCCAGCTTTTTGCCCAAGCCGGTGGTCGGCGTCAACGGCAGCGGCATGCACACCAACGTCTCCATCTCCGAGGGCAAGACAAACCTTTTCTGGGACGCCAAGGGCCAGGAAAAGCTATCCAGCTTCGGGTGGGAGTTCATCGATCGCATTCTGACGCACGCGCTCGATATCTGCCTGATCTTGAATCCGAGCGTCAATTCGTACCGGCGGCTCGACCCGCACTTTGAAGCGCCGAACCAGATCAAGGCTTCAGCGACGGATCGCGGCTCCATGGTGCGCGTGCCGATCGGCAACTCGCGCTCCATGCGCGTTGAGGTGCGCTCGGTGGCGCCCGATGCCAACCCCTACCTCACCCTCTACTCCATCTTCAAGACCGGCATCGACGGCAAGAAGGCGGACATCGACAACCTGCGCCAGGCGCAGCGGTATCTGCCCGACAATATTCAATCGGCGATTGAGGACTTCAAGGGCTCAGCCTGGATTGCAGAGATTCTGGGCGCCGATGTGCAGGGGCGATTTGCAGACCTGAAGCAAGCCGCGGCCAACCGTTCGCCGCGTGAACTCGGCACGTTCGTCAAGGGCTCCGAGGTGCAATACCACCACGAGGTCTACAACCAGTCGCTCTGGAACTTGTTCTAGGGCCTGTTAACACTACCCGGACGGTGGCGACGGGAGCCGATTTTCCCGAGTTCGAGGAACGAGGAGCGCGCTGTAATGGATTACTGGAGCGACGA
>Ga0302195_10003585_pt1 | contig 12072 bp, 9 predicted proteins | sample II_Bog_N1_2_FD_198778 | JGI IMG/M metagenome (GOLD analysis project Ga0302195, IMG submission 198778) | Peat permafrost microbial communities from Stordalen Mire near Abisko, Sweden - II_Bog_N1_2 | ecosystem: Environmental > Terrestrial > Soil > Wetlands > Peat | place: Sweden: Abisko, Stordalen...
CTCGAGAAGAAAACATCGGAACACATGCGCATGCTGCAGAGGAAACCAGCGCGCGTCAGAAAATACTTTGAGAACGAATACATTGCTTATGCGGCTTAGCAGATATTGTCAGTTGCCGGGTTAATACCAGCTAAAAAGTGAAGCACCTTAGAGCGCGAACATGCGTGTCGGCGTGAGAGGGCTTGCATCTCCAGAAATGGTTTTAATTGATGATTTTATTATGCAGGCCGCGTCCCCAAAATTTGGTACGAGGCTAGGTCATAGCTTCTTAAGTGGCACGCGGGACAATTCAGCTTGCCCCATGCCTTTCTGAGTGGACTGTAAATTAACGCATGAAATGTAGTCCACTATTGCAGCAAAAATGGAGGCCATGATGTTGCAAACCTTTATTACGATTTTCATTGAAACAGCATGAAGCTTTTGGAAGCCCGCCAACTGGAAGCCAGCCGCGACGACCGCGTCTTGTTCACCGGGCTGGACTTTCGTCTGGAGCCGGGGCATATGCTGCAAATCACTGGGCGCAACGGCGTTGGCAAGACCACGCTGCTCAATATGGTGGCTGGGCTAAGCCGGCCTGCCAGCGGGCAGGTGCTCTGGCAGGGTCAGCCGGTAGAGCAGGACTATGCTGCTTACCTCGGCAGCCTGAGCTTTATCGGCCACCTTGGTGGGCTCAAGCCGGGCCTGAGTCCGCTGGAAAACCTGCGCTTTCTCTGCCGCTTGCGCGGCCTGCCTGTCGTTGAAGCTGTTCTATGGGCCGCACTTAAAAAAGTCGGGCTGTATGGCTATGAAGAGGTGTTGGTAGGGCGGCTGTCAGCCGGCCAGAAGCGCCGCGCCGCGCTGGCCCGCCTGTTTGTGGAGGGCACACCCCTGTGGATACTCGACGAGCCCTTTACCGCCATCGACCGGGGCGGGGTGGGTGAGCTGGAGGGCTGGCTGGGCGAGCATCTGGCGGGCGGCGGCATGATCCTGCTGACCACGCACCATGAGTTTACCCCGCAGTTTCCCCTGCATAGTCTGGATGTGGCGGCTTATCGCCCGGGGCGTGCAGCTTGAAGGCGGTATGGGCGCTGGTGGCGCGAGACCTGCGCCTGGCCCTGCGCGGTGGCGGCGACTGGCTGAACCCGCTGAGCTTTTTCCTGATGGTGGTGGCCCTGTTTCCACTTGCCATCAGCCCGGACCCGAAGCAGCTGGCGCAAATGGCCGCCGGCATCGTCTGGATTGCGGCCCTGCTGGCGGTACTGCTGTCCATGGACAGCCTGTTCCGGCAGGATCTGGAAGACGGCTCACTTGAGCAATTGCTGCTGGCGCCGGCGCCGCTGCCGCTGGTGGTGCTGGGCAAGGTGCTGGCGCACTGGCTGCAAACCGGTTTTTGTCTGACCCTGCTCAGCCCGGTGGCCGGGCTTATGCTGTATCTTGATGCCCACAGCATGGGTGTGTTGTTCCTTACCCTGTTGCTGGGCACGCCGGTGCTGAGTCTGGTCAGCGCCATTGGCGCGGCCCTGACGGTGGCCCTGCGTAGGGGCGGTGTGCTCCTGCCCTTGCTGAGTTTGCCCCTGCATATTCCGGTGCTGATCTTTGCTACCGGGGCGGTGCAGGCGGCGCGTATTGGCCTGCCGGTGGGTGGCTATCTGGCGCTGCTCGCGGCTTTTCTGGTGCTGGCGCTCACGCTGACACCGTTTGCCGTGGCAGCGGCCCTGAGACTTGCGGAGGAGGGCTGATATGGCCTGGATCAAGACAGCCTGGGACTACTTTCAGCGCACGGTCAGCCCCAAGCACTTTTACGACATCAGCGGGCGCTGGCTGCCGGTGTTCTGGGCGTTCGCCATCATCCTGATCAGCGTGGGCACGGTCTGGGGCCTCGCGTTTGCGCCGCCTGATTACCAGCAGGGCAATAGCTACCGCATCATGTTCATTCATGTGCCGGCGGCGTTTATCGCCATGAATGGCTACCTCATCATGGCCGCCTGCGGCGTTATTTCACTGGTGTGGAAGGTGAAAACGGCGGAAATGGTGGCGCGCTCGGTGGCGGCCATCGGCGCCTGGTTTTGCTTTCTCAGCCTTTTTACCGGCGCGGTCTGGGGCAAGCCCACCTGGGGCACTTACTGGGTGTGGGACGCGCGGCTGACCTCCATGCTTATCCTGCTCTTTCTCTACATGGGCGTGCTGGCCCTGTATTCGGCTTATGACAGCGCCGCCAGCGGCGGCAAGGCGGCGGCCATATTGTCGATTGTCGGCGTGGTCAACCTGCCCATCATTCATTATTCGGTGGTGTGGTGGAATACCCTGCATCAGGGCTCCACCTTCACGCTCACATCAAAACCCAATATGCCGCCCGCCATGTGGCTGCCGCTGGTGGTGATGCTCTTTGGTTTTTATGCCCTGTTTGCGGCCACTGTCATCATGCGCACGCGCAACGAAATCCTGCACCGCGAGCGCCGGGCCAAATGGGTGCGGGAACTGGTAGCGGCGGAGGTCGGGCATGGCGTTTGACAGCGTTGCCGCCTTTCTGGCCATGGGCAAGCACGGGCCCTATGTGTGGAGCGCCTACGGCGTTACGACCCTGGTTGTGCTGTGGAATGTGCTGCAACCGTTGTTCCGGCGGCAGCAATTGCTGCGCGAGCAGGCGGCGGCGCTGCGTCGCGCTGCCGAGGACGATGAGAGTTAAGGATTTTTGTTTTATCTGAATTGAGTAGTGGTATGAATCCCAAGCGGAAAAAGCGTCTGATCATTATTCTGGTGCTGCTAGCCGGCGTTGGCACGGCGGTCGGTCTGGCCACCTATGCCCTGCGCCAGAACATCAATCTTTTTTACACGCCAACTCAACTGGTCAGCCACGAAGCACCGGAAGGCGAACGTATCCAGGCCGGCGGTATGGTAGTGCAGGGCTCGCTCAAACGTTCGCCGAATTCGCTGGCGATACGCTTCACCCTGTCGGATTTCAAAAACCAGGTGGATGTGACTTATACCGGTATCTTGCCCGACCTGTTCCGCGAAGGGCAGGGTGTTATTGCCACCGGCCGCTATGTAGGCGGCGTGGTGCAGGCCGACCAGATATTGGCCAAGCATGATGAAAAATATATGCCGCCGCAGGTGAAGGATGAGTTGGACAAGTCGGCGCGTAGTAGTGATGGGGTGGACGGTAAGGCGCCTTACTGAGAGTCTGGCAGCATGTCTTCACTCCGTATGATCTGTTGCAGTGTCTTGTTCAGGTTGTACCTCTATCGTCTGCATTCACCCACGCACCGCTTATGTAGACCAGACTTCTGAGCAAATCCGGTGTCATAAGCTTCATGGTCAGTTTCCAAATCGGTGTTTGTTGGTCGGGGTCAGGAATGGGGGCGCCAAAAGGCCGCCATGTAGATCGCCAGCGCATCGTCGTATCTGACAGGCCGTGGGTTGTTGACCAGCAGACGCTGTTGTTTCATCGCTTCAGACGCCAGCATTTCCAAGTCTGCTGCAGTGACCCCTACTTCACTCAGGCGCCGTGGAAGACCCAGTAGGGGCAGCAATCCCTCAAAATAGGCAATTAGCTGATTGCAGGCCTCATATCGCGTACGTCGGTGATTCTTGATTGGTACAACGATATCGGCAAGCTCGGCATAGGCAGTCATTGCTATGGGAGCGTTGAATCGCAGGACTGGAGCCAGTACAAGTGCATTGGTCAGCCCATGGGACAGGTGGAAGCGGCCACCGAGGGGATAGGCCAATGCATGGACCGCAGCCACGGGAGCATTGGCAAAAGCCTGCCCGGCCAGGCAGGCTCCCAGCATCATGGCCTGCCGGGCCTGCACCTGGCCGCCATGATGGGTGGCGGTTTCAATATTCCGGGACAATAAGCGCAGGGCTTCCCGTGCCAGCATGTCGGAATAGGGGTTCTTGTGGTGCAGGCTGGTGTAGGCCTCGATGGCATGGACCATGGCATCTACGCCAGTTTCGGCGGTAATGCGGGGTGGCAGGCCCAGGGTCAGCTCTGCATCCAGTACCGCGAAATCCGGGTAGAGCTGCGGCGCAATCACGCCGGTTTTGGTGTGTTTGTCGCGAGTCACCATGGCGATTGCCGTAACTTCAGAGCCGGTGCCGGCAGTGGTCGGTATCAGGATCAGGGGTAGGCGCTTTCCCTTGGCCTGGTCAATACCATAAATGGAATCAAGGCTTTCTCCCGAGCCGGCCATTAAAGCCACTAGCTTGGCGGTATCCAGGGAGCTGCCACCACCGAACCCTATAATCCCGTCGGCGTCGACACTTTTGGCCTGAGCCAGTGCTGCCATGATGGTGCTTTCGGGCGGATCCGCCACAACGTCTGCAAAGCTGCATACAATCAGGCTGGCCTCCAGCAGCATGGTTTCAATCCGGGCCAGCAGCCCCAGACGGCTTATGCCTGCATCGGTTACGATGAGAGGCTTGGAAATCCCCGCTTTGCGGCAAATCTCTCCGAGCCGGCGCGTGGCGCCAATTTCGCAGATGATGGATCGGGTGGTATGAAACGAAAACGGATTCATGACTCTAGCTCGAAATGCCGATGTGCTGCAGCGCATTTAGATGACTGTGTCCTGCATTCTCGACCAAAGTGCTCCCACTGAAGCGCTCTACTACCGGGTGACCTCCTGACGCGAAAGGCAACGGCGAGCCCGAGCAGAACACCGAAGTCAGCAAGGTCAAGAATGACATTGCGCTGGCCCTGTAGCGGCAGGGGTTTGCCGCCCGACCGTATGACCTCCGGCAGTTGGTCACCCGCGTCAGCGCCTTGGTCACCTATCAGCAAAATTAACTTGCCTTTGATACTAACGACATCTTCTGAAGTCGGAATGAGATGTAGCTTGGAGTGGCGAGTAAAGTTTGGGCAGTGCCTCGATCCGAATTGTGTTTGCGGATCGCGATGGCGGCATCATTTTTTGCTGTGTGGATGCCACAATTGAGAGTTCGTCGGGCCTCAATTTCCGCCGCCTATCGGTATCTGGAAGACCCTGCTGGTAACGGTTCCTGCTGGGTCATAGATGGGATTTTCCTGAAAAAAGCGTGTCAGTGCCCTGTCCAGTGCCGCCTGAACTTCTGGTTGCTCAGCTTGAGGGAGAGCCGGAATTTCCATCAGCTGAAGCGTCGGTTGAGCCAGGAAAAAGCGTTGCGTTTTCAGGTCTGGGCGCACACTGCCTGTGACGCTAAGGGAGCCTTGCAGCTCGCCGCCATCCGTCATGGCAACCCGAACCTTTAGCGTGGCACTGATGCCCTGGTTGTCCGGAAGGACTACGGCCATCAGATTTTCCAGTGTCAGTGCTTTGGCGTGGGTGGCAGGCGCAACAATGGCGGCTGTTGACACAGTCCCGGGCGGGCGTGCCACAGGGCTAACAGTTTCCGGGGCCGTATCTTTGAACACCAGCAAGGGCAATGCCATGACACCCAGTCCCAGAATGAGCAACAGTCCCACCTGTCCGTGATGCTTAGGCATGGCCGGAACCCATCAATGGCAGTTGCGACCCTACTAGCATGGCGGACGTGCGGCGCGACACCCCTAATTTCACAAAAATGTTTTTTAAATGCCATTTGGTAGTGGTTACCGAAATGTTGACCCTGCGACTGATATCTTTATTGCTCAGGCCGCGCCGCAATAGTTCCAGTACCTCGCGTTCTTTGAGCGTTAGGCGCTGCAGGGAGTCATTACGCGTGGTTTCCTTTTCGGGCTCGTTGAGCAGGCTGCGATAGGTGCTGGAATAGATGTCGGGCAGATTGAGCGCTCCTGTCGCAGTGGCGCCGCGCACCACCTCGGCCAATCCTGGAGCCTCATCGTAGGTGCTGCGAGTGATGCATTGCAGACCGACCTGCTCGATCAGGTTCAGTAAGCCCTTGAAGGCGTCCTCGTTGCCTTGCAGATGGCGCAGGACAAGCTGGTTGGCGTCGATCACCGCAGCACGGGCGTGCATGCCCTGACGGTGCACCGTTGCAGAGATAGCCGCCAAAACCTGCTCGGCATCGGTCCAGCGTTCACGATAGCGCAGGTAGTGCGCGGTGGCGAGGCCGTCGAAAATCCAGGCTTCGTCATAAGGACCGGCTTCGGCCCAGCTTCCGGCACCGTGGCGCTGCAGAAGGCCTTTGTCCAGCGCGATCTGCTCCACGCTGGCGTGCAAGCACTGTGCAATGGCTTGGCGCAGTTCCTCCACGTCCAGTTGGCTGACAAAGAATTCGTAATTGCCAAGTTTTAGCAAGCGGCGCAGTTGCCCCAGCAAGCGTGTGGCGCGGTTGTGCTGGCCGCTACGATGCAGCAGGCGAGCTAGGGTGACGTAGACGTTGAGCACATTTTCCGTGGCACAGGCGGAATCCACCACGGGAATCAGCTCTTCGAGCAGGTTCTGGGCTTCATCGAGCCGGTTTTGCTCGTAGAAAATGACGGCCATGGCGGTGCTGGCGTTGATCCAGCAGGGCGAGTGCGGCTTGCCGACGTGGCGCTGGTACAGGGCCTCGCCATTGGCGCGGGCACTGAACATGTCGCCGCGATGGCGGTCGGCGAGAATCATGATAATGTCGGCAAAGCTGGCCAGATATTCGTGGCCGATCTGCTCCAGCACGGTCTTGGCACGCTGCGCCTGCTCCAGCGCAGCCTTGCAGTCACCGGATTGGAGGTGGTAGCGCGCCTGCATGGCCAGCGAAAAGGCGCGGATATCGTGGTGCGGTGTGACCTCGACGCAGCCACGGGCAAAGGCAGCCCAGAACTCCGAGTCGTGCTGGAACAGTTGCAGCATTTCCTCCATGAAGGCCAACTGTGCCTGCTCGGCCGGCGTCGCGCTGGTCATGCCGCCACCGTCGCTGATTGCACCCAAGTGGTAGCGCGCCTGGTTGAAGCGCCGCGACAGGATCAGCGCCCCCGCCAGCGGCAGGAACAGGCCGGGGTCCTGGTGCAGCACCGGCTCTGGCACCGGCTCCAGGGTGCGAATAATCTCCGTGAACTTGCCCTGGCGCATCCAGCGCTCGCCGCATTGCCGCAGCAATGTGATCACCAGGTCAGGGCGCTGGCTTTGCCGGGCGTGGTGCAGCGCCGTTTCCTCGTCACCGCTAGCCAGGAAATGATCGGCGGCGCGCGCGTGCAGTTGGTCAAGTAGTTCCGGCTGCTCGCGACGCAGGCAACCCTGCAGGAAATTCTGGAATAGCGGGTGGTAGCGGTAACCGCCATTTCCGTCTTCCTCGGCGTGAATGAACAGACCCTGACGCAGGGCTTGTTCTAGCAGCTCGGCGGAGTGGGGGAGCTGAAGCACCTGGGTACAGAGGTTGGCGTCGAAGCTTTCAAATATGGCGCTGTGGAGCAAGAAATGCCGCAAGGACTCGGGTAGGTCGACAAGCACCGCCTGAGCGAAATAGTCGACGATCTCCGGCTGGCTGCCGTTCGGCCCTATTGGAGTCAGGTGGTCACGCCCGCCGTGCGCCAGTAGGGCCAATTTGGTGCCCGCCACCCAGCCTTGGGTAACCCGCAGTAGATGTTCGACGTCCGCCGCAGCCAGTGCTGGTAGTCCAAGCTCCGCACCCAGCTGGCCCAACTCGCGCGCATTCAGGCGCAGGTCGTGGCCGTCGATCAGCAGCAGGCGGTCTTCCAGCTTCAGCCGGCTCAGGGAGAAGCCCGGATGGCAGCGGCTGCTGATGATGAAGTGCACCTGTGGCGGCAGCTGCTCCAGCAGCAGGGCCAGGGTGGTCTGGATCAGCGCATGGCCGGCATGGTGGAAGTCGTCGATGAGGATGAACAGCTCGCCCCGCACACCCACCAGTGCCTCCAGCAAGGACTCCGTCACCGCTTCCGCCGGCAAGTCGATGGCCGCGCTCAGGTTGGTATAGGCGGCGCTGTCGATGCCCGGCACCACCGCGCGTAAGGCCTCGCCCAGGCGACGGAAGAATCGCGCCGGCTCCTGGTCGCGGCGGCTCAGGCTTAGACTGGCCAGGGGCGCATCCAGGCGTTGCTGCCATTGCTTGAGCAGGGTGGTCTTGCCGGAACCGGCGCTGGCCTGCAACAAGGTCAGGCTGAAGTCGCGGCTGTGGTCGAGCAGGGCCAACAGGCCAGGGCGGGGCAGGCGCCGGGGGGAGTGGGTGTCGCTGGTGGCGATCATTGACATGGCGGAATCCCTACCGGGTAAGTGCCGGTGTTCTTGGTGGATAGGTTCTTTTTATTGGAAAACCGGCAGCTGTAGCCGTGTTTCGCTGGGGGCGCCTAGTCAACTCAAGAGCGAACGGTTGATGTCAATTGGCTGCCTCAGAATTCCGATTCCTCGCCCCTGTTCGCGCCTGTTGACGCCCAGCTAAGCAATGGGTTCTAAGTCCGCTTAAACCGGGCTCAAATTGTGAGCCGAGTCCTCAACCAAGCCGCCGCACAGTCCCCAACTTCATCGTGGCTTGAAATGATCGTACCATAATGGTACTGGCGTACAAGAAGGCCCCTGCCAAAGAGGGGGCGTAATCTCAATCTGGCCTTGGCAACATTGCACTGCCCGGAACCGCCCCAAACCGGCCGGAGCTACAGGCAACCAGGAGGTTACAATAATGAAAAAAATGCTCAGGGGAGCGGCGCTTGCATTACCGCTACTAATAACGGCGGGACTGGCGCAGGCATCGCCTGCCTTTCCCCAGCAGGCTACAGTCTGCACCACGCTCAATACCGCCCTGGAGGCGCAACGCGCCCTCTCGGCCCTCAGCTTCCCGACGCCGGTGGCGACGAAGCTGCTGGTCAACGGTACCGTGGCTTGGACCACCGGCTCCACGGCCGTGCCTACCCTGCACCCGGGCGACACGATTACCTTGATCGGCAGCGGCTTCGGCGCCGGCCCCAACGTCGACTTCAGCAAGGTCATGGTCGGCAACGCCCGCGCGCTGGAAACCGGTCTCAGCATGTATCAGCAGCAACTGGATCTGATCTCGGAGGTGAATTACGAAACCAAGGTGGTCGACAGCACTTGGCCGTCGGACATCGTTTCCTGGACCGATAGCCAGGTGGTGTTCACGGTGCCCGAACACGCCAGCGCCGGGCCCCTGCAGCTGCAAGTGCAGAAGCGCATCGGCTACAACATGTCGCTGACCAAGCCCGGCCAGCCGCATCTGGTGATCAACCCGACGACCCAGCGTATCACCGACACTACGTTTGTGCAGACCTGCGATACCGTTTCGCAGTTGTCGAACAACGTAAAGGCCATCGTGCCGATCAATGTGACTGTGTCGAACAGTGCATTCAGTAGCATGGTGACTCTGGGCCGCTCCATTTTCTGGTCCTATGATTACAACCTCGGACTGTCGCACAAGACGGTCGGCCTGGATTGGGTTTCAATACTGGGCGGCAAAGCCACCGACCCCATCACCGGCCTGGCCGCCAACCCGGCCACTCTGTTCGGTGCCAACCTGACCACTGCCGGCCAGGTGCCAGCGGAGGCGATCAATAACGTCACCTTCAATCCCTACCCCATGATCAATCCCACGCCCGGCTTTCTGCTGCTCACACCACAGCTCACCACCGGCACTACCAGCAATTCCGGCTGGGCCGGCTGGCGTGCGGCGCAGTCCAGCAGCCCCACGCTGGGTTCGGGCAGCTGGATAGGCTTTAACTGCGCTTCCTGTCACGGTTATCGCGTCAGCTACCAGAAGACCCCGACGACGACGGTCACATCGGTAATCCCCGGTCTGCCGAATCCGAACTGGTCGCTCAAGTGGTCGGTGCTCGGCACCAATCCGCTGCCGACCACGGCCAACATGCAAGGTATCGCCACCACGGAAAACGGACCGAGCTGGGCTCCCGGCTCGGCCTTGGTGGACAAGACCGAACTGCTTTACTACGCGCCAGCGGGTGCGGGTGAGGCCACCATGATCCGCAACAATGGTACAGGCACCCTGACCGCCGACAACGACTATCAGTTCTCGCCCATCGCCATCCCCAACGTCACCAACTATATGCCAATCCGGCGCTCGCTCTCACATACGGAGAGTTATGTCGGTTTCGAGGGCTCTTACATTCACTCGGAAGAGCCGGATGGCTCCATGGGCTCCATGGACGCCAACGATCTCAAAGCGCTGACCGCCTACATGTCGACCTTGAACCAGAATGACGGCGATCTGGTGAATGTCGGAATGTATCGTTGGCTCAAGGCCAATGGCTTGCTGGCGACGCAGACTGGCAACGCCAGCCTGACTGAGGGACAGTTTGTGCAGTCGGGCTGGAAGTCGTATCCAGGCGTGCTGGCGGCAGTGAATACCGGTGCAACGGCGTTCAATCGCGACTGCGGCTCGTGTCATACCGATTCCTTGGGTGCCAATACCAACGAGCGCATGATTCCGCTGAATCAGGTCGGTCGCTTCTTTGAGCCCACCAAGTACCAGCAGCAGGCGCAGTCGATCCGTGTGACTTTCCTGCATGATCTGTATTTTGTGGAGTCACGCGGCCTGCTCTCCGATGGCCATGTGCGCAATCTGGAGGATCTGGTGAATCCTGATCGCTGCACGGTTGGTACCACGCTCTACAACCAGTACTACACACTGCATGCGCCGGTACGGCCGGTGCCGGGCACTCCGGACCAGCCAACACCGGCGCCGGATTACAACCGTAAGGGCGACGCATTCCGGGTGCCGGTGTCCGCTTCGAACTGGCCGACCTCCATGCCGCTGGACGACGGCGCACAACGCAATCTGTTTATCCAGCGCCACCAGTACTTCACCATACCGTCCTTCGACACCGCGAACTACTACTGGGACTATCAGCGTATGCGCGCCAATTACGGCGTGAATGAAATGGGTTCGTCAGCCCCCATTGGCATGCCGGCAGCGCCGCACCCTTGGTGTGCAGCCGGTGCAGGCGATATCTCCGGGGAGGTGGAATATTCACTAACGAAATAAATGTAGCATCCTTGCCCGCGCCAATGAGGTGGCGCGGGATCTTATCCCCCGGTGCAAGCCGGGGGTTTTTTTGATTATGGAGGCGTTTGCAGGTGTTAAACGAGAGGAGACTAGAGGAAATCACAGCAGTGATGTCAACACCCCCAGCAGGGCCCAAGAAGGCTTGGCTTTTTTGGGTCCACATCGAATAGGATGAGTTATCATGATACTCAACTCCATATTTTCTCGTCCTCGTTTTTCTGTCCAAACCATTCTCCTGGCACTCGTATTGGTACTGGGCCGCCCTGCCTTTGCCGATGTATTGCGCTACTGTGTCTATGATCCACTAGGCACATCCGGCGATTATTACTCCTTGGCCAAGGACTATCAGCTTGAGGCGAAACGTTGGGGGGTTGAGTTGAAACTTGATCCTTATGTTAATGACACGTTGGCAGCCGAGGATTTCAAGGCTGGCCAGTGTGATATCACAAATATGATCGGCCTGCGGGCGCGATTGTTCAATGAGTTTACCGGCACACTGGATGCGCCGGGGGCCATTGAGGATTATGCCGAGATGCGGACAGTATTGAGCGTGATGCAGTCGCCAAAGCTGTCTCGGTTTATGACCAGTGGTCAGTATGAAGTAGTGGGTATACTGCCGATAGGTGCTACTTATCACTTCGTGCACGACCGGCAGATCAACACTGTCGCCAAGTTTGTCAACAAGAAGATCGCGGTGATGGGCTGGGACAAGACGGAGTCCATCCTGGCGGATCGGTTTGGCTCCATACCTGTAGCCTGCGATACCACGAATTTTGCCGGCAAGTTTAATAACGGCACCGTCGATGTCGCCATCGCGCCCATCCTCGTCTACAAGAGTTTTGAACTGTATAAGGGCATTGGTGATAAAGGGGGAATCATCCGGCGACCCGTTAGCCAGCTAACCATGCAATTGGTGGCCCGGCAAGACAGGTTTCCACCCGACTTTGGTATCCACAGCCGCGAATTTGTGGCCCAGCAACAGGCTCATGCCTTTGGTGTCGTGCGAAATATGGAAAATGGGGTGGAGCAGCGCTACTGGATCTACATGACGACGGCTGAGCGTGACGAGTATAGTCGATTTTTCCGCGAAGGACGTGCCTACCTCGCCAAGAACGGCTATTATGACAAGCGTATGCTGAATATTCTCAAGCGTGTCCGTTGTGGTGTGAATCCATCCAATACAGAGTGTTCCAGCGGCGAGGAATA
>Ga0302195_10003591_pt1 | contig 12062 bp, 11 predicted proteins | sample II_Bog_N1_2_FD_198778 | JGI IMG/M metagenome (GOLD analysis project Ga0302195, IMG submission 198778) | Peat permafrost microbial communities from Stordalen Mire near Abisko, Sweden - II_Bog_N1_2 | ecosystem: Environmental > Terrestrial > Soil > Wetlands > Peat | place: Sweden: Abisko...
CGGTGATCGCCCCGCACAGCCCGTCGTTACGGAGGAAACGGTCCGCGAGGGGATGCGCAAGATCGCATTCGAACAGCGCGAACTACCGGAAACGGTAAGCGAAGCGCAGGTCTACCCCGATTTCTTCGCGCTCCGGTTTCTGCAGTTCTCGGAGTTCTCTAGCTGGGGCGAAGTCGCCAATTGGGCGAACGAACTGTTCCAGATAAACGCCTCGATCGGCACCGATTTTCAGGAAGTCGTGCAAAAAATCCGCGCACTCGATTCCGACGAAGCGCGTGTCACCGCCGCGCTGGAGTTCGTGCAGTCGGAAATCCGTTATTTTTCGCTATCCCTGGGCGAAAGCTCGCACCGCCCCGCGGCCCCGGACGTCGTCCTTCGGCGCCGTTACGGCGACTGCAAGGACAAAATCATTCCTGTTGATCGCCCTGCTCCGGGAGCTTGGCATCCAAAGCCGGCCCGTGTTGCTCGAAATCGGGCGCCGATCCGGGCTGGAAAAGACGCTCCCCAGCGCTCAGTTCTTCGATCATGCGATCGTTCAGGTGACAATCGGTGGCAAGACGCTCTTTCTCGACCCCACTCGGATCGGCCAGCACGGACGCTTGGACCGCATGGGCCAAGCACATGAGGGCGCGCAGATTCTGGTGGTAGCGCCGGAAACACGGCAATTGTCGACGATCTCCACCGACAACATCAGGGGTATCGTCAGCGACGAAACAAAAGAGCGTGCCACGCTTTCCAAGCTGGGCGGCGAGGGTCAATTGGAGGTCAGCCGCGTTTGGACCGGACTGGGAGCCGAGCGCCTTCGCGTCATGTTCGAGCGCACCTCTCGCGAAAAGCTGGTGCGGTGGATCGGGGACGCTCTGGAACGCAGGTATCCCGGCGCGAAACTCGCCGACGAACCGGCGATCCACGACGATCCCGTAGACAATATCTTTTCGATTGTCGCCAGTTACAAAGTGCCAAACCTTGCGATCGACCGCGACGGCACTTGGGTCGTCCTTTTCAAGCCGGATAACATGCAGGACGTGCTGGTGACCTCACCGTCAGCGACGCGGACGATGCCACTGCGGATTTCGGCGTTCCCTTATAGGGGCAAGTACAGTTTCGAGATGACGTTTCCCGAAGAAGTCAGCGTGGTGGCCGATCCTCGCGCCCAAACCGTCGAGAACAAGTATTTCAGCCTGACCGCAACGGGATCTTTTCGCGGAAACATCGCTAAAACCTCCCTCGAGCTGGCAACATTGGATTCGTACGTCGAAGCTCAAGACTACTTGAAATATTCCGAAGACCTGCGCGCGGCGAACAAGGCCATTGGGGGCATGATCGCGGTCAATAAATTCGGAATCAAATCAACAGACGCTTCCGCGGTGCGCTTCCCGCAAAGAATCCGTGAACTTCGTCAAGAGACCATCACGAAAACAACCGAAACCATCGCGAAAGGGAAGCTCGCCGGGTCCGATCTGGCCGACGCTTATTGCCTTCGCGGCAACGCCTTCGGCGATTTGGGGCGTCACGACGAAGCTTTGCAGGATGCAAATGAAGCGGTACGTTTGGCGCCGAATGCGATAAGCCCGCTGACTTGCCGAGCCGAACTCTATTTTCAGACCGGTCAATTCGAAAAAGGAATCGCCGATTATTCGAAGGCCATATCGCTCGGAGGAACCGAGGCTCTGGCATTTCGAGGGCGCGGCGTTTCCAAGTTCTACGCAGGTCACCTGGAGGAGGCCAGCAGCGACTTTCTGAAGGCGGATGAGATCGCAGACAAGGAAACCAAGACCTATTGTGACGTCTGGCTCATCATGGCTTACGCCCGGCTTGGAAAAGCTATCCCTGATGCCATCGTCAAGCGGATCGTGGCCGAGGCAGGAGGCGAATGGCCGCGCCCTGCTCTCGCCATGCTGACCGGCGCAATAACGCCCGAGGCCATGCTCAAGCTCTTGGAGGAGAAAAAGGGCGACGAGCGTCACATGGCGCTATCGGAAGCATATTTCTATTTGGGGCAGTACTATCTGAACGTCGGTGACAAGAAGACCGCGCAGGCATATTTCGAAAAAGCGCGCGAACTGGACGTGATCATCTACACCGAGCACATTGCGGCGGGCTTTGAGTTGCAACAATTGGCCGGCGATGGCGCCGTCACCTCGCCAGCGGCGCCGGCGGCCGCATCGTCCCTCGCGCGTTAGGACCCGTCCTATACCAGCCGGCTCTGCACCATCGCCGCCTGAATGAAGGACGCGAACAAAGGATGCGGCTCGAACGGGCGCGACTTCAGCTCGGGATGGAACTGGACCCCGATGAACCAGGGATGATCCTCGTATTCGACGATTTCCGGCAGCACGCCGTCGGGTGACAGGCCTGAGAATTTCAGCCCGTGCTGCTCGAGGCGATCCTTGTAGGCGGTGTTGACCTCGTAGCGGTGGCGATGGCGTTCCGATATCTCGGTGGCGCCGCCATAGACATTGGACACCCGGCTGCCGCGCTGAAGTACCGCGGAATAAGCGCCGAGACGCATGGTGCCGCCGAGGTCGCCCGATTTCGAACGCTTCTCCAGTTCGTTGCCGCGCAGCCATTCCGTCATCAGGCCGACCAGCGGTTCGGGGGTCGGGCCGAATTCGGTGGAATTGGCCTGCTCGATGCCGACCAGATTGCGCGCCGCCTCGATCACCGCCATCTGCATGCCGAAGCAGATGCCGAAATAGGGCACGTCGCGCTCGCGCGCGAACTGCGCCGCGCGGATCTTGCCCTCGGCGCCGCGCTGGCCGAAGCCGCCGGGCACCAGGATGCCGTTGACGTGCTCGAGAAACGGCGCCGGATCCTCGTTCTCGAACACCTCGCTCTCGATCCAGTCGAGATTGACCTTCACCTTGTTGGCGATGCCGCCGTGCGACAGGGCCTCGATCAGCGATTTGTAGGCATCTTTCATCCCGGTATATTTGCCGACGATGGCGATGGTGACGGCGCCCTCGGGATTGCGCACCCGCTCGTTGATGACGTGCCAGCTCTGCAACGCCGGCGGAATCCGCGGCTCGATGCCGAACGCCGCCAGCACCTCGTCGTCGAGGCCGGCGGCATGATAGGCTTCGGGCACGGCATAGATGTTGTCGACGTCGCGTGCCTCGATCACGGCACTTTCCCGCACATTGCAGAACAGCCCGAGCTTGCGCCGCTCCTCCTTCGGAATCGGACGGTCGGTGCGGCACAAAAGGATATCCGGCTGAATGCCGATCGAGCGCAGTTCCTTGACCGAATGCTGGGTCGGCTTGGTCTTGAGTTCGCCGGCGCTGGGGATAAACGGCAGCAGGGTCAGGTGAATGTAGATGGCGTGGTCGCGCGGCAGATCGTTCTTGATCTGGCGGATCGCCTCGAAGAACGGCAGCCCCTCGATGTCGCCGACGGTGCCGCCGATCTCGCACAGCACGAAGTCGAAATCGTCGTTGCTGTCGAGGATGAAATCCTTGATGGCGTTGGTGACATGCGGGATCACCTGGATGGTGGCGCCGAGATAGTCGCCGCGCCGCTCCTTGGTGAGAATGTCCTGGTAGATGCGTCCGGTGGTGATGTTGTCGGCCTTGGTGGCGGGCCGGCCGGTGAAGCGCTCGTAATGGCCGAGGTCGAGATCGGTCTCCGCGCCGTCGTCGGTCACGAACACTTCGCCGTGCTGGTACGGCGACATGGTTCCGGGATCGAGGTTGAGATAGGGATCAAGCTTGCGCAGCCGGACCGTGTAGCCGCGCGACTGCAGCAGGGCGCCGAGCGCCGCTGAAGCCAGACCTTTGCCGAGCGAGGAAACCACGCCGCCGGTGATGAATATGTACCGCGCCATGGGACCCAACCTTTAAGGCCACCTGCGCGATTCGCCAAAACGAATCGCTTGCCCCAACTAACATTCCGCCGGGCTGTGGGTGACGCTGAATCAAGAATATTATCAAAGAATTGATGGGAATTGCTCATGCAGAAAGCCAGATGGCCTGCTGCATGGCCACCCTGCTTTATTGCGAACGCGGCGCCTGCGGAGCCGATGGCGCGGGCGGAGTCTGCTGCTGTTCGTCGGACTTCTTCAGCGAATCCAGCAGGCCGCCGCTGGTCGGCGGGGCGATCGGCGTTGCCCCTCCCGGCTGCGACTGCGTCGCCGGACTGCCGATGATCGAACTCGGCGCGCGGTTATAGCTCGCAAGCCACGACAACAGCAGGCTGGTCATGAAGAAGCCGACCGCGAGCACGGCCGTGGTGCGGGTCAAAAGGTTGGCGGTGCCGCGGCTCGACATGAAGCCGGCGCCGCCGCCGACGCCGAGACCACCGCCTTCGGACTTCTGCAACAGCACGGTTGCGATCAGCGTCGCAACAATCATGAGGTGGACGACGATAATGACAGTCTGCATCTCTACCTTCCGTCACAAGCCCAAAAGCCGGGGTCCGGCTGCACGGCGGCTTGCGGGGTTTGAATTCGCGCGGTGTTACACGATCGGACCGGGCATTGTCACCCCCGAACGGGCTTTGGCGCGGTCGCCGATCCGCCATTCCCGCTAGTTAGGGACAGCCCGCCGCAATCGCAAGAAAGTCGGCCGCTTTGAGACTCGCGCCGCCGACCAGCGCGCCATTGACGTTGGCGACCGCCATCAATTCGGCGGCGTTGGCAGGCTTTACCGAGCCGCCATAGAGAATCCGGATCCGGCCGCCCTCCCCGTTAAATCGGGCAATCAGATGATGCCGGATAAGCGCATGAATTTGTTCGACATCTGCAACCGTCGGGGTCAGGCCGGTGCCGATCGCCCAGACCGGCTCATAGGCCACCACCAAATTGCCGGCTTTGGCCTGATCGGGCAGCGAGAGGCTGAGCTGTCCGCGGCAGATGTCGAGGGTCTGCCCGTGATCGCGCTGCTCCCGGGTTTCGCCGATGCAGACGATGGCGGTCAGGCCCGCGCGCCAGGCCGCTTCCGCCTTCTGCCGAACCAGTAAATCGCTCTCGCCATGATCGGCACGCCGCTCGGAATGGCCGACAATGACCGCGCTGGCGCCGGCATCGGCCAGCATTTCGGCCGAAATATCTCCGGTATGGGCGCCCGAAGCCTTGGGGTGGCAATCCTGCGCGCCGATCGAGAGCGTCTTTGAGGCAGCACTGGAACCGCGCGCGGTAGCGGCGAAGCCGGCGATCAGCGTCGCCGGCGGGCAAACCAGCAGATCGGCGCGGTCCGCGACAGCAGCCGCCCCCGCCAGCATGGCCTCGAATTCGGCCATGGAGGCCTTGAGGCCGTTCATTTTCCAGTTGCCGGCAATCAGCGGGCGAATGGCTTCGGTCATGTCAGGGTTCTCGCATGGCTTGGCCCAACAAGCGCTAGCAGAGCGCGCCCGCCAGTTCCAGATGCCGGCCTGTCGACATCGGCGTCCTCAACCAGCCCAATTCGCCCTCCCCCGCCAAGGTTGCGACGAAGCAGTTGCCACTTTGGGATGCCTTATCTCCTCGCTGGCGCCTTTTTGCGGAACTCACCCGCATTGCCTTGGCGCGATTCCGGTTCCCTGCCTCGCGTTTGAAGACGCGCGGCAAAACCTGGCGGGTCAGGATCCTCAAATTTGCGCACAAGGCATCAAATTTACGCTGCCTCGTGAAAAGTCCACCGAACGATCGGAGCTCACCGTCACGCTAACGATGGCCTGCGCCTGGCGACGACGACATCACCCAAGTTGTCCGGATGCAGACAGGTGAATTGTCCGGTGGTCATCGACATTATTTCGAAGCCGAGCATGTCGAGATATGTCCGGTAAAATGCGGTCGAAAGATGCCACCAGGAGTAAGGCGACCTTGCGCCAACGAAGACGTAGACGGGGCTTGCCGATTCGAAAGATCCTTCCGTGATGATGAGCGTATCCTTGGTGACTTCGCAGGCTCGTTGCAGGGCCAAAAGCGGGTCACGAAGGTGAACGAGGATCTGTCCGACCAGGACCACGTCGTGAGGCTGAACGCTTTGCGGCATGCTGTAGATGTCGCCGAGGACCAGGTTCGCCTTCGATCCCAACAGTTGGTGTGAGAACGTGTATCCGTTGCGCAATCGCCGGAAATAAGCCTGGTCATGGTGCGCATCGCCCGTGACGAACTGATATCGTTCGGGACCGTCGGCATCGAAACTGGTAACCGACGCGCCGCGCTTCTCCGCCTCGAAGCTCAAAAATCCCGTTGCCGTTCCAACGTCGAGAAACGTTCGTCCTTCGATCGGCGTGTGGGCGGTATAATCGGCGAATCTGCCCCGCAGATCCCAATATCCGGCAATGCTCCCGACCCGCGGCAAATCCATCGAGTGATAGAATTCGCATTCGCCTTGCGATACCATTGCACATTCCGTCCGTCAGAGATGACATACCCTAACTTGCACGATCCGGCCGCGCAAAGCCGCGCCGGCGGCCCCTCGCTTCCATCGTGTTTTCCGGCGCCTCCCGCTCGGCTTCCGCAGGCTTGGTGATGCAGCTGCGTCGTCCCCCATGGTGCGAAAGGGCGCGGCGAAGTGGCCTATCGGGAACGGCGTGACCGGGCGCGAAGGGGCGGCTATCTTCGGTCCGGGAACGCGTGGCGAGCCTTTGCGCCAGAAGCCAACCGCAGCAGGCTTGCGGCGGGGGTCGTTGGCAAGCTAGACCGTGCCAAGACCGAAAATAGATCATCTATTCCCGCACCCTGGGATTGAGGCGCGGGCGAGAAGCCAAATAAAATCAATCTCTTAGTTTCAGACAGAAGTTGGACCCATGCTTCGAGGAATGCGGAAAGCCTCATCAAACTGGCTCGGCAAAACCATTATGTCGGTGGTGATGGGATTCTTGATCATCAGCTTCGGGGTCTGGGGTATCGCCGACATCTTCAGGGGGTTTGGGCAGTCGACGCTGGCCAAGGTCGGCCATACCGAGATTTCAATCGAACAATTCCGCCGGCTCTATACCGACCGGCTGCAGCAGATCGGCCGCCAGTTCGGCCGGCCGCTGACATCCGATCAGGCGCGCGCCTTCGGCCTCGACCGCCAGGTGCTGCAGCAGGCCATCGCCGAGGCCGCCCTTGACGAGGAAGCGCGGCGGCTGGGGCTCGGACAGTCCGATGCCGAAACCCGGCGGCTGATCCTGAGCGATCCGAACTTCAAGGGGAGTTCCGGCGCCTTCGATCCGGCGCGGTTCGAGGCCATGATCCGGCAGTTCGGCTACAGCGAAGCACGTTATGTCGCCGAACAGCGGCAGGTTTCGCTGCGGCGCCAGATCGCGGGCACCGTCTCGGCAGGGCTCGAGCCGCCGAAACTCATGATCGAGGCGCTCAGCCGTTTCCAGAACGAGCAGCGCTCGATCGAATACGTCAAACTCGACGCCGCCCAGGCCGGCACCATCGATCCGCCGTCGCCGGAGGCGCTGGCCGGCTATTTCGACGATCACAAGACCCAGTTCCGCGCGCCCGAATATCGCAAACTGGCCTTTGTCGCGATCACCCCGGAAGACATCGGCAAGTGGTCGGAGGTTTCCGACGAGGACGCCAGGAAGCTGTTCGAGCAGCGCCGCGACAGGCTGGGAACGCCGGAAAAGCGCGAAGTGTCGCAAATCGTGTTTCCGAGCGAGGAAGAAGCCCTCGCGGCGCGCAATCGCATCGCGTCCGGAACCTCGTTCGACGATATCGCCAAGGAGCGCGGGCTCAGTCCGACCGACGTCGACCTCGGCCTGATCACGAAATCCGAGATCATCGATCCGGCCATCGCGGATGCGGCCTTCGCGCTGCCGTCCGGCGAGGTGAGCCAGCCGGTGCGGGGCAAGTTCGGCGTCGCCCTGGTCAAGATCGGCAAGATCGAACCCGGGGTCGCGCCCGATTTTGCCAGCGTCGCCGCCAGTCTGAAGAAGGAAATTGCAACCGATCGGGCGCGCACCGCGGTCGCCGATCTGCGCGACAAGATGGAAGACCAGCGCGGCGGCGGCGCCAGCGTCATCGAGGCCGCGCAGAAATTGGGGCTTACCGCCGTCACCATCGACGCCGTCGATCGCTCCGGCCGCCTGCCCGACGGCCAGTTGGCGAGCAACATTCCCCGCGGTCTCGATGTGGTCTCACAAGCCTTCAACAGCGATGTGGGCGTCGACAACGATCCGATCCCGTTCAACGGCGGGTACGTCTGGTACGACGTTCTCGGCATCACGCCGTCGCGCGAGCGCAGCCTCGACGAGGTCAAGGACCAGGTCGAAGCGCGCTGGCGCGAAGACCAGATCGCCAGCCGGCTGCGCACCAAGGCAACCGAGATGGTTCAAAAGCTCGATCAGGGCGGCAAGCTCGCCGATGAGGCCGCGGCGGCTGGATTGAAGGTCGAGACCGCCTCGGCCTTCAAGCGCGATGCCGTCGTGCCCGGCGTTCCCGCCGGCGTGATCGCGGCGGCGTTCCGTACCGCCAAGGATGGCGCAGGACAGGCCGCCGGCGCCGGCGACTGGGTGGTGTTCCGCGTCACCGACGTCACCGTGCCGCCCCTCGACCTCGGCTCGGAGGAGATGAAGAAAGTGACGCAGACCCTGCAGCGCGGGCTGACCGATGAACAGATCGCCGAATACGTCACCAAGCTCGAATCCGATATCGGCACCACCATCAACGAAAGCGCCTTCGCGCAGGTCACGGGCGCCAATAGCCAATAACCGGGCGCGATCGGCAACGAGGGCCCGGTTTTTCACGTTTTGCTGAAAGCATGTGATGGACGACTTCAAATCGATCATCGGAAAGGTCGCCACCGGTGCGACCTTGTCGCGCGACGAGGCGGCATCGGCCTTCGACAGCATGATGTCCGGCGAGGCCACCCCCTCGCAAATGGGCGGGCTGTTGATGGCGCTTCGCGTTCGCGGCGAGACCGTCGATGAAATCACCGGCGCGGTGTCGGCCATGCGCGCCAAGATGCTGCGGGTCCAGGCTCCCGCCGACGCCGTCGACGTGGTCGGGACCGGCGGCGACGGCTCCGGCTCGGTCAACGTGTCGACCTGCGCCTCGTTCATTGTCGCGGGCGCCGGCGTGCCGGTCGCCAAGCACGGCAATCGCGCGCTGTCGTCGCGTTCCGGGGCGGCCGACGTGCTGTCCTCGCTTGGGGTCAGGATCGACATCTCGCCCGAACATGTCGGCCGCTGCGTCGCCGAGACCGGAATCGGCTTCATGTTCGCGCCATCGCACCATCCGGCGATGAAGAATGTCGGCCCTACCCGGGTCGAGCTCGCGACCCGCACCATCTTCAATCTGCTCGGGCCATTGTCCAACCCGGCCGGCGTCAAGCGGCAGATGGTCGGGGTATTTTCCCGGCAATGGGTCCAGCCGCTGGCACAGGTGCTCAAGAATCTCGGCGCCGAGTCGGTCTGGGTGGTGCACGGCTCCGACGGCCTCGACGAAATCACCCTGACCGGCCCGACCTTTGTCGCAGCGCTCGAGAACGGCGAGATCCGCAGCTTCGAGGTGACGCCGGAGCAGGCCGGCCTGACCCGGGTCGGCGCCGAGGCGCTGAAGGGCGGCGATGCCGCCGCCAATGCGGTCGGTTTGCAGGGCGTGCTCGACGGCAGGCCGGGCGCCTTTCGCGATGTCGCGCTGCTGAACGCGGCGGCGGCGCTGATCGTGGCCGGCCGCGCCGGCAACCTCAGGGAAGGCGTGGATCTGGCGCGTCAATCGCTCGACAGCGGCGCGGCGGCGGCGCGGCTGAAACATCTGATCGCGGTCTCCAACGACTGAGCCCAGGAGGCCCCGCGATGTCCGACATCCTGACCAAGATCGAGGCCTACAAGCGCGACGAGATCGCCGCGGCCAAGCGCGCCCATCCGCTCGCAGGCCTCCTGGCGCTGGCCAAGACCGCGCCGGCGCCGCGCGGTTTTGTCGACGCGATCCGCCACAAGCTTGCCCGCGGCGAATATGCGCTGATCGCCGAGGTCAAGAAGGCCTCGCCGTCCAAAGGCCTGATCCGCGCCGATTTCGATCCGCCGGCGCTTGCCAGGGCTTATCAGGCCGGCGGGGCGGCATGCCTCTCGGTGCTGACCGACACGCCATCGTTTCAGGGCCATCTCGACTTCATGGTGGCGGCCCGCGCGGCGACCACATTGCCGGTGCTGCGCAAGGATTTCATCTACGATACCTATCAGGTGGTCGAGGCCCGCGCCCATGGCGCGGACTGCATCCTGATCATCATGGCCGCGCTCGACGACGGCGCAGCCGCAGACATCGAGGACGCCGCCCTGGCGCACGGCATGGACGTGCTGATCGAAATCCATGACCGCGCCGAGCTCGACCGCGCCCTGAAACTTCGCTCGCCGATGATCGGGATCAACAACCGCAACCTGCGCACCTTCGAGACCACGCTTTCGACCAGCGAGGCGCTGGCGCCGCTGATCCCCGGCGACCGGCTGATGGTCGGTGAAAGCGGCATCTTCGCGGCTGCCGATCTGGCGCGGCTGGCGCGGCTGGGCATGTCGACGTTCCTGGTCGGCGAGAGCCTGATGCGGCAGGCGGACGTGGCGGCGGCGACCCGCGCCCTGCTCGCGCGCGAGGACGCCGCCGACGCCTCGGGAACACGACGATGAATCGGCACGACGGCAGCGGCCCCTTGCAAGTTCGTGCCGACGAGATCGCGGTCCGGCCTACCCGATCCGGACGAGGGTGAGACGCAGAAAATGGCCGGCGAGAAAGCAAAACGCGCAAGCAACGTCCCTGCCCTCACCCATATCGACGCCCGCGGCGAAGCGCGGATGGTGGATGTCTCCGCCAAGCCCGCCACCGAACGCATCGCGGTGGCGGAAGGTCGCGTCGTCATGCGCAAGGCGACCCTTGAATTGATCGTCAGCGGCAATGCCAAGAAGGGCGACGTGCTGGGCACGGCGCGCGTCGCCGGCATCATGGCGGCCAAGCGCACCTCGGAACTGATCCCGCTATGCCATCCGCTGGCGCTGGCGAAGGTCACCGTCGACATCACGCCCGATTCAAGCCTGCCCGGCTGCATCGTCCGCGCCGCCGTCAAGGTCAGCGGTCCGACCGGCGTCGAGATGGAAGCGCTGACCGCGGTATCGGTGGCGTGTCTGACGATCTACGACATGATCAAGGCCGTGGAGCGCGGCGTCCGCATCGAAGGCATTCATCTCGTCGAAAAGAAAGGCGGCAAGTCCGGACACTACCGCGCCTAGCGCGAACTCGCCGAGGCCGCGCGCCGGGTTGCGACCGCCGCGCGTGAAGGCTTCGGCTACTGCAGCGAATTATTGATCGCGGTAAACTTGGTATTTAGTTTCGAGCCGAGTCCGTTCACGATCGAGATGATCGCCAGCGAAATGCCGGCCGCGATCAGGCCGTATTCGATCGCCGTTGCGCCGGATTCGTCGGCGAGAAATTCCTTCAGCATCTTTATCATCGTTGTGGCTTCCTCAGTTCCGCTGCTGTCGTATCCGCCGACGTCGCAATTTACATGCCAGTGCCGCAGCGCGCACCGTCAAACGGTTAGATGGTTAAGGCCGGATTGATCGACTGCCGCTGGGAATCCGATTCCCGGATCGCAGGCATTCACCCGGCAAACAATGCCGCCCTGCAGTCAGACCGCGGTCGCGCTCGCGCTCTCGATAAGTTGGGTCTTGGCCCGGTTCCCGCACAGCGTCGACAGGCACCAGCCGCGTCGCGGCTTCAGGCGATCGAAGAACATCCGGTCGCATTTTTCGGCGGCAAACATCTCCATCGAGCGAGGGTTCCGGTCCTGGAACCCTCGCTGCAGTTCCGCCACGACGTCTGCAATGCGGCCAGGGCATCGCCGCGCGCCACGCAGCGCCTTGCAGATGCTGCACGCGCGCCGCGTGAAGCGCGTGAGGTCGAACGATTGGGCGAAATCCCGGAGATCGGCCTCAGGTCCGGCAACCCGGGCCTTCTCGAGTCCTTCGAGACCTCGCGCCGATTAAGTCCCGGTTAACCCAGATTGATAACGTCACTTCCATCTCGCTGCGCTAGCTATCCAGCGGCTCGGGCATAGAAACCGCTCGGACAGCAGCCTCGGCAGCGATCAGACAATGACGGCAAACGCTAGCGTCTCGTTCAACATCGAAGCTTCGGCCCGCGGCAATGCCATCCA
>Ga0302195_10003593_pt1 | contig 12059 bp, 7 predicted proteins | sample II_Bog_N1_2_FD_198778 | JGI IMG/M metagenome (GOLD analysis project Ga0302195, IMG submission 198778) | Peat permafrost microbial communities from Stordalen Mire near Abisko, Sweden - II_Bog_N1_2 | ecosystem: Environmental > Terrestrial > Soil > Wetlands > Peat | place: Sweden: Abisko, Stordalen...
CCTGTTCAACCTGCTCGATGCGCGGGGCGCGATCAGCGTGACGGAGCGGGTGGGCGTGATTGGCCGGATTCGAAACCTGGCGGTGGGCGTGGCAAAGGCGTATGCGCAACAGCAGCTCGCTTAGCCGTTAGCTATTAGCCATTAGCTATTAGCTCTTAGCTATTTAATCACCCACTTTGACAGAAGACACATTCGCACGAAGAAGCTAATAGCTAAAAGCTAATAGCTCATCGGAAAGAGACTATGTCAGACTTTTTACTAGAGATCGGCCTTGAAGAGGTTCCGGCCCGCATGATTGCCGGGGCCGAGGCTGAGCTGGGCAAGCGCGTACACGAGCTGTTGAGCCGTGAGCGGCTGCTCGGCGACGGCGCAAAGTTGTCCACCTACTCCACGCCTCGGCGTCTGGCCGTGCTGGCCCAGGGCGTGTTGGCTAGCCAGGCTGACACCGAAGAGAAGCTCACTGGTCCGTCGTGGAAGGTGGCGTTTGCCGATGGAACTCCAACACCCGCAGCCGAGGCCTTCGCCAAAAAGGCCGGAGTAACCGTGGCCGAGCTAGTGAAAGTGGAGACCCCAAAAGGCGAGTATGCGGGGGCGACCGTCAAGCGCACCGGGCGCGCGGCTGAGGAGATTCTGGTCGCCGAATTACCTAAAGAAGTTCTGGGCCTTTACTGGGCCAAGAATATGTATTGGCGCGCGGGCAAGCCGGAGCGTTTTGTAAGGCCGGTGCGCTGGGTTGTGGCGCTGTTGGATTCAAACGTGGTGCCGCTCGAGATTGCGGGTATCAAGGCCGGGAATGTGAGCCGCGGGCATCGCATCATTAACGGAGAAGCGCCGGTCAGGATCGGCGAGGCCAGCGCATATATTGAGCGGCTCCGCAACGCCCATGTTGTGGCCGATGTGGCTGAGCGCCGCTACAAGCTGCGCCAGGCGCTTGACAAGGCGACGCGCGCTTTGCCGGGAGCACGCTGGCGCGAAGATGAACCGCTGGTTGAGACGGTCACCCATCTCACCGAGTGGCCCGCGGCGATCCTGGGCGACTTTGAAGTTGAGTACCTTGACCTGCCTGAAGAAGTTCTGGTGACAGTGATGCGCGACCACCAGAAGTACTTTGCGGTTGAGAGCGTCGACGGCAAACTGGGGCCGCATTTCCTGGCCGTATTGAACACTGAGACCGATGAAGAGGGCGCGGCAATTATTCGTCACGGCAACGCGCGAGTGCTGCGGGCTCGGTTCAAAGATGCGCAGTTCTTCTGGAATATGGACCAGAAGAAACCGTTGACTGAACGCGTGGAGAGCCTGAAAAGCGTGACTTTCCAGAAAGAGCTGGGCAGCTACTTCTGGAAGACTGAGCAGAATCTGAAGGTGGCGAACGCGCTCACGGCGTCAGTCGAAAATGCGGGTCTACCGTTCGATAAGACGGCGATGCTCAAGGCCGTGGCGCTGGCCAAGACCGACCTGACCACCGAATTGGTGAAAGAATTTACCGAACTGCAGGGCATTATTGGCGGATTGTATGCGCGGGCGCAGGGATTGGGCGATACGGTCGCGAAGGCCATCTACGAGCAGTACACGCCGGCCTCGATTGAAGACGCGATTCCGTCCACCGTTGAAGGCCAGTTGCTGGGGATTTCCGACCGCATCCAGACGATTGTGTCGATGTTCTCGATCGGCATGGCGCCCACGGGATCGAAAGATCCGTTCGCGCTGCGGCGCGCGGCGAATGCGATTGTGAAGATTCTGGCGGAGTCGGCTTTGCCGTTCACGATCGGCGATTTGCTTGATTGGGCTTCCGCACCTCAAAGCCATAGGAAAGATCTGGAGCTGTTCTTTGCCGAGAGGGTTGAGTTCTACCTGAAAGACGTTCGGGGATTTGAGTACGATGTTGTGAATGCAGTGAAGGGCAGCGGCAAGTTTAACGTGCGCGACGGGATTGCGTGGGCCGAAGCGCTGAACGAAGCCCGCAATTCGCAGGATTTCATTTCTGTGTCGGCTGCTTTCAAGCGCATGAAGAACATTCTTCGCCAGGCGCAGACGATGGGCGCGCAAATCGACCCCACGCCCATCTTTACCGAACAATCGGTTGAAGAAGAGGGTGTGCGTCTCCACGAGATTACCAAGCTGGTTTTTGCAGAGGCCAAGAGGCTAATTCAACAGAAGAAACTCAAGGAGTCGCTGCGAATTATTGGAACCCTGCGACCATGGGTTGATGCCTTCTTTGATAAGCCGGTAGTGGTGATGCACGAAGACCCGAACATACGCGCCACCAGGCTTGCGCTTGTGCACGAAGTCTTCTTTGCGTTTTCAAGCATTGCCGACTTCAGCGAGATTGTGGCGGGGTAATTACAGCTTTCAGCTTTTAGCTGTCAGCTTTCAGCTTGTTTGTGCCTGATCTGTAGCGCAGGTCTTCAGACCGACTGTAGCGCGGATATTTGAATTCTGCGCTCTTCTCATTCGCTGCAATAAGGGGACGAAATCCGTAGCGGATTTTGCATGAGGCTGCATGATTGTATCAATTGATGAAGATCTGAACCGCTGGTATGTTGCCCTTCAGGATTCCGATAAGATCGTGTTCCTCGCAGCTGTTTCCCATCAACTGACAGTCCACGGGCGCTCCTTTGGGATTGACCTTTCAGGGGAACAACAGGTCAAAGCACTTCTTGGCCTGAACGAGATTCAGCATCAGATAAGCAGCCACATCGGCAGAATCGCGTCGAAACAAGCCAGACACCCGGAAGACCTGATATTGCAGATACTGACGGAGAAAGCCTCGGCATTTGGGATTGCGGCTTATCTGCATCGTTCGCTCGAACGCGCGCAGGGCAAAAGCCGCTAAATGGATCGAAGCGGGTCTGTCTTTTCTAAATCAAAACGGCTATCTTTCCCTAGCAATAGCCCCGGGGCTTAGCTTTTGCAGGTGATTAACCCGGTAGCTCCTCAAACGTCTAAAATTGAAGACGATGGCCGATACCCTTTATTTGAGCATGTGGTACCCGAATCTGCGCCTTGAGGCGCTCGCCGACAAGCTGGTCCAGGTTCTGACCGCTTTTGCCTCGCATGGCGGCGAGCCACGCGTCTATGCCTCCACCGTTTGGCCGGTCGACTGGAGCGAGTCGCCGGTCTTCCAGTGTGTCTACGGCCACGGCGAGCGCGGCGCCGATGCCAAATTCGCAGTTGAAGAGGCGCTCGAGTTGCTGCACGAAGATTACGCTTACGAGTTCCAGATCGCGTGGTCGCTTTGGGAACTTGAGGCGGGACCGGGCGCCGACGGCGTAGTAGCCCGCTGGGTCCGCGAGCCGCGGCTGGTGCGGGTCACCGGTTATGGGCCTCTCTTCGACGAGGGCGCGTACGAGCAGGACGGGCACATCCGCATCGACTTCGGCAGCGACGCGCCGTTTCTTGAAGAGGACGCCGAGCTCAACGTGGTGGGCGCGCGGCATGTGGAAGAGAACGTGCGCCAGTTGGTGGAACTGACGGCCGCGGCTGAAAAAGCCAGCGGCGCCACGGCGCGTCTGCTGTGGAGCGAGCTGGGCGAAAGCCTGGCGCAAAGGCTCGCGGCGCGATTGGGAATGAGGAATTAGTGCTGCGAGCGGGCGATTTTTGCCGGGCTGAGATTCCCACCCTAGCGACAAAAACAAAAACGTCGCGAGGATGGGGCACCCACGATCGGGCGAGGATGAGCTCCCCCGCGATTGGGAATGAGGAATTAGTTTGCGATTGACGATCGAACGGATGCGGGCGCTGGTGATTGCAGCGGGCGTGCTGCTGATTGCCGCGCTCGGCGTCTTTCTGACGATCGGAAAACTCAGGCACTCATTCAAGCTGCGCGATCTGCCTCAAAAGCTGGGACTGGATATACAGCAGGAAGCCAACGGCTGGACTTATTCTCACGCGCTGGGCGCTCACGAGCACTACAAGATTCACGCGTCGAAAGAAGTGGTGTACAAAGATAACCGCGCGGAGCTGCACGGGGTGTTGATTGAGCTCTACAGCGACGACGGCAAGAGCGTGGACCGCATTGTTGGTGACGAATTCACTTACGACAAGAAGGCAGGCACTGCAACCGCTGTGGGCCCGGTTGATATTACGTTGATGCGTCCCGATCCGCAGCAGGCCGAGGACGTGAAAGAGGCTACGCCAAAAGATAAAAAGCTGGCCAAAAATCTGGCGCCGGTGACCGCGGCGCACGCAGGCCCGAACAACGAGATCCATGTAAAGACGAGCGGGCTCAGCTTTAACCAGAATACCGGCGTGGCAACCACCGCCGAGCGCGTAGACTTTTCGACCGCGCAGGCCGGCGGCAGCTCAATTGGCGCAACGTATGACTCGCAGCAGGGCATCCTGGTGCTTGACCGTAACGTTGAGCTTGCGGCAAGGCGCAATGGTGAGCCGGTGGCGATTCACGCGGCGCACCTGGAATTCACGCGCGATACGCAAATCTGCAGGCTGCATACGGCTATTGCGGATTATCGCGGTGGCCAGGCATCGGCGGCCGAGGTAAGGGTGCAGTTCCGCGACGATGGAACGGCTGAACATCTCGACGCGCTGGGCGGGTTTAACGCCACTACGGCTACGGGCGGGCATTTGCAGGCACCCAAGGCGTCCATGGACCTGGATGAAAAGAACCAGCCGCGGCATGGGCGCCTTGAGGGCGGCGTAGTGATGGATTCTGTTAAAGGTGCGCGCACCGTGCACGGAACTTCGCCGACGGCAGAGATCGCGTTCACGCCGCAAGGTGAACTGCGCCAGGCGCATCTTGAGCGCGGCGTGACAATGCAGAGTGACGGGACCACCCAACAGATGGTCAACGGCCGGCAAGTGAATACGCGCGTGAGCCGGACATGGCGATCTCCTGTTGCGGATATGGAGTTTCGTGATGCGGGCAAGGGGCAGGTTGAGCCGGCAACGATTCTCGGGTTTGGCGGCGTGACCGTGGATAGCGCAACGCAGAGGGGCGAATCGCCGCCGCAGCCGTCAAAAATGACCGCGGATGAAGTCAACGGCGAGTTCGGGACCGATTCCGAGTTGAAATCGATCACCGGCACAGGTCACGCCAGCATGGAGCAGACTTCGGCTAACGGCGCATGGCAGCAAGCGAGCGGCGACCGGCTTGAGGCACAGCTCGAAAACGACAGGGAACAAGGGAACGAGGGAACAAGGGAACAAGGAAACAAGGAAGCAAGGGAGCAAGACACCAAGGTCGCTGCGGGCGCTGATGAAGTGCAATCGGCCATGCTCGATGGCCACGTGGTGCTGCTGCAACGGCCGGCGCCCAAGCCTGGCGCGAAGCCGCAGCCGGAGATGCGAGCGACCTCAGGCCACGCGACCTTCGAAGGCGATGGGCAATGGCTGCATCTGACGGTGAAGCCGGGTGTAGTTGACGGGGGAATGGAACTGACGGCGGGCAAGATTGACGTATCCCAGGCGTCCGGCGAAGCTGTTGCGCACGGCAACGTGAAAGCGACCTGGACGAATATCAAAAGCGCCGGGAATCAGGCCTTGCAAAAATCCGTCGCGCTGGGTGGTCAGGACCCCGCACACGCGATTGCCGATGAAGCGCACTTGCATCAGTCGTCCGGGGTAGTGGAGTTCGACGGCAATGCCCGGCTGTGGCAGGACGCGAATTCGGTTGAGGGTCCGGTGATTGTGCTTGATCGCGACAAGCGCACGCTGACCGCGCGGAATGTAGGTGCGGCTGCCGCGGTGAAAGTGGTTTTGCTGAATGCGGGCAATACGGCAGAAAGTAAGACTCAGGGCGGCGCGGTGGAGCGGAGTAACAAGCCAGCGGGGCCATCCGTGATTCGCGTGACAGGCGGCGACCTGGTCTATTCAGATATCGAACGCAGAGCTCGCATGAATGCCGGCCAGCTTGGCGTGGTTACCGCCGAGACGGGCACGGCAGTCACAACCTCCGATAAGGTTGAATTGCAGCTTGCGCCGGCCGCGGGCCAGTCGAAAGGCCAGTCACAAGTGGAATCGATGACGGCGAGCGGGAACGTGGTGGTGACTTCGCAGGGGCGTCGCGGAACTGGCGAGAAACTGGAGTATACGGGCGCCACGGGGAATTACGTTTTGACGGGCACGCCTGCCGCGCTGCCGCGGATGAGCGATCCGGAGCGGGGATCGGCAACCGGTGAGGCTTTGATTTTCAATAGCCGCGATGATAGCGTCAGTATCGAAGGCGGGGGACACGAAACCGAGACACAGACAACCGCCCCAAAGCTGCGCCTGGGATCTGAGCAGGGAAACGAAAAAGGAACGCAGCGAGCCGGGCAGCCCAAGGGACAAGTGGCCAGGAAACAACAGGCCAAGGGACAACAGGGCAGCGGAAGCGAGCCAGACAAATAGATGGAAACACTTTTCGCCGAGGGAATCGGTAAGAGCTACAAAGGACGACAGGTTGTCCGCAACGTAAACCTGAAGATCTCGCGCGGTGAAGTGGTGGGGTTGCTGGGCCCGAACGGCGCCGGCAAAACCACCAGCTTCTACATGATCGTGGGCCTGGTGCAGCCTGAGAGCGGCCGCGTGATGGTCGACGAGACCGACATAACACGCATGCCCATGTATCTGCGGGCGCGCAACTTCGGCATCAGCTATCTTCCCCAGGAACCGTCGGTGTTTCGCAAGCTCACGGTGGAAGAGAACATTCTGGCGGTGCTTGAGGCGCAGCCGCTGGGCAACCGGGAGCGCCGCACGCGTGCCGACCGGTTGATCAACCAGCTTAACCTGGGGCACATTCGCACCACTCGCGGGTACGCACTATCGGGCGGCGAACGAAGGCGCGTTGAAATTGCGCGCGCATTGTGCATTCAGCCCAATTTCATACTGCTCGACGAGCCTTTCAGCGGCATCGATCCGATTGCGGTTTTGGAGTTGCAGAAGATCATCTTTGATTTAAAGGCCGGCGGAATAGGCGTTCTGATTACGGATCATAACGTTCGTGAGACGCTGAGCGTAACTGACCGGGCCTACATTATTGCTGAAGGCAAGATCTTCCGTTCCGGGACGCCGCACGAACTGGGTAACGACATGGAGGTGAGGCGCGTCTACCTCGGCGAGGGATTCTCATTGACCTGATTTCGTTGGCCGGGGCTCTAAGCCTTTGAATGCAATTGGCTGAAAACAGTCCCTGGATGGGAAGTTACCCAATTTGGCACATTTCCCCCTAACGGGTGATTCGACTTCGGACACTTTCTCTCATAAGCTTCTACTAACGCAATTACACTCGCGCTGAGCGTAGTTCAAGGAACGAGTTCCAACGATGCCGCTACTGCAGCCAAGATTGACTCTCAAAGTCTCGCAACGCCAGGTGCTCACACCAGGCCTGATGCAGATGGTGAGCGTTCTTGCGTTGAACAAGCTTGAGCTGAAGGAGATGATCGATGCCGAGATGGTTGAAAATCCCGTCCTTGAAGAGATTGACGAATCGGTTCCAATGCTGGACCAGGTTGCGGGACGCGAGGAACGCCTGGAACGCAGCGTTGAAGAGGCGGCGGCCCCTCCCAAGGACGTTTTCAGCGAGATCGACTTTGGATCGTACTTCCAGGATTATCTTGATCCGGGCTATCGCACGCAGCCTGAGTATGAAGAAAACGAAAAGCCCTCGTTTGAGAATTTTCTCTCCCAGCCTACAACTCTCACCGATCACCTGGCGTGGCAACTGGGATCGCTGATCGTCGACAAAGAGCTGCACGAGGTGGCCGAATACATCATCGGCAACCTTGACGATTGCGGCTATCTTGAGGCAGGCGACGAGGAATTGGCGGCGGCGTTTGCGCAGTACAGAGCCGATTCCGCCCAATTTAAGCTGAACGGTAACGGAAATGGCCATGTACCAGATGACGGCCAGGCGCTTGATAGTGTGAAACGCGCCATCGAACTGGTACAAGGGCTTGACCCGGCCGGGGTCGCGGCGCACGATCTGCGTGAGTGCCTGCTATTGCAGATAAGGGCGCAGCAGCGCGAATTTGACGAGTTGTACGGCACAGCGCTCGTTGAGACGGTCGAGGATCCACATCGCAGCTTTAGAGACGAGGCCGACGCGAAGATTGAAGAGCGGCGCCGGGCCATGGAAATAGCTGCGCTGATTGTTGACAGCCATTTGCAGTTGATGCAAAAGCGAGACTTGAAGGAACTGGCGCGCGCGGCAACTGTTTCAACTGAAGAGGCGCAGGCGGGAACCGATTTTATTCGCACGCTCGATCCGCGGCCCGGGCGGCTTTACAACCGTGATCAGACGCGGCTGATTGAGCCCGATGTGGTGTTTGTAAAGCGCGGCGCCGAGTGGATTGTAAGCATGAACGAGGAAGAGCTGCCCAGCCTGCGGCTCAGCCAGCGCTACCGCCGCATGCTGGTCGCTGACAATACCGACAAGGAAGTGAAGGAGTATGTAAAGGAACGCTTCCGCTCGGCCATGCAGCTTATGCGCAACATTGCGCAGCGCAAAAGCACCATCCTGAGGGTTTGCGAAGTGATTGTGCGTCGGCAGCACGATTTTCTCGACCAGGGAATTGAGGCGCTGCGGCCCATGATGATCAAGGAAGTGGCGGAGGAGATCGGCGTGCATCCGTCGACGGTGAGCCGCGCCGTAGCCAACAAATATGCGCACACGCCCCAGGGCGTACTTGAATTAAGGTTCTTTTTCACCGAAGGCGCAAACGGTCCCGAGGGCGCCGACACGCCGCTCGTGGTGCTGAAGCGCAAGGTGAAGAAGCTCATTGAGGATGAAGACGTCCGCCACCCGCTCACCGACGACCAGCTCGCGGCCATGCTGCAGGCGCAGGGCATTCAGCTTACACGCCGCACCGTGGCGAAATACCGCGAAGACATGAATATTCCGTCGACGCACCAGCGGCGGCGGCGGGTGTAGGCTGCCGTCAGTTTCTGACAACTGACAACTGACAACTGACAACTGTTTTTACATCGCTTCCGGGCTCTCAATGCCGAGCAGCGCCAGCGACCGAACCAATTCGCGCAGTGCAACGGCCGCAGTCGCCAGCAGAAACGTCTTCCGCGCCGGGTCCTCTTCAGTGAGGATGTGGTGCCTGTGGTAGAAGTTGGCGAACTCCTGCGCGAGTTGGAACGCGTGCTTTGCAAGATACGCCGGCTCTGAGGCCGCAATGCACTGATCGAGCACCAGCGAGAAACGGCCGGCGCGCAGCCACAGCGCCCAAATGTCTTCGTTCTCATCGCCGACGAGAAAACTTGAAAGTTGGGCAGTTGCAGGGGCTAAAGCCCCTTCATCACTTTGCAGCGTTTGCGGCACGACTGAAGTCGTGCCCTGATACAAAGCGTTTGATTGGGGATTCGCTGACGCGTCCGCCGCGGCGGACTGGCTTGCTGACGCGTCTGCCGCGGTGGGCTGACTCGCCGACTTTGCGAATTCCTCGAGCACCGCTTCGGCCGTCGTTCCCGCCTTGCGAAAGATGTTGCGAATGCGCACCACGGCGTATTGAATATATGGTCCGGTTTCGCCTTCGAAACTCAGTGCGTCTTTGAAGTCGAAGGCGATGACGGAATTGCGCGTGTACTTGAGCATGAAGTAACGCAACGCGCCGAGGGCGATCTGCCTGGCGATTTGCCGGCGGACGAGTTTCGAGCTGGCGGCCTGCTTTTCATCCACCAGCGGCTGAACGGCGGCGATGAGTTTGTCGATAAGGTCGTCGGCCTTGACGCCGAAGCCCTTGCGACCGGAGACCTCGATATACGGCCGGCCCAGATCCTCTGCGACAACCTCGTAGCCGAGTTCGGCCGCGCAGCGCGGAGTGAGCGCGACCATCTCATATCCGAAATGCGTGTAGTGGTCAGCCTCTGCGGCGTGGCCCATGCCGCGCAATGCCTGAATGACGTTGGCTTGTGGATCGGCCTGACGCGAATCGATAACGTTGTAGATGGCAGTGGCGCCGCCGAATTGCGGATGTTTTTCATCACCGTGGACTGCCGAGATCCAGCATTCGTGATCAGGATAAGTAAAGAACTTTTTGTAGCCAAAGTCCTTGCCCAGCAGGCCAAACTTCCACAGGTGATAGGCAATGTCTTTTCCTACGTATGTGACTGTGCCATTGGAGCGGACGATGACCTTTGCGTCCTCGTCGGTGCTTTTCGGCGCATCTTCGCCGATCGGACCGTCTTGGTTTTGGACTGTTTCTGTGGCCCCGCCCGGCCGCGTCATCACCCAGCAACCCTTGTTCTTGCCTTCGTTTTCGAAGTAGAGAACGCCAGTGGCCTTGAGCTGCTCAAAGGCCGCGTCCCAGAACTTGAGGTGCAGAATCTCGCTCTCTCGCGGCAGAAAGTCATACTCGATGTCGAGCCGCTCCATGGTTTCAAGATGGCGGCGCAACACGGCGGTCGAGATGAGCTCGGCAACTTCGGCTGTCTCGTTGCCGCCCTTCTCGATCTCATGCAGGGTGTGATAACGCAGCTTTTTGCGCGCTTCATTCTCTTCGGGCGTGCCGCTCGTGTACCACTGCGAGGTATTCGCATACAAGTCCCAGCAGTAGTAGTCGATGGCGTCGGCGGGACGGCCCGAAGCCTTGGCGCGCTTTTCGCAGTCAGCCACCAATGCTCGTATTTCGGCCAGTGATTTGCCCTCAACATGCAGGAAACCCACCACCACATCCGCGACCTGAACGCCGGTATTGTCGACGTAATTCTGTACGTCAACCTTGTTCCCCGCCGCGCGCAGCAGACGCACAAAAGTGTCGCCGAGAATGGCGTTGCGTAGATGACCGATATGCGCAGCCTTATTGGGATTGATGCTGGTGTGCTCGACCAGTACATGCTCCTTGGCTGGTTGCCCCATCCTTTCGTCAGCTTCAACGGCGAAAGGGTGGGAGGTCATTACCGCAACCACCCTCACAGCCGCCGCCCGGTCCAACCGAGCATTGATGTATCCGGCGCCAGCCACTTCAAATCCCGCGAATCCCTCGACCGAACCGAGAGACGCCACGATCTCCTGCGCAATAATTTTGGGAGCCTTGCGCAGCGTGCGCGCTAGTTGCAGGGCGATGGGAGTGGCGATTTCGCCAAAACGCAGGTCGGGCGGCGTCTCCAGCGGAATATTTTCAATCTCGAGCGAATACTTCTCTTTGAGCAGTGCGCGAATGGCGCTGCCGAGCCTTTGCTGAAGTTCAAGATACACAGTCGGAGTGCCTCAAAAATCCTTGATTTTACAGGGTGATTTTACCACCTTCGGTGGGAAGGGCCGCGCGGATTGATGCGCGAAAGCGCATACACAACTGCTGTGCGTTGAACACGATAACGTAAAATGAAAGTAGATCGCCGATCCCGCCGCATCTACTTTGAGCGCGATCGGAATGTGCCGTCCATGACCCAATCTGGCTCCAATACAAAGCGTTTTTACATCACCACGCCCATCTACTACGTGAATGCGCGGCCGCACCTGGGCCACGCCTATTCAACCATCGTGTGCGACGCCATTGCGCGGCGCAAGCGGGCGCTCGGCATTGAGACGTGGTTCCTGACCGGCACCGACGAGCACGGACAGAAAATTGAACGCAGCGCTCATCAGGCCGGCTGCACTCCGCAGGAGTTTGCGGATCGTATTGCAGCGGAGTTTCGCGGGCTCTGGGACAAATTCGGTCTGACTTACGACGACTTTATCCGCACCACGGAAGAGCGGCACAAGCGGGGCGTGCAGAAACTGTTTGCCACGCTGCGCGATCGCGGCTTTATTTACAAAGGCTCGTACGCCGGGCAGTACTGCGTATCAGACGAGGCGTTCGTCGACGGGCCTCCGGGAACGTTTTGCCCAGACTGCGGTCGCCTGACTGAGACGGTGAGCGAGGAGAATTACTTTTTCAAGCTTTCAGCATTTGAGAAAAAATTGCTTGAGTTTTACGAGGCTAATCCCGGGTTTATGGGGCCGGAGTCAACGCGGCGCGAGGTCATCAGCTTTGTGCGCAGCGGGCTCAAGGATCTTTCCGTGAGCCGCACCACGTTTGACTGGGGCATCCCCGTGCCGGGCGACGAGAAGCATGTGGTGTATGTGTGGCTCGACGCGCTCGCCAATTACATAACAGCTCTCGGCTACGGCTCCGAAG
>Ga0302195_10003605_pt1 | contig 12042 bp, 10 predicted proteins | sample II_Bog_N1_2_FD_198778 | JGI IMG/M metagenome (GOLD analysis project Ga0302195, IMG submission 198778) | Peat permafrost microbial communities from Stordalen Mire near Abisko, Sweden - II_Bog_N1_2 | ecosystem: Environmental > Terrestrial > Soil > Wetlands > Peat | place: Sweden: Abisko...
CATCGGCGGATGGCTCCGCGGAGTTGGCGCTGAATGGCCAGTCCAAGCCGAAGCCGGGAATGACCAGTACTGACACCGGCGAAGTGCCGCAAACCAAGCCCGTCGCCAATAAAAGCGACGGGAAGGCAAGCGCAAAACCTGGCGGAGAGGGCGATTCCAAGCCGAAAGCTCAAGCAACGACAGACAAGGCGAGCGGGGACAAGACAGCGCGGGACACAACCGCGAAGGGAAAGAGTGCCAAGGCAAGAGCGGCAAGTCAGAGAACTTTAGGGAGCAAGAGAGCACACCCTTCGCCGAAGCATGGAGCGCTTAACGTGAGCAAGAAGAAGCCCGCCACCACAACCCATCCAACCGCGGCAGCCAGCAAAGGCGAGTGAATGCGATGAGCCAGAGACAGGACAACACGATCGCAGTGCTGGACATCGGCAGCGCGTGGACCCGCGTCCTGGTGGCGGACCTGAACGAAGGCGCGATGCGCTATCGCGGTCATGGCGTCGTGGAGTCGGCGGGGATGCGGAAGGGACTGATCGCCGAGCTTGCCCCGGCGGCCAAGGCGGTAAAAGCGGCGAGCGAGCGGGCCGAGCGGGTTGCGCATATGAATATCGACAACTGCGTGGTAGGGGTTGGCGGTCCGCACATCAGGGGACTCAACACCAGCCATCCCGACGGCATTTATCTGGGCTCGCGCCTGCGCGAGATTACCCGCGAGGATGTGCGCAATGCAGTGGAGTTGACGCGGGCCATCGAACGGCCCGCTGACCGCGAGTTCCTGCACCTGCTTCCCAGGCAATTCATCCTCGACGGCCAGGAGGGCATCTTCGACCCCGTGGGCATGGTGGGTACGGTGCTCAAGGTGGATTTGCACATTGCCACTTGCTCCGGCAGCGCGCTGCAAAGCACAGTCACTTGCGCCAACCGCGCGGGCCTCGAGGTCTCGGAAGCGGTGCTGGAATCGATTGCCTCCGCCGAGTCCACCCTTTCAGTCGACGAGCGGGAACTGGGCGTTTGCCTGCTGGACATCGGCGCGCATTCCAGCGAGCTCGTTGTGTTTTTTGAAGGCGCAGTCGCACACACGGCGTCTGTACCCATTGGGGGGCATCACTTCACCGCCGACCTTGCCATGGGCCTGCAGATGCCTATGCAGCAGGCTGAGGAGCTGAAACGCCACCATGGAAACGCCGTGGTGACGGCGGTTCCCCAACTGGCGGAGATCGAAATCTCGAACCCCCAGCCGCGCATGCTGCCGTTGCGCAAGGTTGCGGAGATCCTGGAGCCCCGGGCTCGCGAGCTCCTCTACTACGTGAAGGAAAGCCTGCGCCAGGGCGCGGTGCTTGAGGCGCTGGGGGCCGGGTGCGTGCTTACCGGCGGCGGGGCCATGCTCCCTGGGATGCTGGACGTAACCGAGAGCCAGTTGCGGGTGTCGGCCCGGACGGGTATGCCGGTGCGTCTATCGCATATGCCCGGCGAACTGGTCCATCCAGCGTTCTCCGCAGCCATCGGGATGTTGTTGTATGCCTACCGCACCCGAGTCACGCGCGCGGCGGAAAGCAACAACCTGCGCAGCAAGTTGCGCGCTATCTTTGCAGCCAGTTTTTAGGTTTAAGCGTTTCGTTCAGGAATTCGATTCAGGGAAAAGGAGGCCGAAGCCCAAATGGAACAGCAAAGCAATGAATCCGGTGAATTGCGCATTCAATATCACGACGAGCCCGTTCATGGAGCCCGCATCAAGGTGATTGGCGTGGGCGGTGGCGGGGGCAACGCGGTCAACCGCATGATCCAGGCTCATATGGAGGGCGTGGAGTTTATCGCCGCCAACACCGATGTGCAGGCGCTGAAGCTTTCCCAGGCGCCGGTGAAACTACAGCTTGGAGTCCGGCTCACCCTTGGTCTGGGTGCGGGCGCCAACCCCGATGTGGGCCGGCGAGCCGCTCTGGAAGACTCAGACAAGATCATCGAGGCGCTTGAAGGAGCGGACATGGTCTTTGTTACGGCTGGGCTCGGCGGCGGCACCGGCACCGGCGCAGCGCCGGTAATTGCCTCGCTGGCCAGCGAAATGGGCATATTGACCGTCGCCGTGGTTACCTGCCCATTTGGTTTTGAGGGCAAGCGTCGCCAACTGCAGGCGGAGCGCGGCCTCAAGGAGCTGCTGGAAAGTGTGGACACGATGATCGTGATCCCCAACGAGAAGCTGCTCGCAGTGGCCAAGGACGCGGGATTCTTTGAGAGCTTTCGCATTGCCGACGACGTGCTGCGCCAGGGCGTGCAGGGCATCTCCGACATCATTACCATCCCCGGCATCATCAACCGCGACTTTGCCGACGTGAAAACCACCATGGCCGGCATGGGTCACGCGGTCATGGGGACAGCGGTGCGAGCGGGCGATAACCGGGCCATCGAAGCGGCGCAGGCGGCCATGGCTTCGCCGCTGCTTGAGGCGGGCGCCATCGATGGCGCGCGTGGAATCCTGATCAACATCACCGGCTCCAGCTCCCTGAAACTCTCCGAAGTGAATGCGGCGTCGTCGCTGATTCAGACCTCGGCGCACGAAGACGCCAACATTATCTTCGGCGCCGTGCTGGACGAAAAGATGGGCGACGAGGTCAAGATTACCGTCATCGCCACCGGTTTCAGAGACCAGATGCCGGAGCGGCGCGCACGGATGTTAACCGTGGAAGAGGCTCCAGTGCTTTCCGTGCCCCTGGCTTCGGTTCCGTTGGTTGCGCCCGGCGCGTGGATGCCCGAGCCCGCTCCAGCGCCTGATCCCGGGCAACCACGTTTCCTCAGCCAGGATGAAGACGGGGAGGAGGAACAGATGGAAGCGGATGAGGAGCCATTTTTCACATCTTCCGCACCGGTGGCGACCGGCGTTCTTGCCACCGCCGGCGCAAGCGTCGCCGTTCAGCCAGTGGTGGTCGCCGGGCGTTTCAATGCGGAGAGTTTTGAGCCTGTGGCTCAGCCCGCCCGTCCGAAGTTTGCGGAAATGGATGAAGAGCCGGCCTTTACGCCGCTTCCCAGGGACTATGCTCCGGACTTTGGAAGCAGTCTCCATGCTGGGCTTGCTGTGGACGAGGAACCTGCCCAGACGGCTTCCGCGCTCTTCGACGATGCGGATGAAGCGGCGCAGAAAGATCTGGACTATCCGGCGTTTCTGCGCAAGTTCAAGTTTTAGCTTAAGCCGGCCCGAAACAGACTTTTGAAGGGGACGGTTGAGCGGTACAACCATTTTGGGATTTGGGATTGGTGGCCAACCCTGTATAGTGCACTATAGCTCTACTATCCAGAAGGTTGGCCGGTGAATTGCAAGGACTGTTGTTATCTTCTTAAGTGTTTGCAAAGGAAGCAACAGGCCGTTTCGGGAAGTGACTTGAATCACAATCCCTGTCGGATAGTTGAGCGTAGAGTCAATTCTTGCCCCCGGGGAAATGAACGAATCCCTGACGCGAGCCGATAGGCAGCAAGTGCGCAGCCCTTGGGCAGACGCGCGGTACGAAATCCATTGTTGAGAGGATGTTGGCTGGATGAAATCGTCACGCGTTTGGATATTTGGACTGGCTTTGATCGTTTCAGGAGGCAGTGGAGGAGCTGCGGCCCTTGACGCGCCGCATGCAATTCACCACGCCAAGTCGGCCGATACGCATCTGAGCGAGCCGCATCGGGCTGCCGGTCACCGTGCCGCGTCTCATGCCATCGCCCCCGCACCCAATTCCACCGCAAAACACGCCTCGCCTCCCCGTCAGGCTCAAGCCCGTTCTGGCGCAAAAGCCGAGCAGCCGGGTCGGGAAGCTCATTTGACGTCACGTGGCCAGACCAGAGCATCAGCGCGCCGTGCGGCCATGGTAAGCGGACGGCATCATTATTACGAACGGTTCACCGCCAGTTCGTTTGCCCAGGGGAACATCGGCGAGGGCGACATTACTGCCGGCGAAGATCCGGTGGTCCGCCAGGCGGCCATCGACGCCATGGGCGACATGAACGGCACAGCTGTGGTTATCGACCCGTCCAATGGGCGAATTCTCGCCATGGTCAACCAGAAGCTGGCGCTCTCCCCGGGAGCCGAACCATGCTCCACCATAAAGATTACGGTGGCCATGGCAGCTCTCTCCGAGGGCCTTGTTACGCGCGATACGCAAGTACAGCTTGCCGGCTTCCGCATGGACATGACGACCGCGCTGGCCCATAGCAACAATCTTTACTTCGAGGAACTGGGCCGCGAGCTTGGCTTTGAACGCGTGCGCCATTACGCCACGCAGTTCGGCCTGGGCGAGCTTGCCGGTTACAACATCGATGGAGAGCAACTCGGTGTTTACCCCGACCAGGAACTGCCCGCCTCTGAAGGGGGAGTGGGCCGCATGTGCAGCTTTGGCCAAGGCGTTTCGCTTACCCCGCTGCAACTGGGCGCGTACGTGGCGGCGCTCGCCAATGGCGGAACGCTCTACTACCTTCAGCACCCGACTACGAAGGATGAAGTTGCCAGCTTCGAGCCAAAGATCAAGCGGACGCTGGATATCGCCAGGTACGTTCCCGACATGCAGGACGGGATGGCAGGTGCGGTTGAATACGGAACTGCCCGCCGTCTTCGAGTGAGTTTCAACGCGCTTCCCATTTTCGGAAAGACTGGTACGTGCTCCAATAATGGGACTCGCCTCGGCTGGTTCGCCGCCTTCTCTGACTCGCCGCAAGGCAGCCTGGTGACGGTTTTCTTCCTTGAAGGGGGCAGGGCAACCTTCGGGCCCGAAGCGGCTGGGCTGACCGGCCTTTTCTACAAGAATCTCTGGGACCGCAACTACTTCGCGGACAAAGGCGCGCAGGACGCGGCATCGGTGCCGACGGCTGCGTCGCAGCCGGTTCAGCGGTAAAGTCGGAGTCCCTATACCCCTTCCGCAATCTACAAGACCGGATTGCGATGTCCGGTCTTTCTCTTGACAATCACTCACCACAGGGACACAATTGAATCATGTACGGCAATTTCCCGTACGTGAAGGAAAGGTGGATTCTATGGCTGTGGCCCTACGCACAGAGCGGACGGAAGCGCGTCTGCTTCCCCATCAAAAAAAGCGCATTGAGCATGCCGCGAGTCTCAAGGGGCTCTCGGTCTCCGATTTCATGGTGCAACATGCGGACGAAGCAGCCGTCAAGACCATTCAACAACACAACAGTTGGGTCCTGGACGAGAGGGACCGCGACATTTTTGTACAGGCTCTGCTCAACCCACCTGAGCCGAATGCACGTATGAAAGCGGCGGCCAAGCGCTACAAGGAACGAGTAGGGAAGTAGTGGCCCGAAAGCCCCTTTCAACCGAATGCAGAATAGAACCGCTCGGACCGAACCATGATCGAGCGGCTTTTTCCTGTGGGAATCCAGAATTGGATCGCTACATACGTCAGCAAGCGGGACAGGATTCGAAGCGCAAACTTGCAGCCGTTTATATTGCTACTGCGGATGGCTTATCGGTGCCCGGATTCTATACTCTCTCGGCCGAGTCGATCCTGGCAGCGGATTTGCCGGCTGAATTTGGAAAGAGGATGCCGCGGTTTCCGCTGCCGGTTACGCTGCTGGGGCGTATGGCCGTCGCTCAAACATTGCAAGGACAGGGGCTTGGAGAATTTCTTCTTTTGGACGCACTGGATCGAGCTTCGAACGCTTCGCGGCAAGTTGCTTCCTGGGCTGTTGTCGTCGATACCAAAGCTGGAGCGCGAGAATTCTATCTTCAACACGGCTTCATCCCGCTCGCAACTAACACCGACCGGCTTTTCTATCCGATGAAAACGGTTGAAATGGTTCTTTGAGGCGTGATTCAATACCCATCATTGCTTGCAACGAATTCCTCCGGCGATCATCCCATGGGATGAGACCTTCCCGAGTCTCCCGCCGTGCCCTGACGGGAAGATGAGAACAGAAGATCCAATTTCACTTTGACGCGCAGACAGGACCCACTCCAATGGAATTGCCGACACATTTCTTGCTGATGTACGGATACCTGTTGCTCTTCGCCTGGGTTCTGGTGGAGCAGCTCGGAATTCCGCTGCCCGCTACGCCGGTCCTGCTGGCTGCGGGGGCTCTGTCCGCCACCGGCGAAATCAGCTTTCCCTTGGCGTTGCTTGTCGGGCTTGGGGCCACGCTGACGGCAGACAGCGCCTGGTATTTCATTGGCCGCAAGTACGGCCATCACGTGCTGCGAATCCTGTGCAAGCTCTCCATGGAGCCAACCGTCTGTGTCCGGCGTACACAGGACTCCTTTGGCCGCCGCCGCGAAGTCACCCTTATGATTGCCAAATTTGTGCCCGGCCTGGCCACATTGGCTCCGCCCGTCGCGGGCCAGAATGGCATGCCGTTCGGCAGTTTTCTGTTCTTCGACGCGATCGGCGCCTCGCTCTGGCTGACCACGTTGCTGGCGCTGGGCCGGTTCTTTGGCGACCTGCTCAGGCACGACCCCAGCCTTCTCGATTGGGCGGGCCGATTTTCGGGCGCGCTGCTTCTTCTTGGCATTCTTGGGTTCTTTGCCGGCCGGGTCATTCGCCGCCGCATGGTGCTGAAAAAGCTTGTTGCCGCGCGCCTGGAGCCAGTGGAGTTAAAGCGGCAACTGGATGCCGGCGAACTTGTTTACATTGTCGATCTGCGCCATCCGCTGGAGCTCCTTCCGGATCCATTCACGCTCCCTGGCGCGCTCCATTTCTCGCCCGACGCCCTGGCCGCACGCCACTTGGAAATTCCCCGAGACCGCGACATTGTGCTCTACTGCACCTGCCCCAGCGAGGCTACGGCGGCCAAAGTTGCCATGGCGCTGCAAAAGCTGGGCATCGACCGTGTGCGTCCCTTGCGTGGGGGATACGATGAGTGGAAGCGGCTGGGATTTCCGCTTTCGCCGGTGCAATTGGAAATGCCGCCTCTCGTTCCCGCCCAGACGCTTTAAGCTGGAAGGTTGAGCGCGGCGCCTGCCGCAGGGGAGCACACCTTGGCCTACGACGATCTGCGCGACTGGATCAGGACACTTGAAAAACACGACGAACTGAAGCGCATCACGGCAGAAGTCTCGCCGGAGCTTGAAATCACCGAGATCACCGACCGCGTTTCGAAGATCGGCGCAACCGGAAAGGCGGCCGCAAAAGGCAGTGCGGGCAACTACGCACCCGGCGGTCCTGCGCTCCTGTTTGAACACATCAAGGGCCATCCCGGCCATAAGGTCCTGATCAACCAGTTCGGCAGCGAGCGCCGCATGGCCATGGCTCTGGGCGCCACGAGCCTTGACGAAATTGCCGGCCGGATCACCTCGCTGATCAACCTGAAGCCTCCAGCGGGCGGCCTCTTCGACAAGCTCAAAATGCTTCCGCAACTGGGCGCGCTTACCAGCGCTTTCCCCAAGACCGTGAGCGCCAAAGAGGCTCGCTGCAAAGAAGTGATTCTCGAGGATGGCTTCGATCTCAACCAGTTCCCGATCTTGAAGTGCTGGCCGCTCGACGGGGGCCGCTTTATCACGCTGCCTTGCGTGCATACGCGCGACCCGCGAAACGGCAGGCGCAACATTGGCATGTATCGCATGCAGGTATACGACGGCCAGACCACCGGCATGCACTGGCAGCGCCAAAAAGTTGCCGCCGAGCACTACCGCGAAGCCCTCCGCAACGCCGCCGCCGGAGCTGCCGACGCCGATCCGCGCACAGCCCGCGTTACGGCCATGGCTGAGTCGGCCGGCGGCGCGGTCAGCATTCCGGACGGGCCGATAGGCGGACTGCCTCAAGTCGCGATGGGCAACTTGAGAGGCTCGCGCCTTGAGGTTGCCGTGGCCATCGGCACCGATCCAGCCACTACGTTCGCAGCCATTGTGCCTGCTCCGCCTGAGGTTGAGGAGTTCATGATCGCCGGATTCCTGCGCGGCAAGTCCGTCGAAATCGTCAAGTGCGAAACGGTCGATCTGGAAGTCCCGGCGCACGCCGAGATCGTCCTCGAAGGCTATGTGGAACTGGGCGAGCTGCGCAACGAGGGCCCCTTCGGCGACCACACCGGGTTCTACACGCTTACCGACCTGTATCCGGTGTTTCATTTAACCTGCATCACGCATCGCAAGGACCCCATCTATGCCGCCACCATTGTGGGCAAGCCGCCCATGGAGGACGCCTGGATGGGCAAGGCCGTCGAGCGCATCTTTCTGCCGGCCATGAAGATGACGATTCCCGAGATTGTGGACATTCGCCTCCCCGTCGAGGGCGTGTTTCATAACTTGATGTTAGTTTCCATCCGCAAGAGTTATCCGGGCCAGGCGCGCAAGGTGATGAACGCTATCTGGTCGCTGGGCCAGGCCATGTTTACCAAGTGCATCATCGTGGTCGACGAAGATTGCGATGTGCAGGACATCGGCGAAGTCACCCTCCGCGTGACCAACAACATTGACCCCGAGCGCGACATTCAGTTCACGCTGGGTCCGATAGACTCGCTGGATCATGCCTCGCGCCTGCCCAATTACGGATCGAAGATGGGCATTGACGCCACGCGGAAGTGGAAGGCGGAAGGCTTTGAGCGCCCCTGGCCGGCCATGATCGAAATGGACCGCGGAACCAAGGCGCGCGTGGAAGCGCTGTGGGAGAAGCTGGGGCTTTGAGCGGCCGATGGGCGTCTCATTTACCGCTGGGAAATCCGGGGGCTGGAGGAATGGACTAGACATCCTTGCCCCTGGCCATGCAATACGGCCTTTCGTCTGAGGATCACCCGGAAACTTTTCACTGGGCGATTGCGTACCAATGGATAGGGAATGGACTGCCTCGCCGATAGCGAGGCGTAATCTGATTCCACACTGAATCACGCTCCTCTGGAAGTAGCGAAAGGCAGAAATGAAAAGGACTATTCTCGGAACGATCGCGTTTGCCGCTATGGCCGGTGCAGTTGCACTCTCGGCTCAGGTTTCGTCCCCGGTGCAGGCTCAGGCCCCGGCGCAAGTTTCGGCTCCGGCTCTGACCGCCGACGAAGTTGTCAGCAAGAACCTGGACGCCGTTGGTGGCAAAGATGCAATCAGCAAAACAAAGTCGTTTTCGATGGAAGGCTCGATGCAGGTGATGGGGAGCGAGGCCCCTACTACGACCATCACGGTGGATGGCGTGGGAACCAGGCAGGAGTCTCTCTTCAACGGAACTAAGATCATCTCGTGCTACACGGACAAGGGCGGCTGGTTGGTGAACCCGATGATGGGCGCCGCCGACCCGGCGCCGATGCCAGATGACCAGTACAACACGGGCAAGGCAGGAATCTACGTGGGCGGGCTACTTTACGACTACGCTGCCAAAGGAAGCACGATCGAGTTGGCGGGCAAGGACGACAAGGTCTATACGATCAAGCTGACCACGAAGGAGAAAGTCAAATACACCCTTCTGATCGATGCGAAGACGTTTCTTGTGAACACCATGACCACGGATGGTCAGATGCAGGGCCAGCCTGTGACGATTACGACCACCTACTCGGATTACCGGAAGACGGAAACGGGCTTCATGGTTCCTTATGGCATCAGTCTGGACTTCGGTCAGTTCCAGCTGAGCATAACGGTGCAGAAGGTTGAGCTGAACAAGACGATTGATCCAGCAATCTTCGCCATGCCGAAAGCGGGAGCGTAGGCTCACGGAGATTCCCGTTACTGCTTCTGCAGCGAGCCAGTGGTACCAGGAGCGAGTCTAGCTTGATTCGGAGGCTGAGCTGGCCGCTAAGCCGTGCTCCAGCTTCTTCGACAGGAAGATGCTCGACACGCAGAAACCGATGAACAGGTAATAGCCGGGGAGGATCCTGGAAGCATTCGTCGGAAACGACACTTGCTGGATCCCCGGCATGGCGCGCACGCCGTCCCATCCGCTTTCAATGACGCCGTTGAACGCGACAAAGGACATGAAGATGGCGAGGGCCATAACGTCGGCCATGGACCACTTGGATAGCTCGAAGGCCAGCAGCCTGACCAGGCGGTTGGTTCGCAACAGCGCCGGTCGAAAAAGACACGCGCCGAGCGCGAGCATTTTCAGAGCCGGGAAGACCACGCTGAACAGGATCACGAGCACGCCAACCAGGGTCATCTCGGGCCGGCCCATTTCAATTAGCGTCTGACACACTTCAAGCACGGTCTTGCTGCGGTAGTAAAGGGATTGGTCGCGAAACTCGATGGGCGTGCCGAGCAGGGTTGCGTCCAGTTTGGTGACGCGGACCTCCACCTCCAGCATCGGGCTGAGCACCCCGCCGGCCAGCATCGCAATGCAGAACAACATCAGCACTGCCACGGCGCCGCGCGTGAGCTTCCCGGGAATGAGCAGGATGAACCCCAGCGCTGCCGATGCCAGCACCGTGAGGTAGTAGCGAGTCGCCTTGCTGTCTGCCTCCGCGATCTTTTTTTGAAGAGTCTGCTCGCAGGCAGCGGCGCCATCGCTTGTCTGGGCACACCCGTATCGATTCAGGATGCTGTTGTAAGTGGTCATGTCCGTGGCGCCGAACGTGTTCTTTACCGCATCGGCTAGAACAACGCGGACGGAGTCCTTGAAGTCCTTTTGCGTTTGCTGCTTGCCCAACTCCGCCATCACCACGTCGGCATACTCAGGCACATGCGGGCGCAGCGATCCAATGATCATGTTTACCATGAAAGCGTTGCCCCCGCCGGGCAAGCCCGATCCCTTGGCGGCGGGCGCAGTCATCTGCGTCTTGATGTGGTCGAGCAGGTCGTAGAGCGATCGTTCGACCATGGGCCGGAGACTCTTGGTTTGTCCCTTGAGGTCGAGCTTATCGACTTGCGCATTCAGGATTGGACCGATGATCCCGCGCCATTGGTCGGCGCTCAGGATTCCGTAGCGCGCGTGCGTGATCTCGGCCAGGTCGGTGCGGATGAGACGGCGTGCGGTCAGGCAATCAATGGTCTTCCAACTGAACCAGATTGCCGGCAAGAGCAAAATCACCGCCCCTGCCAGGCGGAGATTGAGCCAGCGCGAATGTTCGCCTGGTGTCGAATTCGTCGGTGAACTCACGCTTTCCACAGTGGCGATATCCAGTATAGAACCGGCTCCTAGCTTTGGAGATTCAAATCGCGATGATCACCATCGAAACGCAGTCGTCCGAGGATTGGTAGAATCCCCGGAAGACTGGATGAGTGCAAGCTTCCGCCACTATCAGACGGGCGTGCGCGGAATCGTGGATATCGAATCGGAGGGTACAGCCCGTGAGCGAGGCTTGCAATTGCCCGAGCGGATGCGCAACCACCGGCCCGATTCTTCGACATCCCCGGTCCCCAAAAGCGAGGGACTGCGAGCACCCTCAACTTAATGGGATTTCGAGTGAGACCGTGGCGACCCGCCGGCTGCCCAACTACGGCTCGAAGATGGGCATCGACGCTACGCGGAAGTGGAAGGCGGAAGGTTTTGAGCGCCCCTGGCCGGCCATGATCGAGATGGATCGCGGAACCAAAGCGCGCGTGGATGCGCTGTGGGAGAAGCTTGGGCTTTGAGCGGGATGGGGATATAGAGTGCTCCTCACTGTCCTCGAATCTCACGTACCCCCCCACCCCCTATCTCTGTAAATAAATATCCTGTTTTCAGTTAGTTAGGGGATGGGCTTCGCTGTAAGTATATGATTCTACTTTACTTCTCCGCAGATATAAGTAAGCAAAGGAGTTAGCTGGATGTTAGCTTGGATCTATTGGCTATTTGGTTTCATCTTCTGGCTTTTTGGGCTTCTGACGGCCCAGGTTTGATCGGTCGTGTGCAGGCTTTGCACGAGGCTATGAAACGATTGTGCGCCAAAGGTTCGCAATTATATGCAAAGCCGGCGAAGTTGTTTTCGGGGAGTTGGACGCTGACCGGGCACTGAGTCGGGTTGTGGGTTGGCTGAAGCTTCGCGGTGATTCAAGAACGATTGCCGAGCCGGAGCGAGTTGACTCCGAGATGGCGACTCGATACTGATCGCCCTGCGGCGACGGCGCAAACTCTTCCGCTACGCTTTGCGGATTCCTCTCCCCAGGCAAGCTGTGGTCCCTCTCCGCAAAAGACTTTGCTTGGCACTTGGGAGTTCACTGCGCCCCATGTCCGTTCCGGC
>Ga0302195_10003609_pt1 | contig 12038 bp, 5 predicted proteins | sample II_Bog_N1_2_FD_198778 | JGI IMG/M metagenome (GOLD analysis project Ga0302195, IMG submission 198778) | Peat permafrost microbial communities from Stordalen Mire near Abisko, Sweden - II_Bog_N1_2 | ecosystem: Environmental > Terrestrial > Soil > Wetlands > Peat | place: Sweden: Abisko, Stordalen...
CAGTTGCACGGGCTTTCGTCCCAGCAGGTCTTCCACCGCCACTTCGCGAATCTGCTGGCCCAGCTCCATGCCATGCACCAGATCGCCGAGTCCGGGCACCATTTTGTACTCCACGCCGGCATCGAGGACGCAGTTGAGAATGCGGCTCATCTGCGCCCCGGTCGCTGAGGGAATTGCAATGAGAATCTTCTTAATCCTGTGTTTCCGCACCGCCGCGGCAAGCGTCTTTCCCGACCCCAGCACACGCTTGCCCTGGAGGATGAGGTGCGCCTTGGCCGGGTCGTCATCGGCCAGGCCCACCACATGGTAGGTGAGCGAGTGGTTCCGGAGCAGCTCCCACAACAGCGCCAGCCCCGCCGACCCGGCGCCGTAGATCAGCGTCCTCGTCCGTTCGGGCTCGGCTTGCTCCGCCTTCCAGCGCCTGCCGGCGCTCTGCGAGCGCGCTCGGGAGCGCAGCACCCGAACGACCAGGCGGGCGCCCAGCGTCATGAGGCAAGCAAGCAGCCAATCCAGAACGTACACCGAGCGCGGAACGCCCCAGGGCCCGAGCAGCAGGAAGATGACCACCCCGCCCAACACCGAGCCGGCCGAGTTGGCCAGAATCACGCGCACCGCGTCGTAGGCCGAGGTGTAACGCCAATTGCCACGATCGAGCTTGGCCACGATGAAGGCCAGCGATTTCGAGGCTACCCAAAAGCAGAGAGACGCGCGCAGCGCATGAAAGTATTTGTCCGGAATCGCCCCATCAAAGCGCAGCACAAACGCCAGCGCCGCTGAGGCGGCAAAGACAGCCCAGTCCAGGAAAACAGCAAGGATGCGAAGCCAGATGTGCCGGGTCTTTCGCCAGATGTTCTTCGTGCCCTCGACCAGCACGGGAACGGAAAGGGTCGCCATAACTTCTCCTGAGAAAGTTCCGGGGAAACTTCGTTTGCAACGTTGGGGGATGTTCATAAAGCAGCTTGAAAGAGAGCTTCGAGCGAGAGACATTACTTCCGTCCAATGAATCCAGCCCAATCCATGAAGGACCTCTCATCTATGCGCAAGCCCCGCCGAAGAGGTGAAGGAAAGATCGGGGAGAGGCATGTGGAAAGCATTCGATGCCGCAGATGCACTCTCCCGGATTCCGCGGGGGATTGCGCGTGTATCGCTCACCGGATCGGCATGGGCCGTTTGAATTCAAGGGACGCACGGTGGGGCGGGGCCTTCTGTGGCGAGCGGCGGCCGTCTGTCTTGCCGCTTCGGGCCTGGGAAGCCCATTTCTGGCGCAGAGCCCGAAGGAACCCGCTATCCCATCAGCTCCCGCCGCTGTGGGCCCCTGCGTCGATCCGTTTTCGTTCTCCATCAACCCCGCTTCAGTGACCGTTGCCGCCGGGGCGCATCAGCGATTCGCCGCCGCTTTCTGCGGCCGCGCGGGCAAGGCCGCCCATTGGACGGTCAATGGCGTGGTCGGCGGAAACGCCGCCACCGGCACGATCTCGTCGACGGGCCTTTACGCGGCCCCTCCAATCGACCCCGGCGAAACCGTCTCGATCTCCATCAAGAGCGGCCTGGCCGGCTCCCGTGCAAGCAGCGCATCTGTAACCATCGCCAACCCGGAGCTCGCCCCATTGAAAGGGGCGACCTACGCCGGGACGATGGATGGATGGAATGCCAGCATGCTGCCGTGGGCGGAAAGTCTCTCCGGATTACTCTGGGACCCAGCCGGCCGGCAATGGAGCCCGATGCCGGCCTGGACCGTCCCCGCCGAGGGAATCGCGCCCAATATCTACTATCTTGAAGAAGCGTTGCGGCCCGCCACCCGCATGGCCATCGTCCACAAGGACATCGCGTTGATTGAGGAGCTGGCGCTGTTCCACACGTCGCTGTTGAAACTGCGGACGACCTCGATCGGCGCGATGCTCGCCGCCGCGCCGGCCAACTCGGTCCTCTTCATCGATGGCCCCTCGGCTGCCCGCACCTTCGCCTGGTTTGAACCGCTCAGCGCTGCCCAGGTGCGAATCCGCGACTGCCAAACGTGCAACGCGCAGTACCTATCGACCGCGGCGCGCCTTTTGCGGGCCATTGCCGAGCTGCCGGCCGCCGACCGCACCGAGCCGATGCTCGATTTCGCCCGGCAATTCACGCCGTTCCTGGTCTCCGAGCAGCTTCTTCGCCTCATGTACGGGACAACCGCCTGGTCCCACTGGGACAATCCAAATATTCCGCAGCCCGTGATTGCCGCCTGGTCATTTCTCGCCAGCACCGGCTACGAGCCGCCCGATCCGCTCCGGTACCAGGCGGCAATGACTGACATGGAGCTGTGGATGGTCTCGAGCTCGGCCGAGGTACTGGCCGCCAACCAGGCCGCGCCGGAGCTGAAGTTGCTCCAGAGCGCCGACGAAGCGCAATTGCGTCAGGCGGTTACTGCTGGAGTCTCGCTGATGCAGGTCCGCTGCCATCATGCCAAGGCCGCCGACGGTGCGGACGTGCTCTCCGCCTTCGCTGGAGACTACGACGACCACCCCGATTTCGCTTACGCGGGCGTCACCACGGGGACGCAGCCCTCCGCGCCCAGCCCCATGCGCGGCCTGAGCTGGGACATCTCCCACTCCTACCGCTTGCCCGTCATCTTTCGCGGCTTGTATGAGACCCGCGGCGCGACCGGCGTCAGCTTTCCCGCCTTGAGCGACCTGGTGGCGCTGGCCAACTCGTATGTGCATCAAGCGTTCAACGGAGACGCGCAATTGCCCGCGTTCAACAACTACCTCGACAGTTGGAACGGCTGGTATGCGGTCGAGGCCCCGGACATTCCCAGCGGCTATCCTCCTTTTCAGTTCTGCCAATCGCACCAGGCGGTCATCAATTGCATGACGCCTGGCACGGTGCAGGGGTGGGGAGAGCTGGCGGTGTTCAACCCCAGCCTTGCCGCGCTCTCTCAGAAGCTGGTCGATCTGGCCTACGACGACTCGGCGGCCACGGCGGCATTCAAGGATCAGCACTACTTTTATGCCGGCCAGCACTACAGCGCCAGCTCCGGCGCGTATCCGCTGCTGATGGTCTATGTGGCCGGAGACAGCGCCGAGCGCCTGCGCTAGAGCTCAGGCGGAGCCCGCCCGCAGCACAATGACCACGAATTCCGCCTGAATCGCCAGGAAGAGCGCAACGGCGACGGCCACCGGCACACGCCGGCCGCGCAGGGTTTCGAGCGCCGGTTGCGCCAGGCCCCGAAGCAGCGGCGCAATGAATGCCGAGGAGGCCGCCGCCAGCAGCGGCTCCATGGGGAAGTGATAGCGCGGATGCGAGAAGGCGATGAAGTAGGGAAGCGCGTAGAGCAGGACGAGTCCGATCAGGATGCCGGCCTGGATGAGCGGCTCCGGAAGAGCGGATTGGCGGAGTTTCACGCTGGGAAGCGTGGCGAGGTAGAGGATGCTTCCGACGGCCATCAGACAGTAAATCGCCGAGTCGAGGGCGATTACGAGGAATCCGAACAGCTTCGAGAAGGCGTAGTTTTCAAACAGATAGGCCCCTGTGTAGGTATCCGGGGCAATGAAAACGCAAGCCCGATTGAGGGTGCGCAACAGAAAGAGGCCGGGCGCCTGCCCAATGTACCTCCAGGCCAGCGCCGAGTATTGCTTCTGCAGAGCCACCGGGTCGGGCGGGCCGGCTTGGTGAATCGTCAACTCCACTTCATGCTCGTGATGGCTGCCCAGCCACCAGGTCCGGTAAACCGGCGTCAGCGGGTTATTCCCAAGGTAGAAGTTGCGCGCATTGGCGGTGTTGATCATCACCGTCTGGCCAGTCGTTTCGCGGACATACCCAAGCCAGGCAAGCACCATCAGCGCCGGAACAATGGCCGCGCCCAGAGCGGCAAGCGGTTTGCGGACGCGCCACCCAAGATAGGCAGGCACAAAGAACAGCAAAATGAGGCTGGCCGGCCGCAGCAGCGACAGGCAGCCGATGGCGATTCCAAGGGGAGCCCAGCCCGGGGCCTTTTCAGCTTTCACTCCAACCAGCCAGCAAGCCACCAGCGTCAGCAGCATCGCCGTGGGCAGTTCGGTGATCGGTTCCACCGAGGCGCAGATCATTCCCGGACCAAAGGCCACCGGCAGCAGCGCGAGATTGGCGCAGGCCACCTGGGAAGTGAGTTGATAAACCAACCGGTACAGCCCGTAACAAAGGCCCAGGTAAAACGGCAGCATGGCCAGGCGAGCGGCCGGCTCCGAGCCTCCGAAAAGTTCCGAGATTCCCGCCAGATAGAGCGGCAGCGCCGGGGGCCAATAGGGAACAAAATGTACGCCCGCTGCCAGTTGCGCGGCCATCTCCTTGTAGCTGGCCGCGTCGCTCATCAGCGGCTGATGGGCGATGCGGGCAAAGTACGCGAGGCGCACGGCGAGGCCGGCCAGGACGATTGTTGCGGTTGCGCTCCTCGCGGCGAGGATCGTGATGAGTCGGTTCAAGGTGCGCTCCCGGGAAGCGAATGGTGCGGCCAGATGGACGGAGCTGGCGGGCGATGGGTCAATTTAGAAGGGCGCGCTGGCAATGGCCTGGTCGGCCATGGTGAAGTACTGCTTGCCGCTCAACGGGTCGATGACGATCTGGTGAGGCGCGGCAATCTGCGAGGGCAGCGGCCCCCCGGCAAGGGAAGCGTCCGGGGTGCCGGCCTGGCCCACGATTGTGGAGACAACGCCGCCGGCAATCTTCCGAATCGTATAGTTTCCGGTATCCGCCACATAGAGATTGCCGGCGGCGTCCACGGCGACTCCATCGGGATAGGTAAAGCTCGCCGCGCCCCCAACGCCGTCCGAGCTACCCGGCATGCCCGCCGTTCCGGCGACCGTAGTCACCAGGCCGAGCGGCGAGACTTCGCGGATCGTCTGGTTGTTCTGGTCCGCCACGAAGACATTTCCTTTGCCATCCACGGCCACGCTCGACGGAATATCAAACTTCGCCGCCGAGCCGACTCCATCCTGATAGCCGCACAGCCCGGCCGAGGTGGGCCCAGCGATGGTGCTCACCATGCCCGCGACGGTCAACTCGCGAATGTTGCAGTTCAGCGAGTCCGCAATAAACAGGTTGCCGGAAGCATCGATCGAAATGCCCTCCGGGCTGCCAAAGGTCGCCTCCAGGGCGGGCCCGTCCTGGAACCCAAGCGTTCCCACAATTCCCGCGATCGTGGTCGACTTCCCCGCTGGGGTGATCATGCGGATGGTCGCATTTCCCGTATCCGAGACATAGACATTCCCCGTTGAATCCACCGCGATTCCGTATGGATTGTTGAACTCGGTCAGCGCCCCCACGCCGTCCTGGCTGCCCGCGATGTCGGGGTTGCCGGCAAGCGTCGAGACCACCCCGGCGCGAGTGATGACCCGGACGACGTCGTTGCCCGAATCCGCAACGTACAGATTTCCCGCGCCATCGGCGGCAATTCCGTTCGGCTCGGTGAAAAAGGCGTTCTTTCCCTGGCCATCCTGATAGCCGGCATGGGTCGGCAACCCGGCAAAGAGCGCCACATCGCCGGCCAGTACGCGAACCTGGGAGGTCGCGGTGCCGGTCGAGTTGGTCACCGTCAAGGTATAAGTGGTGCTGGCGGCGAGCGGTTTGGTATCCACCGGCACGCCGCTCTCGACCGATCCAATGCCCTGATCGATCGCAGCTTTGGCGGAGCCATCCGCGGGGGTGAAGACAGCAGTCAGCGTCACCGCGGTTCCCGGGCTCACGCTTGGCGCGGAGGCGTTGAAACTGGCGATGAATGGAGCCGGCGTGGCGGAAACCTTGACCGTGGTCTTTGCCGTTACCGAAACGGAGAAGCCGCCCAGGCTGTTGGTGGCTGTCAGGGTGTAGGTGGTCGCCTGGGTGGGGCTCACCTGGACACTTCCGGTTGTGTTCGATACCGGCCCGATCCCCTGATCGATGCTGACCGCGGTTGCGCCCACGACCGACCAGCTCAAAGTAGAGCTCTGGTTTGGCCCAATCACCGCAGGGCTCGCCGAAAAGCCCGCGATAATCGGTTTCAGCACGACGCTGACGGTGGTCTGCGCGGTCACCACGGCTCCCGAGGGGCTGGTGACGGTGAGCGTGTAGGTGGTTGTCGTGGTGGGGGTTACGCGATAGTTGTCCCCGGTCACGGGTCCGATTCCGTTGTCCAGCGTCACCGTTGCCGCCCCCGTCACCGCCCACTCCAACAAGCTGCTCTCGCCATTTGAGATGAGTGCGGGAGATGCCGTGAAGGACGCGATCACAGGCAGCGGAACGACCGTGACCGTCGCCATCGCGGTCATGGTATTGCCCTGTCCATCGGTCGCTGTCAGGGTGTACGTCGTGGTCGCCGCCGGGGAGACGCTTACGCTGTTTGAGGAGACGGGCATGAGCGTCGTCGAGCTGCCGCCGGTGAGGCTGAGCGTGATCGCCCCAGTCTCCGACCAGACCAGCGTCGTGCTCTGCCCCGGCGACAGAACTGGCTGCGTGGCCGCGAAGCTGGCGATGTTGAGCGTGCCCAGGTTGGCGCCAAATCTCTTGGCGCACCCCGAGGCGGCCAGGAGCAAGAGGCTGGCGCAAACCATCGTCAAAAAGCGGCGGAACGCGCGCAAGCGCAATGGAATCGGTTCGCTTTGATTGAGCGATAAGCGCGGAAGGGAAATCATGTCTGGCTCCGGGTGCGGCACGGTAAGAAAGAGAAGGAAGAGAACGGAAATATGCAGGGAGCGGTTAGAACTGATACTTCAGGCCAAACTGCACGGTGCGCGGCCGGTGTGCCGCGACCGGATGCAGGAAGCCGTTTCCCGTGGTGCAGTTTGGCGCGCCAGCCGAGTACCCGGTCGTGACGTCCCCGTAGCAGCTCACCGTATTGCTCGCCGTGTTGCCCTTGTTGGGGTCGTACAGGATGAACTGGGTGGTGTTGAAGAGATTGAAGGCCTCGGCGCGAAATTCGAGTGTCGTTCCATGCGCAAGCTTCATGTCCTTGAGCAGCGCGGCGTCGAAGTTGGTGCGAGCCGGGTTGTTGAGAAAATTGCGTCCCGCGCTCCCCTGGGTCAGTCCGCGTGGCGCCAGGAACTGGCACCGATTCCCGATCACCGGGCCCACCGAGCCAATCTCCTGGTTCCCCGAGAAGCACTGCCGTCCATGCTGGCTGTACGCATCGGGATAGGAATCCGCGCCTTCGCCCAGCGCCAGCCCGGCGTTGTCCAGCACCGAGATGCCATTGCCGCTGGCGGAGTTGATCACGCTGAAGGGGGTCCCGGTCTGGTAGATGGTGACGCCGGAGACGGACCAGTCGGAGAGAATCGCCCTGGTCAATCGCGGAATATCGCCATACTTCGGATCGGGTGTCCACTTTGGGGCATTCGGGTCGTCGCTCGGAGGCGGGCTCAGCACCAGTTGCGCAAAGCGCAGCAGCGGCAGTTGATAGATGTAGTTGATGTTGAGCAGGATGCGCTCGTCGAAGTCGGAGCTGGCGCGGTTGGCGCGCAGATTGTAGTAGTCGACAAAGGTAGAAGAGAAGCGGTCCGAAGCCGTATCGATCGAGTGCGAGTACGTCAGGACTCCCGCAACATCCAGCGGGCCGCTCACATGATGCGCCACCGCCTGGAAGGAGTTGTAGTTCGACCCGGCCTGGTTGCGGATGGCCAGCACGTTGCCGATACCCTGCAGCGGGCGCATAAAGTTGAGGGCGTAGGCGATACTGGGCGAGTTGTCGGCGCCCTGGGTTCCGTCGCAAGCAGCCACCAGCGCCGTAAAGGCCGCCGGATTGTAAGGCTGGTTGGCCGCGTTTTTCCCGTAATACAGGAAGCTGTTGCTGTCGGGGAAGTAGAAGTACGCGTTCGGATCTTTGAGATTGCTCGGATTGATCTGATTGCCCAGGCAGAGCTGCTGGGTGATCGGCTCGTGGTTGAGGAAAGGATTCACCGTGGCCGCGACCGGTGGCAACTGGTTGAGTTGCGACGCGATAGCCAGGTGCGTCCCCTTACTTCCCACGTAGGCCACGCCGAACTGGGTCGTCGCGTTCAGCTCCCGCTGCACGCCAAAGCTCCACTGCTGGATGTAGGGCCAGATGGTCTTGCCGGGGATGGAAACCATGTTCAGCGGCGATTCGATCTTGACGTTGGTATCGCCGGCGATCGCCTGCAGGCCAATCTGCGCATAGCTCTCCGGATAATCCTCGGTCATGCTCAGCACCTGGGGCGGATTGCTCATCAGCGATCCAGCGTTGGCTTCGCTTCCCGTGCCGTGTTCATAGAAAACTCCGTAGCCGGCGCGGATGGATGTCTTGCCCGAGCCTGTCGGGTCCCAGGCGGCGCCCAGGCGCGGGGCGAAGTTGAACACATGCGAGGTCTGGCAGCTCTTTGGAACTCCGTTGACGCCGCACTGGACCAGCCCGTTGGTCAGCGCCGGGTTCAGCGTCGAGCCGTCGAACTGACTCGGCTCGCCGGTGGTCGCGTTCTGAAAGTAGCCGCGCAGCGGATTGAGCGCCAGGTTGCTGTTCGCCACAAGATCCGGGTTAAAGGCGGCGGGGTCCCAGTTGTAGAGCACCTCTCCATCCGGCTGCCAGTTCTGAAAGAGGCTGATACGCGCGCCCACGTTGAGCGTAAGCCGCGGCGACACCTTGAAATCGTCCTGAAAGTACGGCTCCAGAGTTCCATAGGAGACTTTGTAGGTGGTCTGCGTGTTGTCTTGCTGGTAGCTGTAGAGATACTTGCCGCCGTACTGGCTGCTGTAGGAGGGGGTGCCGTTGTTGAACTCGAAGTCCGCAAAGGAGTTGCCGCTGGTGGCGTCGGTGCTCACGTTGCGGAAGGTGAGCAGCCCCTGCTGGTCGCCGCTGTTGGCCCCATTGGCCGCGCCGAACTCGTGCCGCTTGGCGCCCACCACTTGCGCGCCAAAGGCCAGGCTGTGCCGGGTGAAGAACTTGGTCATGTTCTCGGTGATGGTTCCCACGAAGCGGGTGTTGAACCAGGGCATGTAAGAGGTGTCCACATTGAACCCCGCCCCGCCGTACTCGGCATTGGTGCCGCCAAAGACAAGCCCGGGAAGCTTTCCGCCGATGCACGAGTTGTTCGGGCCAAACTCGCCGCCGCCGCAGTTTGCGAAAAAGCTGCCGATGGAGTCCGGAACGGCGTCCAGGTTGCTGGCGCTCAGCGAAACGCCCGGACCGGGGATGCTTTCAAGCGAAGTCTTTTGCCAGGTCAAGCCCACCGAAAAGTCGTTCAGCAGCGTCGGCGTCACCACCGTGGTGATATGGCCAACCGTGCTGATGCCGGGCCCCAGAAAGCTGTTCATCACCGAAGGAAAGCTGTTGACGTGCGCCGCCCACTGCGGAACCGCGGTCACCGTCTGCCAGTGGTCGTGAACCCCGTTGGCGAAAAACTTCCACTTTTCGCTGAAGTTGTGATCGATGCGGATCAGGTCTTCGCGGTAGTCGGTCGCCGGCGACACCGCCGCCACGTAGCAGGAGCCGATGCTGGACGTGCAGCCGGAGGTCGAGTTGGCGCGTGGAATCAGCCCCGCCTGGAGATACGCCGTGGCGTTGGGGTCGATGTAGAACTGATTCGATTCGTAGGTGTAGTTGGTGCCGCCAAATCCCTGGCCGGGGCAATCCGGATAGGCGGACGTGCTGTATTTGATGGTTGCGCCCAGCGAAGTGGGGCACACGTCGCTGAAGTCCGCGATGCTGGTGTAGGTGTTGCTGGCCAGGTTGTAGCCGCGCTCGGCGTCGGAGGGCACTCCCTGATTGAACTCCAGCGGGGTCCGCTCCTTGCGCCACTCCTCTGAAACGAAAAAGAAGGTCTTTGGATTCTGTGGAGCGAGCAGGTGGGAGATCGAAACCGGCCCGCCAAAGGTGAATCCAAAGTCGTGCCTGCGGTAGAGCGGCGCCTTACCCGGCAGATCGAAGTAGTTGCGCGCGTTGAACGCCTCGTTGCGGATGAACTCATAGGCGTTGCCGCGGATCTTCTCCGCCCCGCTCTTCAGTTGCACCAGCACCGTGCCCGAGGCGCTGCGGCCGTATTGCGCTCCATAGTTCGACGTGAGCACCTTGATGTCCTGAATCGCGTCCAGACTGGGATAAACCAGCAGCGTCGAGTGACCCTGGCTGGCGGCGATGTCGGTGTTCAACACGTCGTTGCCGTCCACATCGAAGGTGTTGTACTCGGTGCGGCCGCCGTTGACGCTGAATTTGGCGCTGCCCACCACCCCGACCTTCGCCTCATCCTGCCCTGTCTGGTTGCTCACGCCGGGGGAGAGCGTGATCAGCGAGGAGAAGTTGCGCCCGTTGAGCCCAAATCCGACGATCCGCTCCTCGGTAATCTCTCCCGAGACCTCCGCGTTTTCCGTCTGCACCTGGTTGGCGCGCTGCGCGGTGACTTCGACGTTTGTCGCCGCTCCCCCTGCCGGCTGCAGTTGCGCGTCGAGCGCCGTCTTCCCGGACGCGGCAACCTGCGCCGTCGCGGTAAAGTCGACGAAACCGCTAAAGCTGATTGTCACCGTTGCGGCGCCCGCGGCCAGGCCGGTGACGCTGTAGTGGCCCAATTCGTCCGCGGTCGCGCTCACTTCTTTCCCGCTGCTGTCGCGCACCTTCACCGCCGCGCCGGGAATGACGGCCTTGGTCGCGTCGGTAACCGTGCCTTCCAGAGCGCCGGCCGAGGCTTGTGTTTCCGCGCTCGCCTGGCCGTTTGGCTCAGCGTTGACAACCCGCACAGCGGCGTACCCGGTGTCGGACGCCGCCGCCACGACGGCGAGAACGCACCAAATCATCGAAAAATTGCGCATGAAGTTCCTCGTGAAAGTTCAGGTCTAAGAAAAGAAAGATGAAAAGGGGAAAATCAGTGATTCGGGTGCGCGGAAGCTGGAGAAGAAGCCGTCTCGCCGGAAGCGGTCGCCTCCGGCATGGAGGGATGCGCATCCAGCTCCGTCGCGATCCAACTGAACAGCCGGCCGTTCGAGTTCTGCTTGTACATCTGGAGTGAGGTATCGAAGCGGACCACCGTGGCAGAGGCGGGAGCCGCGGCGGCGATCCGATCGACGGCCGCCCTCGGCTCACCCTTGTCGGCCACAAACTGAATGCGAATTTTCCGCGACTTGAGATTGGGAAGAACCAGGACGGGATCCAGCTCGGCAACGGACTTCTGAAACTCCGGTCTGAGATAGTCCGCGCGCTGGGCGGAGGGAACGTCGGGGGCGGAGGCGAACCAATCCGGCCAGGCGCCCCAGGGATCGAGCAGGTCAAGCGCTTTGATGCGCGGCTCGACACTCGCCGCCAGCAGGGCGATGGCCGCGCCCGACCCCTGCCCGAAGAAGCCCACCCGCTTCATATCGAATTTGCCCATCCCCTCCAGCACATCCAGAATGAGAGGAATATCGTGGACCGTCATGGTCAGCGCCTCGGGCAACTCGCTGATAAAGGTCTGGTTCAAAGGCCGATGGTCGGCGCGATGGCCGGTGAGGGCCGAGACAAAGCCGACCGCGGCGGCGCCACCCGCGGTGATCCGCGCGTCGTAGGCGTCGTTCCGGAAGCGGTCCGTCTCGGAGGGATACCCATAGAGGTAGAGCACTACCGGCGGATTCTTCACGCCGTGCGGAAGGATGATCCAAAGATAGATCGGGTCGTTCACGCGCCAGGCCACTTGCCACAGCTCGCGGGTAAAAGTGGGAAATTCTTCGCGGCTGCCCATCAGCGGCTCAATCGAGAACAAATCGCTGCCTTTGAGCGTCAGCTCGCTGGTGCTCTCATTGGTGCGAGCCAGCTTGATGCCCGATCCTGAGGCGTCCGGAACCATCTGCGGGACAAACGGAATCTCCGATTGCATCTCCGCGGGGGAGCTTTGCGCCGGCTCGGGAGCTGGAGCGGCGGCCGGAGACGCCTGCGCCTGCGCGCGGCAGTCTGAGGCGCACAATGGCGCGAGGAAGAGTGCGCATACAAGAGCGGCGATGTAATTGTGAATACGGGCCATGGGAGTTCCTGAAAAATCCGCGCTCCCGCGTTCGCAAATATCTTCCGAGCGCGGGAGCGGAGGAGAGTTGCTCGATGCGGGGCAAGCCGAGTCGTGCGTCGACCCACCCCAGGTGAATAG
>Ga0302195_10003629_pt1 | contig 12006 bp, 10 predicted proteins | sample II_Bog_N1_2_FD_198778 | JGI IMG/M metagenome (GOLD analysis project Ga0302195, IMG submission 198778) | Peat permafrost microbial communities from Stordalen Mire near Abisko, Sweden - II_Bog_N1_2 | ecosystem: Environmental > Terrestrial > Soil > Wetlands > Peat | place: Sweden: Abisko...
GAGATGTGCGAATCCATCGTATCGCACGAGACATCCCGGGCCCGTCTGGCGTCTTTTTCAGTGCCAGAAAAAAAGTACCGGGTAGCCTACTGCGCCCGCACTAGCCCGTTACCGTTGCTTCCTTCCGGACCTGGCGGGGTTGGCGGGATTGCGTCGCGTAGGACCCGGCACTAGCTCATCATACCATTTGGAGCGGGGTGGCCGGGAAGGTGGGAAGGCGGCGTAGCCGGGCAGCGGCTGGGTCGAAACGGTTTGGCGTCCAAAACGGCGCTCCGATGCGTCGTATGAAATGGGCGCGCATCCGGCGTGTGGAAGGGGTTACAATCGGAACGCTCAATTTTTCCCCGAGGAACCGCATATGAAGCGATTTACCTGGATTCTGCTTTTGCTGCTGATGGCCGTTCCGGCGTGGCCGGCCAGCACCAAGAAAATCACAGTTCAACAACTGAAGGACTTGCTCACCAGCCTTCAGGATGCGAAGAAGAGCGACGACCAGGTGGCGACGGAGCTGAAAGGTTCGGAGCTGACCGAGGAACTGACTACGGCGACGATGAACAGCCTGGCAAGCCTTGTCCCAGGTCCGCTCTCGACCGAGCAGTTGTATGTGATGGAGGCGCGCAGCGCCATTCTCCCGCCGCCGGCCGCGGACATCCCGTCCGCTCCCGCGCCGGACGCGGCCGGACAGCAGGCGTTGCTGGCCAAGGCCTCCGAATACGCGTCAAAGACGTACGCGCAATTGCCGCTCTTGACCGCGAACAAGATGACGGCGCGCTTTCAGGATGGGGTCGAGGCGATTAAGACCGTGACCGGGATGCACAACGCGATGGGGCAGGGCGCCGACCCGCTGTGGGACCAAACGATGCTCTATGTGCGGCTGCTGAATACGCATACCGACGCGATTCAAAGCGAAAACGGGATTGAAAAGATGGGCAAGGATACGACCAAATGGGGATCGAACAACATGGTGGCCTCGGTGGGTCCGCCGCTGACGCTGGGCACCATCATGCAGGAGGCGAGCGCGAATGGCAGCCCGAAGTGGCTGCGGTGGGAGACGATCAACGGGAAGCAGACGGCGGTCTTTGGGTTTTCGATCGACAAGAAGAAGACTAAGTTCGTTGTGAACTACTGCTGCTTCCCGGATACGGATACCGCGGGCGGGGTCAACTATGGGGTTTCGAAGTCGGCGCCGGGGCCGGCCACGGTGAGCGGCAATCTGCAGACGGTGAGCGAGTGGAAGCCGTTCAAGAGCAGCACCGGCTACCACGGCGAGCTGTTCATCGATCCGGATACGGGCACTGTGGTGCGGACGGTGACGCAGGCCGACTTCAAGCCGAGCGATTTTGTGCACTCAGAAGCGATGCGCACGGACTATGCGCCGCTGACGATCGGTGGAAAGACACTGGTGGTGCCGGTGCGCAGCTTCACGATTGCGGAAGTGGTGCCGAATGGCGATTCCTTCGCTGCCAAATATGCAATCCGTCACAGCTTTGTGACGCAGGATTATAAGGACTACCAACTGGCCGCGAAGTAAGAGTATCCGCGTGGAAAAGCCCGGAGAGCGCCCGGCGGGAAGCCGTTGGCGAGCCCGGGCTTTTTTGCGGGCTTTTTGCGAAGAAAAGTGTGAGGACGCGGCCGGAGCCGGGGACTTTCCGCCGGGATGGCGCGTCTAAATTGGTAAAACGGTTTTCTAGTCCGCGTGCCGTTCCCCGCCCAATGGCGCGGGAACGAATTTGCCGCGAATCTCGTTAAGGATAGGTATATGAAGCGATTTGGCTTGATTCTTCTTTTGCTGGCTGTGACCGTGCCTGTGTGGTCCGCCGTGAACAAGAAAGTTACAGTGGCGCAGCTCAAAGAGCTGCTGGTGAGCCTGCAAACCGACAAGAAGAGCGACGTGGCGGTGGCCGCTGAGTTGAAGCAACTGGAGCTGACCGAGGAACTGACGACTTCGACGATGCTGACGCTGGCGCCGATGGTCAATGGGCCTCTTTCGACCGAGCAGATCTATGTGCTGGAGGCGCGCAGTTCGACGCTGCCGCCACCACCTGCCGACCTGCCCGCGGATGCCGCGCCGGACGCGGCGGCGCAGCAGGCGCTGCTCAAGAAAGCGCAGGAGTATGTGAGCAAAACTCACACCCAATTGCCCCACTTGACGGCAAACAAGATGATCGCGCGCTTTCAGGATGGGGTGGAAGCGGTGCATAGCTACAGCGGGATGAACCAGGGCATGTCGCAGGATACCGACCCGATGTGGTCCACCAGCAGCCTGGATGTGCGGCTGATCAATACGCGCACGGTGCCTGTGGATTCAGAGAACGGCGTGGAAAAGGCTCCAGCGGCGAAAGATACGACGCGTTGGGGTCAAAACAACATGGTGGCGTCGGTGGGAACCCCGCTCTCACTGAGCCAGGTGATGCAGGAGGCGAGCGCCAACGGCAACCCGACGTGGCTCCGCTGGGAGCTGGTGAACGGCAAGAAGACGGCGGTTTTCGCCTTCAACGTCGATAAGAAAAAGACCAAGTTTCAAGTGAACTACTGCTGCTTCCCGAGTTCGGATACGGCGGGGATGCTGAGCAGCGGCATTGGCATCAGCCAGGGAGGGGCCAACGGTGGGACGGGCAATCTACAGACCACCAGCGAGTGGAAGCCCTTCAAGGCGAGCACGGGGTACCACGGCGAGCTGTTCATCGATCCGGTTCTCGGAGTCGTGGTGCGCACGGTGACCGAGGCGGATTTCAAGCCGGCGGACTTTGTTCACCGGGAGGCGATCCGCACCGACTATTCGCCGATGTCGATCGGAGGCAAGGTGCTGGTGGTGCCGGTGCGCAGCTTCACGATTTCCGAGGTGGTGCCCAACGGCGACTCGTTCGCGGCGAAATACGCGGTACGGCACAGTTTCGTGACGCAGGACTACAAGGATTATCAGTTGGCGGTGAAGTAAGCCGGCGACTGTCCTCCGGTTTGCTCATCCCGGCGGGAGGGCGGGAATGTCCCGCCGCAGCCGGGCATGGCCGACGGGTAGTTTTGTCTTGTCCGACAGTGTGCGCAGCGTGAGCTCGGTGAGGGATTGAGGGCTTTGGTCTGGCTCCTGCCATCGACGCCCGCCGGTGAAGTCGACGACGACGCGGGGATCTTCGATGAAACTGTTGTGCTTGCCGAGTCTGCCCTGGACCAGCGTGATACGCCGGATATCGGCGTAGTTGTAGAGGGTGGGAGAGGCGAATGCGTAGCCGTAGCTGCGGATGGCGTCGCTGCTGAAGCTGGTGTGCATGTTCAGGGCGAGCGATGTGCCAATGCAGGCCGGCAACGTGAGAAAAAGGCTGATGACGCGCATGTTCTTCCGGGAATCGTAGTAGCGGATTCCCTGCTTGGTCTGCTTGGGCTGCTGGCTGGCCCAGACGGTGTAGAGACCGACGATGCGGCGGCCGGAGAAAACCGACCAGAGCAGCAAGGTGATCTCGTAGGACAGGGTGATGGCGCCGAAGCCGGGGAAGAACCACCAGAGGATGGGCTGAGCGAGAAGATGCAATCCATCGTGGCCGTCGCTCATGGCAAGCGCCCGGCTGGTGGCGGCCATCGCCTCGTGGACGATGAACAGGAACGCGATCGCCACCACAATCACGCACATTCCGATTTGCGTCTGGCGATGCGAAAAGCCGGCCTGGAGGTCGTCAAGCTGCTCCCGGGTCATGCCTTCGGGGAGGTCGGGGATGGGGTTGGGGGGTCGCTGGGACATCCTGGAGTCCGGTCCTTGCCTGAAGGTTAGCAGCGGTGACGCAATTTTGGGCGGGAATTTTCTTGTTTGCGCCGGATTGCCGTACCATCGCAGCTATACCGATGCGCATTTCACCCATTTTTCCGATTCTTTCGATCGTTCTCGCTGGTGGAGCTGGGGCGCAGCCCAAGCCTGCGCCCATCCCGGTGAAGGTGGTCGTCGTGGCCATGTTTGAGGTGGGCGCGGATACCGGGGACGCGCCTGGCGAGTTGCAGTATTGGGTGGAGCGCGATCACCTGGACACCATTTTCCCGCTTCCGGCGGCCTATCATGCCGCGCGGATGAACGACGCTGGCGAGCTGGCGATTGTGACCGGGCAGGGGACAGCACACGCGGCGGCGACGATTATGGCGCTGGGGATGGACCCGCGTTTCGATTTGTCGCATGCATATTGGCTGATCGCGGGGATTGCCGGGGCTTCGCCGGACCGGGCTTCGCTGGGCTCGGCGGTGTGGGCCAACTGGGTGGTGGATGGTGACCTGGGCTACGAGATTGATGCGCGGGAGACTCCTGTTGGCTGGCCGACGGGGATGCTTCCGCTGCGCAAGGCCACGCCCTATGAGACTCCGGCGGCGCCGCTCGATGGACAGGTGTACCAGAGCAACCGGGCGCTGATGCTGTGGGCTTATGGGCTGACGAAGGATCTGCCGCTGAAAGATTCCGAGCATCTGGCGGAGATCCGGGCGCGTTTTGACGGAGCCGTGGCGCACGACCCGCCGCGCGTCGCACTGGGCGACGAGGTGTCCGGCTCCACCTATTGGCATGGGAAGCTGATGGATGAATGGGCAACGCGGTGGATGGACTACTTTACCGGCGGCGCGGGGAAGTTCGCGACCACGGCGATGGAGGACACGGGGACGCTCGAATCGCTGAAGGGGTTGGCGACGGCGGGGCGGGTAGATTGGAGCCGGATTCTAGTGCTGCGCACGGTGAGCAACTACGACCGGCAGGCGCGCGGCGTGGACGCGGCGACCAGCCTGAGCAACCAGCGGATTGGGCAGTACGGGGCGTATCTGCCCTCGCTGGAAGCGGCGTACTCGGTGGGACATACGGTGGTGGCGGAGATTTTGAAGAATTGGACGGTGTACCGGGAGAAAACGCCCGGCGCTGCCCAGTGACGTAGAAGCGGCAAGGACAGCAACGCTGAATTGTGAACCGCTTCCCTTCCCCGTGGCATCCTATGGGCACAGGCGGTATCCTCTGCCGCGCTGAGGTCTCGGGATGTCATTGCCTTACGGAATTCTGCTTCATTACGGGTACTTTCTCATCTTCGGATGGGTGCTGCTGGAACAGCTGGGCCTGCCCTTGCCAGCGACGCCGGTGCTGCTGGCCTCTGGCGCGCTCTCCGCGACCGAACACATGAGCTTTGCCCTTGCGCTGCTGGCGGGCGTGCTGGCCTGCGTGGTGGCCGACGTGAGCTGGTTCCTGTTTGGACGCCGGTTTGGGCATGTGGTGCTGCGGATTCTGTGCAAGTTCTCTCTGGAATCGACGGTCTGCGTAAGGAAGACACACGAGTCGTTTGGCAAGCGCGGGGCGTACACGCTGCTGTTCGCAAAGTTCGTGCCGGGGCTCTCGGTGGTTGCGCCGCCGGTCGCCGGGCAAACGGGGATGGGCCTGGGCCGCTTCCTGATCTTCGATACGGCCGGGGCGACGATCTGGGTGGGTTCGCTGCTGCTGGCCGGCCGGCTGTTTGGCGACGTGCTGGAGCGCAACCCGAGTATTCTGGACCTGGCCGGGAAGTTTGCCGGCGTACTGCTGCTGGCGGGAATTCTGGGCTTTCTGGGGTCGCGCATCTACCGCCGCCAGGCTTATATGAAGAAGCTGCGCACCGACCGGCTGGAGCCGGATGAGCTGAAGAAGATGCTGGACGCGGGCGAACTGGTATACATTGTGGACCTGCGGCATCCGCTGGAGCTGGTGCCGGACCCGTTTACGCTGCCCGGGGCGCACCACGTTTCCCCGGACCAACTGACGCTGCGGAGCGCGGAGATTCCGCTGGACCGGGATATTGTGCTCTACTGCACCTGCCCGAGCGAAGCGACCGCGGCGCGAACGGCGATGACGCTGAGCAAGCTGGGTGTGCCGCGGGTGCGGCCGCTGCGCGGCGGGTACGACGAGTGGAAGCGGCTGGGGTATCCGCTGGATGCTGTGGCGCCGGCACCGTTGGCGCGGCTGTAACTTGCGTCGTTTCGACGAGCGGATTTGGGCGTAGAGTCTTGGCATGACACCCAAGATCGCTGAACCCGCCGAGACCATCGAGACTACCGAACGGATCAAGCCTTTTTCCGAGATGACGCCGGAAGAGTTGGAGGCGTGGAACCGGGAGTTTGTGGCAGCGCTGGAGGCGGGGGACGACAGTGCGGCGCGGGAGAGTTTGGCGGCTGGGGTGCCGATTTACTACGCCGAGGAAGATACTCCCGAGCCCGCAGTGATCAAAGAGTATCCGAATGGACAGCGTGAACTGGTGACTTTTTCCAGCGGTTCGGAAGAGTTCCTGAGTCGCCTCTGATGCAAGCCGAACGCCCTCAGCTTTGGGTATTCGCCGGTCCCAGTGGAGCGGGAAAGTCGACGCTCGTCGCAGGAAGGCTTCGCGACCGCTTGCCGATCGTAACTCCCGACGTGATTGCTGTCGAGATCAGCCGGGACCATCCCGATACGCCGGCAATTATGGAAGCCGGCAAGATCGCGGTGAAGCGGCGCTTGACGCTTCTGTCGGAGTTGTGCTCATTCGCGATTGAAACCACGCTGAGTGGCAGCAGCGAGATTCGGCTGATGCGCGACGCCGCCAATCTTGGTTATAAAGTGAATCTGGTTTTTGTCGGTGTAAGGTCGGGGGCGATTTCGCAGGGGCGGTTCGCGCACCGGGTGCGGATGGGGCTACATTATGTGCCGCCGGAGGACATTCTGCGCCGCTACCAGCGCAGCATGGACAACCTGCCGGTTGCGATGGGGATTGCCGCGCGGACGCTGGTGATCGACAACACCGGGCGCGGATTTCGCCTCGGTGCTGGTGCGGCGGGAGGGGCGGACGGGCCTCGGGGCCGGGAAGCTGCCGGAGTGGGTGATGAAAGCGATTCCGGCCGAGCTGCGGTAGTTCGGATGCAGGCCCGATAGACTGGGTTTGGCGCTGCGTGTTGGCGCGCCGGGGGCTGCAAGTGGCTTATCACGATCTTCGCGAATGGATTGCCGCGCTGGACAAGGCGGGAGAACTGAAGCGCATTCAGGAGCCGGTCTCCCCGAAGCTGGAGATTACGGAGATTACGGATCGGGCTTCAAAGGCTGGGAGCGGATCGCGTACCGTCAAAGGTGCGGCGGGCTACGCGCCCGGAGGCCCGGCGCTGCTGTTTGAGAATGTGACCGGCCACCCCGGGCACAAGGTCTTGATCAACCAGTTTGGCTCGGAACGGCGGATGGCGATGTCGCTGGGCGTGGAGCGGCTGGACGAGATTGCTGAACGCATCCAGGGATTGCTGAATCTGAAGGCGCCCGAGGGTTTTCTGGACAAGCTCAAAATGCTGCCGCAACTGGGCGCGCTGACCAGCGCGTTTCCCAAGACGGTTTCGGCGAAGGACGCCGCCTGCAAGCAGGTGATTCTTAAGGAAAACTTCAACCTGCTGGACTTTCCGGTTTTGACGTGCTGGCCGCATGATGGAGGGCCGTTTATCACGCTGCCCTGTGTGCATACGCGGTCGAAAGCGGGAAAGCGGAACATCGGGATGTACCGGATGCAGGTATACGACGGACAGACGACGGGGATGCACTGGCAGCGGCAGAAGGTGGCGGCGGAGCACTATCGCGAGGCGCTGCGGGCGGCAGCGGCGGCGAATGCCGAGACGGACCCCAAAGCGGCGCGGGTGGCGGCGATGGCAGAGACGATGGGCGGGGCGTATGCGCCCGCTCCGGCCGTGGGCGGGCTGCCGCAGGTGAGCTTCGGCACTCTGAAGGGTTCGCGGCTGGAGGTGGCCGTGGCGATTGGGACCGACCCGGCGACTACGTTTTCGGCGATTGTGCCCGCGCCGCCGGAGATTGAGGAGTTTCTCATTGCGGGGTTCCTGCGCGGCAAGCCGGTCGAGATTGTGAAGTGCGAGACGGTGGACCTCGAAGTGCCGGCGCAGGCGGAGATCATTTTGGAAGGGTACGTGGAGCTTGGCGAACTGCGCACCGAGGGGCCATTTGGGGACCACACCGGCTTTTACACCATGCAAGATGAGTACCCGGTCTTTCACCTCACCTGTATCACGCACCGTAAGGACCCGATCTACGCCGCGACGATTGTGGGTAAGCCGCCAATGGAGGATGCGTGGATGGGCAAGGCGGTCGAACGCATCTTTCTGCCGATGATGCGGATGACGATTCCGGAGATTGTGGACATCAATTTGCCGCCGGAGGGGGTCTTCCACAACCTGATGATCGTTTCGATCCGCAAGAGCTACCCAGGGCAGGCGCGGAAGGTGATGGCGGCGATCTGGTCGCTGGGGCAGGCGATGTTTACCAAGTGCATTGTGGTGGTGGACGAGGATTGCGACGTGCAGGACCTGGGCGAAGTGGTGCTGCGGACGACCAACAATATCGATCCGGAGCGGGATATTCAGTTCACGCTGGGTCCGATCGATTCGCTGGACCACGCCAGCCGCCTGCCGAACTACGGCTCCAAGATGGGCATCGACGCCACGCGCAAGTGGGCCGGGGAAGGCTTTACGCGCCCCTGGCCGGCGATGCTGGAGATGGACCGGGGGACGAAGGCGCGGGTGGATGCGCTGTGGGCGAAGCTGGGCATCGACCGCTAAGCCGGTCAGGAGGTTCGCGTCGGATTGCCATGCGTCGCCGCGACTCTGCGATAGAATTGCGTGTACCTCGTCCAAAAAGGTATGGCTCGAATGAATCGGAAGCGAGTTCGGCTCGGCAAGATCGCGAGCGCTGGTCTGCTCTGGCTTGCGGCCATGGTTCCGCTCACGGCGCAAAGCGGCGTATTGCGGCCAGACGGCGCCCAAGCGCAGAGCCTTACGGCACTGGGGGCCCGAGTCGTGGTTCTGGTCTTCGGCGCTACCGACTGCCCCATTTCGAATCGCTATGTGCCGGAGGTCGACCGGCTGAGCCGCGAATTCCTGGGAAAATCCGTGGAAGTGCGCTGGATTTTTCCCAATCCCGGGGATACGCCCGAAGTGGTGCTAACGCATTTGAACGAATTCAAAACGCTCACTCCTGGTTTGGTGGATTCGAAGCAGGAGCTGGTGAAGCAGGCCGGCGCCTCGGTGACCCCTGAGGCCGCTGTCTTTGCGGTCGAGAACGGCAAGATGCGGCTCGTTTACCGCGGGCGCATCGATGACCGATACATCGCGTTTGGGCAGGAGCGGCCGCGGGCGACTCGGCATGAGCTGGAGGAGGCGATTCGGGCGGAGTTGGCGGGGAGACCCGCGCCCGCGCCGGGCGGGGAGCCGGTGGGATGCTCGATTGTGCCGAGGACGCGATGAGGGTATTCGGAGGAGCGAACCTCACGGACTGGTTGCGTGGAGCTTGCAGGCGCGGATGGAGAAGCAGGTCTTTCGCTTTGCTCAGGATGCCAGCTTTCGAGATGGTGCGGGCGATGGGATCGCGCTTCGCGCGATTTTGGCCCACCCTAGCCACAAAAGCAAGAACGTGGCGAGGGTGGGGCATCCGGCTATGTGGTCTTGCGGCAGCGATCTTGTGTGCTTCGGGGCAAGCACAGACAACTGCGCCCGTTGCCTGGGCGGGGCAGATAGCGCCGCTTCTCTACAAAACCTGCGTGACTTGCCACCATGCGGGCGGGGCGGGACCTTTCAGCCTGGTGGGTTACGCGGCGGCGCGGCGTTGGGGGCCGCAGATTCTGCGGGTAACGCAGTCGCGGTTTATGCCGCCGTGGCTGCCGGAGCCGGGGCATGGGGACTTTGCCGACGATCGGAGGCTGAGCGACGCGGACCTGGCGCTGGTGAAGAAGTGGGTGACGGCGGGAATGCCGGCGGGGAAGTCTGCCGACGCGCCGGCAGCTCCCACGTTTGACCAGACGTGGCAGTTGGGCAAGCCGGACCTGGTGCTTAGCTCGGCTGCGCCGTTTATGCTGCCGGCTGGAGGGACGGATGTCTTCCGCAACTTCATCTTTCCCAATCCCCTGAAGGGGACGCATTATGTGCGGGCGATGGAGATTCGCCCCGGCGCGCCGCAGGTGGTGCACCATGCCAATGTGCTGGTGGACCGAACGGGCAGCCTTCGACGAATGCATCCGGACGATTGGCGGGGCGGGGTGCAGGGGATGGAGATTTTGCTGGATGCGGGGAACACCTTCGATCCGGATAGCCATTTCCTCTTCTGGAAGCCGGACACGCCGGCGCTGGTGGAGGCCGAGGGGATGCCCTGGCGACTGGATGAGGGCAACGACCTGATTCTGAACATCCACCTGAAGCCCTCGGGAAAGGCGGAGACGATCGATGCGCAGATCGGGCTCTACTTTACCGACAAGCCCCCGGAAAAGCAGCCGATGCTGCTGCAACTGGATTGCGACGATGCTCTGAACATTCCGCCGGGCGATGCCAGCTTTGTCGTCGAGAACGAGCTGACGTTGCCGGTCGCGGTGGATGTGCTGGGCATTTATCCTCATGCGCACTACCTTGGTAAGGAGATGGAGGGGTGGGCGACGCTGCCTGGCGGCGAAAAGAAGTGGCTGGTGTGGATCAAGGACTGGGATATCGACCGGCAGTCGGTGTATCGCTACCGGGAGCCGGTGCATTTGCCCAAGGGGACGGTGGTGCACATGCGCTACGTCTACGACAATTCGAGCGGGAATCCGCGCAATCCGCACAATCCGCCCGTGCGGGTGGGGCAGGGGAACAGGTCGGAGGACGAGATGGCGCACATGTGGCTCCAGGTGCTGCCGGCTCCGCCCAAGCCGGATGAGCCCGATCCGCGGTTGGCGCTGGAGGAGGCGTGGATGCGCAACCGGCTGCGCAAGACCCCGGATGACCGGGTGAGCCTGTACAACCTGGCGGCTGCGCTTACGGGAGAGGAGCGTTACGCAGAGGCGGTTGAGGTTTACGAGCGGGAACAGGCGGGCAACGGCGCGGACGCGCGCACGCTGACGGCGATGGGTGTGGCGCAGGCGGGGGCGGGCGATTGGCGGGGCGCGCGGAAGTCGCTTGCGCGGGCCGCGGCGGATGATTCCGCGCCGGCGGAGCAGCGCTGCGATGCGCGGTTCGATTTGGCCAGTCTGGACCTGAGGCACGAGGATCTGCATGCGGCCGAAGAGGGGCTCCGCGCCGTGGCGGCGGAGTGTCCCGATGATGCGGGCGCGCTGGCCGCGCTGGGCGGGTTGGACCTCGACGCTGGGGCGAATGAAGAGGCGATTCAGTTACTGGCGAAGGCGGTTGCGCTCAACCCGGCGGATGCGGAACTGCGCGCTCAGCTTGCCCGCGGCTGGGCGCAGGCAGGCGATCTGGCCAAGGCCGCTGTTGAACTGCGGGAAGCTGGGCGGCTGAAGCCGGAGGACGCGGAGATGCACTCGGCGCTGTCGCAGGTGTTGGCGGCAACTGGCGAGCTGGAGGCGGCCATCGTCGAAGCGAAGAAGGCGCTGAAGTTAAGGGAGGAGGATGCCGACGGGTGGAGCAACCTGGGAGTGCTGGAGGCGCGCACTGGGCATCCGGACGACGCGCGCAGGGACTTTGAGCACGCGCTCCGCATTCAGCCCGACCATGCCCAGGCGCGGGCCAATTTGGCGCGGCTCACACGCTAGGCGCGGGTTTTTCTCAGAACTCGGCAGTCGAGCCCGGTAAACTGGTTGAGTCATGGCCGAAACGCAGTCTCTTCTCCCCGCTGTACTTCTCCACATCGCTCAACTCCTCAACATTCCTCTGCGCGGCCTCGTTTCCGTGATCGAACTGCTGGACGAAGGTGGAACTGTGCCTTTTATCGCCCGGTACCGCAAGGAGGCGACGGGCAATCTGGACGAAGTGCAGATCCGCTCCATCGAGGAGCAGCTTGCGTACTTCCGCGAGCTGGCTTCGCGCAAGGAGACGGTGCTCTCTTCGATTGCCGAGCAGGGCAAGCTGACCGATGAGCTGAAGGCGCGGATCGAAGCGACGCTCGACCGAAGCGTACTCGAGGACCTGTACCTGCCCTACAAGCCGAAGCGGCGCACCAAGGCGACCATTGCCCGCGAACAAGGATTGGAGCCGCTGGCGGATTTTCTTTGGGCGCAGGAGGCGGGGCCGCTGGCCCTGGGCGAC
>Ga0302195_10003632_pt1 | contig 12003 bp, 6 predicted proteins | sample II_Bog_N1_2_FD_198778 | JGI IMG/M metagenome (GOLD analysis project Ga0302195, IMG submission 198778) | Peat permafrost microbial communities from Stordalen Mire near Abisko, Sweden - II_Bog_N1_2 | ecosystem: Environmental > Terrestrial > Soil > Wetlands > Peat | place: Sweden: Abisko, Stordalen...
GGAAACGGGCGTGCCGGTGCCGCAGATCATCGGCTTCTACATCAAGCGCGGCCTGGCATCGTTTGTCAGGCCCGGTTCCGGAGTGGAAGAGACAGTCAATGCAATGCACACCTTCGCTCCCGGAGGTTCGGCGCCGAACGAAGGCGACGTGTTCCGCAATCCTGACCTGGCGCGTACGTACCGCATGATCGCTGAAGGCGGGCGCGATGCTTTCTACGACGGCCCAATCGCGCAGACCATCGAAACCTACTTCAAGCGCATTGGTGGATGGCTCGCGGTGAGCGATCTACGTGAGCAGCATGCGGAGTGGAACGATCCGCTGGTGACGAAGTATCGCGGAGTTGACGTGTATGGGATGGCGGCGAATACGCAAGGATTGGCGACGCTGCAGATGCTGAACATTCTTGAGAATTTCGATCTGCGCGGAATGGGCTTTCAATCGTCCGCATCGATCCATGCGCAGGTTGAGGCCAAGCGGCTGGCCTACGAAGATCGTGCGCGGTACTATGCGGACCCGCACTTCGCGAAGATTCCGATTGAGTGGCTGAACTCAAAAGAGTATGCGGCAGAGCGCGCGAAGCTGATCAAGCCCGACAGGATTTTGACGCCCATCTATCCGGGACAGGCACCGAGCCACGGAGACACAACGTACTTTACGGTGTCTGACGCGGACGGCATGATGATCTCGATGATTCAGTCGAACTTCCGCGGGCTGGGATCGGGCCTGGTGGCCGACGGGCTGGGCTTCATGTTCCAGGACCGCGGCGAGCTGTTTTCGCTCAAGGATGGGCATCCGAATATGTACGCGCCGGGCAAGCGGCCCTTCCAAACGATTATTCCGGGATTCGCCACGCGGGACGGAAAGCCGTGGATGAGTTTTGGCGTGATGGGCGGCGACATGCAGCCGCAGGGCCAGTCGCAGATCATCATCAACCGTGTGGATTATGGATTGGATATTCAGGCGGCGGGCGACAGTCCGCGATGGCACCATGAAGGTTCGTCGCAGACCATGGGCGAGGATCTGCCGGGACTGGGTCCGGCCGGGATTCTACGGCTGGAGTCGGGCGTGCCGGTGGTCAGTCGCAAGGCCCTGATCGAGCTGGGCTGGCCGATGGGCGAGTCGGACGGCGGCTTCGGCAGATACGAGTGCATTGAGCTTCGAGCAAGTGGGGGGATGAACAAGGGGGAACGGTTCTATTCCGCGGCCAGCGAGATGCGCGCCGACGGCGTGGCGCTGGCTTATTAGTTTGTTGAATGATCGGGCCTACGAAACGCCATTTCGCGCCCCGCTGTTTCGCGTTACGATGAGTGCGGCCCACTTTCGCCAATTCCCGTGAATACACACCAAGAACGACCGGATTCCACCCCCAAAGCGACGGGCAACCAAGTCAGTCGCTTGCGGCTCCGGATTGCGCTCGGCATGCTGACGGCGCTGGTAGTGCTGCTCGTACTCCCTTGGATGAGCGGGTTCGCCGGCCGCCGGATGCTGTATCCGGTGCAGTTGGTACAAGTGTCAGCGATCGTGACGAATCCCGGCAGGGAAAATTCCTGGACAGACCGGTTCGGCGACGGAACACCGGACTTTCTGCGGCTCAGCGATCCTGCAGACCAGGCGGCCTTCCGGCGCTGGTTTACGCTGATCGCCGAATATCAGGCAGTGCGGCCAAAGGCAGATATCCCCGCGGAGATTACGGATTGTGCGAGCCTGCTTCGCTACTCGTACCGCGAGGCGCTCAAGCGTCACGACGAAAACTGGTTCATGGCGAGCGGGATGGAAGTGAATGCACCGCCCGGCGAAATTCGCGCGTGGACCTATCCGCGCACGGCGCTGGGAACGGCGCTGTTCCGGGTGAAGCCGGGAACCTTTGCACCTGACGACGTAAAGGATGGCGCGTTTGCGCAGTTTGCCGACGCACGAACGCTGGTGGAGCACAACGCGTACCTGGTGAGCCGCGACGTGCACCGGGCGTTACCCGGCGATCTACTGTTTTACCGTCAGTTTGGGCAGTCGTCGCCATGGCATTCCATGATCGTGACGCGGGTCGGGCCTGAGGCCGCGGTGGTATACGACACGGGAGAAGACCAAGGGAATCCGGGTGAACTACGCAGGGTCGCGCTGGCGGAACTGGTCGATCATCCTGAACCGCAATGGCGGCCTATCCAAGGGAATCCGAACTTTCTGGGCGTTTACCGCTGGAATATTTTGCGAGGAACTCCATGAGTCTCCGTAAGACGCTGTTTGCCGCATGCTTTCTGCTTTTCAGTGCCACCGCTTTCGCCAACGACGCGCCGCGCTCGTTCTCGCTGTCGACCTCGCGCACCTTTGCGCCCGGGGAAAGCGTGAAGATCCAGCTGCTGGCGCGCAACGTGCCGGAACTGGAGTTTCGCGTCTACAAGATTCGCGATGCGCAAAAGTTTTTTGCGGGACTCAAGGATCTGCACAGCTTTGGCGTGCAGAGCCAGTCGCCGTCGGAGCAGATTGACCAGCGGACATTGCTGGAAAGGCTGCACGACTTCAAGGCCCACCTCTGGTGGCTGATGCGGCACTTCTTCCGCGGCCAGTTTACTGACGAAGCGCGCGACAATTTCCGTGAGCGGCAGGGCAAGCTGGGCAAGAAGAGCCGTGTGGTGGGCGCGGCGCAGTTCGCGCAGGTTCCCGTTCTGAATGCGAGCCAACTGGTGGCGCGCTGGAAGCTGGAGACACCGCCTGCGCTGGTGAGCGAGACGCAGCAACTGCCGATTGACGGCCTTGGCGCCGGCGTTTACCTGATTGAAGCCACCGACGGCACGTACAAGGCCTACACCGTGGCGATGGTGACGAAGATTGCCATGGTGGAACGGGACGAGAACGGACAGGTTGCGCTCTACGTGGCCGACCGCATGACCGGCGCTCCGGTGGAGAAGGCCGATGTTGCGCTGTGGACCGGCGGACAAATGCAGTCGTCGGGTTCGACGGACGGCGACGGCACGGCTTTGCTCGCGATGGGCGGGCCTACAGTGCACCCCGGCGCCGAGCCGGAAAACGTGTGGATACTCGCGCGCCATGGAGATGACGCCGCGCTTGTGACGCCGTGGGGTTACAACTTCGACCTCCAGAACAAACCCTCCCCGCTGGGCTACATTTACACGGACAGACCCGTCTACCGGCCGGGGCACACGGTCCACATCAAGGCGATTGTGCGGCAGAAGAAGAACGACATGCTGGACTTGCCGCAGGACTGGACGCCGACGCTGCAGGTAGAGGACGGCGACGCCAAGGTCGTCTTTTCCAGGACGATGAGCTTCTCGGCGCATGGGACGCTGACGGCGGATTTCGACCTGCCCGCGGATGCCTCGTTGGGCTACTACAGCATTACTGTGCGCGATCCGCAGGGGTACACGCCGGGCGGGAGCATCGACGGCAACGGCAGCTTTTACGTGGAGGACTACAAAAAGCCCGAATACCAGGTGAAGGTGACCGTGCCGGGGGTGGCGCGCGTGCTCCAGGGAAAACAGATCCAGGCGACGATTGAGGCGAAGTACTTTTTTGGCGAGCCGGTGTCCGGAGCAAAGGTGACGTACGTGGTGCATACGTCCACGCACTACTGGTGGGATGAAGACGAGGGCGACGATAACGGCGAGGCCGATGCGGAGAGCGATAACGGCGACGCGAGCGAAGCAGACGATGCCGACAGCGGATTTGGCGAAACCGAGCAGCAGGAGCACCAGGGCGTGCTCGACGCGGACGGCAGACTCACGATCAATTTGCCGACCGCAGTCGATGACAAGCACGAGGACCAGGACTATCGCATTGAAGCGCGTGTGACGGATGCGGCCAATCGCGAAGTAGCCGGGCATACGACTGTGCTTGCAACCTATGGATCGTTCCGCGTGAGCGTGGAGCCGACGAGTTACGTATTCCAGGCCGGGCAACCGGCGCGCGTGAAGGTGACGGCGCAGGACTACGACGACAAACCGGTGCAGACGCAGGTGGAAGTGCGGGCGTCGCTCGAGAAGTGGGACTCAGTCACGCACGAAAGATCAGTGACGCTGAAGGCCAGCGTCGAGACCACAACAAGCGTAGATGGCACCGCTCTGGTTGACTTGCCTTTGAACGGACAGACTGGCGACTTTGAGGTGACGGCAAGCGCGCACACGCCAGAGAACCGTACCGTGCAGGGCCGCACGTGGGTGTGGATCTGGAATGGCGCGGGCGAGTGGTACACACCCAATACGCAGGCCCAGATTGTCGCCGACAAGAAGAGCTACAAGGTCGGCGACACGGCTCACCTGCTGCTCGTGACGGGGCTGAAGGAATCGTGGGCCGTCGTGACGACCGAGGGCGACTCAGTGCAGTCACGTCGGCTGATGCATGCGACCGGCGAAAGCTTTGCCTTCGACGTCCCCATCAATCAGAAGTCGCAGCCAAATTTGCTGGTGAACGCAGTGATCGTGCACGATAACCAGGTTTCGGTGGCGCAGAAAAGCCTGAAGGTTCCGCTGGTGGAGCGCACGTTGACGGTGACGGCAACAGCCAGCAAGAGCCAGTATCTGCCGGGCGAGAAAGGCAGCTTCGATGTATTCGTCGCGGATTCCGCAGGCAAGCCGATGGAGACCGACCTGAGCTTTGGCGAAGTGGATGAGGCGCTCTACTCGGTGCGGCCCGACACAAGCGGCGACATTGTGAGCGCGTTTTATCCAAAACGATTTTCCGATCTTGAGCCGCAAACCTCATTCGACTTTTTCTTTACGGGGCAGGCGGGAACCAAGAGTCCGCTGCTGGCCGAACTGAATGCCGGGCTGTTCCATCCACGCATGGCGCAGGTCAAGCCGGGGTCGGACCTGGTGGTGCCCAAGGTGCGCAAGGCGTTTCCCGATACGGCCTACTGGAATCCGAATGTGCATACGGGGCCAGACGGGCATGCGCGTGTGGAGTTCAATTTCCCTGACGCGCTGACGACATGGCGGACAACGATCCGCGCCATGACAGACGATGGCAAGGCAGGCGGCGTGGTGACGCGCGTGTTGGTGCGCAAAAATCTGATCGTCCGTCTCGCCGCTCCGCGCTTCTTTAGGCAGGGCGATGAAACAGTGCTGCGCGTGATTGCACACAACTATCTCACAACCGCCAAGGACGTGACGTTTGCGCTGGATGTAACCGGCGCGGAGGTCATGAGCGGTGCTACGCAGAAAGTGAATGTACCGGCGAAGGGCGAGGCCTACGTGGATTGGCGCGTGAAGGCGCACGCAACGGGCAACGCCGTGTTGACCGCCAAGGCGCTGACGAACGAAGAGTCGGACGCGCTGGAGATGACATTGCCTGTGCTTGCCTACGGCGTAAAGCAGAAGGGCGCAGGCTCGGGAGTCGCGTTCTCCGGCACGGGACAGAATGAGTGGACGTACAACTATCCGCCGGGCTCGGACGCAGGCACGCGCGGGTTGACGATCACGGTTGCTCCCTCCGTGGCGGGAACCGTATTCGATGCACTCGACTACCTGACAAGTTACCCGTGGGGCTGCACGGAACAGACGATGTCGAGCTTCCTGCCTGACCTGATTGTGGCGCAGGCCGTCGACAAACTACATATGAAGTCTCCGATCGATCCCGCGACGCTGAAAGACATGGTCAACGCGGGCATCGAGCGGCTGTACACCTACCAGCACGAAGATGGCGGCTGGGGTTGGTGGCCCGATGATCCGAGCCGGGTCTTCATGACGGCTTATGTTGTGAGCGGGCTGGGACAGGCGCAGGCTGCCGGCTGGAGCATCGAAAAAGATTCGGCACAACCGATCCATTTACAAAATGGGCGCGCGTGGCTCGTGAAGACGCTGGCCGCGCATCCTGACATGGTTCCGGATCTGCGCGCCTACGTGGTGTATGCGCTGGCAACGACAGGAGGCGCACCGAAAGATGCGATCGACATTGCTTGGGCGAGCCGCAGCAAGCTGAGCGATGAAGGGCTCGCGTTGCTCGGCCTGGCGCTCGATGCGATCGGCGACTTGCGGGCGTATGAGGCGGCCAGCCTGCTCGAAAAGAAGGCCAAGGTTACGGACATCGACGCTCACTGGGAGGGGGCTTACGACGGCCTCATGGAGTATTGGGACGATACTTCAAGCGAGACTACAGCTTTCGCGATCAAGCTGCTCATCAAGCAGGATCGTGCGAGTGGCTTGTTGCCAAAGGCAGCGGTGTGGCTGGCGGGGCATCGTGACGGCGACTACTGGTGGTCAACCAAGCAGACGGCGATGGTGATCCAGGGGCTCACGGACTATGTCGCGCTGAGCGGGGAGCTGGCCAACTCGTCTGACGTTGAAGTGCTGGTGAATGGCACGAGCGTGGGCAAGCGGCACTTTGGCCCGGGCGACGGATTCGGGGCGCCTTGGCGCATCATTGTTCCGGCTGCGCAACAAGGCAACGGCGGGCAAGTTGTGATTCGCAAGACCGGCAACGGCCTGACGTACTGGTCGGCCGAGAGCGCGTGGTACTCGGCAGACAAACGGCTCTTCCAGCAAGGCAAGCTGGCGTTGAATCTGACGCGCGACTACTACCTGCTGCAGAAGCGGCAGGACAAGCCCACCGATCCCATCACGTACGATCTGGCTCCGATCAAAGGTCCAGTTCATGTGGGAGATATTGTGGCCGTAAGGCTCGCGGTCAGCGGAACTGACTGGAGCTACCTGCTGGCAGAGGATCCGATTCCGGCAGGCACGGAGTTTCTTGCGGAAACCGGCCTCTACAAGCTGAACAACAAGCCGGATTGGTGGGCGGACTGGTTTACGCGCAAGGAGTTCCACGACGACCGTGCTGCGTTCTTCAACACCGACTTCAGTGGACGCCGCGAGTACGTGTATCTGCTCAAGGTGGTCAACGCGGGCAAGTTCGCCATCAGTCCGGCGCAGGCCGGCCCCATGTATCAATCGAATGTTCAAACCACAACCGATCCCGCAACGCTGGAGGTGCAACCGTGAGTACCATTCAGGATTTTCTTCTTCGCCTTCGCCGCAGCCGGTGGTGGATTGCGATTCAGTTTGGTGGGACGCTGGTGCTGCTGTTGGCAGGGCTGGCATGGACAAAGATCCCTGACAGGCACTGGTGGCAGGTTGTCCTCACGCTCGCGCTTCCACTGCTGGTCGTGATCTCCGTGCTGGAAACGGAGGCCGGAACGATGCGCGCGTTGGCCGACGATGACGGCAAACGCGTGAAGCTGGTGTGGGGAGCGGTCACGGTGTTGGTGTGGGCAGGGCTGTTCTGGGCCTGCTGGTTGGCGCTGGATTGGTGCGACGATCAGATTCCCTCGTGGTCAGGCTATCTGAATTCGCGGATGTCTGCCGGCGGACGCTCCATGGTCTTCACCTATAACCACTTTGCGCACTGGCTCACGGTCATCGAGTGGGTCCTACGGTGGATCATTGTTCCTGGAAAAATCATCCCTTATTCGATTGTTTGCGCGCAGTGGGGCTGGCGGATTCCATTTCGCAGAGTGTTTCGCCTACTGCTCGGCTGGCGCTGGTGGCCTGCTGTTATCGTCGCTGCGCTGGCGGGCGTGTTGCTCCCTGCGCATTTCTTCGCCGTTCTTCCGCATGGAACCGTCTCAGCACAGATCTGGGCCGTTGCGTGGAAGCTGGTTGCGACCTATGTACTGGTCATCAGCAGCTGGGTTCTGCTACTTGCCTGGGCCGCTGTGCTGCTTGATCGGCGCGCACCGGATTCGAATGATGACGGCGATGAACTCGGCGAGCCTGTTGCGGTCGGCTCCGGCCCACTGGGCGAAGACGCGGTTCGTCTACCGCTGCCCGAGAACGGCGACGACGCCTGAAGGCAGACCAGCATGGAGCCATGCGAGTACCTGGGCGCGGCCGTAGCGCTTGAGCAGTTGCGCGGCGTAAAAGCCGGCAGCTCGATGGGCAGCTTCGGCGGCGGCTTCGGTTTTTGCATGAGCGAGTGCCTGGTCGAGTGCTTCAATCTTGAGGGCGGCGGTTTTGGCGTCCGGCTCGCTCCATGTTTCCACGAGCCCTTCGCGCAGCCATAGTGGTGTGCTGGCTCCAGCCTGAGCTTCCACTAGAACATGGAGAAACTCGTGGAGCAATGTTTCGCTGAGCAGCTTTCGCGCGGCCAGCGTATGCAGTGGCTGGGTCGCAATCCAGTTCCCTTCCGTGAACGCGGCAACCCATCCGAGAGCCGATGTCGCATCGCGAAATGCGGTCGTGGAAGGAAAGGCCCGGACCGTGATGGAGGTAGAGTCATTCAGGCCGGAGAGTTCTGAAGCTTCGTGCCGCGCGCGATTCAAGTCATCCAGGTAAGAAGCATCGGCGGTGTCGAGCGACTGCAGCGTGAATCCTTCGCCCGCGAAATCCTTCCAGGTGCGTCCTGTTGTTTCATCCGCCGATTGGACGCCGGGAAAATATTGGGCAAGGATTTGCTCAGTCGAGCGGCCTGCGGCAGCCATGGCCGCGGAACCTTTCTGGCACAAGCCCACGCCATGTCCCCAGCCGCGCCCGTGAAAGAGGAAACGGTCGCCCTGTTGGCTAACTTCAAACCACGTGCTGGGAATTTTGTTCCACCCCAACGCCTGGCCCACTGCCAGAACGAATGTTTCCGCAGAAATGTTGCTCGCGTCGAGGCGCAACGTAACAGCTCGGCCTGACTCGCCGCGCTTGGCGACCGTTATTTGGTTCCAGCCGGGCCTGGCCACTCCGGCTTGCGCCAGCGCCGCAGAGATTTCATTTCGACTAAGCTCGGTCGCCCACTCTTTGCTTCCCCCTGCACTGCAAAATCGGTCGGGAGCTGATGGCAGGTAGGAAACTGCGTGTGCATTCGGCCAGATTTCTACGGGCGATGCTGTCCGGCCGCCACAGTCTTTATTGAAGTAAGCAAGAGCGCGCGCGCCATGGAACCACAGCGTCTCTCCTGAAGTGGCAAGCGCGGTAACGTGAGCGGAGGGCCGCCTCTTGCCGCTGTCGCCCCAGTGCAGAAGCTGGCAGTGGGTGGAGTCGCAGACGTCGTAGTCCGGGTGACCGTGCGCCTCGTGCAGTGCGTAGGTGCGGACGACGACGGCGAGAGCTTTGAGGGATTCAGGACTGTCGGCCGATCCGCTTTCGCTTGCGACCACACGCTCCACATAGGATTCCACGGGCATGGTCACCGCGATGATCAGCTTGCCTGCGCGCGCGGAGATGCTGATTGGATAGGAAAGGGTGACGGACTCGCCGTGGGCCGCCAGCGTTGTTGTGCCGCTCAGCCAAAGCCCATCGACATGCACTGTTCGACCACCAGACGTAAGCGCGATGGCACTGTTGTCGGCTTTCACACTGGCTGCTTGAAGCAGCCGTCCGGGAGCGCATCCTTTGCAAGTGCTCAACGTTGTTAACGCCGGCCGCACGGGGGTCGTCAACGTCAGCTCCCGGTCATGCCACAAAGTCCACATGCCGACGCGGAGGTTTGGGTTAGGCTTTGGGTGAGGATTGCTCGGTGTGTCTGCGGCGCTGGCCGCAACGGGCAAAGCTGCTCGCACAGCAGACGCAAGCAGGATGCCGGCGACGAGCACGCTGAACAACTGGCGCAGTCTCAGAGCCCTGCTCACGGCATCACCGGCGAATGTGCCAGCAGTTCGGCGGCTACGCGCGACGCGTCCGCTCCATGACCTGCGGGCAGATAGACGACCACGACCACCTGAGGCTTGTCTGCCGGCGTGAGTCCCGCAAACCAGCCGTGCGATTGCGTGGATGCCGTGCCCTCAGCTGTGCCGGTCTTGCCTGCAACGGATGCGCCGGAATGGCTCACCTGCCGCGCCATGCCAAAGCTGGCCGAGTCGGCAAGACCCGCGCTGACGACCTGCGCTGCCGAGGATTCAGGATGCGCGGCCAGTTCCACAGCCAACCAGCGATAGGCAACAGCCAACTCGAGCGGCGTGATGCGGATGCCATCCACGCCCAGCAGGGCCAGTTGCTCGGCCTCAGGGCTCATCGGTTCCCGGAAGATTGCGGATGCTTCCATGGAGGATCCCTGTTCCGGTATCCCCATGCGGTTCGCAAGGTCGGTGATGCCAAGCAGTCCGGTAGGACGGAGGAGTTGGCCGAGGTCACCGGGCCTTAACGTGCGCGCAACCTCTGCGAAGTAACTATTGCACGACCAGGCGAGCGCTTCGCGCGCATCAAACGGCGGTGCAAGCGGATGCGTGCAGGCCAGCCGATGGCCCCCAACTACCAGCTTTCGATCGCAGACGACACGCTGCTCGGGGTTCCAACGGCTAGAGGCGATGAGGCTATAGAGGACAATTGGTTTCAGCGTAGATCCGGGTGCTGCCAGCGTGCGACGCGCTTCGCCGAGTCCATGTTCGGCCAACAACCGACCGGTCCGAACATCGAGCACAAGGATGCGCGCCTCGGGCGCAGTTTGCGCTGCGCGGTTTGTCGACATTTGCCAGGAAGGGACTGGATTGGGGCCGGCGGATGCGCTCAGAACTGCACAGGCTACCAGAATTGCGAGAGATGGAGTGAATCCGCGCACAGGAGAAGTATGAGGCACGCGGCCAGGGAAGGAAAACCGGCGAACGAGATACAAACTGAACCCATTCGCCGTTTTAGATCAGCGGAATTGCGGCGCGCTCAGGCCTCTCCCAGGACGACCGTGTGAGGACTCATGGGAATGGGATGGCCAGTGACGTTCTTGAATCCCGCATCGGCATACATGGCAGTCAGCTCGCTCATGGTGTAGGCATCGCCGGCCGCCGTAGTTGTGAGCATGGTCATGCTGAATGCAGCAGGCTCGCGTGGCGAGACGCGGTCCTCATTGGGCACGAACTCAAGCGTAGCGGCTCGGCCACCTGGCTTGAGCGAAGCGCGAACTTTCTTAAGAAGGCCCACATTGGTGGGCACATCGAAGTGGTGCAAAAAATTGGTAAGCAGCACAGCGTCGTACGGGCCGCCGTAGTCCACTTCAAAGGCACTGCCGGGGAGCATGTTGTAGCGCTCATGCACGCCGGCCTTCTTTGCGTTTTCGAGCGCCACGCGAAGAACCGGCGCCCAATCAAGCCCGGTCACATGCGCTTGTGGATTCTGTTTGGCGATTTCGACTCCGAAGAGTCCATGGCCGGCAGCGATGTCGAGCACGCGCATCGGGCTGGTTTTCCCTTCAAGCACAATCGCACCAAGTGGACCAGCCAGCGGTCCCATCATAGGCCCCATGGTCTGGGCGAACTGGACCCAGACCGGATTTTCAGGCTCAACCGTGCCATCGCCGGGAAGGTTGGTGCGGCCGTTGCGCACGATTTCACTAAGATGGTTGAGCGGCTCAAGCACCGCGGGATTTGAGAGGAATTGAGCCACGGTGGCCATGCATGCGGGAGAGCGAGGATCAAGGAACGTCCCGCTTACGGCTGTGTGTTTGTAGTGCCCGTTCTCCTTGGCAAGCACGCCACAGATCACCAGGTAGTCGCACAGGATGCGGGTTCCGCGTTCCGATGCGGAACAATGGCGGGCAATGGAGGCGACGTTTCCCGGCCCGTTGCCCACGGCCGTGAAGATATCGAGTTCAATTGCCGCTCGCAGAGCCGCCGTCTGCTGGTGGGCCTGCATCATTCCAAAGATCAGGCCGGGGTTCAACGGAGCATTCGCGTGGTTTTCAGCACTCATAGCCAACCTCCTGGTTGTTTGCATTTGCAAAATTACAAGTTTTCGGGGACCTGATACGGGGAAGTGAAGTTCGGGAAGTCAACCTGGCAAATCAGCCAAGTGACAGCAGCCTATCATAGTGCCGCTCATGCGTGGCAAGATGCGAATGGGTGGGTACCCGGTTCAGGATTACGAACCAAGACGCAGAAGACCCTTGCCTGCCTTCGCTGCTGGGCGGACGGAAGCGTCATGCTACATCAGCTTGTTCTTTGGCTACTTGGCGTACGCCTCGAATAACCTGCCCCATTGCGTCGTTTCCAGCCAATTCTCGTAGATCTTCTTGTCCTTCACCGGCCACCGATACCAGTCGTGATAGGACTCCGAGCCAAAGACAAAGAGGTGGACGAGCGGGGT
>Ga0302195_10003636_pt1 | contig 11995 bp, 10 predicted proteins | sample II_Bog_N1_2_FD_198778 | JGI IMG/M metagenome (GOLD analysis project Ga0302195, IMG submission 198778) | Peat permafrost microbial communities from Stordalen Mire near Abisko, Sweden - II_Bog_N1_2 | ecosystem: Environmental > Terrestrial > Soil > Wetlands > Peat | place: Sweden: Abisko...
ACGATCTGACCTTGCCCCCGCGAAACGTGTCCCTTTCGCTATTAAACCAGCGAACTAAGGGATACGTTTCGCGGGGGCAAGGTCAGATCGTCCGGTAAAAGCGAGGAACAGTACCTGATTGTGCTTTCAACCCAAAGCAGCGCATTTAACGGTTTGTACCCCGTCTACCGGACGACCACGGATACAAGCACGAGCCCGACCACAGGCAATGGCACAATCACAGACGATAGTGGCTCGTCTTGGAGTTACACCTATCAAGGCACTATTACGTCGACTACGACAACCAACCAGCAAATGACTTTGCCGTATACGGACACAACTCTGAGCCTCTTCGCAAACGCCTATGACAGGAATGGGAATCCGCTTGGATCGGCACACCGCTCCGAATCGTTTCGCCAAGGTGGCGATGCCGCGAACACGCTCGGGTACAATCTCGGCGCTCGGCTGAGCGCAATCCATATCAAGGAGCGTCTGCTTGAGGAGATCCTAAGCAAGATCAGTGCTGCGCCAAAAAGTGACGTTACCTCACGCCCAACGGCGGAATTGCAGTCGTCTGAAGCCCCGGTCGCCGGGCAGTCTTCGGAGGGAAATTACGAAGAGATTTGGAGACATGCGGAAAATGGGGTTCATAACGTCGAGATGTTCGCTGCTTCAAGGAATGTTTCTCTTCCTCCCATCGACGATGTCGCGTCACGCGGAGTTGTTAAATGCATCATCGACGCAAAGTCGACGGAGTGCTCTGACACCTGGCCATTGGGGCAAAGGGCGTTCGCTTGGATGCTGGAATTAGGAACCGCAATCAGGGAAGCAAAGGAGAGCCGGGACAGCCTCTTGGGAACTGTTTCCGACGATCTCGGGCCATTATGGTCGAAAATCAGGGATATTTATTGCGGACAAAGCCCCGGTGCAACCTACAAAACCTTGGAGAATCAGCTAGCATCCTGTCCAAGCAAGACGACACAATGAGGCGCAGGTGGCCTGATGCTCCTCAATCCTTATGGAAAACCCCGCAGAGCCTATCGACCTGGCCAAGCGGCGCTACAAGGAACTGGTGCGGGAGATTGGGAAATGACGAAAACCAAGGTCTACGCGAGCGTATGGGACGCCATCGAACCCAACCCGGTGGATGCGGAGAACCTCAAGCTCCGCTCTTCGCTCATGCTGGCTCTGACGCGCCATATCAAGAGCCAAGGCCTGACCCAGGCGCAGGCCGCCGGGGTCTTCGGCGTCACGCAGCCGCGCATCTCCAACCTCATCCACGGCAAAATCGACCTCTTTGGCCTGGATCTTCTGGTCAAGATGGCCGCTGCAGCTGGCTTGCGAGTCACGATGCGGATCAAGAAGGCGGCATAACCAGAACTGGAGTTTGCTCAGGCTAGCTCGCCGCCCGCATCTCTTCCCGCACAATCCGCCGCAACGTATCTTCGAGCTTCGGCGCCTTGCCTTCCACATGCTGCCGCAGGGCCTCGTTGATGAGCGTCTGGTAACCAACAGCCCCGCCCGAAGCCTCGGCCTCTTTCAGAAAGTGATCCACCAGGTCTTCATCCAGCCGAATCGTGATCCGCGTCTTGCCGTGCGACTCCGGCTCCGGAGCGATAATCCGTCCCCGTTTTCCCTGGCTGAAATCGTAGCTCTGCTTCATCGGGCCTCCTCGTATTGGCTGCGTTCCTGTGCTTCCGCCAGCCGTGCGGAGATGATGCGGATGTTCCTGCCGCGATAGCTATAAACCACCACCAGCACCCGCCCCTTCACGCCCATTCCGACCGAAACAAACCGCTGTTCCCGCGGGTCGGATTCGTCGTCCGTGATGGTGATCGCGAAATCGTCCTCGAAGACCGGCAGCGCCTCAGAGAAACGTACTCCATGCTTCTTGAAATTGGCCTCTGCCTTGCGAACGTCCCACTCGAAGCCCATGCCGTCCTCATTATATGCACAAAATGTACACCGAAGGGAGATTTACCCGCACCTCCAGCTTTCCCCGGCCGCGATTTTGGCCCGCGGGAAAGGTGGAACCCGAATCAGCACAGCACCATACCTGCCGCAAGTCCTGAAGGTCAAACTTTGTTCCGAATTGATCTGCAGGTTCCAGCTGGTTGGCCTGCCTGCAAAAGGAGGATTCCCAATCCTTCCCCGCCACAGCTCCGGAAGACCAAGCAGATCAAGATCAATTTCCTTTGCGCAGAATTAAGCTCCATGAGCGCATGATGTCTTTAGGGGAGGCCTTTTCTGAGGTCGATTTCGAGCCAAAAACCGCCCAAAATCGCCCCTACCCCCACCCCCCCTATCGTTTATTATCACTTTTTCAGCGATAAAAATCGCGTAACTATCAAAGAATGAATACTATACAAAATACCATAGTTAACTAACTAGTAACAGGAAAACCTCAATTTTGGCCCCTTTTTGGCCTTTTTTGGCCTGATAATGCCCCAAAATGCCCAAATTCTTGCCTCTTTTGCACTGTGTCAAACGCTCGCCCAGCCAAATCCCAGACTGACGGCTGATAGCTGAAGGCTGAGAGCTGACAGTTGACGGCTGAGAGCTGATAGCTGAAGGCTGAGAGCTGACAGCTGACGGCTGAGAGCTGACAGCCCCGCCGATCCGTAGAATAGCCACAGATGGCTTTTTCGGAACAATACGATGTGGTGGTGGTAGGCGCAGGTCACGCCGGCTGCGAAGCGGCAATGGGCGCGGCGCGCATGGGCCTTAAAACCGCGCTCATCACCATGAACCTCGACCTGATCGCCCAGATGAGTTGCAATCCCGCCATCGGCGGCGTCGCCAAGGGGCATCTCGTCCGCGAAGTGGACGCTCTCGGCGGCATCATGGGCGAGGTCGCCGATGCCGTCGGCATCCAGTTCCGCCTGCTCAACACCTCGCGCGGCCCGGCCGTCTGGAGCCCGCGCGCCCAGTGCGACAAGCAGCTTTACCGCGTGAAAATGCGCGAAGTGCTGGAGTCGCAGCCCGGCCTGCACATCCGCCAGGCCGAGGTCGTGGACCTGGTTCTTGAAGAGGGGTCAGGCACCGCCGCACGCCGCCGCGTTCTGGGCCTCAAGCTCCGCGACGGACGCCGCCTGCTGGCCGGAGCCACCATCATCACCACCGGAACCTTTCTCAACGGCCTCATCCACTGCGGCGAGGAGAGCTACCCGGCCGGCCGCAGCGGCGAACCAGCCTCTGTCCTGCTCGGCGAAGCTCTGCGCGCTCTCGGCCTGCGCACCTGCCGCCTCAAGACCGGCACACCGCCGCGCCTCGACGGCCGCACCATCCACTGGGAGGCCTTCGACGAGCAGCCGGGCGACGTCGATCCCACGCCTTTCAGCTTCCGTACCAAGCGAATCGTACAACCGCAGATCAGTTGCCACATCGCCTTCACCACCCCGGAAACCCTGCGCATCATTCGCGAGAACGTGCACCGCTCGGCCATGTATTCCGGCAAGATTGAGGGCATCGGCCCGCGCTATTGCCCCTCCATCGAAGACAAGATCGTCAAATTCCCCGACAAAACCCAGCACCAGTTCTTCCTGGAGCCTGAGGGCCTGCACACCCACGAGGTCTACGTGAACGGCATGTCCACCTCGCTGCCCATGGAAGTGCAGTGGCAAATCGTGCGCTCCATTCCCGGCCTCGAAGACGCCGAAATGCTGCGTCCCGGTTACGCCATCGAGTACGACAGCGTGGACGCGACCGAACTGGACCGCTCGCTCCGCGTCAAGAGCATGGAAGGCCTCTACCTCGCCGGCCAGATCAACGGCACCAGCGGCTATGAAGAGGCCGCCTGCCAGGGCATCATGGCCGGCATCAACGCCGCCCTCTGGCTCAAGGGCGAGCCGCCCTTCACCATGGATCGCTCGGAAGGCTACACCGGCATCCTCATCGACGACCTCATCTCCAAGGGCACCAACGAGCCCTACCGCATGTTCACCTCGCGCGCCGAATTCCGCCTCCACCTGCGCATTGACAACGCCGACCGGCGCCTTACCCCGCACGGCCGCCGCCTGGGCCTGATCAACGACGAAGCCTGGGCGGAGTACGAGCACAAGCAGGCCCGCATGGCCGCGCTCGATCGCCTCCTTACCACCGGCAAAGCGAATCCCGAACGCCTTGGCAGCGCGGGCTTTGGCGATTTGACCGCCACTGCCGGCCTTACCTGGGCGCAACTGCTCAAGCGTCCCGAGGTGGGCATTGAAGCGGTCATGGGAGCCCTCGCCGAAAACCTGGCTGCGGAGCCCCTGCTGGCCATCTTCACCACCCTGCCCGCGCAAACGCCCGAAGCCCGCGCTACCCTGCGCAACGAAGCCCGCGCCGTCGAAACCGGCATCAAGTTCGCCGGCTACCTGGAGCAGCAGAAGAAATCCATCGTGAAGCTGAAGGCGGCGGAAGCCGTGACGATTCCGGAATGGCTCGACTACAGTTCCATCAGCGGCCTCTCCCGCGAAATGCGCGAGAAGCTGGAGCGGATTCGGCCCATCACTATTGGCCAGGCCAGCCGCATCCCGGGCGTGACCCCGGCCGCCCTCAGCCTGGTCCACGTCTCCATCCGCCTCCAGGGAGTCCGACGCGTCTCCGCCTGAGATCGAAATCCAGCCTGCAAAATGAAAAGCCGCCTCCCCCTGCGGGAAAACGGCCTTCAATCAACCTTCAGATCGCTATTTATCCCTGGTGAACAACGGAATGTGGAAGGGCATCTCCGCGTTGGACTGCTTCTTCGGCTTGGCGTTCGAGTCCTCGCGGAGCACCGTGCGCTGCGAGTTGATGCAAAGCCACCCACCCCTCGTGCGCTCGTAGACATGTGTAAACACGCCCTTCTCATCAACCTGGGCCGACCCGGCCTTGTGGTGCAGCACGTAGGTGCCGTTGGCCACAGCAATGTCCCCCAGCATGCGCACTGTAATCACCTTCTGCCCCAGGTGCAGGGTCTTGTCCTCCAGAGTGATCAACTGCGCCAGCTGCTGGTTGCGGGTGGTAATGTCTCCCACGGCAGAAACGTCAACAAACAAAGGAGATAGTACCAGCTCCAGACTGTACTGGTCGCGCCCGTTGATGGCTTCCGACCAGGTGTCCTCGATCTTCTGGAACTCGCGAATCTCCGGGCTTTCAGCCGAAGCGGCGGCAGGTTGAACCGGCGCTGCGGCCGGAACAGGCGCCGGATTCTGGGCATGAACGAGGCTGCAAGAGAGCAAAAACAAAGCAAATACAGACGAAAAACGGGTCATATGCACCATGAACTCCCCATAGATAATATCTCTTGGACTCGCCGGCAGGGCCATAGGGGAGCCGAAAAATGAGACCGGAAGTGTGCCCGGACGCCTGCGAAGTTGGTTACCTCGGCAGTTCGGCGGTAATACAGGTTCCTCAGAGTCCGTTCTCCCCATGCCTCACGCCGGATGGAAAGGAACGGGGGAGTCCTTTCCACCCGACCAAGCATTCCCCGCGCGTCTCATGAGCGCGGACGGGCCGAAGGCGTCTGCCGCACCGCAGGTGCCTAGGCCATTGCCTCCCGGCTCATGGGCTCGAACTTCAGTTGATTGGTCGCACGGTCCACGTCGATCCGCACGTGTTCTCCGTGCAGCACTTCGCCGTCCAGAATCTTCATGGCCAACGGGTCTTGCACCATGCGCTGCAAAGCCCTCTTCAGCGGACGCGCGCCATACGCCGCATCGGAGCCCGCAGCCAGAATCAGTTGCTTGGCCGACTCGGTCAGCTCCAGCGAAATCTGCCGCTCTTCCAGCAGCTTCCGCACCTCGTTCAGCCGCAGGTCCAGAATCCTGCTCATCTGCGCCTTGCCCAGCGAACGGAAAATCACAATGTCGTCCACGCGGTTCAGAAACTCCGGCCGGAAGTGCTCACGCAGCTCGCGCATCACCGATTCGCGCGCCATATCGTAGTCGTGTTCGTTCTTTAGAGCTTCGCCCACCAGCAGGTGCGCGCCCAGGTTCGACGTCATGATCAGCACCGTGTTTTTGAAGTCCACGGTCCGGCCTTTGGCGTCAGTCAGCCGGCCATCGTCCATCACCTGCAACAAAATATTGAACACATCCGGATGCGCCTTCTCGATCTCGTCGAAGAGAATCACCGCGTACGGCCTGCGCCTGACCGCCTCGGTCAACTGTCCGCCCTCGTCGTAGCCGATGTACCCCGGAGGCGCGCCAATCAGCCTGGCCACGGAGTGCTTCTCCATATACTCGCTCATGTCGATGCGAATCATGGACTGCTCGTCGTCAAACAAAAACTGCGCCAGCGCGCGTGCCGTCTCTGTCTTGCCCACGCCCGTCGGTCCCAGGAAAATGAACGACCCAATCGGCCGCCGCGGATCGCTCAACCCGGCCCGCGATCGGCGAATCGCATTGGCCACCACGCCCAGCGCCGCATCCTGGCCCACCACGCGCTCGCGCAAACGGGTTTCCATCTCCACCAGCTTCTTGACTTCGCCCTCCAGCATTCGAGAAACCGGAATCCCCGTCCACTTACTTACGATCTGCGCAATGTCTTCCTCGTCGACTTCTTCCTTCAGCAGGCGTGCCGGGCTGCCGTCCTTCTGCGGTCCATCCTGCAGGGCATTCAGCCGCTTCAGCTCCGCTTCCAGCTTGGGCAGCTCGCCATACTGGATCTGCGCCGCCCGGTCCAGCATGCCCTTGCGGGTCTGCTCCTCGGCCTCAAAACGCAGCGCCTCCATCTTCTTCTTCAGCTCGCTCACGTGGCTGATCGCCTCGCGCTCTTTCGTCCAGCGCGCCCTCAGGGTCGTGATCTTCTCTTTCAGCGCGCCCAATTCCCGCTCCACGTGGTCCTTGCGCTCCAGGCTATTGGCGTCCGTCTCGCGCTTCAGCGCCGCGCGTTCAATTTCAAGCGACGTGGCCTCGCGCTCCAACTGGTCGATCTCCGTCGGCACCGAGCCAATCTGAATGGCCAGCGAAGCCGCTGCCTCGTCCACCAGGTCGATGGCCTTGTCGGGCAGAAAACGGTCGCTGATGTAGCGATGCGACAAGGTCGCCGCGGCCACAATCGCCGCGTCCTTGATGCGCACATTGTGGTGCGCCTCGTACTTTTCCTTCAACCCGCGCAGAATCGCAATCGTGTCCTCAACGTTGGGCTCGCCCACATACACAATTTGAAAACGCCGCTCCAAGGCCGCGTCTTTCTCGATGTATTTGCGGTACTCGTTCAGCGTAGTTGCGCCGATGGCCCGCAGTTCGCCGCGCGCCAGGGCCGGCTTCAGCATGTTGCTGGCGTCAATCGCCCCTTCCGCCGCGCCCGCCCCCACCAGCGTGTGCAGCTCGTCGATAAATAGAATGATCTCGCCGTTCGCTTCCTCAATCTCTTTCAGCACGGCCTTCAGCCGCTCCTCGAAGTCGCCGCGAAATTTCGCTCCGGCCAGCATCGAGCCCAGGTCCAGCGAGATCAGCCGCTTGTCCTTCAGGCTCTCTGGCACGTCGCCGGAAACGATGCGCCGGGCCAGCCCCTCGGCAATCGCCGTCTTGCCCACGCCGGGCTCGCCGATCAGAACCGGATTGTTTTTGGTGCGCCGGCTCAGCACCTGGATCACGCGGCGAATCTCTTCGTCGCGCCCGATCACCGGATCCAGCTTGCCGCGCCTGGCCAGCTCGGTCAGGTCCGTGGCGTACTTCTCCAGCGCCTGGAATTTTCCTTCGGGATTCTGGTCAGTCACCCGCTGCGAGCCACGCACCGCGGTCAACGCCTTCAGAATCGCCTCGTGCGTGGCGCCCACGGCCGCCAGCGCTTCCCGCGCCGCATCGCCCTTCGCCTGCGCCACACCCAGCAATAAATGTTCGGTAGAAACGTACTCGTCCTTGAAGTTCTGCGCTTCACGGAAGGCCTGGTCCAGAGCCTTGGCAATGGCCTGACTCAGACCCGCCTGCGCCGCCGCACCCGCCACACGAGGCAGTTTTTCCTCAATATGGTGCAGCTCCAACTCCAGCCGTTCGATGGGAACACCGATCTTTTCCAGAACCGCCGGGATCACGCCCTCCCGGTCTTCGATCAGCGCCAGCAGCAAATGCACCGGCTGCACCTCCGGATTGCCCAGTTCCCCGGCGCGCGCCTGCGCCTGCTCCATCGCCTGCGCCGATTTGACGGTAAGTTTCTCCCAACGAATAGCCATTTTTTCTCCAGTGGACAGTGGACAGTGGACAGTGATCAGTGGTCAGCAGTTCGTTCCGGTCAGTCGAAGAACAGAGTTCAACACCTGGCGCGGTTCGGAATCCCCTGCATCGTACTCGCGCTTTCCAAGTGCCGATGGTCTCTCCTGACCACGGTCAACTGACCACTGTCCACTGTCCACTGCTTCTTACGCCGCCACGTTGATCTTGATCTGCTTGGGCTGCGATTCCGGCTTCTTCGTCAGCTCCAGCTTCAGCACACCCGCATTGTAGCTGGCCGCCACCTTCTCCGTGTCCACCGTCGACGGCAACGTGAAGGACCGGTAGAAGCTGCCATAACGCCGCTCGATGCGATGGAAGTTCTCTTCCTTCTCTTCCGTCTCGAACTTGCGCTCGCCCTTGACCGTCAGCGTGTTGTTCTCCACCCTTACGTCCAGGTCCTTCTGGTCCATGCCCGGAATCTCCAGCTTGAGCATGACCTTCTTGTCGTCTTCATACACATCCACAGCCGGCACAAAACTGGCCGTAGACATCGGCGCCTCCCCCTCGTTCATATCGTGAAAAAGAGAGTTCATGCGATTCTGCAACGATACGACTTCCCGGAACGGATCCCAACGAGTGATTGCCATGGTGTTTACCTCCAGATGCATATTTGGATTTGGGGCCGCAGGCTTGAGCCGCAGCCACTCACAAAATCTGATGGAAATATAACACAAGCGATTCATAAAATGTGCGCGTATTTCACTCATGTTTCTATAAATTTTACACAACCAACTGTAGATAAATGGCTTATATTGGATAAAATTCGCAGTGGCCAGAGGGATGTCGCGGGGTTTTCCAAAATTGCTCTCCGAGCAAACTCGACCACCCTCTACAATAAGGGCAAATGTTCCATCTCTCCGCCCTTCCGGCATACTTGGACTGGCACTGGATTTGGCTCACCGTTGCCGCTTTTCTGGCCGGTCTGCTCAACGCCGTGGCCGGCGGAGGCTCGTTCCTGCTTTTTCCCGCCATGCTGGGCATGAAGATGTTGCCCATCCAGGCCAACGCCACCAACACTGTCGCCCTGTGGCCCGGCCAGCTTACTTCGGTCGCCGCCTACCGAGACCACATCCGCAAGAACCCGCGCCTGGTCCTGCCCATGGCGCTTGCCGGCCTCCTGGGCGGTACGGCCGGCGCCCTGGTCCTGCTGAACACACCGCAGAAGACCTTCCTGCACCTGGTTCCCTGGCTCCTGCTGGTGGCGGCTTCCATCTTCGCCCTCAGCGGTCCGGTCGCCCGCTGGCTCCAGCGCCGCCGAGGAGCCATTGCCGGAGCCACTCACTCGCCGCGCCGCCTGCCCATCTTCCTCTCCACCATCGCGGTTTGTTTCTACATCGGCTACTTCGGCGCCGGCGCGGGCTTCCTTCTCATCACTCTGCTCTCCCTCTTCGGCTTTGAAGATCTGCACGAAATCAACGCTTTGAAGGTGGTTTCCACCACCCTGGCCAACGGCATCGCTTTTGTCATCTTCGTCGTCGGCGGCCAGGTGGTCTGGCGCTACTGCCTGCTGGCCATGGTCGTCTGCGCCATCGGCGGCTACCTCTCCGCCAGCCTCTCCCATCGCGTCCCCCAGTCCTTCCTGCGCGGCCTGGTCATCTTCATCGGCCTCTCCATGGCCGCTTGGTTCTTCTGGACAAATCCTTAACCCGCCACCCGATCCAGCGAGTGCCGTGGTGCACACGGTTTGTGCTACGCTTCCGGTATTCGAGGGGGGCCATCCATTGAAGCCCAACGTCCTGTTGACGGTCTTGGTTGCCCTGGGTGCGGGAGCCGCGCTTCTGGCCCAGAGCAATGCACCTGATTCCACTGCTCCGGCTTCAACTTTGCGGATCACCAGCCGCGCCGTCCTCGTGGATGTGGTGGTTACCGACCGCAACGGCGCACCCGTTGCCGGTTTGAGGCAGGACGCCTTCACCGTCAGCGAGCAAGGCAAGCCGCAGACCATCTCTTTCTTTGAAGAGCACAAGGCCACAGCCAAATCCGAGCCGGTTGAGTTGCCGACCTTGCCGCTCAACGTCTTCACCAATTTCACTCCCATGGCGCCGCCGCCGGTGGTCAACGTGCTCCTGCTGGATTCGCTCAATACCCCCATGGAAGACCAGAGCTTTGTCCACACGCAGGCCATGAAGTTCCTGAAGAGCATGCGTCCTGGCTCGCGCATGGCCATCTTTACCATGTCCTTTGGGCTGCGCTTCGTGCAGGGATTCACCGACGACCCCGCGGTGCTGGTGGCGGCCCTCGGCAGCAAGAAAAGCAATGAGGTCGAGGTTCCGGCGCTCATCAAGTCGCCGGAGGACGCCAACGCGCAGGCCACTGTGCTCGGCCAAATGGCGGAAACCATGCCGGCCGGTCCCGGAGGGACCACCACCGTGGCGACCCAGGCCATGATCGATGCGCTGACCGGCTTTTTTCAGAGAACCGACATCGCCCAGACCGACGATCGCGGCTATCGCACCTTGGCCAACCTGCAGCAGCTCGCCTCGTTTCTGGGCGGCTTTCCCGGCCGCAAGAACCTGATCTGGTTCTCCGAGTCGTTCCCCGTGAGCCTTTTCGGAATGGCCTCCGCGGAATTCAACGGCACGGATACGCGCACGGAAACCCGCTTTGAGGGCGACCTGAAAAAGACCGTCAATCTTCTCACTGCGGCGCGCGTCGCCGTTTATCCCGTGGATGCGCGCGGCGTCCGCTCCAGCGCCTTTCACGAAGCCGGCAACACGCTTCCTCAAACCAATATCACGCCGCCCCAACTCATCGGCCTCGGCGGCGCCCAGGTCACTTCCATGATGAACGAAAGCATGGAGCGCAACAGCGATCAGGAAGCCATGAAGACGCTGGCCCGCGACTCGGGCGGCAAAGCCTTTGTGAATACCAACGGCCTGGCCGATGTGATTGCCGATGTGGTCTCGTCCAGCGCCGATTTCTACACCATCTCCTACACCCCGGAGAACCGCAGGATGGACGACTCCTTCCGTCCCATCGAAGTAAAGGTCGCCGGCGGCAAGTTCAACCTGTCCTACCGCCGCGGCTACTATGCCACCGACGCCAGCCTTCCCGGCGCCGTCCAGAATGCACTAAAAAGCGATCCTGGGAACAGAGCGGCGAACGATCCCTTGCGCCCGTTCATGGAATTCGGAATGCCGCAGACCGAGCAGATTCTCTTCAAAACCCTCATTAAGCCACTGTCTGCCCCGACGGAGACACCCGACACAGCCGATGTGAAGGCCTCCGCTAAAGGCCCGCAAAACCACTACGCGGTAGACTTTGCCGTCGACCTCAAGGACTTGAGCCTTACCCCTGACGCGGCCGGCCTCCACAACGGAACTTTGTATCTTTCCCTCATTGTGTACGACCGCTTCGGCAATGCCGTCAGCCGCCGGGACCACCTGGTTGGCCTGAACATCAAGCCCGACATCTACACCATCTTCCAGCAAACCGGCGTGCAGCTTCATGCGGAGATTGAAGTGCCCAGGGGACAATACTGGCTGCGCACCGGCGTCTACGATCCGGCAACCCACCGGGCAGGCACCATGGAAATCCCGCTCAGCGCCGTGAAGATGCAGCAGATCGCAGCGAAATAGGCGGCATAAACGAGATAAGCGCACAAACGAGTAACGCCGTGTATGACAGCGTCGGCTCCTGTCAACTAATTTTCGCAACAAGGCCCTTGTTGTGGTCGGAGGGGTGTCAAGGGCGCCGTTGTTTGGCGTTCATCTTGACCCTTGACACCCCTCCGGCCACTCCCACAATTAGCTTTGGAACGAATCTCAGATGTTCTTTCTGAGATTCGTTCCATAGTTGAAAAAACCGGTCTTGCATCGCCAGACGACCCGAAGCTCGCA
>Ga0302195_10003638_pt1 | contig 11992 bp, 3 predicted proteins | sample II_Bog_N1_2_FD_198778 | JGI IMG/M metagenome (GOLD analysis project Ga0302195, IMG submission 198778) | Peat permafrost microbial communities from Stordalen Mire near Abisko, Sweden - II_Bog_N1_2 | ecosystem: Environmental > Terrestrial > Soil > Wetlands > Peat | place: Sweden: Abisko, Stordalen...
TTCCGCCACGGGCCTGGTGGCGGGCTACGAGCGCCGCGGCGAAGGCTGGCAGCATGAAGTCAACATGGCGAGCAAGGACATCACCCAGATCAACACGCAACTGGTCGGCGCCAATATCCGCCTCACAAGCGCGCAAAAGGCCCTGGCCATTCACAACAAGACGATCGCGCAAAACCAGCAGGTCGCCGATTTCTACACCTCGCGCTTCAGCAATATCGCGCTCTACACCTGGCTGGCGACGACGTTGAAGACAACCTATCGCAAGGCCTACAGCAGCGCCTACGCGATGGCGAAACTCGCCGAACAGGCCTACCGTTTCGAGCGCAACGACAACACGACAATCCTGCTGTCGGACCCCTACTGGTCGCAAGCCCAAAGCGGCCTGATGGCCGGCGAAATGCTGCTCGGCGATCTCCAGAACATGGAGCGCAGTTTCATCGAGACCAATTATCGCACACCCGAGATCACGCAATCGTTCTCGATGCTGCAGATCTCGCCGGCCGCGCTGCTCAATCTCCGGCAGAACGCCTCCTGCAATTTCAGCATCCCCGAGTTCTGCTTCGATCTGTTCTACCCCGGGCAATATTGCCGCAAGATCAAGGCCGTCAGGCTGACCATTCCATGCGTCGCCGGCCCGCTCGCCAACATCGGCGCAACCTTGACGCTTACCGGCAGCAATCTGCGTCTCAAGCCGTCGCTGGATGCGTCCAGCATGGTTCCGATCCAGCTCAATCATAGCGTCGTCATTGCGACCAGCACCGCGCAGAACGATACCGGCGTTTTCGAATTCAACTTCCGCGACGAGCGCTACATGCCGTTCGAGGGCGCCGGCGCGATCAGCTCGTGGAAAGTGGAACTGCCCTCCGGCTTCAGGCAGTTCGACTACCAGACCATCAGCGACGTGATCGTGCACATCAGCTATACCGCACAGCAGGACGACAGCCTGCGTCTGAAAGTCGAAACGAAAAACGGCGCGATCGCGGCGGCCCTGAAGAGCACGCCCCTGGTCCGACTGTTCAGCCTGCGCCAGGAATTCCCCAGCGTGCTGAACCGGCTGTTGCACAGCCCGTTGAACACCTCGCTGGCGATGAGCATCACCGCCAATTATCTCCCGTACTTCGTCGCCAGCGGCGCGGTCCAGGTCACCACCGCCGCCTTGCTGTTGAGAACAGCGGCATCGAAACCGATCGGGAATTTCACGGTATCGATCGACGGCAACAGCATATCGGGTTTTGCCGCCGATCCGAAAATGGGCGGGCTCTGGTCGGCCGATGCCAGCGCCGCTTTTGCCAGCGGGTTGTTCGCGGACCACACGATCATCGTTACCAATGCAGGCAGCCTCACATCCGGCGCTCCGCCGGCCGGAACCGGCGCTCCGCAGGCCGCAACCGCCGCCGCGATCGACGATACAAGCCTGCTCGATGTGATGCTCTATGTGGAATACCAGTTGACAACAAGCTGATCCGTTGCGGATGGAGACGACGCGGTGGACGAGCCGAAGCGATCCAGCGGACCTGAGGACAAGGCGCCGGAAAAACCGTTCGCGGTTTCGGCGCCGCAGGTGTCCTTGCCCAAGGGCGGCGGCGCCATCCGCGGCATCGGCGAGAAATTCTCGGCCAATACGGTCACCGGCACCGCCTCGCTCAGCGTCCCCCTCGCCCTCAGCCCCGGCCGCGCGGGTTTCGGCGCGCAGCTGTCGCTGTCCTATGATTCCGGCGCCGGCAACGGTGCTTTCGGGCTGGGCTGGAGCCTGTCGCTGCCCTCGATCACCCGCCGCACCGACAAGGGTCTGCCGCAATATGACGACGCCGGCGAGTCCGACGTGTTCGTGCTGTCGGGCGCGGAGGACCTCGTACCCCAGCTGGCACAAGACACCAGCGGCGGCTGGGCGCGATGTCCGGCCACGCGCGACGGCTATATCGTGTGGCCCTATCGGCCACGGATCGAAGGCCTGTTCTCGCGCATCGAGCGCTGGACCCGCGTCAGCGACGGCGATACCTATTGGCGGTCGATCTCCCGCGACAATGTCACCACCCTCTATGGCACGACGCCGGAGAGCCGCATCGCCGATCCGGCCATCCCGGGCGATGTCTTCAGCTGGCTGATCAGCGAAAGCCGCGACGACAAGGGCAACGCGACGAGTTACGAATATGTCGCGGAAGATTCCGTCAACGTCGACCTCCTGCAGGACCACGAGCGCAATCGCTCGGACCCCGGCCGTGCCGCCAACCGCTATCTGAAGCGCGTCAAATACGGCAATACGCTGCCGACCTCGGCGCAGCCCGACCTTTCAAAACAATCCTGGCTGTTCGAGGCGGTGTTCGATTATGGCGAGGGCCACGCGACGCCGCTTGCCGCCGACGCCGATGGTCGTCAATTCGTCGCGGCCTCGCTGGCCACCACGCAGCCCTGGCCGGTGCGGCAGGATCCGTTCTCGCGCTATCGCTCCGGTTTTGACATCCGCACCTATCGGCTGTGTCGCCAGGTGCTGATGTTCCATCATTTCGCCGGAGAACTCGGCACGCCGGACTACCTGGTCCGCGGCACCGAGTTCGCCTACAGCGAAGGCGCAACGGCGTCCTTCATCACGTCGGTCACGCAGTCGGGGTATATCCGGCAAAGCGACGGAAGCTACCTCAAGCGCTCGCTGCCGCGGCTCGATCTTCAATATTCGGCGGCCGTCGTCCAGAGTGATGTCAGGGAAGTTGACCCGGCCAGCCTCGCCAATCTCCCGGCCAATGTCGATGGCGGACAATATCAATGGCTCGACCTCGACGGTGAAGGTGCACAGGGCATTCTCGCCGCCTATGAAGACGTCTGGTATTACAAGCGCAATCTCAGCCCGATGACCCAGACATTTGTCGGCGACCAGCCGGCGATAGCGGCGACATTCGAGACCCTTACCGAGGTCGCCAAGCTGCCGGGCTTCGCGCAGGCGAGAACGGCCCGTCATCAGTTTCTCGATCTCGCCGGCGACGGGCAGCAGGATTGCGTGGTGTTGGAACGGCCCGATCCCGGCTTCTACAAGCGCACCGACGACCAGGACTGGCAAAGTTTCCTGCCCCTGACCTCCATCCCGAATGTGGACTGGAACGATCCCAATCTGCGCTTCGTCGATCTCAACGGCGATGGCCATGCCGACATGCTGGTCACCGAGCACGACGTCTTCAGCTGGTATCCCTCGCTGGCCGAAGCCGGGTTCGACGCGGCCTTTCGTGTGGTCAAGGCCGTGGACGAGGAGAAAGGCCCCGCGGTAGTCTTCGCCGATGGAACACAAAGTATTTTTCTGGCCGACATGACCGGGGACGGTCTTTCCGACATCGTCCGCGTCCGCAACGGCGCGATCTGCTACTGGCCCAACATCGGCTATGGCCAGTTCGGCGCCAAGATCGCGATGGACAATGCACCTTGGTTCGAGGCGCAGGATCTGTTCGATCCGCGCCGCATCCGTCTGGCCGATATCGACGGATCGGGCACCGCCGACATCGTCTATCTCGCCTCCGAGGGGGTGCGGCTCTATTTCAACCAGGCCGGCAACGGCTGGAGCGACCCGCAGGCGCTGCCGGCGTTTCCGCGGGTCGACGATCTCGCCTCGGTGCAGGCGATGGACCTCCTGGGCAACGGCACATCCTGCCTGGTCTGGATGTCGCAGCTGCCCGGCGATGTCAGGCGCAACATGCGCTATGTCGACCTGATGGGCGGCCAGAAGCCGCATCTGCTTGTATCGACCAACAACAATATGGGTGCGGTCGCCAAGGTCCAGTATGCGACCTCGACCAAATTCTATCTGCAGGACCGGCTGGCCGGGCACCCCTGGGTGACCAGACTCGCTTTTCCTGTACATGTCATCGAACGGCTGGAGACCCAGGACCTTGTTTCCAACACGACGCTGGTCAGCACCTACCGCTACCGTCACGGCTATTACGACGGCGTCGAGCGCGAGTTTCGTGGCTTTGCCTATGTCGAACAACGCGACGCGGAATCCGTCGTCGGCGATTTCGATCTGCCGCCGATCCTGACCAAGACCTGGTTCCATAATGGCGCCTGGCTCAAGCAGCAGGTTCTCGAGGCGTTTTTCAAGAACCCGGCAAACCAGGAATTTTTCGCCGGCGATTCCTTGGCCGCCTTTCTGCCGGACACGGTTTTGCCCGCCGGCCTTACCGACAACGAAACGCGCGAGGCCGCGCGAGCCCTGAAGGGGAGTATCCTGCGTCAGGAAATCTATTCCGACGACGGCACGCCGAAGGCGGCGCTGCCCTATAGCGTGTCGGAGCGCAGCTACCGGCTGACAACCCTGCAGCCGCAGGGACCCAACCGTCACGCGGTGTTTTTCAGCCACCCCTGCGAGACCATCGACTATCATTACGAACGCAATCCGGTCGACCCTCGCATCAGCCATGCTCTGACGCTCGCCGTCGACGACTACGGCAATGTCCTGCGATCGGCTGCTATCGGCTATGCGCGCCGAACGCCTGCCTTCGACGAGCAGGGCAGCACGCTGGCGACGCTGACCGAAAGCCAATTTACCAATGCGATCCTCGCCGCCGACGCCTATCGCACGCCGCTGCCGGCCGAGATCAAGACGTTCGAACTGACTGCGCCGACGCTTGCCGGCGCGGCGGCGCTGGATTTCGCGACCATCGATTCCATCGCAACGGCGGCGACGGCAATCGCCTATGAGGCGCAGCCCGACGCCGCGCAGCCGAACAAGCGCCTGCTGTCGCAAGCCCGCACCCTCTATCGCAAGGATGATCTCTCCGCCCTCTTGGCCTTGGCGCAGATCGAATCCCTGGCGCTGCCAGGTGAGAGCTACAAACGGGCGCTGACACCAGGCCTGCTCGCCATCTATCAGGCCAAGGTGTCCGCCGCCGACCTCACGGCGATCCTCGCGGGGCCGCAGGGACAATATCGCGACATCGAGGGCGACGGCCCGTTCTGGATACCCTCGGGCCAGACCTATCTCTCGACCGGCCCGACCGACAGCGCTGCGCAGGAACTCGTCTTCGCGCAGGCGCATTTCTTCCTGCCGCATCGCTATGCCGATCCCTTCGGCGCCAACAGCATCGTCGCCTATGACACGTACGATCTGGCGGTCGCCTCGACCACCGACGCGGTCGGCAATGTCACGACGGCAACAACCGACTATCGCGTCTTGCAGCCGACGCTGGTGACCGACCCCAACGGTAATCGCGCGCAGGCCTTGTTCGACGCGCTCGGCATGCTGGCGGGAACGGCGGTGCAAGGCAAGGCGGCGGGGCCGGTCGAGGGCGATTCCCTCGACGCCTTTGTCACGGACCTCTCACCGGCGCAGATCGCGGCGTTTTTCGACGCCCCCGACCCGCGCGCGCTCGCCGTCGGCTATCTCGGCTCCGCGACGACGCGGATCGTCTACGATCTCGATCGTGCCCCGGTTTGCGCGGCCGCCATCGCGCGCGAGACGCACGTCAGCGCGCTTGCCCCGGGGCAGCAAACTCTGGTGCAGATGCAGTTCGTCTATTCCGACGGTTTTGGTCGCGAGGCGCAGACCAAGGCGCCCGCCGAGCCCGGCCCGCTCGATCTCGACGACCCCACTTCGCCGGTGCAAGACCCGCGCTGGATCGGCACCGGTACGAAAATCTATAACAACAAGGGCAAGCCGGTCCGGCAATACGAACCCTTCTTCAGCGCGATGCCGCAATTCTCAATCGAGAAGTGGGGCGTCAGCCCGACGTTGTTCTACGATTCCGCCGAACGCGTGGTCGCCACCTTGCATCCCAATAATACGTTCGAAAAAGTCGTGTTCGATCCCTGGATGCAGATCACTTACGATGTCAACGATACCGTGACGTCAGATCCCAAGAGCGATCCCGACGTCGGTGAGTTTTTTAGCATGCTGCCCAACACCGACTATCTGCCGACCTGGTATCAGCAGCGCGTCGCCGGTGCGCTCGGACCCGAAGAGCTCGCAGCGGCGCAAAAGGCGGCGGCGCATGCCAATACGCCGACAATAGCCCATTTCGACGGCTTGGGCCGAAGCTTTTTGACCATTGCCGACAATGGCAAGGACACGGGCGGCGCCGAGCAGCTCTACAGCACGCGCACCGTGCTCGACATCGTCGGCAACCAAGGCGAAGTCATCGACGCGCTCGACCGCATCGTCATGCGCTGCGATTATGACTTGCTGAAATCCAGGATCCATCAGGCGAGCATGGAGGCCGGCGAGCGCTGGACGCTCAATGACGCCACGGGCAAGCCGATCCGCGGCTGGAACAGCCGCGATTACGTTTCACGGACCGAATATGACCCGCTGCATCGCCCGCTGAAATCCTATGTGCAGGGCGGCGACCCTTCGGAGCTAAATCCGAGCGTATTCGGGCAGGAAATCCTGGTCGAGCAGACGACCTATGGCGACAGCGCTGATTCGGGCCTGACCGCGCAACAACAGGCGCAGGCCAATCTGCGCGGCAAGGTATTGCGACATTGCGACGGTGCCGGCGTCATCGTCACCGACCTTTACGACTTCAAGGGCAATTCGCTTCGGAGCAGCCGTCAGTTCGCCAGCGACTACAAGAACCCGCCGGACTGGTCGCAGACGCCGGCCCTGGAAGCCGAGACGTTTTCCAGCGCCACCGCCTATGACGCGCTCAATCGCGCCATCGCGGCGACAGCGCCGGACGGCAGCGTCTATCGGCCGACCTTCAGTGAAGCCGGCCTGCTGGAGAAAGTGGACGTCAATCTGAGCGGCGTTCAGGTCAACGGACAGCCGGTCTGGACGCCGTTCGTCGCCAATATCGCCTATGACGCCAAAGGCCAGCGCACGTCGATCCAATACGGTAACGGCGCCGCGACCGCTTACGCCTACGATCCCAAGACGTTCCGGCTCACAAATCTCAAGAGCACGCGGCCGATCGGCTTGAATGGGCTCGCTTCGCAGATCTTCAACGATCCCGCGACGGTGCAAAATCTTGGCTATGTCTACGATCCCGTCGGCAATATCACCGGCATCACCGACGTAGCGCTGAAGACCGTCTTCAACGCCAACCAGCAGGTCGATTCCGCTTCCGACTATATCTACGATCCGCTGTACCGGCTGATCCAGGCCACCGGCCGCGAGCACGTCGGCCAGTCCGCCTTCGCCTTCGCGCCGCCGGACGGCAATTATCGGGACTATCCCTTCGCCGGCGCGACGCAGCAGAGCGACCTGCAGGCGTTGCGCAATTACACCGAGTTCTACGGTTACGATCCTGTCGGAAATTTCCAGTCGATGGCGCATCAGGCGGTGAACGGCAATTGGACCCGCGCCTATGCCTATAACGAAGCTAGCCTCACCGAGCCGGGCAAGCAGAGCAACCGGCTGAGCCAAACCGCGATTCAAACCGCCGTCAATCCGCCGATCGAAGCTTATGGCTATGACGCCCACGGTAATATGACGCGGATGCCGCATTTGCCGGTAATGAAGTGGAATTTCAGGGACGAGTTGAGCGCCTCATCGCGGCAGGTGGTGAATGCGGGCGCGGCGGTGACCACCTACTATGTGTACGGGGCGGACGGCCCGCGGGCGCGGAAGGTCACGGAAGGACAGAACGGCGCGCGGCAAAACGAGCGATTTTATCTCGGCGGATTTGAGGTTTATCGCGAATATGGGACCAGGGGCAGCGCTCCTTCGCTGGAGCGCCAGACGCTGCATGTGATGGATGAAAAACAGCGCATCGCCTTGGTCGAGACCCAGGCGGTCGGCGCGGGCACGTTAACGACGCCGTCGCAGCGCTATCAATTGGCAAATCACCTTGGCTCGGCGAGCCTAGAACTCGACGAGAGTGGAGCACTGATCTCCTATGAGGCTTACAGCCCATATGGCAATTCAACCTATGCGGCAGGGCGAAGCTCGGCCGAAATCAGCTTGAAGCGCTACCGTTACTCGGGCAGGGAGCGCGACGAGGAAAGCGGATTCACCTATCACGGCGCAAGATATTATGCGCCATGGCTGGGGAGTTGGACAAAATGCGATCCAAAGGGATTTGTCGATGGCGTCAATCCATACGTCTACTCCAGAAGTAATCCGGTGAAATTCTCCGATCCATCCGGCTTTCAATCGGCTCCCGCACCTAGTGGAGACGATCGCCAATCGCAACGACAAAAGGATATCGGGGCGATGCTGAGCCACGGAGTAAGCTTAGACGAAATGGTTGATTGGCAATATTTGGGGTGGGCCCATTTCATTGCAAAATACGGTCTCTTCGAAGCAATCCGGTTTTCAAAGAAGGTGCAGGAAGTGCCGCCAGGCGTTTACGCCCGACTAACCCAACTGCCGGATCCGACGAAGGAGACAATTTATGCTTTCCCGAGTGGAAGGGTCGGGACGCAAGCCAGCGAAACTCGGCAAAGGGTAGTTGAACTCCAACCACCAACGGCTACAGGAGCCGTGGTTGCGGGAACAGGTTGGGTAATTACGGGTCAATATGATACAACGCTTCAAGCAGCGGGGGATACGGCTGAGGGTGTGTTAGCCGGCTTCGCTGCAGGACGCCAAGCTCGCACTGCACACGATGCGTTGAATGCGGCGACACCTTCGCAGCGACCTGACGTGACACTGGAAAATCGGACCGGCACCGAATCGATAGATGAGACAGCGCCCCCCCCTGCCGCGGAGCAGGGAACGGCGGGGACCCGAGAGGAGGCCCCGCCTCGGTCGCCGGTACTGTTTGCCAATCTCGTCCCAGCCGACACGCCCAGGCCGCCGAATATCATACCAAATGATCGTTTGCCCGCGGTCAGCGGCAAATTTCTGTATGTCGTAACCGAAGACGGAACACTCGTAGTTGGTCGCAGTCGATCGGGAGAGCAGGGACATATCGATCTCGCGGGTGGTAGGCCAGTTCTTGCCGCCGGTGAGGTGAGCTTGTTCCAAGGTCGAATTAAGTTCATTGATAATCGCTCCGGTCATTATCAGCCGAGTGGCGTGAGCGCGCAGCGGGCAGCCGAAGAAGCCTTCAGAAGGCAGGGGTTCGACGTTGAGGGGAAGTATGTCGAGAGGCACTAATCGGGAGTGGCCATCGTGGCTGTAATGGGAGAATTTTTTGATCTCGCCGCTAATGCGGAGAGAATCTATTCCGAGACCTTGGATATCTCGAAGGTCGAGCCAGAATTTGAAAAAGTGCTTACCTTAATTCAAGCCCACCCTGAGTGTCATGTCGAATTCGTAGATGGGTTTATTGAAATACTGAAAGACGCGAAAAAAGGTCCTTCGGAGCTGGTGTCATTTTGCGTTCACGAATTGCGTTGGAATGATCTGCGATCAAGGCTGCTGGAATGGGTGAAGACGGAACGCAGCGAGCGCGTTCGGCCAGTGTTGCGAGACGTGCTGGAAGCATTTGAAGATGATTGGCGAGATGCTGATATGTTTCGTCACTTCTCGGCGGAATAGCTCATAGGGCGCACTAACCCCTATGCAATCCGTCGCTTCCGTGCGTAGCCTCGCTGCGGTACAGCCCATCAGTCTTGCGGAGGAACTCTAAATCCGATACGTCCCACCGTCGCGTCATAGAGATAATCCGCGCCCGCCAAGACGTTTCTCCCGGTGTTGATCCCGTTGCCGATACGCCATTCGACCTGCGAAGGCGCCATCGGCTGGCTGATATCTCCGGTCATAAACGAATATTGCAGCGCCGGCTCACTCCGGTAATCACGCTGGCAAACCGTTTCGCCCGGTAAAAGTCAGCGCTGCTGCCGCTCCGCGTCGATGCGACCGCGCAAGGCCCGGCGCCAACGTGGTTAAGGACTGGTGAAATCGACGCGTTGAAGAGTCCTTAAATATATTGGTTGAACGTGCGTGGATGACGCACGGAGTTCGTTTGTATCTCGTCGGCTCCCTGGTCCTCGTTTCGTTGGCGGGTTGCGGTCGCGGATTGTTTCAGTCCGAGGAGCGTGAACCGTGGCGGGCCGAGGCCGAGATCGCATGCCTGAAGTCCGGCGCGGTGAAAGAGAACCCCGATCTGGTCCGGATCGACCCGATTTCCGGACCCGGCGTTTGCGGCGCGGAGTTTCCGCTCAAGGTTGCGGCGCTCGGCGAAAGCAACGGCGGTTTCGGCTTTGCCGATGATGATTTGCGGCCGCCCGGCACCATCGGCAATCAGCCGCGCTGGCCGATCTCGCAACCGCCCCCGGCTCCGCCGCAGGGCGCGCCTTATCCGCAGCCCGGCTACGGCCCCGCACCAAGCGGTCCGATCTCACTGACCGCGCCTGGCGTCGTTCCGGGAGAAGAGGAGATCGAACTGCCGGCCGAGGGCACGCCAGGTTTTCGGGAACCCGCCGGTCGCGAGCCCTATCCCGGCGCCCAGGCCTATCCGCCACGCGACCGCAGTCCGGCGCCTTATTACGAACGCTCCAATGCGGCTCCCGGCCCGCCGGCGGCCGAAGGCCTGCCGCGGCTTGGGCCTGGCCCGGGCAATCCGGTCACGGCGTTCGGGCCGGTTGCGATCAAGCCGGCCGCAACGCTGGCCTGTCCGATCGTCTCGGTGCTGGACCGCTGGCTCGCCGATTCGGTGCAGCCCGCCGCGCTGCGCTGGTTCGGCGCCCGCGTCGTCGAGATCAAGCAGATCTCCGCCTATTCCTGCCGGGGCATGAACGGCAATTCGAACGCGCATATCTCCGAACATGCCTTCGGCAATGCGCTGGATATCGCGGCCTTCACGCTGGCCGACGGACGGCGCATTTCGGTACAAGACGGCTGGAAGGGCTTGCCGGAGGAGCAGGGCTTTCTGCGCGACGTGCAGGCTGCGGCCTGCCGGCAGTTCACCACCGTGCTGGCGCCGGGCTCCAACGTCTATCACTACAATCATATCCACGTCGATCTGATGCGCCGCGCCAGGCGGCCGATGATCTGCGAGCCATCAGCGGTGTCGGGCGAGGAAGTTGCCGCGCGGGCGTCGCAGCGCAATCCCTATGCGTCGCGCGAGCCGTTGGTCACGGGATCGCTGGGCGGCAGCAAGGTCGCGACGCATCGTCCGAGGGTCAACGAAGAAGACGAGTTCGAGGACGAATAGGCGGCGCGGAACCAGCCCGATCAGGCCGGTTTGGCCTGATAGGCGGCGAGAAACATCCGGGTTGCGCTTTCCACCACCTGCGCCATGCGCTCCGCCGAGGGCGGCGGCGCGGCCTGAAAAATCAAGGGCAGGAACAGCGCCGCCTGGCAGGTCAGCATGAATTGCGACGCCGCCAGCTGGCAGTCGTCGATCGCAAGATCGCCTGCCTTCACATGCGCCTCGAGATAGGCGGCGAGGCGGTTGATGGTGTGCTCCAGCACATGCTCGTAATAGCGGCGGCCGACCTCCGGCATCCGCTCGGCAATGGCCATCACGGTGCGGATCGCCGATCCGCCTCCAGGCCGGCACAGCAACTCGATATAGGCCTGGCCGAACTCCCGAAGCGTGGTGGCGACGTCGCGTTCGGGATCGAAATCGAACGCCACCTTGCTCTGTTCGAGCGTTTCCTCCTCGACAATGGCTTGGAACAACCGGCTCTTGTCGGCGAAATAGACATATAGCGTGCCCTTGGAGACGCCGGCGGCGCGGGCGATCTCGCCCATGCTTGCGCCGTCAAAGCCGAGGTCCATGAACACCTTACTGGCGCCGGCCAGGATCTGGCGGCGCTTTACGCTCTCCTCGTCACCGATCAGGCGGAGTGTAGGGGGACGATCTGCTACCATTGGTTTAGCTTTTCTGAAAAGATTCTGGCCTTTGAAACGTCTCGGAAGGAACTCCCTGCCTATGGTCGATCGGGAATAGATATATCTTGACCGAACCGTTCGGTCAATGTTAATTTGAACTTGAGTGAGGCAGCAAGGCCGGTTTTCGGCTGGGCAGCACCGCGACATTTGAAAAGGGGGCCGTGATGGCCGTAGCAAGAGACCAGGCCGCACGCATTCTTCGTCCTGAGCCCGATCCGGCAGCAGGCGAATCCCCGCGTGACGCTTCCGCGGCTCTCGCCGAAGCGCTTCGAGCCCACCTCGCCGAAG
>Ga0302195_10003651_pt1 | contig 11969 bp, 11 predicted proteins | sample II_Bog_N1_2_FD_198778 | JGI IMG/M metagenome (GOLD analysis project Ga0302195, IMG submission 198778) | Peat permafrost microbial communities from Stordalen Mire near Abisko, Sweden - II_Bog_N1_2 | ecosystem: Environmental > Terrestrial > Soil > Wetlands > Peat | place: Sweden: Abisko...
CTCGATCTCCGGCAGGGCGATGACCAGCTCGCGAATGCCGCGCGGCTTGGCGAAGCGGACGGCGGTGCCAGCCGCATTGCGCACGGCCGGCGAGGCAAGCTTGTCCTTCTTGCCCAGGCCCACGACCAGCAGCCGCTTGGCGCCGAGGCCGGCAGGGGCGTGCAGCAGCAGGGTCTCATTGGCGCCCGCCTTGAACTCGCCGCTGGCAAACGCCTGGGCCACGGCGGCGCGTACAGCCGCATCCGCGGTCAGCAGCTCCGGCTGGGGCTGGGCATCCGGGCCTTTGGCGGTTTGGGTGTCGGCGGCCAGAACGGCGAGCAGTTCGGTTTCGATTGCGGCGAGCGGGGCAGAGCTCAGGGCAGTAATCATGCTTACATTCTGTCACTTTGACCGTGGATCGCGGAATCCAATCCAAGCTGGAGCCACATTCGGCTTGTCATTCCAAGTAGAAATGACACTTGACGCATTCATTGTTAAATCCATTGAGTTATGTCACTATTGATTCAGGTGACATAAATGGGATCATTTGTCGATGAGCCGCTCCGAGCCAAGCCGCAGCCCGTGCACGCCAAAACGAAGCTCGCGCCGAACGGCCGCATAGTCATACCCGCAGCCATCCGCGAGCAGATGGGCTTTGCGCCGGGCGATACGCTCTTGATGGACGTTGAGGATGGGGTGCTGCGGGTGGAGAGTTTCGACGCGCGGCTCAAGCGGGTCCAGGACGAGATCGCGCAGTATGCCAGGCCCGGCATCCTTGCCTCGGACGAACTGATCGCAGAGCGCCGCGCGGAAGCCCGGCGCGAAGAGGAAGAACTGCAGCGCGACCTCGCGGCCGAACGCGAGCGCCTGAGCAAGGAAGAGCGGATTGCCTAGCCTGGCGGCGCTCGATTCCTCTGCCATTCTGGCCGTGTTCTTCCGGGAGCCGGGCTCGGAGGTTGTTGCTCCCCTCCTGGGCGGCGCGCTTCTCAGCACGGTCAACCTGGTAGAAGTCCACACCCGCATGATTGATCGGGGCGCACCGTCCAAGCAAGCCTGGAGGTGGATTCAGACTTTGCAATGCGAAACCTGCGTTTTTACGGACGAACAGGCGCGCATCGCGGCTGAGTTGCGCGCCGTCACGCGGCCACTCGGCCTTTCGTTGGGCGACCGGGCGTGCCTGGCGCTGGCGATTGACCGCAAGGCGACGGTTTATACGACGGATCGAATCTGGAAGGAACTGGAGTTGGGAATCCAGGTTGAAGTGATTCGCTGATCGTGGAATAAGACCCATAACGCGGCTGTTGACAAAGGCCGGGGTGCAAGCGAGACCCCGGTGGAGGGTGCCTCCGGGGCTAAAGCCCAGTCATTATTTCTGGCATTTTATGGCACGGCTGAAGCCGTGCCCTGACACTTCGTGCCGCTTCCGGTGAGTTTTCCCGCAGTTGGCAGCACGACTAGAATCGTGCCCTTCCAAAACGCCGTGGCCAGCTTTCATCCGCGACGGGACGCTACCTTCCCATGCGGTGCTTGCTGGCGTTTACGGCGGCGCGGGCCTCGCGGTCGCCTTCGCGGCGCTTCTCGGTTTCGCGCTTGTCCCAGTCCTGCTTGCCCTTGGCGACGGCCAGTTCGCACTTCACGCGGCCGTTGCGAAAATAGAGCCGCACCGGGATGAGCGTGTGGCCTTTGATCTGCGTCTTCTGGTGTAGCTTGCGAACCTCATCCCGATGCAGCAGCAGTTTGCGCGTCCGGGTTTCGTCGTGGTTGGCCAGGTTTCCGTGGGAGTAAGGACCGATATGCAAGTTGAGCAGAAAGGCCTCGCCGTCCTTGATGAGGCCATAGGAATCCTTCAGGTTGGCCTTGCCCTCGCGGATGGACTTGACCTCAGTGCCGCGCAGGGCCACGCCCGCCTCGACCTTATCAAGAAGGAAGTAGTTATGGCTGGCCATGCGGTTATGGGCCGCGTCGCGCTCGCCGCTGGCCACCGGGTCGCGCGGCCGCACCGGCTTTTTGGGGCCGGAGTCGGTTTGCGGCACGATCACGTGACTGGTCTGGCGAGCCATGGCGGAACAACCTCGAATCTTCATCGTAGCATCGGAACGGCTTCTCACTTTCTGGCGGGTGGCCGTCTTCCCCGCGCAGAGAAGGGGCTTTGCTAGAATGAAGCATCGTCGGGTGGCACCAATTTGCACCAGGATTTACGCCAGAAATCGTGACAGGAATTGCGTCGGGGGCGGCCAAGGCAGCCCGCTACAGTCTGGTCCGGAACGCGGGCTGACGAGGACGCTGGGGAGTTTCATGAATCGCCGCGCTCGCTCGCTCGCTGGCTCCAGGCCAGCCCTCACTGGATTGCCCTTTGTGAGTAATTCGTCTTGTCTCCCGGCACGCTTGCTTGTCCGCGGTCCGCTCTATCTTGCGCTTGTCGCTGTTCTTGCATTGGCCAGCGTTCCGCTGCGCGCCGAGTCGGCAGCCTCGATGTACAAGCACGGCCAGGCAGCCGAGACGCGCGAGGACTACGACACCGCTGTCGACCTTTACCAGAAGGCAGTGGCCAAGGCGCCTAATGATTTGACCTACAAGACGGCGCTCTACCGCATTCGCGTCGCCGCGTCGGGTATGCACATGTCCAAGGGTCGCAAACTGCTGGCCCTGGGCGATACGCAGGGCGCGCTGGCCGAGTTTCTGCATGCCGCTGAAGTCGACCCCAGCAACGAGGCGGCACAGCAGGAGATTGCGCGCATTCGCAAGCAGCAGGGAGAGCTGCCGCCGCAGGGAGACAACAGCCTGTCTGAGCAGTCGGGCGCCGAGCAGGAGCTCGACTCGATGGGTTCCCCGGTGCAGCTGAAGCCGCTCTCGAACGAGCCACTCACGCTGCATTACTCCGAAGACGCCAAGGTGGTTTACCAGGCAATTGGCAAGGCTGCCGGGATCAACGTTCTGTTCGACCCCGACTACACGTCGAAACGCATCCAGGTGGATTTGAGCAACTCTTCGCTGCTGGATGCGCTGCGCATTGTGGGCGTGATGTCCAACACATTCTGGCGGCCGGTTACCGAGAACACCATCTTCGTGGCCCAGAACACGCGCCAGAAGCGGACTGACCTGGATGAATCTGCGGTGCAAACCTTCTATCTGACGAATGCCTGGCAACAGAACGACCTGACCGATGTGCAGACGGCGGTACGCAACGTGATCACCGGCGTCAAGATCTACGGGGTTCCCAGCCAGAACGCAATCGTCATCCGCGGCACGCCCGATGAGCTGCTGCTGGCCCAGAAGCTCATCAATGACCTGGACAAGCCGCGCGCCGAGGTGGTGGTCGATATCTCCATTCTGAGTGTGAGCAAGAACTGGGAGCGCACGCTCGGTATCGAATGGCCCAGCTCTGTGGGTCTGGCCCTGCAGTCACCCAACTCCAGTTCCACCACCACTTCTACAACCAGCACCACAACTACCGGCACAACCAGCACCGGGACCAGCCCATCGCTCTACGACCTGGCTCACCTGAAGGCGAGCGAGTTTCAGGTCACCATCGGCTCGGCCACGGCCAACCTGCTGCTGACCGACTCGAATACCAAGATTCTGCAAAGCCCGCGCATCCGCGCCACGGACGCGCAGAAGGCCACCATGAAGATTGGCGAGCGGATCCCGATCGCGACCGGATCGTATGGAGGCGGCGGCCTGGGCGGCGTGGGCGGCGTCAGCGGACTCGGCATCGGGGTACAGACGCAGTTCCAATACCAGGACGTGGGCGTGAACATCGAGATGACACCCACCGTTCACTACGACCACGACGTGACGCTGAAGATCAAGATTGATATTTCGTCCGAAGCCGGCCAGCAGACGATCGAAGGGGTTACGGAACCGATCATCGCGCAGAACGTGGTGGACCAGGTGATCCGCCTGCGCGAAGGCGAGGCCAGCATTCTGGGCGGCCTGAAGCAGACTCAGGAAACATTGAGCTGGACCGGCATTCCCGGGCTGAGTTCCATTCCGCTGCTCAAGTACCTGTTCGGCTCCAAAGATCACACCATCAACGACAGCGACCTGGTCTTCCTGGTGGTGCCGCACATCGTTCGCACACAATCGCTGGATCGGGCCAACCTGCGTACGATCGACACCGGCTCGGGCGCGACGGTTGAATTGCGGCGTGTTCCCGTGGCCGCTCCGGAAGCGACTGCCCCGGCGGCTGTGACTCCGGCTCCGGCGGCGGCCCAGCCGCGCTCGAGCATCGGCGTGGTTCCCGGCCAGAGCGCCGCTGCCGCTGCCCCGGCGGCGCTGGCGCAGATGGACGCCGCGGCAAACGCCAACGGCCAGACGGTCTCAGCACCCGTGCCCAACCCTGGCCTGCCTCCGGCTACGGCCGCTGCGCCGAACACGGCGTTCGCGCCGCCTCCGCCTGCGACTCCAGCACCGGGCCAACCCGCGTCGGCTGCCGGTCCCTTTCCACCGGCCATGGGCAGCGTCAACGTGATGTTCAGCCCGCCGGGCGGTCCGGTCGCTGCGGGATCGACCTTCCAGGTCCCCATTGTTCTGGCCGGCGGCAAGGATGTGTCCTCGGTGCCGCTGCAGGTTCAATATGATCCGGCCAAGCTGTCGCTGGTGAATGTGACCCAGGGCGACTTGCTTGGACGCGATAACCAGGCCGTGGCGCTCATTCACCGCGACGACGGACCGGGCTCGGTCACCATCAACGCCGCGCGGCCGCCGGGAACGCCGGGCATCAGCGGCGCGGGCGTGGTGTGCGTGATGAGCTTCCAAGCCAAGTCCGCAGGAGACACCATCCTGACCCTGGTTCGCGGCAGCGCCATCAACACCGCGCAGCAGCCCGTTCCGGCGCCGGCCGCGCGGGCCATGATCAATATTCATTGAACCCAAGGTTCGTTGACCCCGAGCTTCGTTGAGCCGCAAACGCATGAGACGATCGACGCCAATCCGGACATGTCGCGAAGCAGAGCGCGGACTCACGCTGGTCGAGCTGATTGTGACCGTGACCATCCTGGCCATTCTCGCCTCAGCCGCGGTGCCGGTGACCATGTTCACCGTGAAGCGCGAGCATGAGCGCGAACTGCGCCGCGACCTGTGGGAGATGCGCGACGCGATCGACCACTACAAGGATGCGGCCGACATGCACGCGTTTCAAACCAAGGTCGACAGCCAGAACTATCCGCCCGACCTGGATACGCTGGTGAACGGCGTGGAGGTGCAGGGCAAGAAGGTGCGGTTTCTGCGCAAGATTCCCACTGACCCGATGACCGGCAAGGCGGAGTGGGGGATGCGCTCGATGCAGGACGATCCGGATTCGGACTCCTATGGCGGCCAAAGCGTGTTCGACGTGTATTCCAAATCACAGGGCACAGGGCTGGACGGGACGAAGTATTCCACGTGGTAGAGCGTTCGCGGAGTTGGAGTTGTTAGCCGGGTTAGCGGAGTTGGAAAGGCCAGACCGTTCCGACGGGTTCTAACTCCGCCAACACGCGCCCAGCGCGGCTAACCCCGCGAACTCCGCTTTGAGTAACGAGAGGCAACAATGGGCAAAGTGAAAAAAGACGCGGGCTTTACGCTGGTTGAGCTGATGATTGTGATGGCCATCATCGGTGTGCTGGCGGTGATTGCCGTGCCCAGCTACCTGAGCGCCATCAAGCACGCCCGGGAGGCGGTGCTCAAGGAAGACCTGCACACCCTGCGTGCGGCCATCGACTCCTACACGATGGACAAGCAGAAGGCTCCGCAGTCGCTCGACGACCTGGTGCAGGAGGGCTATCTGAAGGTCATTCCCGAAGACCCGATGACGCACACGACATCAAGCTGGGTGACCGACACCAGCGACGCCATGCACTCGCTGGACGAGACCGACCCCGGCGTCGACGATGTCCATTCGGGTTCCGACGAGACAGGCTCCGACGGCCAACCCTACAATACCTGGTAGCGCACAGGCTTCTGAGAAAACGCCGGGGTAGCGTAGATTGGTCTCATGCCCGCGCGCGAAATTGCGCGGGGCGCCGCGAAGCCGGCTCTGGAGGGAAATGATGGTACGCCGTGCTGGTCGCCTGTTTGTGATTCCTATATGCGTCGCCCTGTTGAGCGCTGCCGCCTTGAACGTGCATCTTCCCTCCCTTGGTCTCCCCGGCGCGGTCAACGCGCAGACCGCTCCCGGCATCACCATCCGCATGCTCGATAGCCACAGCGGCCGATTGATCGCCACGTCCAACTTCCTGGTGCGCGTCAACCACCTGCAGGACCAGCATGGCGACTGGGTGAAGCAGAACGAGGATGGTACCGGCAACCTGACGCTGCCTGCGGATGCCGAGGTCATCTCCGTGCACGCCACCTACGACAGCGCCACGCACGTGTATGCCAACTGCGATGCCGACAAGGACCACGGCTCCGCGGATCATGCCGCAGCTCTCGACCGCTGGTATCCGGTGGCGCAGATTCTCTCCGCCGGCGTGGTGGCGCCCAACGAGTGCGTGGGCAAAAAGGTTCCCGAGCGGCTGCAGGTGGTGGCCAGACCCGGCGAGTTCGTCTTCTTTGTCAGGCCTCTCAACGCGCGCGAAGTCTTTCGCGAGTAGGGCCGCGCCGATTCATGGATGAATTCATCGATCCAGCCGTGACGCCTGCTGAGGGAGTGGTTTCTTGACGCTCGATTCCATCTCGGCCTCTGTCATTGAGTTCACCCTTGAGGTGGATCGGCTTTATGTTGCCCTGGCGGGTTCGGCGGAGATGCACGAGCAGGAGCCGAACCTCGGCGGCAAACTGCTGTACGCCGGTGAGCTCACTCCGCGCGGTCGCGCACTTCTGGTGGCGGGAAACATCTCCGGCGCGGCATCGCTGGCCGTAACGGCGGATGTGGCCGCGCAGAAGCAGGCTGTTCGCGACGGTGTGGCCGATTTTCTGGTCAACTCGCTCGGCGAGGCGCTGCGCATTCTCAAGAATGAAATTCGCAAGCGGGAGACAGTGGCCGTGTGCGTTGCTGCCGCGCCGCGGGATGTGGAGCAGGAGATGCTGGAGCGCGGCGTTGCGCCGGACCTGCTGGCGCCCCTCGCAGACTATGCTCCGACGACGGCGTTTCTTCCCGCGCCACGCCGCATCGAGTTCGATCCGCGCCCGCGCGTCGTGGTCACATACAGGGCCGCATCCGCTGCGGCGCAGCGGCTACCCAGGCTCGACGCCATCGCGCTCGATTGTGTGCGCGGAATTGACACCCCGGAAGCGGCCGCGACGCGTCGCTGGCTGCGGCTCGCGCCGCGCTACCTGGGCCGCATGACGCAGGGGCTGCGCGTCTTCTCTGCGACTGAGGCGGGAATAGTGGACGAGTTCCGCGCCCGCGTCCAAGACGCTGTGAACAGAAATGAGATTGGCGTGGAGGTCGAGGTCCGGCTGTGTGATGAAGAGGAGGTTCGGCTCCGCCATTCATCACCACAAACAGAAGCATGAAGCGCTATTCCGCGGACTCGATGCGCGCCCACAGCTCTTTCATCCCATAGCCGGTCTTGGCGGAGATGGGGAGCACCTCGTCGAGTTCGAGGCCCTTCTTGAGCGCGAGCAGGTTGCGGGTGCGCTCGTTGCCGCTGAGCCGGTCAATCTTGGTGGCCACCACGGCAAAGTCGCGCCCAGCTGCGCGCAGCCAGTCGATAAGCTGGCGGTCGCTTTGCTGCGGCGGCACGTTGGAGTCGACCAGGCAGATGCACAGGCGGAGCGTGGATCGAATGGCGAGATAGGGCTCGATGAACTCTGGCCAGCCAGCGGAGATGGATTTGGAAATCTTGGCGTAGCCGTAGCCGGGCAGGTCGGCAAACACCAACTGCCGCCGTCCGCTGGGATTGTTGAGCGCAAAAAAATTGATGGCGCGGGTGCGGCCCGGCGTGGAGGAGACCTTGGCCGATTTTTCTCCGGTGAGCGCGTTCAGCAGGCTGGATTTGCCCACGTTGGAGCGTCCCAGAAAGGCAATCTCCGGCACGCTGGGCTCGGGGAACTGAGCCGCCGCCATGGCTGAAAGCAGGAATTGTGTCGTATAGCGCATAGGAGAGTCGGGGATAGCGGGTCAGCAGGTCGGCGAGTCAGCTAGTCAGCGGGCGCACGGGCGGGTTGAAGCCATCGAACTTCAGGATACAGGAGGCGGCCCTTCTCTCGGCCGGCCGCTTCAGATTGACGCCACCGCCGGCTCGGGCGTTTCCACAAAGCTCTCCTCAATGCCAGGCAGCCGCATAGCCAGCGTAGCGCCGCGCAACGCCATGAAGCAGAGAAAGGCGCACCACAGGCCGTGGTTGCCAAAGCTGCGCTCGAGCAGCACGGCCAGGGCCAGAAAGCCCAGGATGGCGACGAGCATGGAGTTGCGCAGATCGCGGCCACGTGTAGCGCCGACGAAGACGCCGTCGAGCAGGTAGGCCCACACGGCGATCGAGGGCATGGCGATCATCCAGGGCAGATAGCGAATGGCAAGCACCCGCACCGGCTCAAGGTTGGTGAACATGGCCACGAGTTCCCTGCCGAACGCGAAGTACGCGATCGACATGAGCCCTGCCACGGTGCCCGCAGCGACGGCCGATGCTCGCAGCACGGCGCGGTAATCCGCAATGCGCCGTGCGCCCACGGCAGCGCCAACCAGCGCCTCGGTCGCATTGGCGAAGCCGTCCAGGGCGTAGGCCGAGATCCAGTGCAGATTGAGGAGTACGGCGTTTGCTGCCAGCGTCACATCGCCCTCGCGCGCGCCGGTGCGGGTGAACCAAACATAGGCCGCCACCAGGCTGAGCGTGCGCAGCAGCAGATCGCGATTGAGCGCGAACAGGTGGCGCAGGCTCGGCCCATGCACCAGCGCATGCCAGCGAACGTGCTCATTTCTTGACCTCCCGCCGATGAGCGTGCGCGATTGCACGGTGATGACCAGGCCCATCAGTAGGCCGGCGTAGTCTGCGGTCATGGTCGCGGTGGCGATGCCCGCCACGCCCCAGTGAAGGCCCAGCACCAGCCAGAAAGCCACGCAGACATTCACCACGTTGATGGCTGCCTGGATCGCCAGCGCGGTGCGCGCCCGCTGCCGGCCAAGCAGCGAGCCCAGGATTACGTAGTTGGCCAAGGCCGCCGGAGCCGACCAGATGCGGATGTGGCAATAGAGGGCCGCGTTGCGCGCCACCTCCGGACCAGCGCCCAGCAGGCGAATCGAAAGCGCGATCAACGGTTCCTGCACAGCCAGCAGCAGCGCACCGATGGCCGCGGCAGCAAGCAGCGCCCGCGCAAAATGCAGCCGCAACGCCAGCAGGTCGCGCGCGCCGAATGCCTGCGCCACCAGGCCCGTGGTGCTCATACGCAGAGAGCCGAACGTCCAGAAGACGGAGTTGAAAAAGATGCCGCCCACGGCCACGCCGCCAAGGGCCGCGGCGCCGGGCAAATGGCCAGACAGTACTGTGTCCACTGTGGAGAGCAGAGGCTGGGTGAGGTTGGAGAGGATGAGCGGAATGGCGAGCAGGAAAACCCGCCGGTACCAATAGGCCATTGCCAAGATTGTAGCTGTCGATTGCTCTATCTCGCTTGCCTCACTTCGTGCTAGGTTTTAGCGCAGGGTGCTGATTTGGGATGGCGACCGGCCACGCAATTGACCCACTGGAGTTGAAGATGAAACATACGCTGAATCATTCAAGGCTCGGCATGTTCTGCGCTTGCGCTCTCGCGCTGGTAGCATCCGCGATTGCGCGGGCGCAGCAGCCCGCCGCGCAGCAGCAGCATGGCATTGCGGTCGCCAACATCGATCGATCGGTCAAGCCGGGCGACGATTTCTATCTGTATGCCAATGGCGCGTGGATCAAGCGCACGGAGATTCCGCCGGACCGCGTTGGAGTGGGCGTGTTCGACAAGCTGGCCGATCAGAGCAGCAAGAACACCGCGGCGCTGATTGCCGAGATCGCCAAGTCCAATCCGCCCGCCGGCACCGGCGCGCGCAAGGTGGCCGACCTCTACAACTCCTACCTGGATGAGGCAGGCGTTGAGGCACGGGGCCTCACACCGCTGCACCCGCATCTCGATGCGATCGCGGCCATTCACAATAAACGCGCCCTGGCCCGCGCACTGGGCGAGACCCTCCGCGCCGATGTGGATGCACTCAACGACACAAACTTCCATACCGCGAATCTGTTTGGACTGTGGGTGGCTCCTGGGTTTCACGAGTCGGAGCATTACGCGGCCTATCTGCTTCAGGGCGGGCTCGAGCTGCCCGATCGCGAATACTATCTGGACAAGAGCGAAGGGATGGCCGCGACGCGCGCCAAGTATCAGGCGCATGTTGCAGCAATGCTGAAGCTGGCCGGCTTCAGTGATGTCGATGCTCGCGCCGCCCGCATTGTCGAGCTTGAACACTCCATTGCTGAGAGCCACCGCTCGCTGGCGGAGAATGAAGACACGCACAAGGCCGATAACACCTGGACCCGGGCCGATTTTCTGGCCAAAGCGCCGGGGCTGGACTGGGCTGGATTTTTTAAGGGAGCGGGGCTCGCGCAGCAACGCAGCTTTATTGTCTGGCAGCCCGCAGCCTTTACCGGCGAGGCGGCCCTCGTTGCTTCCGGCTCCCTGGATTCGTGGAAAGACTGGCTGGCTTACCATCTCATCGAGTCCTATGCCGGAGAGCTGCCCAAGGCGCTCCAGGAGGAGAGCTTCGCGTTCTTCGGCAAGACTCTCTATGGCGCGGCCGAACAGCGGCCCCGCTGGGAGCGCGGCATCTTTGTTGTGGATGGCTACCTGGGCGATGCGGTTGGGCAGATCTACGCGCAGCGATTCTTCTCGCCCGAGGCGAAGGCACAGGCGCAGGCAATGGTCGCCAATCTGATCGTTGCCTATCGCAAGCGGCTGGCCTCGCTCACGTGGATGGCGCCGGCGACCAAGGCCGAGGCGGATGCGAAGCTGGCGTCTCTCTATGTCGGCGTGGGTTACCCGGAGAGCTGGCACGATTACTCATCGTATGAAGTGAAGGCCGGCGATCTGTTCGGCAATGTTTGGCGGGGACGGCTCTCTGCCTATCGCCGCGAGGTGGCGCGCCTGGGCAAGCCGGTGGACCGCAAGGAATGGGTGATGACGCCGCAGACCGTGAATGCGGTCAACCTGCCCCTGTATGACGCACTCAACTTTCCGGCCGCGATTCTGCAGCCGCCATTCTTTGATCCCAAGGCGCCTGTGGCATCGAACTATGGCGCCATCGGCGCGATCATCGGCCACGAGATCAGCCACACATTCGACTCGGAGGGCTCGACTTTCGACTCCAAGGGGGAACTGCGCAACTGGTGGACGGCGGAAGATATGCAACACTTTCAGGCCGCGACCGCGAAGCTCGCCGCGCAATACGACACCTACAAGCCATTTGCCGATCTTTCCGTCAACGGCAAGCAAACGCTGGCTGAAAACATTGCCGACGTGGCCGGGCTGGCCGCGGCGTACGACGGCTATCAGGCCGCGCGCGCCCTTAAGCCCGATGCCACACTGGATGGTTTTTCTTCCGACCAGCAGTTCTTCCTGGCCTTTGCCCAGAATTGGGGGTCGAAGGATCGCGAGGCGGCGGTGCGTCAGCAGGTTTTGACCGATCCCCATGCGCCGGCCGAGTACCGCGCTTCAACCGTCCGGAACGTCGATGCCTGGTACGGGGCATTCGATGTGCAGCCAGGTGACAGACTCTACCTGGCGCCAGCGGAGCGGGCGCGGATCTGGTAAGAGTGGGGGAATCGAGCACACACTCGCGAACTCGGGAGCGTGCGGGTTTAGAGCAGTTCTCCAATTCATGTGCTCTGTTTAGTTGCGTGCAAGGTGGCTCTTTCTTAAGGAAAAACCCACTTGTCATCGTGCTTTCGGTGTACAGCAATTGGAGAACAGCTATAAGTTCGCCGACGCTTATTGGTGTGCAGTGGTGGCAGCGCCCAGATCCGCTGGCGCAACTGCACCTAGCACATCGCTCTCGGGAGATACCAGGGCGATCAGCGGGCTCTCCAAAGCGAGCGCCAGCACCTCGTCCATCT
>Ga0302195_10003656_pt1 | contig 11961 bp, 8 predicted proteins | sample II_Bog_N1_2_FD_198778 | JGI IMG/M metagenome (GOLD analysis project Ga0302195, IMG submission 198778) | Peat permafrost microbial communities from Stordalen Mire near Abisko, Sweden - II_Bog_N1_2 | ecosystem: Environmental > Terrestrial > Soil > Wetlands > Peat | place: Sweden: Abisko, Stordalen...
AACCCTTCTGCCGCCTGCATGTTGACGATCAACCCCCAGCATGCCGGATCGCGTCCCCTCCAGGCTCATCTTGTATGAGAAACCAACCCCCGCTCCAGGCTCATCTTGCATGAGACAAGACTTGTTGGAGCACAAGAAGCTAACGTGTGGTACGATGGCGACTCAACACTCGGAGGCGCAAAAGCTGTGAGATTCGGACAAGGTCGCCGGTCCCGGGGTCACGTGGATTGTCGAACAATGTTCCGAAAACCCGGGGCTCGAATCGCGTGAAGAGGAAGACGAAACAGAACAGCCCAGAGGGTTCGAAACCGCTGGCGCAAAGACTGACGCCACAGGTGTCTTCAGGGAAAGGGGACACCGTGGAACAAGGCGTGCCCCTACCTGAGGCTAAACCGGCTGACATAACCGGCGGATCGTGGCGCCAACGCCTATCCTATCTTTATTTGTTTGTTCTCCTGCCTTGCCTGATCTACACGGTCTTTTATACGGCGCGAGCTGTCTGGTTCGACTATACTCCCGTTCCCATCACGGACAACTGGCGATTCGTCGCGTTTCTGCCCGAGTTGCTCAGGTTCGACGTGCGGCATTACTGGTTGCAGCACAACGACCACCGGATCATATTCCCCGAGATGGTCTATGCGCTGGATTTCATCTTGTTCCGCGGCCACCTGTGGTTCCCGGCTGCCTTCAACATTGCTTGCCAGTTCGTTCAGCTCGGACTCATGTGGTGGCTTCTTACCCGGATGCAGCTGCCCCGCGCCTTCCAACTGGCTTTAGGCGCGGCTTGCGCCCTGTTCATGACTTCCACAATGCAGGTGGTGAGCATCCTGGGCAGCATGTTGGTCCAGTGGCATCTTAGCGAGACGGCGGCGGCCCTTTCCTTTCTATTCCTGTGGCGTTCCGCGCGGACCGGGCGGCTGTCCAGCCTGGTTGTCTCGGTAACCGCGGCCGTCATAGCCACATACTCCAGCGGCAACGGCATGATGCTTTGGCCCGTCCTGGTGATGATGGCCGCGCTCTTGCGTCTTCCCGGACGGCGCATCGCCGGTGTGGCGGCCGCCGGCATCCTGAGCATCTCGGCATATTTCGTGGATTACAGATTCCTGGGGCAGGGCCGGACCTGGCTACTCCTGAGCCACCCGTTCTATGCGATCTGGTTCACGTTGGTTTACCTGGGGTGTCCGGCAAGCTATGTTAACGTCCGGCTGGGCGGTCTGGTGGGGCTGGCCGGGCTATTGCTGGTTGCTGCGGCCGTAACCATCGCGATCCGCCAGCGCCGGACCGGGGACGCGGCGTTTGTGGTGGCGGCGGGCGTCTGTTTGTTCGTTGCCGGCAGCGCGCTGATGACCGCCTACGGACGCATGGAGCCCGGCGATGCGACCGTCGGGGCCTTGCACTTCGGGCGATATGTCAGTGTGTCGCTGGCTTACTGGGCGTTTCTGGCAGTTCTGGCCGGCTGGGTGATGATGCGGTTGCCGAAGCGCCGGCTCCTCGGGCTGCATCTGGCCGCGGCTAGTGTGACGGCAGTCCTTCTGGTTGCCGTGATGGGCAGGCAAAAGATCGAAGAGAGGGCTTTCGCCGTGCACCAGGCATCATCACACGAAGCCGGCATTGCCCTGGTGGCCGGCATCGAGGACCCGGACGTGATGCGGGCGATTTACCCGGACCCGGCGTTTCCGCCGCGATACGTGCCCTCCATCCGGGATAGGCGGCTTTCGATTTTCTCGTTCGGCCACCAGGATTGGTTCGGACAGCCGGTGGAACGCCTGTTTTCGATGGGACCGACGAGCCTCTGTTCCGGCTCCCTCGATCAGCTATCGGCGGTCACCGGCGGTTACCGCGCCACCGGTTGGGCCTGGGACCGGGAAACAGGTCGTCCGGCAACGGATATTGTTTTGACCGACCCTTCCGGAATGATCATCGGATTCGGAGAGACGCGGCCGGGCGGCTACCCCAACGATACTTCAAGGCCGCCTTCGAATTGGGATTGGGTGGGATTTGCGCGTACCCTCCGGGCCCCGGAATCCATCCAGGCGTATGCGGTGGTTCAAGGGGGCAAGGTGTCCTGCGCATTGGGAACACCGCTGCCGGTTCCACACGCCAAAATGATCGATGCAAAGCGGGTGGGCGCGGCGATTCACATTCGCGAATGGAAGGCCGACGCAGCATGGACTCGCAACGGCTTTCACCCATCGGTGGGCACGCTCAGTGGCGAAGTCCTGTACGGCAGTCACAGCGGCAACGATGCCAATCGTGGGGTACTCCTTTCCGCGCCGTTCGAGACCAACGGGCAGAACTGCATCTCACTGCCGGTGGCGCACGGTCCTTCGATCGCCGGACAGTCCGTCCGCGTGGTGGAGGCCCTAAGTGGCAATATCGTGGCAGCAATCCCGCTGGATGAGATGAGCGGAGTCTGGCAGTATTGGTCTGTCGACGTTCGGGGTGTCCCCAGGCTCCGCATTATCGCCGAAGATAATGGCGCCGGGTGGGGACAATGGGTAGCCGTTGGGGAACCGCATTGGTGCGGGCAGTAAGTCCCGGCCGGCGTATCACTGGTTGAGTCTGGTGAGATGGGAACTCTGCGGGTTCCCCGGGCGGGTCCAACGCACCGTGACACGGATCCCGCTTGGTGTGACTTCCATTTCCGGCAAACAACCTCCCCATGCCCGGAAATCGCCCGTGTTATTCTCGTGTGATAGGTCCCATGCCGCAAATGCGTTACGGACGCAGTTCGTCTGGTCCAGTTCGTCTGCGTGGCCACGAGGCAAATTGGTAGGCGTCGCCAGAATGTTCTCAGACAATCTTCGGAGAAACTGCATAGTCGCGGCAGTCCTTGTGGTCGCAATACTCGCCGCCGTCAATGCCTATTACTTTCACCGTTTAAGAACTCCCACATTTTGGGACGACTCGTCGTACCTCAGCGGCAGTCTGGTTCTGTTTGACGCGCTGAAGGACCACGAGGTTATCGGCTTTGTCCGGACCTTCGCTCATCTGTTCGGTAACAAGGCCCCGCTGATATGCGCCCTTCCAGTGCCGCTCTACGCGGTCTTCGGCACGGACTTCGATCCCCGCTTCCTGTTTGGGCTTGGGTTCGTGATTTTGATGAGCATTTACGTGTTCCGAATAGCGGAAAGCCTTTGGTCTCCGAGAGAAGGACTGCTCGCGGTGGCGATTCTCCAGACCATGCCTCTGATGTATGGGTTATCCCGGCAGTTTCTGGTGGACTACGGCTTGGCAACCCTGGTAGCGATGTGGATCTTCTACTTCCATCTGCGCCCTGTGTCCGGAGTCTGGCCGGTCGCGCGCCTCGGCTTGTTGCTCGGCCTCGGGCTATTGATGAAGTTCACCTTTCCCCTTTACATAGCCGCGCCAGCGGCAGTGCAGGCGATATTGACCATCCGAAGTTGCCGAGACTGGCGCGACAGGGCGACAACGCTCGCGCGATTCGGCGGCGTCTTGCTCGTTGGCGGGCTAATCGCCGCTGTCTGGTACGTGCCAAATTGGCAGACCGTCACTGCCTTTGCGCGTTCCGCATCTAACGGCGAGCTTTCGATTAACTACGGCAACCCCCACGTCTTCTCGGCACGAGTGTTGTTGGACTATTTTGTCACGCTGAGTGTTGATGCCCTCTCAACCTGGTACTCGTTCTTGCTTGTCCTTGTGGTCGCGGCGTGGCTGCTTGTCCCCAAGCGCCCAGGCTATAGCCGGAGTAGCCACTTTTGGCTGTTAGCGGCGTGGGTCAGCGTTCCTTTCGCTGTAACTGCCCTCTCAGTCAATAAGGACCTCCGATACCTGGCCCCATTAGTTCCCGTCGCTGCACTCTGGTTGTCTCGGACGATCACTGTGTTTTGTCCTCCGCGTCGCCTCGTTGCTGTTTCGGCCCTGCTTCTGGCTGTTGCCGCGTTCGCCTATGCCTGCTCGTCCTTTCCGTTTGGAGGTCGGATTTCTGGGTTTGCAGTCGGGCGCTTTCAGGTTTGGTCCTCTCACCTCGCGTATTATGCCACTGCCCCCGGTGATGAGGGAGCGTGGCAGCAGGCCGAGATCATCGGCACCATTTGCCACGGTCCTGAGCCGCCTGAGGAGGGCGATCGCCTGCTGGTTCTTCTCTCGCACCGGTATCTCAACAACGAAAACCTCAGGTATCTGACTCTAAGAGCCGACTGCCGGCTTGAGGTTGTCGGAGTGCCGGGCCAGATTACCGTACCTGAGCAGGTTAAGAACTTTTTGGATCAGGTCCGGCCGAAATACGTTCTGCTTGTTCCTCGAGTTCCCGAGCCCGAACTAGCCCCGCCCTTTGCCAATACGATGAAGAGCGAGGCGGAGCGCCTCGTAACATCGGATCCCGCCTTTCAACAGTTCTACCACGCCTCGCTCGGCGCGACCGGTGCTGAATGCTTCGTCTACCGTCGCGGGTCTGCCCTTTTGACGCGGGACGCCCTTGTCTCGGCCGTTGATAAGAGTGTCCCCGGTAGCCGCGACGTCCGCTTTGGCAACCGATTCCTGCTCAGCGGCGTGTTGCTCACGCCGAACGACGAGGGTTTGCAGATGGAACTCATCTGGGAGAGCCTTTCGGAACAGCGACTAAAATACTTCGTGTTTGTTCACCTCATCGACCAGGGCGGCAAGACGCTTGCGCAAGCGGATCATGAACAGGTTCCCGGTGCTCGAACGGCGCCGCGCCTGGCGAAGGCTGGCGAGATTTGGCGCGATAGCGTGCAGTTGTCGCCCGATCAACTGAAGAGCGTGACCCGAATCGCATTTGGCATCTGGGAACCTCCCGGGACGTTTCTCGCGCCCGACCGGGGCGATCGGGACTGGGATAACCGGCGGCTCATCCTGCCCGTTCCGTCGGACTGGCGGCGGCCGGTGTCCGCTACCCCTGCGCATTATGAAGGGAGTCTCGACCACGCCGGTTGCGATATGATCGCCGGATGGGCCTGGAATGCATCGGTCCCCGACGCCCAAGTGAAAATTCGCGTTCTGGATGATGGCAAGCCACTGATGACTCTGACCGCCGACCGGCCGCGTCCCGACCTAAGTGCTGCCGGCAAGGGCAATGGCGCGCATGCATTCTTCTTGGACGTGCCTGCGGCGCTCAAGGATGGGCGCCCCCACTCTATCGTCGCGAAGACAGACGATGCGGAGTTCGAATTGCCCAACTCGCCCCAGCGTGTAACCTGTAGATAAGAGCGTGAGGGCGCCCTGGCCGTTGACATTCCTATAGATTACAGGACGAACTTAATCGTGATCTCACCAAGGGTGTACTCGGTGCCGCCATTCGATTTCACCCGGACGGCGACCCGGTGCTTTCCCCCGGAAATCCCCGCAGCCGCCGCATCCAGATCGAACCGAAAGCCGGATGTCTTCGCCTCCGGGCTCGGAAATGCCGCCAGGTCAGGGCGGCTCACGCCCATTTCAGCGTTGCCAACGAGCGCGCCGTCGAGATGAACCGTGATTTCGCGAATGCCATCTGGCGACACGGCCCACCCACTGACCTGCAAAAGCCGGCCGGCGTCGCTCCTCGGGATAGGACTCTCCACGTGTCCCACAACCAATCCGGTCTTGCGAGCCAGGTCATCCACAGAGAGATCGGTAAGTTCCGTGAACGGAACCTTGCCGGCGCCAAACGGGGATTCATATTCGTCATGCACGTACCGTTCAATGATCTCGAAGATCACTACGTCCGGCTTCTCGCTCTCGACCAGTTCGCGATAAATATGTGGAGAACTGACGGCGACTACACGGCTGAAGGACTCCGAAAGCAACGGCAACAGCCAGGACGAGGACGAATCGCGGAAGACCACGGCTTTGGGCAGGCGCCGGTCGAAGTTTTCATAAATGGCGACATGCCCGCGAGCGTACTTGCCGCTTTCGAAAATTCTTCGGCTTTTTGCCAGCGTCGCACGGACTTCGTGTTCGGGGGCGGTCATCTCCGGTTCGAGGCGCACGCCCAGGTCGCCAGCATGCGGCCGGCTCAAGCCAAATGTGACGTCCTGCGTATCCAGGACGGGAATCTTCACCCGCTTCGCTATCTCGGAGGCGAGCTCTCGGTAGGCGATGAAGGCGCCGAAGAAGTTCCAATGAGTTCCCACGGCATGGTAGGTATCGCGGGATACCCGCCCGGCCCGAAGCGCCTCAACGGGGTATATCGGCCGGACTCGCGGGAGGTCACTTAGCGCTCGAACCAGAACGCTCGCCGGGCGCTGGTCCGAGACGATGCTCCCTGGAGGAAGGTAGTCGCAGTAGACGACGTGTTTTTCCGGAGCGATCAGCGAAATAAACTCGACGTTCCGCTCGCGCATCCAGTCATCGCAATCGGTGAGGAGATTTTTCCACGCGGCGATCTCCAGATCGCTCAGCCGCCTAACACCACTCATCTGTTCAAAAGCAAAGTTATCACGGTGAAAGAGCCAAGCGTCCCGCCCAATCGCGACCGAGTCAGCCAGCGATGTCTTCCCGTCTTGCGCCATTTAGTTTTCGCCTGTCAACTGCACCAGATAATCGACGAGTTCGCCAATGTCTCGAAACGAAGAGGCCAGCGAAGAAGGCACTCGCACCCCGCAGTATTTCTCCAGGCGAAACATGAAAACCGCGTGGGAAAGGGAGTCCCATCCGTCGATATCGTCCGCCGTGGTGCCGCGGGTAACCTCGATATCCGGATCGCTAAACGTCAGCCGTAGTGCGCGCTGAACTGTCTGGAGTGCTTCGTCCTGGGTCATGCGGGGTCTGGACACCCCTTCCGCGAGGTCTTATCGGCAAGGTACTTACTCAGGTTCTCGCCACGTGCGATCTTACCGGACGTGCTCTTCACAAGCCATCCAGGCTCCACTATCCGGATGTCATGGGGTGGAATGCCCACGCCGGCCAGCAGCTCAAGCTTGATATTCTTGCGGATTGTGGCCCATTCGGGGCCCGCAGGGATCTCCGTCTCCGCGACAACTACCACATCCTCACTGCCGAGGTCCGGATTGAAAACGCCAAAGACCACGCACCGTCCCCGCTTGACGCCTACAGCCCGGTTACAGATGTATTCCAGATCGGTGGCGTATAGATTCTTCCCGTAAACGATAATCAACTCCTTCAACCGGCCCAGAATGTAGAGCTCGCCGTCATGAACGAAACCGGTGTCGCCGGTTCTGTACCACTCCCGGAAAAAACTCTTGGCTGTTTCAGCATCGTTCTTATAGTAACCGGAAAACAAGAACTCGCCGCGGACGACGATCTCGCCCGCGTGGTCGGCCGGCAGGGCGCTTCCGTCGGCGCCGATAATATCAATCTCCAGGCCTGGGATTACCCGGCCCACGGAAAGTACCCGGCGCGATGGCTTGCCGTAAACGGCGGGGATGGCGCGGTGGTGGTTGGCAAGCGTGTTTGCATCGACGGCGTATTCCCTCGTTTCCTCTCCCAGGGCTGTCTGCGTGACAGCGAATACCGTTTCCGCCATTGCATAGCAGCAGTGCAAACGATCGCGAGCGACCCCGGAACCAGCGAACGTCTCGTGGAACAAATCGAAGGTCTCCGCTCTGCAGGGTTCGGAGCAATCGATGAACGCCTTGACGCTGTCAAGCCGGTAAAGCTCCGAATCCACGGTTCGGCAGAGATGGTGAAAGGCGAAATTGGGCAGCCACACGTGGGTGCATCCATGCGCCTGAATTGCGTCGAACAGTATTTCCGGCCGGCTGACCCATTCAAAGGCGTCCAGCGAGACCACCGGCAGCCCCAAGGCGAGCGGCATGATGAAGCAGGCAATCAGGCCCATGTCGTGATAGAGCGGCAGCCAGGAGGCGAAGCAATCGGAGGTCGTAAGCCCGAGCGTCGCTGCGTAGCTCATGATCTGTCCTGCGACGGCCCCGTAGGAAAGCTGAACGCCCTTCTTCAATCCGGTCGTGCCGGAGCTGTGCTGGATGAGTGCGACGTCCTCCAGCCTGGCCTGGACCGCCTCGAATGGGTACGATTTCTCCGCAAGGTCTTCAGGCACAAGCACGCGAAGACGCCGGCCGTGAAGGCGGTCGCTGAGAACTTTCGTATTTTCCGAATAGGTCACGATCGCGCCCGCGCCAATGCGTTCGAAAAGTTGCTTGTGAGATTCCCAATATTTGACCGGATCCTGTTTCACCGAAGGGAACGGCATCATCGAAGGTATACAGCCGCATAACATCGCACCGATAAACGCATAGTACATATCGGGCGAATGTTTCAGCATAATGAGCACGACATTGCCGGCCCGCAGCCCGGATTCTCTATAGAGATTCGCGTAGGCACCGGATCTGCCCTTCAGTTGGCGAAAGGAAATATCCTCGCGTATATCGCCAGACCAGAAGTGGCAAAACGTAGCGTCCGGCCGCTCCGTGCAGTGACGTTCCAGATTCTGGAGCAAGGACTCCGTAGATGTGTTGGCGACTCCGAATGACATGTTAAGCTTGCATTCTGCAGCTCGAAAAGGACCGGGCATTACCATCCGAGAAACGTCATTATAACGGACCTCATCCGCTGTCAAGCGTGGATCTCCGTTTCTCGGACGCCAATGGGGGACTGCGAGGCGCACGTTCTCTGCTTTGATGCTCGCGCGGGACGCCAGGGACTTAATTTGGGCGGGCGCTTAGCGAGGAGTCCACCAGTCCAACCCCCGTCGCGCAACGACAAGGATTTCAACGTGAGGTGTCTGGCCGTCCGTCAGACTCTGGCAGGGATGCCCAATGAAACCGTCGACAGTGAGAGGCGATCACCGAGTAGCTGGAGACTGTGCAACCGGAACTCAATTGGCTGGGCGAAACGACTGATCCAGCAGGCGAGTCATTTGCATTCCACGTGGTCGATAATGATCGATTGAATGCGCCAGGCATCGGTAGGCTGGTTAAAAGCAGAATTGGCCAAGGGAAGGACCTTTATGGGACTTGGAATGTAAAGGCCCAGCCGGAGGGTATATGTTCCAGCCGCATGACCGGGCGGAGGAGCCACAGAGAAGCGGTCCTTCACCGACTCCCCGAGCTTCCAAGCGGCGGTGTGCGCTCCGGCTTCGTCCTTCAAGTCATGGTCCGCCTGAAACGCAAGGCCGCCGGACCCGTCCAACACATGCACAAATACCAGGTAGTCTGCCGTGGGCTTCCGGACGGCGCTCCATCGCAGCTCCACCTCTGTGTGGCCGCCATTGGTCCGGACGTCGTAGCCGGTGAGGGAAAGCTCGTCTCCGAAAACGGTTTTCGCTTCGGGGGCCGAACCTGACGAAGATTCCACGCCTGGGGAGTGGCTGGTAGAACAGGCGGCGAGGATTGTCATAACGCCAACCAAGCACAGTTTGACGGCGGCGGCCTTGCTGGGAATAAGAGCGTTCAACATGCCCACATTATTGCACACCATTGCGGATGCGACAATGACGATTCTACCGAACGCCGGCGCTCCAACTGCGTGACGCTGCCACCGCCGCGGAACCATGATGGCGCCGCCAGTCACGTGACAGTCACGCGACAGTCACGCGCACTCCACGCTCACGGAATCCATAACTCCGCTCGCAAAGCTGCTTCGGTTCACCGTCAGGGTGGTCAATTGCTCCCACGGCACAGGGCTCGGTGCAATCGAGGTGATCGCCGGCTACAGGTTCCCGCCTCCGCCCGAACTCACTTGAAAACTCCGTGAAGCGGCGAGCCCGCCCGGGTTGGTGATCGTGAGCGTGGCCGTATAGGAGGTCACCCCTCCCATGTACAGCGCTATCTGCACCTCCGACGAACTGACAAAAGTCAGACACGGCGCCGGCACCGCGTAATTCACACCCGCCACGGTCACCGAAGCCGTAAATCCGTTCTGAAAGTTGCTGCCGTTCACGGTCAGGGTGGTCACTTGCTCCCACGGCACCGGGTTCGGCGTAATCGAGGTGATCGCGGGTTGCTGCGGCGGCAGCGTAAACACTGCGAGGAACGCATTCTGGGCGCCTGCCAAGGCCGACTGTGTCGCGTTCTCGATGGGATAGTTTAACGACTGCGTCTGTCCCGCTACGTAAACTGCGTTGGAGTCACCATATGCCACTGCATTTGCGGCGTCGCTGCCGTTGCCGCCGAAGAACGTGCTTTCGACCAAGGCGGTCCCCGTGGAGTTCAGCCTGGTGACAAACGCGTCATATCCGTTCGCCAGGGATGCCTGTGTAGGATTGGCCAGCGGAAAGTCGGGCGACGAGGTAAAGCCAGCGACTACGGCGTTGCCTCCGGAATCGACCGCAATGGCCGCAGCTTGGTCGAAGCTGCTGCCGCCCACGTACGTGCTGTACACCAGGCCGCTGCCAGCAGGGTTCACTTCGGTCACAAAGGCGTGAATGCCGACGCCCGCTGAACTTGAGAACAGAGCATTTGCCAAGGGGAAATTCGGGGAGCTGGTAGTCCCGGTGACGTAGGCATCGCCCGCGCTGTCAACCGCGATAGCGGACCCCGTCTCGGGAAAGCCGACCGTGCCCCCACTGCCGCCAAGGTACGTGCTGTAGACCAGCGAGCTTCCCGTGCTGGCGATCTTCGCGACAAACGCGTCCTGATTGCCACCGGAAGTGGGCTGAAAAGCATTGACAACCGGGAAGTTCGTCGACGTTGTGCTTCCTGTGAGGTACACCGCACCCCTGCTATCGACGGCAACGGCTGTGCCGTAATCGTTGCCGTTGCCGCCCAGGTATGTACTGTACACGAGCGAATCTCCAGCCGGGCTCAGGCGGGTGACGAAAACGTTGGTTTGGCCGTTCAGTCCGGACTGAATCGGATTCGCCCGAGGGAAATTGGTTGAAGTGGTATCGCCGACCACCGTGATGTTGCCGGCATTGTCAACGGCTATGGCGTTGCCGCTGTCGGATCCATTGCCACCCAGGTAGCTGCTGTAGACCAGCACGCCCGCCGGATTGAGCCTTGTCACGAAGGCGTTCTTGGCTCCCGCCAACGCCGATTGCAAAGGTTCGCTGACGGGAAAGTTCGCCGACATGGTCCAACCGGTGACATAGACATCGCCGGAACCGTCCACGGCAATTGCGAAAGCGCGGTCGTCACCGCGGCCGCCCAGGAAGGTACAGTAATCGATAAGATGCGTGGCGCCATCCCATTTGGCGACAAACGCATCCACGCCGCCGGCGCTGGGGCGTACCGGACTGCATCCCGGCAGACTCGTAGAGTCCGTCCATCCCGCTACGAATATGTTGCCGGACCCGTCGACGGCTACGGCTGTCGCGGTGGTTATGTCACTTCCGCCAAAGTACGTGCTGAGACTCAGTGTCCAAGCTGCGGCGGAAGCAGGCTGGGCCGTGCCAGCGACGCAGGCGAACAGTGCAGCGGCGACAGAGAGTCTCACGGGCGCTCCTACACCCTCATTCGGCAGATGCCCGACCGGACTTTAGCCGCAGCTTTCCAGAAAAACTCGCACTGCGCCGCTGTGTGTTCGGCGGGAACACCGGCGCGCCAGGTTCCAATTCTCAGTTATTGCCCTTCACGACGTGATTTTCGGTCCACGCCTGGCGAAGGCCGAAGGGCAGCGGCAGTGGCTTGCTGGTATCGTAATGCTCCGGTTGGCGGGCGGCGACGATCTGGATCACTCTCCCCACGAATAACGCCGGCAGCCAGATCTTGTCGTAGTACGCCTTTTCCACGGAGAAAGTGATTTTCGAATTGGCGGCCGCGAAGCGGTAGTCTACCCAGATGGATTGCTTGCCGCGCAGAATGGGCCGCAGCAGGGCCGGGATGGTGCCCGGTTTCCAGCGCTCGATGGCGTCGAAATCGACGACGGTGAACGTGGAAACGTAGTTTTGCGGAAAGATTTTTATGGTCACCGAATCCACGCCTGGCCGGGGCGCCGCGTGCAAAGCGTAGCGCATATAGTCGTCGATCTCGCCGTCGGATAGCGCAAACGAGACATACCGGGGGCGGGACGCCCGCTGGGCTTCACGAAGATCCTGGAACATCGCCAGAAACTTCTGTGCAACCGGAGGAATGGAAGTATCCG
>Ga0302195_10003667_pt1 | contig 11937 bp, 9 predicted proteins | sample II_Bog_N1_2_FD_198778 | JGI IMG/M metagenome (GOLD analysis project Ga0302195, IMG submission 198778) | Peat permafrost microbial communities from Stordalen Mire near Abisko, Sweden - II_Bog_N1_2 | ecosystem: Environmental > Terrestrial > Soil > Wetlands > Peat | place: Sweden: Abisko, Stordalen...
GTCCCGGGTGTCGTACTCCGGCCTCTGGTTCTGGAAGCGGCTCGGCCCGCGTCCGCAATACACGCCATTGACGTAAAGCCGGTAGCGTGTATAGGCGAACAGCCGAACAGCAGCTTCCGTCGGCAGGGCATCCAGCGTGAATTCTCGCGCGAAAACTGCGTGCAGGTCAGGAGTGGCGATCTTTGATTGGCTATTCGATGACGAAGCAATTCCGCTGGCGGGCCCATTAGCCTTGAGTGGCACCGGTACTGACTGGGCGCACCAGATCATCTGCGCGTTGAACATCCTCGGCGCCGAATCGCTGCCAACCTCACTGGCGGCACTTTCCAGGAAGGCAACTCCGTGAAAGGATGCGGCGACGCCCATTGCCAACGAGTTCATTAAAAACTCACGGCGTTTCAACAGGAGCCTCTTTTCGCAAATTACTTCTTGAGCGTATCCGAATATCGGCGCAAGTGCGAGTGAGGTTGAGGCCCCCAGAGTTGAAACGTGTCAAGGTGGACACGACCGTGACCGAGCTCATGAACCAACATTTGTCAATCCCGTCATCTGGTGAGGTCTGTCGAAACTCAACGACATAGCACTCGGAATCATGATCGGAGTCCAATTTCTGGATAATTGAAAGGAAGGATGGAGGCTTACAGTATGTTCAAAGTTCGCAACATCCTCGAAGATCTGGTCAACTCAGATTTCAGTTCAAGACGGATTTATAGGTAGGGCAAGTGGCAGTTGAATCGTGATAGATAGTCCTCCCGTCTCCGCATTCCTGGCGCAAACACTACCACCATGTGCGATCACAGCCTGCTTTGCGATGGCAAGACCGAGCCCTGTTCCCTGGCCGTTCCCTCTAGACGGAAGGCGGACGAATGGTTCAAATATCGCGCAATATTGGTCCGGAGAGATTCCCTGCCCAAAGTCGCGGACTGTGATCTGCGCCTCCTGAGCGTCAAGAACGGAGCAGCTGATTTCGACTGAGCTGCGCGCGGACGTGAAGCGGATCGCGTTGCGAAGGATATTGTCCAGTGCCCTCTTGATGAGGTCATCGTAACCCAAGACTTCTACCGCGTGCCATTTCTCCGCGTCGTGGAGTACTACTCGAACTCCTTTCTCATTTTGATTGGCTTCAAATTTGGCGTCGGCGGCAACCTCTTCAACTATTCCTGCGAGGGAGAACCGCTGCCGCGAATTATTGAGTTCAGAGGCATTCTCCAATCGGGCAAGAAGAAGAAGCTGTTGGATCATGGAATTCAATTCCGACGATTCATACTCGAGCCGCTTAAACTCGGAATCGAGCGCCGGAGCGGCCTTCCGTCTCGCCAGCGCCAATGCCAGATTCAATCGCGTCAGTGGAGACCCAAGCTCATGGGAGACCTGCACCAGAAAGGCCTTTTGCGAGCTCATGAGCTGGCCGATCTTCTGAACCATCAAGTCAATCGAGACACTTAGTTCCCCCAACTCATCTTTTCGTTGGAGCAACGCCCTGCCGGGTCGATTTTTCAGATTTCCTTGAGCCACGCTTTCGGCGATCGCCTGCAGAGTGCGAATCGGGTGCGTAAGCTGCCGGGCAAGCACCCAGAAGACTCCGCAGGAGATTGCGATTGCGCAAAGCAAGTGGAGCCAGAAGATGAGCGGCGGTTCGGGAGCGGCCTGCGACAAGATCGCGACAGCGTAATATGCGCCAAGCTTTCCCGGCACTTTAAAGGCCAATATTGTCCTGTCGGGGCGGACCGCGACCAGTTGCATGTTGCCCTGAATTGAGTGCTCCGATATCAAATCGGAAATGTCTGCTGGGAGTTCCTTGCCCAGCAGTTGCTGTCCAGTCGGAGATTCCAGGAACTGAACAGCGCATTCTCGATGTTCCGCGGGGTTCTGGCGAAGATCCGATCCCCCGTCTTGCTCTATGTCCGCGACAAGGCGCTGCGCGCAGGCTTGGAGACGCTCCATTGGAATGTCGCGTATTTGGACATCGGAGAATGAATGTCTGGAAGCGAGGAGTCCACCGACGAGGGCAAGCGTCAACGCGGTTGCCACCCAAAAACAGAGGAGCGTTCGAGCAAAAATATTCACTCTGGCCTCACATCGTTAGACGGCGCGTACACATAGCCTATTCCACGAATGCTGCGTATCCGATCTTTTCCGGCGGCCGAGGGGCCCATTTTCTTGCGCAGTTTGCTCGCCAAATTATCGATACCGCGGTCATTCACGGAGAGTCCCCGTTCCAGAACCTGGCCGACGAGTTCTTCCCTGGGCAAGACCTTTCCAGCTTTTGAGAGCAGGATATGGAGCAGAGCGAATTCCGATCCTGTCAGATCCAATTCCCTGCCCCCACAGCGGACAAGCCGACTCTTTTCGTCCAATTCCACATCATCTACTTGCAAATGACTCAGCCTGTGATTTCGGGGCTGTACGCGCCTGAGGATACTCCGCATGCGCTCAAGAAGCTCTCGGGGTTCAAAGGGCTTGGGTAAGTAATCGTCTGCACCGCCGCTCAGTCCGTGGATGCGATCCGCAATTGATCCTCGAGACGTGAGCATAAGCACCGGCACACTTGAGATTCGTCGCAAGCGCCTCAGCACCTCAAATCCGTCCATGCCGGGCAACATCACATCCAGCACAACCAGCGAGAATGCTGCTTCAACCAGCGCTTGCAATCCGGATTCGCCGCTTGCGGCGCCAGTTACCTCAAAGCCATCGGGCGCAGCGTACTCCTTGACCAGCTCGGTCAGGGACAAATCGTCGTCAATCATCAGGATATTCACGTGCGATTTTCACCCGGCATGCCATTTTGACGGGTTGTGGGATTAGGAAGGCTCGATCCGTTTGTCGAGAATTGTCTCCGTCCCCAGCGCCCGAGCGACCGTTGCGTCTCTATTTGCAGACGCAGTGCTGGTTGAAACGTTTGTCCGGATTGTTTCGACCTTCCGCGTCTAGCTAGCTTTGCGAACTGCCGCCTATGCGATTCGGGGACAAAAGGACCGCAACTTGTTCCCGCAAGAAAGCTTGAGGCAGTCGCTCTTTTCAGTTACAAGTTTTTCACAGATTGAGGAGAGAAGAAATGATGAAGCCAGTTTTATTCCCATCAAGTGCGCAAGGATTTCATCGCTCGATTATCCGGATGCTGGCTCTCTCATTGCTGCCGGTCTCAGCATTTGCCCAACAACCCGCTGTAAGGATATCGAAAGACATCGTCAACTCAGATCGTGTCGTTATCAGCCGGTCCCACTCTCCGAGAGCCACACTGAGCGGCGATTTAGGCGCAGTTTCCGCGGAAACCAGACTCCAGGGCATGACCCTTGTGTTCAATCGCTCCGAAGCACAGCAGTCCGCGCTTGAAGCGCTGATCAAAGCGCAGCAGGACCGTTCTTCGTCGTCGTATCACAAATGGCTCACCCCCGATGAGTTCGCCGCACGGTTCGGCATGGCGGACAAAGACATAGCAAGAGTTGAAACGTGGATTGAGCAGCAGGGGTTCTCGATCGATAGTGTTTCTCGCAGCAAGAACCGCATCCGGTTCACCGGCACGGCCGGTCAGGCGGAGACCGCCTTTGGCACAGAGTTGCATTATTACAAGTCCGCCGGGAAGACCAGCTTTGCGCCCTCGGGGGACCTGAGCGTTCCCAGAGCGCTGGCATCCGTTGTGCAATCAGTGACGAATCTGTCGAGCTTTCGGCCTAGGTCCTATGCCAGGTTCAGGGCCCCGGTGTCCGCCCCAAAGGCCAATTTTACTTCCAGCCAATCTGGAAACCACTACCTTCAACCTGGCGACGTGTCTGTAATCTATGACATCAAGGCCGCCTACAATGCAGGCTATACCGGAACGGGTCAATCGATTGCGGTCGTTGGCCAGTCTTCCATCGCGCTGTCGGATATAGAAAACTTTCAGAACGCTGCAGGGCTCACGGTGAAGGATCCTACGGAGGTGCTGGTCCCGGATTCGGGAACTGCGGCAGTGAGTTCCGGGGACGAAGCTGAGTCGGATCTTGACCTTGAGTATTCAGGAGGCATCGCGAAAGGGGCGACGATCTACTTCGTCTATGTGGGTAACAACTCCAATTACAGCGTATGGGATTCCATCCAGTATGCCGTGGATGAGAGTATTGCGCCGATCATCAGCGTTAGCTACGGGGACTGCGAGACCGACCTTGGCTCAATCGACTACGCCACGCTGAACGCTGTTCTAGAGCAAGGGGCAGCGCAGGGCCAGAGCATCATCGTGGCATCCGGTGACGATGGCTCCACAGGTTGCTCCGGCGATACCAGTCTCACGACTGCGCAGCAGGAGGCGCTAGTCGTCGATTTCCCCGCGAGCAGCCAGTACGCCACGGGAATGGGCGGCACGGAGTTTCCCTCCGCGGATGTTTCCTCGTCGAACACCACTTATTGGGACTCTGCAAGTGGCAGCGACCTGATTACCTCTGCGCTTTCCTACATCCCGGAGCAAGTCTGGAACGACGACTCTTCCTCCGATGGGCTTTCTTCCGGTGGGGGCGGCGTCAGCACCTTCACGTCCCGACCGAGTTGGCAAACCGGCGTGACTGGAATTACATCAGGATCCTATCGGCTGGTGCCGGATATCTCCCTCGACTCATCGCCGAACAATGCGGGCTATCTGTATTGTTCCAGCGACTCAACGTCGACCGGCGTTACCGGCAGTTGTGCAGACGGGTTCCGCGACAGCAGTGACGAGTATCTCACCGTGGCTGGAGGCACGAGTTTCGCGGCGCCTGTCTTTGCCGGCATGCTGGCGATCATTAACCAAAAAGAGAATTCAACCGGTCAGGGAACGATCAACTCGACACTCTACACCCTGGCCGCGAATGCAACCACGTATGAATCGGCCTTCCATGACATCACGAGTGGAAGCAATGAGTGCACAGCGGGGTCGAGTTACTGCTCCAGCACCGGTGAGTCGGAGTACCCAGCGGGAACGGGATACGACGAGGCCTCCGGCCTGGGTTCGGTCGATCTCTACAACCTTATGACCAGTTGGCCGGCATCCGCATCAACGTCGCTCGTCGCGTCAGATACGACCCTGACAGCAGCAAGCGCGTCTCCGGCCTCCGGCGCCAACGATACGATCACCATTACGGTCAAGTCGGGATCGAGTTCCACAACCAAGACGCCAACGGGCACTCTGACGATTGAAGTGGACGGGACAACTGAAACTTCCGCACTGTCCCTTTCCGGCGGCTCAGCGACCTTTACATTCTCGTCGACTACGAGCGGTTCGCATGTGATTTCAGCGAGCTACTCGGGCGACTCGACTTATGCCGCATCCACGGGCTCCGTGACCGTAACCGTGGGCGGCACGAGCACTGGCACCACAGGATCGTTCACGCTGGCTGCAACCAACATAACTGTCTCCCAAGGGAATAGCGGGACCTCCACTGTGACGGTAACCTCCAAGAATTCTTATGCAGGCACCGTGGGCTTCACCGTCTCGACGGGCAGCACATCGCTTGACGACTACGGATGCTTCGACGTGAACGATGCAACAGTAACGGCGAATGGGACAGTTACGACCACACTTACGCTGTACACGTCGGGGAGTTCCTGCGGCACAAGTTCCTCAGTCGCCAAAGGGTCGCATCGCCATTTTGCAAAGTCCGCGCAGAAGTCGCTTGCCGGCAATCCTGGCACGTGGACTCCAACCGCGCCATTGCATCTGAGCATTGCCGTTGCGTTTGGAGGTTTCTTTATGCTTGGATTGCGCCGCAGAAGGTTCACATTCACGACTACGCTGATTTGGCTGGCAATGCTGGGGTTATCGCTCGTCGCAAATGGATGCGGCGGTTCAAGCTCCGGGTCCAGCACTTCGAACGATGTCGCAAAAGGTACATACACGTTGACGTTGGATGGAACGGATACATCGGACTCCAGCATCACCGCTGAGACGACATTCACGTTGACAGTCCAATAGTTCGGCACACCATAACCGCGTTCGAAATGAGATATGACTCACGTCTTGGGGGACCAGTCCATGAACGAGAAGCAGATTCTGGTAAGACGAAACCAATCAGCGGCTTCGCCGCTCGCTGTTGCGCAAACCTTTTCCATGGTAGCCGGGATTCACCGGCCGCGGATATTCCGCTTTCTCTTGGCGTCGTCGCGCGACCCGGATTTGGCCGACACGCTAACGCAGGAGTGCTTTCTCAAGGCGCACCGGAACTGGCTGAGCTTTCGCAACGAGTCTAGCACCCTAACTTGGCTGATGCGGATCGCCATCAACTTGCAGAAGGACCACTGGCGAAGCCGACGAATTCAATTCTGGAGAGCAGTAACCACCAATTCGGTAGATCCTCTTCACGCCAGTGAATGGCTGCCCGGCAGCGAGAATTCGCCCGAAGATCGAACCGTGGCCCGTGAGCAAGTGAAGCTCGTCTGGAAGGCGGCCGACAACTTGAGTTCACGGCAGCGGACGGTTTTTTTATTACGCTTCGTGGAGGAACTCAAGATAAGTGAAATCGCACAGACTGTGGGGCTAACTGAGGGTGCCGTGAAGTCCCATCTTGCACGGGCGGTGCAGAACGTGCGCGCAGCTTTGAAAGAAGGATGAAGCGTTTTGAATGATCTTGACCTGCAGGCGCAGGCTGCGGAGATCTTTTGCTCCGCGGTACCTGGGAGAACTGGGAAATAGTGGTGTCACTCAGCTGATGGGAACTTAGCAACATATTGCGGCGGTGAGACTGCACACCAGCGAATCAAATTGAAAAGACGTCTGCGCGAGTTACAGGGAGAGACCGATGAAAAACGAGGATGTAAGACTGAACGCTGCAATCGATGAGCTGCGCTCCACGGAACCCGATCCAAAAGAGATGGAGAGCGCGGCAAAGCGGGTCTTTGGCAGGTTGGAAGTGTATGCAATGCGCGTTTTGGCTGCGAAGTTGGAGTTCGCCACAATTGAAAAACGCCAGGATGTGGCTGCTTCTGGAAAGCGACCGGGCTGAAACCCCTGCAGAAGCGCGCGGTTTGCAAGTACATGCTGACCGGCTGTTCCGTCTTCAGCATGGTCGGAGCATCTCTATTCGGAGTTGGTGACGGCGTTGGCCTATCCAGCGACCTCGCCACCGGTTGTTCGAATTCAGGAGCGCCCGCTCCATACCCCAAGCACATGCCTGTTCGCAATATGCCTCACCGTGGGTGACACTGATGGAGACTACCCTGGCCTCCCGGTGGTGCTACCCTCAAAGCAGAATGAGTGAGCGTCACTTGTCAGCATGGAGGGGACTGTTGGACATCGAAGCACAGAACTGCCGTGCGCGCTTCGGCTCAGGAAATCCCACATGGTCTAAGGCTCAGTTATCCTGGTTACGACAGGCGTGATTGTGATGACCAGTTGTGATTCGGTCATATCCCGCGAGCTGTCAGTCGTAATCGCATCCACAACGCCCTGGGTTGCAAGCGTCTCGGAACGGTTCAGGTTGCTTACCAGCACGGTCGTCACTCCATCGGGAATGCTAAGGTCGGTAGAGACGTCTTGATTATCCAGAATTGGGATGTTATTCAGACTTATACCAGCCAGGGATCGGATCGTTTCATGCAAATGAACCAGCACCTCCTTGTTAGCAAGAACCTGAGGCTTTGCTTCCAGTGTCAGCCCCAGGTCTTCATACTGAATCGTCGGTGTTGTCGATGATTTGGAAGAAGACCCCAGCGAGGATGTCGTGGAAGTCAGGATCGGGTAGCGTTCCCCAACTTTTAAGGTTCCAGATTGGCCAGTGATCAGGTGAAGCGTAGTCTCCTGGAGTTCTTTGACGGACGAGACGGACAGACTAGCGTTGCCGCTTACTGAATCGAACTGCAATCCAGTAGCTGTTTTGCCGCCACCGAAATACACCGAGGAAGTACCTAACACGGAGTTGCTTGCATATCCTTCGGCGACGAGAAGTTCGGCGATTCCAAGCGTATCACCGGCAGTCACAAGCCCGGCCTGAATCAGTTCCTGCACAATGGAACTGTTACTACTTATCAAGCTTTCCGCCTCGGTATACACGTTGAAGATGACTACTTTCTGGGGAAGTTGAACTCCAGTATTTCTGTTGTGCTTTCGACTGATCAGGTATGTCTTGACATCGAGTAGCACCTGAGGCTCCGGTTGGTATAGGGTGCTCAGGGTTTTTCTAATGGCGTACAAATCCTCGGGCGAGGCGCGTACCACGGCGGTGTCTCCTACCAGTGACGGATGTGCTACACCGAAGACGCTCGTCAACAACTCAACGAGGGAACTGCGGTCCTGCGGATTCGCTGCCGCCAGGTTGGGAACGACCAATGCTTCGGTATTCAGGCGCTCGAAGTTGGCTTGATTTGTCTTATCGTCTGGTACAGCCAGGATCAGATGCGAATTCAGGGTAACAAAGAAGCAGCGCGTCATCGCGCTCAGGACAGCTCCCGCGGCGCTGAGATCAGCATCGTCAATATCAATCTTCAACAGGCGCGGGGTAGAGTAAGGGCTCGGGACTAAGACGACTTGAATTCCAAAGAGCCCGAATCCCTTTTCCAACACCTCGGAGATGTCTCCGTGAAGGTGGATGTCTTGTAACTTTAAGGAGTGCTCCCGAGGGGACGTAGTTTGAGTGCCTCGGGAACCGATGGGTGCTTGCGCTTGCGCTCCCGATGCAAGAACTCCCGCAGCCATGAATACGATGAGAGGTAGCTGTTTCAAGACAAATGTCTCCCAATAGAATTGACGCAAATAAATCACGGAGCGCTTGGTCCCTCCCTTTGAAGTTCGCCCTTATCGTAAGAGTGAGTCATGGGGAAGATTTTCCAATAGCGATAGAGATGCTCGATCGAGCTTTTACGATGCGGCTTGGATGAGAAGTGTCGAGAAGTGTAGAGCGATTCGGCATTGCTGAGCGTAACTCTTCTTCCTTCGTCTTTTAGAGAGAATGCAAACCATTGTCCGATGGCTCGAGGCAACACTATTCGGTTCCTATGTTTGCTGGAGTGCGATTGGCACGGCCCGGCTCAGCATCCCGGTTTGCTTTTTTTGAATGGGGGAATTACATTGCAAACCCGTAGTCGCAGCCTGTGGATTGCGATCCTGTTTTTCATGGCAATGGTCGATTGTCGAATCGCACTTGCCGAATCGGCCAAAAAACTCTACAAGGCTGGCGAAGCTGCCGAGATTCGTGACGATCTGGAAACCGCTTTTCAGGACTATCTTGCCGCGTTGGGCAAGACTCCCGCAGACATCCGCTATAAGGTCGCCTTGGAGAGAGTCAGAGCCACTCTGGCGGTACGGCATGTACATCGCGGAGAAGCGATGGAGAAGACAAATCGAACGAAGGAGGCGCTCGTTGAATTTTTTCAGGCGCTGGATATCGATCCAGGAAACGCACTTGCGGAGCAGGACATTGAAAAGATCAAGGCTGAGATGGATAAGAGGGATAAGCCGGGTTCGGAAGAGGATCCTCCAAATGCGTATGACTTGGATCGGCCAGCGCCTCCGGTTCATCTCGATTCGCTTTCGAAGGAGCCGATAACTCTGCATATGACCGAACAGAGTAGAACCCTCTATGAAACCATCGGTCGAGCTGCAGGGATCAATGTTCTCATCGATCCGGATTTCGTCTCCAAGCGAGTTACCGTAGATTTGAAGATGGTCACTCTTTCCGAAGCGCTGCGCATTCTTGGTGATCTGTCGAACAGCTTTTGGAAGGCTTCTACGCACGACACAATCTACGTTGCGACAGACAATCGAGCAAAGCGCACACAATTGCAACAAATGGCGGTCGAGACTTTCTACTTGTCCAATGTGTCTCAGCAGAACGATCTGAACGACATCCAGACGACGTTGCGCAATGTTCTTCCCAATGCCAAGATGTTCGCCGTCCCAAGTCAAAGCGCGATTGTGATTCGGGGCACACCCGACGAGATTGTGCTCGCCAAGAGTCTCATCACGAGCCTCGACGTGTCGAAGCCAGAAGTTCTGGTAGATATCTATGTCATGGAAGTTAGCCGGGACAAACTCCGAAATATTGGAATTTCTCCACCAACATCCCTTGCAGTTACCGTCAGTTCCTCAGCTACATTGAACCAGATTGGCCGCAGTTCCTCCTATAGCTACTCCCTGGGACAGGCGGCCGTTGACCTGCTGTTGACGGATTCAGATACCCGTATTATTCAAAATCCTAGTTTGAGAGCGGTAGACGGGCAAAAGGCGACTCTTAAGATTGGCGAGCGGATCCCAGTTGCGACCGGATCGTATACCACTGCCACTACCTCAACATCTTCGGCCGTACAAACGCAGTTCCAGTACATCGATGTCGGGGTCAATGTCGATATGACTCCCACCATTCATGAGAATCGCGATGTGACACTGAAGCTCAGCGTCGAAGTCTCCTCCGAAACCGGAACGGACACCATCGATGGGGTAGCGGAGCCTGTAATCAGTCAGGAAAAATCCGACCAGGTGATTCGTCTCAAGGATGGTGAGGTAAGCATCCTGGCCGGGCTTGTCAAAAGGTCGATCACGAAGTCGGTCAGCGGAACTCCCGGCCTTGGTGAGACTCCAGGCCTCAAGTACCTGTTTAGCACACAACAAAACGAAGTGCTTAATGATGAGTTGGTCTTCATGATCATTCCGCATGTCGTACGCGCAATGAATGTAAACGCAGGCGCCGGCCGGGAGATTGATATCGGCACTGGAGAATCGGTCCGCATTCGGCCTCTCCCCGACCCAACTGCCGACTCGACCACATCCGCCAAGCCCCAGTAATTTCTTACATTGAACGGGCCTGAATGGTTGCTTTCATCGTTGGTCGATTCTATCCTCAGCAATTTGTCGCTACCGCCCCGGCCAGTGACATTGGCGACTGCGCAGCACAGTTCCCGACGCCTGCCTCTGGCCTCCCCGTGCAAGCGCCATGGGAGCCCAGACGGGCTACGAGCCCTGCGGGCCTTCTCCCGGAGGCAGTCCTACCCCTGGGGGCGGTCCATGGGGCGGTTCTTCGCCCGGGCCGCCCAGCTTACCTGAGATCTTATCGAATTGCTTCTTCTGATCGTCCGTGAGCAGATCGCGAATCTTTTTGTTCGAACTCTCGCGGATAGCCTTAATCCTTGCCATCATCTCTTCCATGCTACCGGCCCGGTCTTGAAAAAGAGCGTTCATCTGTTCGTGCTCATCCTCTAGAACAGGAGCGATACTGGTCTTTTGTTGTTCGGAGAGCTTGAGCTTCTTGGTGAGATCCTTAAGCTCCGCAGCAGCGGCTTCCTTGGGAGACGTCCGTTGCATTGGGCTGTCGGGCGGTGGACCCCCGTCGGGCGGGCCGCCGCCCGGTGGATCTTGTGCGAATCCTGCGGTGGCGAACAGCATCGAAGCGAAAAGGAACAGCACCATGAACAGCCTTGAGAACTTTTCTTGCATAGAACCTCCGTTGATTACTGGAGGATTGACGCAGGTTTGAGCGGGGAGGCTGCGCGAAATCATGGAATACGACAATTCTCTACAAATCAGGCAAGTGAGAACCGGCATGCTACTTAAGTCTGGAATTGTGCCTTGGCATTCACAGTCGCTTGTCTGCCATAGAAACGTCGGGCTACCTCAGGAGGATGCGTGAAGCTTCTGTCAATGATCGCAGAGATCGATCTGGGGATTACACTCGTGTATTGACAGCAAAATGATCGCACATTGCCGGAAACGTCTGCGCTCTTCACCGGCACAGCTGTGAGTGTCAGGGAAAACGGCTGGCTGCGATTGGCCGCTAGCATCCTGGAATTGCCCAGACATTGTCTGGGCGTTTGCGAACGCTGGGAATTGTCCGGACGCCGTCTGGATAATCTTCATGAACTCTTTGCAAACACGATAGGCTTTGCGGGATGTTGCATTATGTCATTACAAGTGATTAAATAATTAGTCGATCCTGAAAAGCCAATAAAGCCCCTATAAATCCTGATGAAATGGGTCATTGGTTGCTTTAGAATTTCCCTGAAGGC
>Ga0302195_10003681_pt1 | contig 11921 bp, 10 predicted proteins | sample II_Bog_N1_2_FD_198778 | JGI IMG/M metagenome (GOLD analysis project Ga0302195, IMG submission 198778) | Peat permafrost microbial communities from Stordalen Mire near Abisko, Sweden - II_Bog_N1_2 | ecosystem: Environmental > Terrestrial > Soil > Wetlands > Peat | place: Sweden: Abisko...
CCGGCCTGGCGCCGGGCGTCATTTCGGCGAAATTTCACAACGCCCTCGCCCGGGCGGTGGTCGCCGTCGCCCGGAGTTTCGGCTTGAACCGCGTGGTGCTTTCGGGCGGCTGCTTTCAAAACCGCTACTTGACTGAACGCACGGTACAGTGTTTGCGTACCGAGCATTTCCAACCATACTGGCACCAACGCGTGCCGGCCAACGACGGCGGGATCGCGCTCGGGCAGATCGCCGGCGCCTTGCGCGAACCGGCGTTGAACCATAACCACACAACCTGACCCCCTGATATTATATGTGCCTCGCCATTCCCGGAAAAATCATCAGTATCAGCGGTGAAGACCCGCTGGAACGCACCGGAAAAATTGATTTCGGCGGCATCCTCAAAAACGCCAGCCTCGCCTATGTGCCCGAGGCCAATGTGGGGGATTATGTCATCGTACACGTCGGTTTTGCCCTGAGCCGCGTGGATGAAGCCGAGGCGCAAAAGATTTTTGAATATTTGAAGGAGATGGAGGACTTGAGCGAACTCGAGGAGGAACCGGGCGAGTTAAAGGAGACCGGCGCATGAAGTATCTCGACGAATACCGCGACGCCGGCCTGGCGCGGCAACTCGCCGGCGAAATCCACCGCCTCACCACCCGGCCCTGGACGCTCATGGAAGTCTGCGGCGGCCAGACCCACGCCATCGTGAAATTCGGCATTGATGAATTGCTGCCCGCCGCCCTCACCCTGCTGCACGGGCCGGGCTGTCCCGTATGCGTGACCCCGCTCGAAATCATTGACCAGGCGCTGGACATTGCCGCCCGGCCCGGGGTGATTTTCACCTCCTTCGGCGACATGCTGCGCGTGCCCGGCAGCACCACCGATTTGCTCTCCGTCAAAGCCGGCGGCGGCGACGTGCGGATGATCTATTCGCCGCTGGATGCGGTGAAACTGGCCGAGCAAAATCCGGCCCGCGAAATCGTCTTCTTTGGCGTCGGGTTTGAAACCACCGCGCCGGCCACGGCCATGGCGGTGTATCAGGCGGCGCAAAAGGGGCTGAAAAATTTCTCCCTGCTCGTCTCGCATGTGCTGGTGCCGCCGGCCATGGAGGCGCTGTTGTCCTCGCCGGACTGCCGGGTGCAGGCGTTTCTCGCCGCCGGTCACGTCTGCGCCATCATGGGGTTCGAGGAGTATTTCCCCGTCGCGCAAAAATACCGCGTGCCCATCGTCGTCACCGGTTTCGAGCCGCTCGACATCTTGCAGGGCGTGCTCATGACCGTGCAACAACTTGAAACCGGCCGCGCCGAAGTGGAGAACCAATACAGCCGCGCCGTGCGCCGCGAGGGCAACCAACCGGCGCAAGCCCTGCTCCGCAAAGTTTTCCAGGTGGTGCCCCGCAAATGGCGCGGCATCGGGGAAATCCCCCGCAGCGGCCTGGGCCTGGCCCCGGAATATGCCGCGTTCGATGCGGAACTCAAATTCGGCGTCGCCGGCCGGCGCGTCGAGGAATCCCCGGATTGCCGGAGCGGTCTCGTGTTGCAGGGGCGCATCAAGCCGCATGAATGCGCCGCGTTTGGCGGCCAATGCACGCCGGAACATCCCCTGGGCGCCACCATGGTTTCCAGCGAAGGCGCCTGCGCCGCTTATTACCGTTACCGCCGGATTCAACCCTCGGTTTCACATGAACGAACTTAATTTCAATGCCGCCTGTCCCATCCCCATCACGCAATACCCCCATGTGCTGCTGGCGCACGGCGGCGGTGGCAAAATGATGCATCAGCTCATCGGGAGCATGTTCCTGACGGCCTTTAAAAACCCGCTGTTGGACACCCAGCACGATGCCGCCGTCGCCGAACTGCCCGGAACCAAAATCGCGTTCACCACCGATTCCTACGTCGTGCGCCCCCTGTTTTTCCCCGGGGGCGACATCGGCTCCATGGCCGTACACGGCACGGTGAACGACCTCGCCATGGCCGGGGCGCGACCGCTGTATCTGAGCAGCGCCTTCATCATCGAGGAGGGGTTGCCCATGGAAACCCTCTGGCGCGTCGTTTGTTCCATGCGTGACGCCGCCCGCCACTGTAATGTGCAGATCGTCACCGGCGACACCAAGGTCGTGGACAAGGGCAAGGGCGACGGTGTCTTCATCAACACCGCCGGCGTCGGCGTCATCGAACACCGTCAGGCCATCGCGCCGCAAAACGTCCGGGCCGGCGACGCCATCCTCGTCAATGGCGACGTGGGCCGGCACGGCATGGCCATCATGGCCGTGCGCGAGGGGTTGGAATTTGAGAGCCAGATCGAAAGCGACTCCGCGCCCGTCCATGAAACCGTGCTGGAACTGCTGCGCGCCGGGATCGAGATTCATTGTCTGCGCGACCTGACGCGCGGCGGCCTGACCAGCGCCCTCAATGAAATCGCCGGGGCCGTGGATTTGACCGTGAACGTCGAGGAAAAGGCGATCCCCGTGCGCGAAGACGTCCATGCCGCCTGCGAAATCCTCGGGCTGGACCCCCTGCAAGTCGCGTGCGAAGGGCGGTTCGCGGCCTTCGTGGCGGAAAAGGATGCCGAACGCGCCCTGGCCCTCCTGCGCGACCGGTCCCCCCAGGCCGCCCGCATCGGCCGGGTCACCGGCGAACGCCCGGCGAACGTCTTCATCAAAAGCGCCATCGGCGCCCGGCGGATCCTTGACATGTCCACCGGCGAACAACTCCCGCGCATCTGCTGATGCGGCCCCCTTTATACTCGTAGGAAACGACGTCAGGAGTGCGCCGGCAGAGTCTGCACCTTACACGCCTCCCACCGCTTCGGGAGGCCGGGCCATCCGGTCGCCGGGGGTTTGTCCCGCATTTTGGCGACATGACATCCCATTAATACCGATTATATTACCAATAACAACCCTTGACCCGGCGGTGACGCGACCGTCCATATACGCCTGACCGCGTCGGCCCGGCGCCGACGGCAGTCGTGGCGGCATTTTGGGCAGGGTAAATCAATCTGAAACAACTCATGCAATCCAAATTCCAATCCCGTTCCGCCGGCGCGGCCCGCCCCGGCTTCACGCTCATTGAATTGCTGGTGGTCATCGCCATTATCGCCATTCTGGCGGCCATGCTGCTCCCCGCCCTGACCAAGGCCAAACTGCGGGCGCAGGCCATCGGTTGCATGAGCAACACCAAGCAATTGATGATCGGCTGGCAAATGTATGGGGATGATAACAATCAGCTCCTCGCACCCAATGACTATCCCTACCTGACGGCCTATTCCGGAGAAAGCCCGACGGTGCAGGCCACCCAGAAAAACTGGGTGGTGGGCACCATGGAACAAAAGGCGGATGCAACCGATGTTCCCAGTCTCACGGGAATCAGTGAATTGTTGGATCCCAACACGGTGCTTTCCCCCTATGTCAAAAGCAAGCCGGTGTATCATTGTCCGGCCGACAACTTTATTGACAAGACCTGGAATCAGGTTCATGTGCGCAGTTATTCGATGAATTCCGCCGTCGGGACGGTGTTTAACAGCGCGTCCTCCACCCAGCCCGTCGGTTCGGCGGTAAACGGGGATTGGTTGAGCGGAAGTACTTATACTGCCGATACGATTTGGCTGACGTATGGGAAGCTGACCTCGTTCACCCGGCCGGGACCGGCCAACACGTGGGTGCTGATGGATGAGAATCCTCAGACCATCAATGATGGCAGCCTGGCAGTTTGCGCCCAGACAGACCCCAACCTGACCTGTCTCATTGATTTCCCCGCCAGCAGCCATGGCCAGGCGGCCGGAATTGCGTTTGCCGACGGCCACTCGATTGTCCATAAGTGGACGGATCCGCGCACTTACACCCCGCAGGGGAACTTTACGTCCGGGGACGACAGCTCAGTACTATCCTGCCCCAAAAACGCGGACTGTCTTTATCTGGCCCCGCTGACCTCCGCCAAACGCTGAGGGCCGGCCGGGTGCATCCGCGCACGGCCTCCGGGGCGCGGACTTCAGTCCGCTTCCTGGTACGAGCAGGTGCTGGCGATTCGATTGGTCTGCCGGCTTCGGAGGTGAAGCGGCATAAATGCCGCGCCCCGCCCGAGCCTACTGTTTGCGCAGGTTGCGTTCGATCAACTCGCAGCGCTGATCCACACACAACTTCGAGCGCCGGGCGTCCGGCGGCGTGTTCGTAACGTAATCCAGCAGTTTTTCCACCGTCGTCGTCGCGACGTGGGTGCGCGTGTCGGACGAGCCGTAGTAAATGAACACGTCGCCATTTTTGCGCGCCACCCAGCCATTGGCGAAAACGACGTTGGAAACGTCGCCGACGCGCTCGTCATTTTCCGGGGCCATGAAATAGCCGCCGGGCGCGTGGAGCAGTTTCGACGGATCTTTTAAATCGCACAGAAAGAGATACAGCACGTAGCGCATGCCGGCGGCGGTGTTGCGCACGCCATGGGCGAGATGCAGCCAGCCCTTGGCCGTTTTGATGGGGGCCGGCCCCAGGCCGTTCTTGCCCTCCTTGATCGAGTGATAAAAGCGCGGGTCAATGATGGTTTCCGTTTTCACCTCGGGTCGGGTGATGTCGTCGCACAACCCCCAGCCGATGCCGTCACCGGAACCGGTGGCCGCGAAATCGTTCATCGGCCGGGTGTAAAACGCATACTTGCCATGGACGAATTCCGGATGCAAAACGCAGTTGCGCTGGTGCAGCGCGGGGGTTTTCAAATCCGGCAGCCGCTCCCATTTCACCAAATCCTTTGTGCGGGCGACGCCGCAGCGGGCGATGGCCGCCGACAAATCCTGCGGCCGGGCATCGTCATGCCGTTCGGCGCAAAACAGGCCGTAAATCCAGCCGTCCTCGTGCCGCACCAGGCGCATGTCATACAGGTTGGTTTCCTGGTCATCCAACTCCGGCATCCGCACGGGATAATCCCAGAAGCGGAAATTATCCACGCCGTTTTTGCTCTCGGCCACGGCGAAAAAGGATTTGCGGTCCCAGCCTTCCACCCGCGCCATGAGGACGATGCCCGCCTCCCAGGCCATCGCCCCGACGTTGAACACGCAGTTGATGCCCAGCCGCGTGAGCAAATGCGGATTCCGGGCCGGGTCGAAATCATAACGCCAGGTCAACGGCGTGTGGTCGGCGGTCAGCACCGGGTTTTCATAACGGTCGAAAATGCCGTTGCCGTTTTTTTGCGGCCGGTTTTTGCGCCGGAGCCGTTGCGCATGGGTTTGCTGCAGTTGTTTCAGCTTTTGGGCGAAGGCGGTCTTGGTCATGGCAATGATGGGCTGCGATTTAATTCAGGTTCGTCATGGTAACGTGACAAGCCAACAGGATAGCTGACTGGCTGAAAGATCAATGTCCCTAAAACCAATGACAAAACCAAGCCTTTTCAAATCGAAAACGCCCCCCCATAATGCGACAAAATCATCGGCCCCATTTTCAAAAAACACGTATGAAGCATCCAGGTTTCTCGCGGCGGGACTTTCTGCGAACCACGGCGCTGGCCCTGCCCTTCATCGCCTCCGGCTGCGCGGCGCTGGGCACCCGCGCCCCGGGCGTCGACGACTTTGTCAGCGTCCGCCAGGGCCGGTTTCACCTGCGCGGCCGGCCGCATTTTTATGTCGGGGCCAACTTGTGGTATGGCTGTTACCTGAGTGACGCGGCGCTGCCGGGCGGCCGGGCGCGGATGGTGCGGGAATTGGACCGGCTGCAAAAGGTCGGCGTGGACAACCTCCGCCTGCTGGCCGGCTCGGAAACCTCCGCGCTGGCCGGGGCCATTCCGCGCGGCATCACGCGGGCGCCGCATGACTACGACGAGGCGCTGCTGCAGGGCCTGGATTTTTGCCTGGCGGAAATGGCGAAGCGAGACATGCGCGGCATCCTGTTCGTCTCCAATTACTGGCAGTGGTCGGGCAGCTTCGCCCAATATGTCCGCTGGGTCACCGGCCGGGACATTCCCGATCCCGACCGGCCGGTCATGGCCAAGGGCAACTGGAGCGGGTTCATGGAATTCTCCGCGAGTTTTTACCAAACGCCGGCCGCCGTGCAATTGTATCGCGATTACCTCACCCGCCTGATCCACCGCCGCAACACGGTGAACGGCCGGGTTTACCGCGATGACCCGGCGGTGATGACCTGGGAACTGGCCAACGAGCCGCGTCCGGGGGCGCGCACTCCCGGGGAGGTGCCGGTTTTTTGCGATTGGGTGGACGCCACCGCCCGGTTCATTCATGCGGAAGACCCCAACCACCTGGTCTGCACCGGGTCGGAGGGCATTCATGGTTCGCTGGACCGGGAGGATGTGTTTATCGCCGCGCACCAGACGCCGGCGATTGATTATGTCACCGTCCATATGTGGCTGAAAAACTGGGGCTGGCTCAAGGAGCCGGAATTGGGCGAAGCCTTTGAAGTGGCCGCCATCAAGGCGCGCGACCATGTGGAACGGCACACGCAAATCGCCACGGACGTGCTGAAGAAGCCGCTGGTGCTGGAGGAATTCGGGCTGCCGCGCGACCACGAGAATTACGCGCCCGGCTCCCCCACCACGGCGCGGGACGAATACTACCGCCGGATGTTCGACCAGGTGGCGGAATCCGGCCGGGCCGGCCGGGCGCTGCAAGCGGCCAACTTCTGGGCGTGGGCTGGCGAGGGCCGGGCCGCTGCCGCCAAGAATTCCGCCGGCAGCTTCCTCGGCGACCCGCCGTGCGAACCCCAGGGGTTGAATTCGGTGTTCGACACGGACAGCGGCACACTGGCCGTGATCGCCGCCGCCAATCAAAAACTGGCGGCGTTGGGCTGAACCGTGCATCCCGAGGTTGTTGGTTAGCCACAGGTAACTTGGTTTGACCGTTGTTTTGGGGTCTTGGGTTTCGGGTCTTGGGTCCGGGGTGCGGGTGACAGGGCCGGGCTTGACTGGGCTTGACTGACCTTGACCGGGTTGGACGGGAAACGGATTTTGGACAGGATGAGAAGGCGCGGGGCAGGGAAGGGTAAAGCAGGAAATCGGGCCGATGCTGGCTTGGCGAGAGAAGCAGGGGCGGGGCGGGCAGGCTGCCCGCCACGAACGCAAGATGCGTGGATGGTGCCGTTCGACTCGCACCGCACGAACGTCCGGTGGCCTCGCGACTCCGAACCGGCGGCCGCCATATTAAAGCTGAGGCTGATGCGTTCATTCGCTATCTTAAACTCACCCTAAACTCATAATACGCAATATTGCGCCATATGTAAATATGTAAATAGCATAAAGTTGCATTTTTGGTTTACGCAAAGAGTTAACCGCAGCATAAGGGCCAAACCCTGACTGGGCTATAAGACGGGGAAAAATGAACCACGGATGACAGGATGGGCACGGTCTGTAAACCCGATTCAGAACACCAGTAAATTAGCAAAAACTCTTGTATAACCAAGGCGAATTCGCCATTATTCGCCACTATTTTTCATAACTTTCCGGTGTTTTAACTGGCAATCTCACTGACAGTGGATGCGGCCTAACGAAAACTGAGCCACGCGGGAACTGTGACGTGCCGAATCCAAACGCTCAAGCGTGAACCCGAAGCGCCCAACCGCGTTGGCTCCGGCGACTGGCTGGCGCATCATTTGACGTAAAGAACCTCATAATCCTTATGCTTCTCCAGTGTCGCGCCACGAAGCGCAACCGCATCCACATGACCGTCGGGATAAACTAGGTGAAATACAACATCAGTCGTGCGACGCTTCAGCGTAACCATCTCTGCAATCTGCTTCGGGCCATCTTTTGTGGTGGTGATTGGCCAATACGAGGAAAAAAGCTCGTCAGAAATGCTCATGTCGCTCTTGTAGCGATATGATGTCACAGGCCGTCCCTGTGAATCTGCCAACCAATAGTAAATCTTCTGCTTTTTTAGTCGCTGGTCGTAAGCATCCCACGCTGCAAATGTCGGGTCGCTTGAACCATTCCCCTGGACATCCACAACTGGCCTGCAAGCCTGCGGACAAATTTGGATGTCCCGATAGCTGCTGCAACCCGTCAGGAAAATGGCTATCAGCAAAATGGGAGTGATGTGTCTCATGCGCCTAACTATGTATTGAGCCGCAGACCGTGCATGACCTCGTACATGAACGACATTTCCAGTCCTGTGGCTTTCACGGTTTTATGGAAGCAAAATGCGCGAATTTCCGCAAGAATTATTGCCAAAAAAAACGTTTCGCCGCGAGTTAAAACGAGCAGCGGGGCGGCGGTCGAGCCACCAGCTCGCGCCCCGCTGCGGTCGCACGGCTGTGACTCCCTTCCTTGCCTTCCCGTAACTCGTCCAGAGCGGAGGCTTTGGCGTGACTCCAACCGGCGCACGGTTGGGCAGGGTGTCAGGGCGGCACGCCCTGCGGGAGTGAGTCCAGAGGCTTGTGTGTAACGACAATTAAAATTTTCCAGTGATGACATTTAGTTTGGCGATGGTTTGGGGATGCTGGTGGCACAACTTTTCAGGGCCGATTGGTTCTGAGGTTGGGGCTGCCGATGATAACCAAACAACAATACCGACGACTAATGAACGAACATCAAGGGACTGGGAACGTGAGCCAAAGCGCCATGAAGGCGGGGATGAGCCGACCGACGGCGCGCAAGTATTTGGCGGGTGGCCAGGAGCCGGAGGCACAGCAAGCCCGGCACGATTGGCGGACCCGTCCGGATCCGTTCCAAGCCGTTTGGACCGATATATTGCTCTGGCTGCAAAAGGAACCCGACGGCACGGCCAAGGTCCTGCTGCAAAAACTAAACGATAAGTATCCAGGCCAGTTCAAAGACAAGCTGTTGCGGACCCTCCAACGCAGGATCGGGGAGTGGCGAAGCAGCATGGCACGCAGATTAGTTCTTGGTGGGGTCGAGGAGTGGAACGATGTGCAGGCGATTGCGGCGGTTGTTCCCCTTGCGGGACAGGCCGCGCTACGGCTCGCTACGCTCGCCTCCGCGCAACCTGTCCCGCAAGGGGAACAAGTATGGGGAAACGAGCCAGGTGAAACCGTAAAAACCAGCTTTTAAATGATGGCCAACTATGGTAACAATTTGAAATGAGGCAACGGGGGGAAAATAATAATTGTCGTTGACCAATGACGGATTCGGAGGTCGCCAAGCGCGTCGGTCGTTCCCGGCTCGCGGTGCAGGCCCGGCGCGGTCAGATTGGCATCCGCAGATACGGTTCTGACCTTCGGCCATGGACCGACCAAGAGGAGAAGCTGCTGGGCACCGTGCCCGATAAGGAACTGGTTTCGCGGTTGAACCGCGGTTATGAGGCCATCGCCTTCCGCCGGCAGAAACTGCGCATCCCGCCGTGCCGACCACAAGCCTGGCAACCGGAAGAAGAAGCGATTTTGGGAACCCAATCGGACGAGGAAATTGGGAGAATTCTGGGGCGAACGAAGGTTGCGGTCCGCGCCCGCCGATGCGAATTGAAAATTCCAAACGGCGGCGGAGTGGTCCACCGACACTGGACGAAGGAAGAGGATCAACTGCTCGGAAAAGCGGCCGACGAACTCGTGGCCAAACAACTTGGCCGGACGGTGAATTCCGTTAGTCTGCGTCGGACCCGGCTCAAAATTCCAGCGCCGAAACGGGCGCTCCAGTAGCGGCGAACGCAGGCTGCTCCGGGAAAGGGAATCAATACGTCCGCCCTCATCCCGACCTTCCCCGGGAGAAGATTTCCCGTAAAAATTTTCGCGCATTGAACCCCTGAACCGGAGATTTTCGGGGGGGGGACTTGTGGAGATGGCAAGCGGAGCGCGACACCGCTTTGGGGTGACGCGTCGGGCTGCGGGAGTTGGTTGGTGGTTCGAAAGCGCCGTCGCCGCTCACGCTCTGCCGGCGCACTCCACAAGCGCCAGCACCCGCGGACGCGTCAAGGTTCATGGGGAGGGGAAGGGTTCGGCCGACGCTGGTGCTGCGGTGGTTTCAGTGGTGGTCCAGCTCAGGGGTGCAGAGCAGCCGGGGCGACCGGAGGGTTCGGGAATTTGACCGCAAGACCGGTAGAGGGCCACCGGGTTCGACGGTCAGCGCGGTTGGAAACCCAATTCGTGGAATAGGGCGAGTTTTCACCCGTCCCTGCGGGACTTTGATCCTTTAAAACCCACCCCCGGCGTTGAAACGCCGGGCTATTTTCGGGTTGTCCCCTGCCGGGACAAAGAGGCGGGCGAAGGCGCTCGGGCGGAGGGCTGGTCAGAAAATCAGTGGACGGGTTTCAGGCGCAACAGCAGGATGTCGTGGCCGGGGATTTCCGCCGTGAGCGGATTCTGCGTGGTCCCGGCGTCGCTCTTGGTCCACAAATTGCGCAGATGATAGGTGGTGGTGGCAAAATTTGCGTCGCGGTTGGAGAGGCTGTCGGTGACGGTTTCATTTTTCCAATCGAAGGTGACGCTCTTGGCGTCCTTGCTGCGGTTCAAGATGCCCATCGCCCATTCGCCGTTGGCCAGGGGCTTGAACCAAATTTCCACGCCGTCTTTGGTGGGAGCGGTGGGTTGGCGCGGACCGGGGATTACCGGGGTGGCCGGGATCGGATATTTGAAGCCCTGGACGCCGAGCGGATCCTGGTCCACGGCGATGGCTTCGGGGTTGGTGAGGATTTCCCGCGTCTCGGCGCTCATGGCGTTCATGTCATTGCCGGCAATCAGGGGCGCGGCCAGCAGACACCACATGGAGAAATGCGCGCGTTCCTCGTTCACGGGCATGCCGTTGCCGACTTCGAGCATGTCGGGGTCGTTCCAATGCCCGGGCCCGGCGTATTGGCGGAGGCCGTCCTGCATGTCCAGAATCTGGAGCACGCCCCAGGATTTCCAGGTGCCATGGTCAAAGTCGCAGTCGAAGCAATTATAGATGTCGCCCGTGGTGCGCCAGAGGTGGCCGACGTCTTTGGCCCAGAGCCAGGGCTTGGTGTCGCCCCATTCGCACAGGCTGAACACAATCGGCCGGCCGGCGGTGGCCAGCCCGTCGCGCATCGTTTTGTAAGTCTCCTCGGAATTGGCGGTGCCGTGTTCACACCAATCGTATTTCAAAAAATCCACGCCCCACGAGGCGTAGGTGAGCGCGTCTTGAAATTCATGACCGCGCCCGCCCGGAAAGCCCGCGCAGGTTTTGGTGCCGGCGCAATTGTGTAGGCCAAACTTGAAGCCGTTCGCGTGCAGATAATCGCCCAGCGCCTTCATTCCGCTCGGGAATTTATTCGGGTCGGCCACGATGTTGCCCAGCTTGTCCCGGCTCATCTGTTCCCAGCAATCGTCCACCACCACATATACGTAACCGGCATCCCGCATCCCGTTGGTCGCCATGGCGTCGGCGGTCTGGCGGATGAGGGTTTCATTGATGTTGCCGGCAAACTTGTTCCAACTGTTCCAACCCATGGGCGGGGTCAGGGCCAGGCCGGGGAATTTTTGCGCGTGGAGACTGGCCGTGGTGAGGGCCACCAGGGCCACCGAGAGGGCGGTGAGTTGTTTCATGTGTGATTAATTATAGCGGATGGCGTCCGGCGGTCATGTCGCCAAAATCATGGACGGCCCCGAAGGGGGCGGCGCCCGGGCCGGCCAACCGGTCCAGCCGGTGCAGGGACTCGAGACAGGCGCGCGTGGCGTGATACGGACCCTTCCATTCACTGACTTTCGGCAGTTTGGCATCGGGGCGCCCGTCGGGCAGGATGCGCCAGAACCATTCACCGTGGACCCGGTCCACCAGGTGTTCGTCAATGAACCGCCAGGTTTCCCGGGCGGCGGTCAAAAACGCCGGGTTGCCCGACAATTCAAACGCATTCAGAAATCCGACCAGCGCCTCGGCCTGCGGCCAGCATTCGCGCCCGGCATCGAGGGTCCGGCCGCCGCGCCCTTCATAAACCAGGCCGCCGGCGGGATCCCGGCCCTCGGCCAGCACCACTTCGGCCATCCGCAGCGCCACGCCGCGGACCCGCGCCAGCAGCGACGCATCGTCCAGGACTTCCGCCGCCTC
>Ga0302195_10003690_pt1 | contig 11906 bp, 11 predicted proteins | sample II_Bog_N1_2_FD_198778 | JGI IMG/M metagenome (GOLD analysis project Ga0302195, IMG submission 198778) | Peat permafrost microbial communities from Stordalen Mire near Abisko, Sweden - II_Bog_N1_2 | ecosystem: Environmental > Terrestrial > Soil > Wetlands > Peat | place: Sweden: Abisko...
CAATCACTAACGACCGGCGATGAGCGACTTAGTTCTCGAATTCACCGTTTCACGTAGGGAAATGGTAGACCGGAGCCGATCACAATGCGAAACCAATGCATCTCAACGCTCATCGATGTCCACCCATTTGTCGGACTCCGCCAGTCTGGCCGTAAGCCTCCGAATCCGTCATCAACCAGCAGCGCTCGCGTGTAGGAAACACGTGAATGCTTGGAATCGAACTCCCAGTTTCCACGAACAACTGCCGGCTTTTCCTGTTCAATTACAACGGATTGAATAAAGGTGTGATCGGAATTGAACGTAATTGTCTCTGTGCCGTAAGGGTACGAAGCTACGTAGGTGCCATACACCTTGGATTCACGCACATTCATTTCGCACCCGGCCAGAAGGCTGAGGGACGCCAGCACTACGATTAGTCCAAGACGCTGACGCATGAATCCGACCTCTGGACCATTCGGCTCTCGTAAAACTACGCAGCAGCACTTACGCGGGCGGATGGTGAAGCCTTCTTCGTGGCACGGCCCTTCACAGACGGCCGCATTTCAATTGTGCTTTTCAGGCCAAGACGAGCCGCGTAAAGAAGCAGTTTTTCAATGCTAACCTTGCTGATTCTCCCATTCATCAAATTGCTCACGTTTGGTTGATACTCGTCCAGCAAGTCGACAAGTTCCCTTTGTGTAATCCTGCGCCGGTCGATCTCGCCAAGAATCGCTTCGAAAATCGTTGCCTTGACCTTCAATGCATCCGCCTCCGCGCGCGAGAATCCCAGGTCATCGAGTACGTCGCCCCTGGTCACGTGTGCCGGTTTGTTCATTTCGCGCCCCCTCCTTCGATAAGGCTCCTTGCCCTCATCGAGTCCTTTGTTCCCTCAATCTCCGCTGCACTTCGGTCAATCTGGCTTTGGCGACCGCTATATCTCGCCTGTCAGTCTTCCGGCTGTCTTTTTCGAAGCAATGCAGCACATGGACAACATTGTTGATCCGCGCCAGGTACATTACCCGGTACCAGGTCCGCGCATCGCCGTCCTTCAATTCCCACACCCCTTTGCCAACCGACGCCATGGGCCGATGTTCGCAACGCGGATGCCGTCCATTCTGTATCTGCCGCAACGAGAACCCAAGTGTAGACTTGACTTCGGCCGGGAAGGCGCTCAGGGCGTCTTTTGAGTCGCCCTCCCACGCAATGTTTGTCAGCGCAGGATTTCGAGGCTCGGCCATACCGGACCAGTATATAACATTTTATATTTGCGACACCATCGCCCTGCTTTACTGCAGTATCGGTATCCCAGCAATCCTCTGCGACCACTCAGCCGGCCCCGTCACGTGAACGCTGGTTCCCTTCGAATCCACCGCAACCGTAACCGGCATATCGCGCACGTCGAACTCGTAAATTCCCTCCATCCCAAGGTCTTCAAAAGCCAGTTGCCGTGCGCCGATGATGGCTTTTGAAACCAGGTACGCCGCGCCGCCAACCGCCATCAGGTACACCGCGCCGAATTCTTTAATCGCCTCAATCGCCACCGGCCCGCGCTCAGCCTTGCCAATCATTCCCAGCAGTCCCGTCTCAGCCAGCATCTGCCGCGTGAACTTGTCCATGCGCGTAGCCGTCGTAGGACCCGCCGGGCCAATCACCTCCTCGCGCACCGGATCGACCGGGCCGACGTAATAAATAAACCGGTTGCGCAGGTCGACCGGCAGCTTCTCGCCGCGGTTCAGCATCTCGGTCATGCGCTTGTGCGCCGCATCGCGACCGGTCAGCATTTTGCCGCTCAACAGCAGCACTTCGCCGGGCTTCCACGTCGCAGCTTCTTCGCGCGTTACAGTATCGAGGTTCACGCGCCGCGCTCCACTCACGTCGTAGGTGAGCTTCGGCCAGTCATCTAGCGAAGGCGGATCGAGATACACCGGTCCCGAGCCATCCAGCACAATATGCGCATGGCGCGTAGCCGCGCAGTTGGGAATCATGGCGACGGGCAAGTTGGCAGCGTGTGCAGGCGTGTCCAGCACTTTCACATCCAGCACCGTGGTCAGCCCACCCAACCCCTGCGCACCGATTCCAAGCCGATTCACTTTGTCATAAAGTTCAAGCCGCAGCTTTTCAGCAGTGGTCTTCGCTCCGCGCTCTTTCAGGTCCTGAATGTCGATTGGGTCCATCAAGCTCTGCTTGGCCAGCAGCATCGCCTTCTCAGCCGTGCCGCCAATGCCGATGCCCAGCATTCCCGGCGGACACCATCCAGCGCCCATGGTCGGCACCGTCTTCAGCACCCACTCCACCACTGAGTCCGACGGATTCAGCATCGCAAACTTCGACTTCGCCTCTGACCCGCCCCCCTTGGCCGCAACCGTTACCTCAACCGTGGAACCCTTCACCAGTTCGACATTCACGCACGCAGGCGTGTTGTCCTTCGTGTTCTTTCGCGCTCCCGCCGGATCAGCCTGCAGCGATGCCCTCAGCTTGTTATCGGGGTTCAAATACGCACGCCGCACTCCCTCGTCCACCATCTCCTGCATGTCCAAAAGTTCTTCGCCCGTGCCAGGTTCAAAGCGCACATCCATACCCACCTTCACAAAGGCGTTCACAATCCCCGTGTCCTGGCAGATTGGCCGGTGACCCTCAGCGCACATGCGGCTGTTGATAAGAATCTGCGCCATGGCATCGCGCGCAGCCGGCGACTGCTCGCGCTCATAGGCTTTGGCCAGCGAGGTAATGTAGTCCACCGGGTGGTAGTAGCTTATGTACTGCAGCGCCCCTGCCACGCTCGAAATAAAATCTTCCTGCTTGATGACCGTCATCGCGAAACTCCTCAACCCAACCCTCTAGGGTAACGGATGCGGAACACGTCTGGCAGCAGTGCCTGGTATGCACGGCAACTGCAAAGTCTAGGACGGCGGCTTGACCGCCGGCCGCAAATCGGTATGGATGAAATCCTCGCCCTTGAAAAGAATCGGCTCCCGCTTGTCGCGCGCCAGCGCATAGCTGAAGCAGTCCCCGAAATTCAGATTCGCCGCGTGGCCGCTACCCTTGCCGTAGTCGCGATAGGCCTGCCGCGCAATCCGCGCCTGCTCCGCGGTCACCGGCTCGATGATAATCCGCGAATCGAGAATCATGTCGTCGAAGCTCACACTCAGCGAGGCGTCGCGGAACTTGTCGATCACAATCGAAGTTTCCAGATAGGAGGCGGCAGACATGCGAACGACCTCCGGGCCGTCTAATACCACTGACAGAGCATCTCCGTCCTCTTCGTTCAGTAGAATTGCGACGAGCGCCGATGAGTCAACGATCATTTGGGCAATCCATTCTCATCGTACAAAAGCTTATCGATGTCCCAGGAATGAATATCATCGCGGCCCTTCACTCGGCCGACGAACTGCCGCGCGAATGCCTGCAACACCTCGGACCGCTTCTTCTGTACTTGTGCCCCGGCCTCGTTGACTCTTTCCCGTTCGATCTCGTTTCGCACTGCCAGCTTGACTGCGGAGGTGAGACTCGTTCCTTTCAACGTCGCAAGCTCCCTTACGAGGTCGTGCGCCTCTTGATCCTTGATATTCAGGCTCATGGTTTCTACCCTTCTACCTTCACATTCTACCATTCTACCGCCACCCTGCCCGCAACCACCCAAAACCACCGCTCAACCTGCCGAGCACTCCAAATGCCCTACTCTAGATAAATGAACCATCTGGAAGCCGACGCATCTACCGACCCCATTTTCGACCTGCTGGTAATCGGCGCCGGTCCCACCGGCCTGGCCTGCGCCATTGAAGCGCAAAAGGCCGGCTTCCGCGCCGTCTGCGTCGACAAGGGCTGCCTGTGCAACTCGCTCTTCCACTACCCCGCCCACATGACGTTTTTCACCACCTCTGAACGCCTCGAAATCGGCGGCATTCCCTTTCCCTCGACCAACGCCAAACCGAACCGCAACGAGGCCCTCGAGTATTACCGCTTGGTGGCCGCCTTCTACAAATTGGACGTGCGCCAGTACACGCGGGTCGAGCGGGTTCACGGCTCTGAGGGCAACTTTACCGCCAATATCATCGACCATCACGGCCGGCCCGGAACCATGTGCGCCCGCGCGCTGGCCATCGCCACCGGCTATTACGATCTGCCCAACCTCATGGGAATTCCCGGCGAGGATCTGGCCAAGGTTCATCACTATTACAACGATCCGCACCCTTACTACAATCTAGATGTCGCGGTCATAGGCGGCAAGAATTCAGCCGCCATTGCGGCGCTTGAGCTGTGGCGCCACGGAGCGCGCGTTACTCTCATCCACCGCGGCCCCGAGATTCAGCCCCACGTAAAGTATTGGATCAAGCCCGACATCGAAAATCGCATCAAGGATGGCGAGGTCACAGCTTATTTCAATTCGAACGTTATAGAGATCACGCCCGACGCAGTCATTGTCGAGACTCCCGCCGGCCGCAAGACTCTGCCCAACGATTTTGTTTTCGCGCTCACCGGCTATCATCCTGATTTTGACTTCATCGAAAGCCTCGGCGTAGTTTGCGCCGATCAGGACCGCCTGCCCGTTTGCAACAAGCAGACCCTCGAAAGCAATATTCCCGGCATCTACTTGGCAGGAGTTATTGTGGCGGGAGAACGTACCAGCGAGATCTTTATTGAAAATGGCCGCTTCCATGGCCTCCAGATCGCCGAAGCGCTCACTGCGCGACTCAAGCCGGCGCCAGTTCGATAGCTCAAGTCCCGCAGTCGCGGTCCACATGTCCCGCCGGTCGCGTGACACTTCAATCCCGAAAGCCTGCAATAATTATCGCGAAGGCAATTGGAGGGGATCGCATTGCGAATTCGCTGGTGGCCACAGTCGATTCGCTGGCAAATGCTCGCCGGCCTCTTGCTGCTTGAGACCCTGTCGATCTCACTCTTCGGCATTCTGCTCGTCCGCCAGCGCGTTCGCGACGTCACTGCGCGCGCCCACACGCGTCTTTCGTTTGAAGCCTCTTCGCTTGCCCTGCAGGCACGCGAAGCCCTGATCGAACAGCAGCCGGGTTGGATTGGCCGCAGCGTGAAAATGCTCGGCGAATCGCCCACCGTCGCAATGGCTAAGATCACTGACCCGGCCGGAAACATGCTCTTCATCAGTCGCGGAGAAGCCGATCAATCTTCGCTGCTCCCGGATGAAGTAGCTCTCATTCCAATGCTGCGAAAGGGTTCGCCGCAGTGCGTCACTCTTCCCGCCAACCAGTGGGAGTGCGCGCAATCTATTTACATCGATAATGCAATGCGCGGAATCGCCTGGGTTGAATACGACCAGAGCCCGGCCAAAGAACAACTCTACGCCATCGTCAACGACACCATTGTCTTCGCCATCATCTGGATCCTGGCCTCCGCGCTGCTGGTGCTGCTTATGTCGCGCTCCATCGTGCGGCCGCTCGCACTTCTGCACCGGGGCGCAAGAGAGCTCACCGAATCGCTCGACAACAGCAGCCGGTTTCCCTTGCCGGTCAAGGTGCACAACGAAGTTGGCGACCTCATCGAGGCATTCAATCGCATGGTGGCGTCGCTGGCCGATCAGCGCTCGGGATTGAACGACACGCTTTCGCTGCTCGACTCAATGCTGGCCAACGCGCCCATCGGCCTGGCCTTTTGCGACCGCAACTGCCGACTGGTGCGCGTCAACCAGGTCTTTGCCGATCTGGCCGGCGTTTCTCTCAGCCGGCACTTGGGCCGCACGCTGCCTGAACTGCTTCCCGCCTCAGTGGCCCTCGAACTTGAGAAGGCGGTGTTGCGTGTCTTTCAAACCGAGCAGCCGGTGCGCAACCTTGAGCTCAGCGGTCAGCGCGACGCAGCCGCCGCAACCGAGAGACTCAATCGCACCTGGACCTGGCTGGTTAGCGCCTATCCGGTGCGAACCAATCCCACTAACGTCCGCTGGGTCGGCGTCATTGTGCTCGACGCCAGCGACCGAAAGCGCAGTGAAGAAGCCCTCCGCCGTAGCGAAAAGCTGGCGGTCACGGGCCGCCTGGCGGCTTCAATCGCCCACGAAATCAATAATCCGCTCGAGGCCATTACCAACCTGCTGTTTCTCATGCGCAGCTTCACCACGCTCGACGATCAGGTGCAGAGTTATGTCTCAATGGCCGAGCACGAAGTGCGCCGCATCGTCGAAATCACGCAGCAAACCCTGCGCTTCTACCGGCAATCTACGCTGCCCGCGCGCGCCACCATGTCTGAGCTGCTTGACTCAGTGCTCTCTCTTCATCAGGGACGGTTCAACTCTCTTGATATCCGCGTGCATCGCGACTACGACCCCACACTCGATCTCTTTTGCTTTGCGGGCGAGATTCGCCAGGTGATGGCCAACCTCGTGGGCAACGCGATTGACGCCAGCGGCAATGGAGGACGCATCATTGTAAGGGCGCGCAAGTCTCATAACTGGACCAATCCTTCGCAGGCCGGCGTGCGCTTTGTGGTGGCAGACACCGGCAGCGGCATGGCGCGCGACGTGCGCGATCGCATCTTTGAAGCCTTCTTCACCACCAAAGAAGTTACCGGTACCGGACTAGGCCTCTGGGTAAGCCAGGCCATCATCGCCAAGCACCACGGGCTGGTTCACGTGCGCAGCCGCGTCAAGGCGTCACAATCGCAAAGCGCCACCGGCAACTCCGGAACCGTCGCCAGCGGTACCGTCACTTCCGGCACAGTTTTCGAAATCTTCATCCCCGACGATCCCACCCTTGTCAGCAGCTCCGCCCCAACCGGGCGTTGACTGCCTTTTTGAGGAACTCGACTTCTATACATGGTTTCGCAGAACCAGGCTGTTAACCGCTTGAATCTGTTCCACTGTGGGTGCGCCATCCTTGGCGCGTCGTTGTTTTTGCGACAAGGGTGGGATACTACTAATCCCAACGTGTCGGCAGTTGATTTGTTTCTTCCTAGTCCGTCACCTGTGTTTCCGACACGCGATGGATGAAACTGTGCCCCATCCATCGAGCGTCTTTTGCTCGATGGGTGGGATACCGCCAAGCCCCGGTTGGCAGCAGCCGGTTTTGTTTCTTATCAGGCCACGACTTCACAGCTCGGTGAAATAGGCCTGCACGACGGAGTTTTGTATCGGGGCACGCCTTCAGTCGTGCCGATCAAGCCAGCAAAAGGAATTGGGCTTTAGCCCCTGCGGGATGCTTTCCTGCATCTTCGCCCATCACGAAAAGAATTACGCATTAATACAAATTCAACGACCGCATCCTAGTCCCAATCCCAAACGGATCGTTAACACTCGCGCCACGCACAGCATGCGACATGCAGCGGCTGCGGGTTTCGAGTCCCTTAGCGTACGACCGCGTAACGTGCAGCCGGTCCATCACGATGTAACGCGTGCGCAGTCCGTTAATCGTAGTCGGAAGCGAAGCGGGCACCTGGCGCCGGTCAACATAGATCACCAGCACGGCATCTTTCTGATTGTCGTAGCTCTGCCCCACTCCCACGCCAAAGAATGCGGGGTTCGAACTCATCAGGTGTTTTGCAGTCTGCCGCTTCACGTTTACCGCAGCGTTTAAAACCGTGCTTGAGAGTGTCGTCGGTTGATTCGACTCAAGCGCGGTCATCGGAGCCGAGCCTTCCGCAACCGCCTTGCTCGTAGTGGGAACCACTACCGTCCGCACGCCCGCAATCGTCGTCGGCACACTAACGCTGACACCCTGGCTCACGTAAACAATCACCGCGCCCTCGCCTGCGTGGTCGCTGCTTTTGCCCATCTGCACGCCCAGGATTCCCTGCGACGGATTCACCAGCATGCGCGCCACGCCCATCGCCTGCTCGGTGCGATTCACTTCGCTCGAGGCCAGCGCGTGCGCCTGCGCCGATGTTGCCGAATTGTTGCCGTAGTTCAGGCAGCTCACGCCATGATCCGTCGTGCCCACAAACGTATATGTCGTACCCATCTGCGCGCCCAACTCGCTCAGTACGTCGGCAACAGGATTTGCAATGCCCTCGCTGACCCCCGACATCTGATTGTCCCCGCCGGCAAAAAACAACCCCACCGGCTCAGCATTGGCCGCATCCACCAACAACGATCCCGAATCTCCGGCATCGCTGAACTGATTGCCTTCAATGCCCAGTTGGTTGGTAAACGACTTGGTGTAGTAGGGGTTTGTTTCGGCGCAGTCGGTGTAGTACGAAACCTGCACATCAAGATCCACGGCCGTGATCGACGCGCACGTAAGCCCCGTAGTCCGTCCACTCTTGGCAACCGTCATGCTCAGCGTGCCCGTCTCGCCTTTTCCGCCGGTCGACGACACTCCGGGCGGCGCTGACGCCAGCGTGCCATTCCCCTGCATCGCGCCAAGTTCCAGAATGTTGCCGCTCGTATTCACCGCGCCCGTGTCCACCTGCGCAACCGCAGCATCCACATTGCCCGTGCCGTTGAGCTTCACAAATCCGCTCAGCGTCGCCACCGGCGTCTCTGTGCCGCCCTGGTCGTAGGGCGTGCAATTGGCGTCAATCAACCCCGGCTGAACAATCAGCTCGCCCGTCGAAGCCTGGTCGCTGCGAGCCAGCACATGATTACAGCTCAGTACGTACTGCGTACCGCTCGAGCTCTGCAACAGCGCCCCGAGCGTTCCGCCGCAGCAGTCGGTCACCTGGTCTTTTGAATTCGTGTCATAGTCGTCGTTGTTGCCGCCCGAGCTGCCCAGTGCGATGGGCGCGGCCAGTTGCGCCTGGTGCGCAGCCGGATTGCTGTCGATTCCCGCCGCATTCAACAACACTTCGCTCGATGTGACCGACGACGACGTGCCAACTGTCGCCACAATATAGGTCGCGCCGGTAATCGACAGCGTCGAAGGAGCCGTATATGTGACCGAACAGTTGGTGAACTGCTGGCTGCTGCGCACGCAATTAACCGCGCCCAGCGTTCCTTCGCCGCCGCTTGAGCCGGTAGCCGAGCTCGACAGCGCGTAATTGATTCCGGCCGTCCCGCCTGCCTCGGCAATATAGCCAGTGACAGTAACGCTTCCGTTCGCACCCAGTGCCACATTTTCCGGAGTTAGCGGCTGCAGGAATCCCGGGGTGACGGTGACAGTTGCCGAAGCCGTGGCCTTCGGATTCGACTCGGGCGCAGCGGTCACCGTAACCTTCACCGTGTTCGCGGTAAGGTAGCTCGGTGGCGTGTATTGCCCGCTTGAGTTGATGCTCCCGGCGCCCGCCAGCGCATCTCCGCCACTCACGCTCCAGTTCACGATGGCCGCTGAACCGCTGCTGAGCATTGCTGAAAACTGCTCATAAGCCGCGCCCGTCGACGAGCTCGACCCGTTGCAGCCGGTGCAATTGGTGTCGACCGCTGCAGTGCCCGGCGAGATAGCGAATGTGGAGCCGTTCGCGCCGCTGCCTGCAACAGTTCCGCCACCGCACCCGGCAATTACCGCCGCAGCAAGCGAGGCAACCATTACACGCAGCGCCGTCCGCTTCTTGCTCGCCTTAGAGCCCCGGCTCACCACCCGCCGGTCCATGTTTGTCGATGCTGGAGTGATCGATTTCAAGCCGCGTCTATAGCCTTCCGCGATCGATAGAAATAATTCAAATCCTTGCTATAACCAATGCCGTCAGGCGATTCCCCGACGCATCCTTGGTCAAAAAGCCCTGTCGGTCCAAATTTTCCTACCGCAATGCAATATTAGACCTGATTGATGCAATAAAAGTTGTCTTCACCCTGCATACAACGGCAAACAAACCCATTACTGCCGCGCGCATCCCACTACGGCCAAATCCGGAAATTTCAGTACCGCTACGACAAAACCCTGCCCAGAAAGCCCTTCAGCCCCAGCCGGCCAAGCAGCGCCGTAAAGAAAACCAGCGCAGTCAGAATCGCCCACCACGGCATGTGCGCAATATTCGGCGTAACCGCAGCACGCAATCCCTCGCTCATATATACGATCGGGTTGAACAGCACCCCGTACTGCAGCCACTTCAGATGGCCGAGCATGGCCCACGGATAATACACGCAACCAAGAAAGGTAATTGGCACAACGAGAATCGAAAACACCAGCCCGATCTGCCGCGGATTCACCGTCGACCCGATAAACAGTCCCAACGCCCCGGCGAGATAGCTGGCCATCACCAGCACCACCGCAAACAGTAACCAGTTATGAATATCGGCCCTCACCGGCGTCGCCGGAATGTAGTACGCCATGGGAATCACCAGCAGCGCGGCAATCATGCTTTGCAGCGCGCTGAAGCTCACCTTCTCAAAGGCGACGGCCCACAGCGGCAGCGGGCACATCACGCGGTCGTCAATCTCGCGCGTCACCCCAAACTCCTGCGATAGCGGCAGCGCCACCGCGGCAATGCCGGAAAACATAATCGCCACAGCCATCAACCCCGGCAGCAACACCGTGCCGAAGTCCAGCCCGCCCGCTCCGCCCGCCATGGGATTCGTCCCGCCCATGCGCGGCATGATGAACGTAAACACAAACAGGAACAGCAGCGGCTGCATCCCCACGCGCGCCAGAAATACAGGAAGCTCGCGAGACAGCACGCGCAGATCGCGCAACAGCAGCCCGATGAACGACTGGACAAAGATCTTCGAGTTCAAATTCGTAGTTTCCATTTCGCTTCGCCGCGCCCTCAGTCGCAACAGTCCCAAGTGCCTATTGCCCGGTCCCTAGTGCCTATTGCCTAGTCCCTAGTGCCTACTCCCTTAGTCCCTCAGTCCCTGTTTCTCTACTCCCTCAGATCTCTACCCGTGAGCTGAATAAATACCGTCTCAAGGCTCGGCTCAGTAATAGTCAGGTCGCGCAACCCATGACTGGTTGCCGCGCGCACCAGCTCCGGCAGCAAGCCATCGGCCCCGGTGCCGATCACCCGCAAACCATCCGCCGTGGTCTCAACGCCGCTCACATCTTCGCGACTCTTCAGTTCTTCCATCATCGGTCCCAAACCTTCAATCGACTTGAGCTTGAGATTGAAAATGGTATGCGCGCCGAAAGTCGACTTCAGCTTGTCCGGCGAGCCCAGCGCCAGCACCTTTCCATAATCGATAATCGCCAGCCGATCGCTCAACTGGTCAGCTTCTTCCATGTAATGCGTGGTCAGCAAAACCGTGATGCCCTCTTTGCGCAACCCAGCCACCGCATCCCACATGGCCATGCGGCTCTGCGGATCAAGCCCCGCGCTCGGCTCATCCAAAAACAGAACTGTCGGCCGATGCGCAATGGCCCTCGCAATTTGCACTCTCTGCGCCAGCCCTCCCGAAAGCTGCGTCGGATAAACGCTCTTCCTCTCGCTCAATAGAAACTGCTCCAGCAGCTCAAGGCTCCGTGCCTTTGCGTGACTATGACTGAACCCGAAGTAGCGGCAATGAAAGTAAAGATTCTCATACACCGTGAGCGAACGGTCGAGCGTATTGAACTGCGGCACCACGCCAATCAGCCGCCGCGCGTGTGCCGGATGCTTCACCACATCGATGCCCTTGATCCGCACCGTCCCGCTGTTCGGCAGCGTGCGCGTAGTCGCAATCGAAATAGTGGTGGTCTTGCCCGCGCCATTCGGCCCCAGCAGCCCGAAAATCTCCCCCTCATTCAGCTCCAGATCAATACCGTCCAAAGCCACCACCCGCAGCTTTGACTCATAGATTTTGGTCAGCTTCTCAATCTCAACAATCAAAGGGGTTCCCCGGGACGATCAGGCTCAATCGTCCATGTTCAAGATTAACGTACTGAAAATGCCGTCGAGCTCTTCCCGAAAAAGCAAAAGCCGCCGCGCTTGCGCGCAAACGGCCTTTGGGCATGCGGCACGCCGCAGGTGGGTAATACATATATTGTCGCCTATTTTTCCCGTAATAAAGAGAAAACATGGCTATTCAGGCCACAGCCCTTCGTCCCGGAGGGACAAATCGACGCTAGCCCAGGGTGCAGTCGTCGCAGCGACGGAACCCTGGGAACGGGCGCAATCGATCG
>Ga0302195_10003695_pt1 | contig 11895 bp, 8 predicted proteins | sample II_Bog_N1_2_FD_198778 | JGI IMG/M metagenome (GOLD analysis project Ga0302195, IMG submission 198778) | Peat permafrost microbial communities from Stordalen Mire near Abisko, Sweden - II_Bog_N1_2 | ecosystem: Environmental > Terrestrial > Soil > Wetlands > Peat | place: Sweden: Abisko, Stordalen...
CATCCCGCCCACCTTAGTTGGTACGGGGTTCATAAAGTGTTTCCCTTGCCGCCTGGCTTGCGTGATTGGCATTTTCATTGGATGGCGAAACCTGCGCGCGGATTCCTCGATGCGGCATTTCAACCACAGCATCCGTCCGGCTCAAATGTTCCAAATGAGCAGACGCCAATTACTTATGTTGATCCACGCCGTGATTCTTTCATTGCGTACCGTCGAAGTTTCCGTCATCGTGAGAAGAACGGAGAGCAGCAGAGAATGCGAGTCATCATCCAACACTTGAGTTGCGCGATGCTTCTATCCGCGATCACCCTCCCGGCATCCGCGCAAGTCGCCGTGCCCGCTACTGAATCCATCCCCACGCTCCCATCCGCCACGCCAGTTCCCTCCGATCCCCAGCCCGACGCGCTCCCCACTGCGCAGACCGTCCAGCAACTTCTCGAGTCCGCGGCCTCCGGAGTGAAATTCGACGTACGCGACCTGATGGAGATTCTCCGCGATCACCGCCACGAAGGCTGGGTCCTCGCCGCCTATCCCGACCCCAAAACCGCCCAGCCGCTCATCGGCGCAGGTGTCAGCCTCGACCTCCCCGCGCGCCCGCATCCTCAGTCTGACCCGCTCAATCCCCACGGATTTCTTGAGCCTTCCTCGGCCGACCTCTGGCAGGCCGCAGGCCTCGACCCCGACCGCCTCCGCACCATCCTCGATCAATTTCAAAAGCGTATGCAGACGTGGGACAAAAAGGGATTTCGCAAGCGCATCAAGACCCTCGAGCCCCAAATCAACGATGACGAAGCCACGCTGCTCCTCCGCGTCTCCGCCCTGCAGGCCATCTATAACGCCCGCGGCTACTGCCGCTGTTTCGACCAGCTAACGCCCTCGCAGCAAATGGCTCTCAGCCAGCTCGTCTATCAAATGGGAGTCAACCTGCAGGAGTTCAACCAGTTCCTCGACCAGATCAACAACTACACCCAGACCAGCAACAACATTGGCGCCACTGAATCCGCCGCAGTGCCCCCCGCACCATTACTCGCCCCCCGAGCCTCCATGGCCACCGACGCCGAGTACTGGAAGACCGTGCAGCAATCCCTGGTTCAAAGCCAGTGGGCGCGCCTCTATCGCGTCCGCGCCGTCTCAGTAATCGCCATGCTCGACCCCCAGTACCACGACGCCCCGTCAACCGCTGAACGCCGCATCGCCCTCCTGCTTCACCCCGCAGTGGTACACCAGCGCCGAGGCCGCGCCGTCGCCACAACCACGCGCGTCGCCGCCCACACAGGCCCCACACGCCACGGCCATTCATCCCCCGCATCCCGCCGATCCAAACTCCACAAGCACACAAAACGCGGCGTCTGAATCCTGTGCCTTATCGATGGCGCCAAAAAAAAGGCTGTCATCTTGAGCGGAGCGCAGCGGAGTCGAAAGATCTGCGGTTGATTTTAGACAGCTGTGTGGACGAGGTAAGCTTCCATCATGCAAGTGTTAACACCATTGGAGGCGCGATCCTTCCTCTCCGCGAATCATCTTGGGGAGAAGCTCAACCACCTCGACGCTGAGACCTCTCGAACCGAATTCACATCCGATGTTGGGAGGAGATGCGCATACGCGAAAATGCTCACGAATCATCTCATCACTTACGAGAATTCAATTGCATGCTTGGACATAACCGATTGGGATGTGTGGCCATCTTCTCAAAACATGGACCTGTTCTACTCCTATCGGCGCTATCTAGGCGAGCCGCGCTTGCTGATCGATGCGCACTTCCATGTTTTTGGAGCCGCGGAGGCAAACGAGCTTCGTAATATCCTTCACTTGGCCCTGATTTCTCTGTTCGATGTTGCGGGAGCTAGTACCACTACGGATTTCCGCTTCTATGCTTCGCATGACGAATACATTGATGTCACCTGGTACGAAGGCGCTGATTGGGAGCCGACAATGAAGTGGTTTTTTAAAGCGGACCCGCCATAGGCAGCGCTTGGGCCGGCTTCGGATGCCAGCCCATCCAGACAGAACCCAGAAGTTATTTGGCGCAATGCTCTCGCCCGTCACTGCTCCTTTGTCTCAAAGAACCGCTCCACATCCGTAATCGTCGCCGTCATCTTGTAAGGCGGCAAACTAGCCAGAAACGTCTGCCCATACCGCTGCCTTCGTATCCGCGGATCAAGCAGCACCAGCACCCCGCGATCCTCCAGCGACCGGATCAGCCTCCCAAACCCCTGCTTCAGCGTCAGCACCGCAGCCGGCACCTGGTAATCGAAGAACGGCTTTCCCCCCGCCTCCTCAATCGCCCGCATCCGCGCCGCCACCACCGGGTCGCTCGGCACCGCAAACGGCAGCTTGTCGATAATCACGCAGCTTAGCGATTCCCCCTGTACATCCACGCCCTGCCAAAAGCTCGACGTCCCAAACAGCACCGCATTCGGCGTCTCGCGGAACTGCTCCAGCAGCGCCTTGCGCGGCGCGGTCCCATGCAGCAGCAGCGGAAAATCCAGCACCGGCAGCAGCCGCTCATACAGGTCCCGCATCTGCGCGTAGCTCGTAAACAGGCAGAACGCCCGCCCCCGCGTAATGTCCAGCACGCGGCGAATGCAATTGGCGGCAGCCTCCGGAAAATCCGGCTCCCGCGGATCGGGCATATTGGGCGGCAGATAAAGCAGCGCCTGCTCGCCATACCTAAAGTGCGAAGGCACCACCAGCTCCCGCGCCTCCGTCAGCCCCAACCGCTTGCGCATGTGCTCAAACCCGCCCTGCACCGTCAGCGTGGCCGAGGTCAGTACGACCGTCGGAATCGTTTCGAAAACCCGCTCCGCCAGCAGCTCCGAAACATCAATCGGCGTAGCCTGCAAAAAAGTCGTCCGTGCCTGCGCACGAAACCCGCCGCCCCGTCCGCCCGCCGCAGCGTTGTCCCCCCCGCCGCTCATCCGGCGTTCCATCCAATACACCATGTTGCTGGCGTTCGACTCCAGCAGGAACTCAAGCTCCGTCCGCAACCGCGTTACCCGCTTCCGCAACCCCGGCGCTTCGTCAACCTCCTCCAGCGCATCCATCTCCGCTTCCAGCCGGCGCAGCGAAGCCCGCACGGAAAGATACAAGTCTCCCGATGTCTCCAGAAACTCCTCGCGCCCTGTAAACGGCTGCCGTCCATCCCCGCTCATCGGCAGTCCGGCAAAAAAAAGCCGCGCCCGCTCCCGTAACTGCTGTGTAACCGCGGGCAGTTTCTCGGCACCTTCCTTGCCCCGCAACAGCGCATCCGTATCCCGCGCCAGCTCCTCAAACCGCAGATTGCTTACCGACAACCCAAAATAGCTCGACGCCACATCTTCCAGCTCATGCGCCTCGTCAAACACCACCGCCGCGGCCTCCGGCAAAATTCCCGCGTCCGGCGCACCCGCCGCCTCCTGTTTCACGCTCAAGTCGGCAAAAAACAAGTGGTGGTTGACGATAATGATGTCCGACTCAAGTGCCTTCCGGCGCATCTCCGTGACAAAGCACCGCCGGTAATCCGGGCAGGTCGACCCCAGGCAGGCCTCGGTGCGCGCATCCAGCTTGTTCCACAGCGCGCTCACCTCCGGCAAGCCGTCAATCTCAGCCCGATCCCCGGTCTCCGTCACCTGTTCCCACTCGGAAATCTGCCGATATTGGTCAATCTCTTCCAGGCCCGACAGGATGGGCTGACTGCGCAGCGTCACCAGCTTGTGCCGGCAAAGATAGTTCGCGCGCCCCTTCATGTAGCACACGCGCAACGGGCCCAGCAGCGTTTCAAGAAAAGGTATGTCGCGGAAGAAAAGCTGATCCTGCAGCGCCTTGGTGCCCGTCGAAACAATCACCCGCTGTCCCGTGCGCAGTGCCGGCAGCAGATAAGCCAGCGTCTTGCCGGTGCCCGTTCCCGCCTCGACAATCAGGTGGCGGCGTTCTTGAAGGGCGCGCTCCACGGCCTTCGCCATCTCCAACTGTCCAGGCCGGTACTCATAAGGCAGCGATGACTTCGCAAGAATTCCGCCCGGCGCAAAAAACTCGTGCAAGGTCGGCAAGGCACGGGTTGAGGTGTCGGCGGCGGCCATAGGGGGCTCACTCCATCATAGTGAGCCAGACGGCCTACCGCTTCCCCACCTGTCCCTGGTTCGGATGCATCCAGCTCGATATCAGCAATGTCTCCTCAGGCATCGCCGCACACTCGGAGCCGTCCGCTCTCTTCACCAGCTTCTTACGCACATTCGCGGCTCTCTGCGCCGCCATTGCCTTCTCCGCCGCCGCGGAGTAGGGATTAGTCGTATTGAGATTCATTTGGTTACCATGGACACGCATCGGGGTCCTCCTGCTCACCCGGAAGCAAAAACGGGACCGAATCCGCGCCTGGAACATTGAAAATCACTCATGTTCGCGGTCCCCGCAATCCCAGCTCCCCGTCACTCCCCCGCAAGAAGGACTAAGCTGGAAGAAGGCCCCTGTCGATTCTCAGGCGGGCGCGCCAACGCAAACGCGTCGCGCAAACCTTAAAGTTTCTGATCCATTGGAGTTCTTTTGGCAAAGCATCACAGATCGGTAGTGCCCACCAGAGCAGGTGCCTCGGCACTTCCACTCGTGGCCATCGTCGGCCGCCCCAACGTGGGCAAGTCCACCCTCTTCAATCGCCTCACCGGCAGCCGCCGCTCCATCGTAGGCGACGAGCCCGGCATCACCCGCGACCGCATCTACGGCGAATACGAGTGGGCCGGCCGCAACTTTCGCCTCGTCGACACCGGCGGCATCGTCCCCGACGACCCCGAACTGATCCCCACCGAAATCTACACCCAGGCCAAAGTCGCCCTCCAGGAAGCCGATGCCCTGGTGCTAGTTATCGATGCGCGCACTGAGCTCGCCAGTCCGGACTACGATCTGGTCAAGCTGCTCATTCGCGGTGGCAAACCTGTTTTTCTGGCGGTAAATAAGGTGGAGGGCGAGGCCATGGCCGCCGCCGCTGAAAACTTCCGCCAGTTGGGCATTCGCAACGTCTTCCCCGTCAGTTCAGAGCACGGCCTCGGCATCGGCGATCTGCTCGACGCCATCTCCGAAGCCATTCCCGCTCCGCCTACCTTGCCTGAAGAAGAACAAACTCAGGAGGCCGAGGACCTCGTTGCCGAAGAGAACGAAATCTCCGAAGGCGCCCCGCTCCTCCCCGGCGACGACGCCGCCCATGCAGACGACGAGGCGCACGGATTGGACGAAGACGGCCGTCCGCTCCACCGCACCCACGGCGAATACGAGCAGCACGAAACCTCGGTCGCTATCATCGGTCGCCCCAACGTCGGCAAGTCCACTCTGCTCAACGCCCTCACCGGAACCACGCGCGCCATCGTTTCGCCCATCGCCGGGACCACCCGCGACGCCGTCGATGAAGTGGTGGAGTTCGAGGGGCAGCAACTGCGCTTTGTCGATACTGCAGGCATCCGCCGCAAGGGCAAAACCCACCTAATGGCAGAGAAGATGAGCGTCGTCATGGCTCGCCGCCATCTCGAAGCAGCCGACGTCGCCCTCCTCGTCATCGACGCAACCGAGGGCGTCACCGGCGCTGATGCCACCATCGGCGGCTATGCCCATGAGAGCGGCCGCAGCGTCATCATCCTGGTCAACAAGTGGGACGCCGTCACCACTGGCCGCACCGACGGCAAGCCGCCCGCCGATCGCGAAATCTTCGAAGAACAACTCCGCCGCGTGCTGAAATACCTGCACTACGCGCCAGTCATTTTTCTCTCCGCCCTTGACGCCACAGCGCCCGGTGCAAAAAAGCTCCTCCGCGTACTCAATGAAGTGGTCGCCGTCGCGGCCGAACGCCGCAAGCGCGTCTCAACCGGCCAAATGAACCGCTTCCTGGACAAGGTCGACTTCCAGCGCGCCCCCGTCCCCATGGCCAAGCGCATCCGCATCTTCTACATGACCCAGGCCGCCGTTGCCCCGCCCACCTTCATCCTCTTCACGGATCGCGACATCCAGCTCCATTTCAGCTTCGAGCGCTTCCTCGAAAACCAGATCCGCGAGGCCTTCGGCTTCAAAGGCACCCCCATCTGGTTCAAAGTCCGCGCCCGCAACGCCAAAAAAGCCGACTGAACAAGCTGCGGAATAACTCGCACCGGGCACACCCCGCATGCGCAGGTGCTTTGTATCAGGGCATGGCTTCAGCCGTGCCGAGAGAGCCCATAAAAAGATGAGGGCTTTAGCCCCTGCGGGCTCGCTCTCGGCGATCTTGAAGCTTGGCCTCCATCAGCAGACTGAAGCTGGCCGCCCGCCTCAAGGCATTCGCGGCCGTTGGAACACCATGTTCTCCACCCGCTTCCCGTTCACATCCGTCAGCCGGAAATAGCACCCATAGTTCCTCTCCGAATATTCCTGCCCGGTCGCCATGCTCGGCACATACAGGATGCGAAGGTCATTCAGGCCCTTATTCAGCGCCAGCCGATCGACCGATTCCGTTTTTCCATTCAGCCAAACCTGCCGCACGCACTCCTTGCAAACCACCGCCTGAACCGTCTGCGCCTCCTCGGCCACAATGCTCCCGTACAGCAGATAAGCCAGCTTGAAGTGCGGCGAATAAATCTCCTTGTCCCCTGGGTAAGTGGACGGAAGATTCGGTTTCCCCGTCGTAGGAATAATGTCCGGGTCCAGAATCACCCCCCGCGCGGCATCCACCGCCTTCCATTGCAGCGTCTCTCCTGTGGGCAGCGTATAGCTCTTCTCCACCGAGCTCCCCCCAAGAATCTCCCGCCCAGCGGCCAGTGGATCGAACCCCGCCACATCGCCCGGCAGCGGCCCAAGCACTAGGAAGCCATTCCGCGCAAATGAAGCAGCGGGCTCTCCCCCCGGCACTTCGCAAGTCAGATACAGCCGCCCGCGCAATTGTCCCCGATAATCCACTTGCGCCACGTCGTATTCCGGGCCGTCAACGTAATGCGCTGTATCCGCTCTCTCGGTCAAAGGAACCCGCAACGTCACCGTCTCGCCCGGTTCAAGCCGTTCCACTGCCCGGGTTACCACTCCCTCCCGCCATCGCAGCGGAAGGCGGAAAGCGACCCGAACATCGGTAATTCGCTCTGTTCCGTTGTTTTGCAGCGCGAGAGACAGCACCTGATCCCTGCGAAATAGCAGCGCACGCAAACTTCCTCCTCCACCCTCCGCCGATTCCAGTTGGTCGCTGTTCGTCGGGTTGTCGCGCTCCGCATAGATTTGAGTCATCCGACGATCCCGATCGTGAAACAGATCGAACCCATACGATTCCCCCAAGGCCACCGGCTTCAGGTCCGCAGTCGCAGAGTCGACACTCACCACGTCGTCCTTGCCCGCACCCTCCACCTTGAATGTGAGCGGCGTCCAGTCGTTCAGATCCACCGGATCGGGTCGCAGCAGTTCCGCGCTCAACACCTTGCCCTTCACATGCACGTTCAGCCGCGAATAAACATCCTGATAACGGTAAGCCGCGTAGTGGTTCTGCGTGGTGTACCACAGGTCCTTTCTGCCCGCCCATTTCTGATAGGTCGCGCCCAGTAGCGGAAACTCCGGGCCTCCCCAGTTCGACACCCACGCATGCATCGTCACCAGGAACAAGGGCCGGTCGTCCACTCCCTGCGGTTGTGAGAGAAACTGATTCAGAACCAAATCCGAGCTTCTCCCATCGGCCATAATGAACCGCGTATCTAGAAATCCACTCGACTTCCGTCCGTCTCCCCGGCCCGCATCGTAGTTGTTTTCCCCCAGCAGGTAGTAACCGGCGCGGTGCAGCATCTCTTCGAAATCTGTCCGATCGCCCCCCTGCCGAAGCGGCGACTGAAAACTCACAAAGGGATACACGAAGGCCATCACCGGTGATGCTGTGCGGCTTTCTAGCTCCACGCGAACCCCCATTATCTCCTTGAACGCCGCGTTACTTGATAAGGCAGGCAGCACAGGATGGGTTAGAGTGTGGCCGCCAATCGAGTCCCCATCCTGCAGAAGAATCCGCGGTATCTCCATTCCCGGATCAGATACGGCAATGCCCGTCGCCTTGCTGTCCTGGTACCAGCCGCTCAGGCTGTTCAGGTAGAACGTCCCATACTGTCCGTACTTCGCCATCACCTCTGCGGCGCGCACATCGTTCACCGTGCTGTCGTCCCAGCGCGAAGAGAACCCTGCGCGGAAATCGTGATAAAGCGGCACAATCCGAAGCTCTGCCAGCCGCGCCGCCTCCTCCGTTTTAAAGGTCACGCGGAACGTCTGCGAATAGGACCGCATGCCCGCCGGCCCCAGACCATCCCCAGCCGGCTGCGCCCGCCCCGACCCGTAGACCAGCCCCACGAAAACCGCGATCAAAACTCCCACCAACCGCACACCCGCAACAACCGGTCTCATTTTCATCACCAGAAGCCTGCCCCCTGAATCGTGGGTTAACTATATGCGGCAGACACACACGATTCAATTGCGCAAGATCGCCGATCACCATCCGTGAAAGGAATCTCTTGACATATTCCTATATAGGAATGTAATGTTTCGTCATGGCCAGAGCAAGCACCACTTCCGATGCCTTCAACGCGGTCGCCGAACCCCGCCGGCGCGAAATCCTGATCTATCTCGCCGCAACTGAACGCCCCGTTGGCGATATCGTGGTTGCCCTCGGCCTCGAACAGCCCTCTGTCTCCAAGCATCTTCGCGTGCTGCGCGACGTCGGCCTCGTCCGGATGCGCTGCCAGGGCCGCCAAAAGCTCTACCGCACCAACGCCGAAGCCATCCGCCCCCTCCATGAATGGGCCGGCTTCTTCGAGCGTTACTGGAATCACCAGCTTGATCGAGTCAAGGAGCGTGCGGAAGAAAGGTTCCGCCAACGCGCAACAGATTTGCAATCCCCAACCCCGAACCGCAAGGAGAAACCATGATTCCCACCGAACAGTCCCTCGAGAGCCTCACCCTCACCATCAACCAGGAAATCCACGTCCAGGCCCCACTGGATATAACCTTCGCTGCACTGCTTGAGCAACTCGGCCCCGGCAACGAAACCCCTGACGGCAAGTCCCTCAACATGAAAATCGAGCCTTGGCCCGGAGGCCGGTGGTACCGCGACCTCGGCGACAACAATGGCCACTTCTGGGCGCATGTCCAGGCTATCAAGCAGCCCACGTTGCTTGAATTCGCAGGTCCCTTGTTCGCGTCTTTCCCATTCGTCTCCAACGTGCAATACCGGCTGAGTGAAGTCGACGGTGGAACCCTGATCTCCTTCCGCCACTCCGCCCTTGGCTTCCACACTGAGGAGCAAATTGCCGGCATGAACAAAGGCTGGACCGCGATGAACCAGCGCGTTCGCCGCCACGCCGAAGCCGGCAAATAACGCTACTCAAAACCCGCCCGTAAAGGCCGCACGACAACGCATTAAGAGCCGCAGTCCGGTGCGCATGGCTGCGGCTCCGCGTTGACTTTCCCCCGCCAAATTCATATCGTCTAGATAATCTATAGCCGCGCAGTCGATGCAAGAGCCACCCTAAACAGAAATCTTCGAAAAGGGGTTTGACTATGATATGCACGATCTCTGCCGCATATTGTCCTCAGTCGGTCACAGGCCAGGCCGATAAGAATTTCCATCACTTCCTACAGCTCGCAATCCTCTGCTTGTTCGCAATTATTCTTTCTCCAAATCTCCATGCCCAGGCCACCGGCAGCTTCTCCGGCAACGTCCTCGATAAGGCCGGCTCCGCGCTTCCCGGCGTCACCGTCACGGCCACCTCTGAAGAGACCGGCCTGGCCCGCGATTCCAAAACCAACACTTCCGGCCACTACCTCATCCCCCTTCTGCCGGTTGGCACCTACACAGTGCGCGTCGATATAGCAGGATTCCAAAGCGCCGCGTCCAAATCTCTCCACTTGCAGGTTGACCAGGCGCGGGAACTCGACTTCTCGCTCGTGCCCGCCACGGTCGTCACCACGGTAGCCGTTACCGGCGAAGCCGTTGCGGTCGAGACCGGCAATCCATCCCTCGGCCAGGTAATTACCGCGCAGCAGGTGTCACAGCTACCCTTGAATGGCCGCGATTTCGTTCAACTCGCCACTCTCACCGCCGGCGCCACTGCGGAAAACAATCCCAACAGTTTCTTCACCGCGGGCAGTGACAGCGAAGTGGCCACGCGCGGTTCCTTCTCGCTCTCCGTCGGTGGCTCCCGCCCCAACAGTACTGATTGGCTCCTCGACGGCGTCGACAACAACGAGCTCACTGCGGGCGGCATCGGCATCTTCTCCTCGATCGACGACATTGCGGAGTTCAAGGTCCTCACCTACACCTACTCCGCCGAATACGGCACCCGCGCCGGCCCCACCGTCCTCGTCACCACAAAATCCGGCGCAAACGAAATCCACGGCTCCCTCTTTGACTTCGTCCGCAACACCGATCTCGACGCCAAGAGCTACTTCGCTTCCACCGCGGAGAAGTTCAACCTCAACCAGTTCGGCGGCTCCGTCGGCGGACCCATCAAAAAGAACAAGACCTTCTTATTTGTCGATGGCGAACAGAAGGATCAGCTCCACGGCATCCCCTTTGCGGGCCTGGTGCCAACCCCGGCCATGATCAGCGGCGATTTCTCGAACGACCCCTTCGGCAATCCTGTTTCGGGCATCGGCATCGTAAACCCCAACATGATTGGCGCATCCACAAGCCCAACTGCCTATCCCAATGTCTATTTCCAGTGCGATGGCTCGGGGAATCCGATCCCAGCCAATCCCGATGGAAGTCAGGCCCAAGGAGTCCCCTGCAATAAGATTCCATCCGGGCTGTTTAACAGCATTGGCCAGTCGATGTTGAAGATTTATCCCTTGCCGAACGCCAACGCCGGCAACTCCAATGGCAGCTACAACTACGTCAGTCAGCCTGTGCGCAGTCTTTTTGACACCAAGTTCGACGCTCGTCTCGATCAGACCTTTTCCGAGAAGGACAATCTCTTCGGCCGCTTCAGCTACGACCAGGCGTTCTCCCATGTGCCGGGCGGCTCGCCGGGACTTGCCGAAGCCAATGCCTTCGGCAGCAACGAGGACATCCGCAACCATGCGCGCAACCTGGCCCTCGGTGAAACCCACGTCTTCTCGCCCACCATGGTCAACCAGGCCAGTTTTGGTTACAACCGCATCTTTGACTACATCGCCTCGCAAGGCAACGGAACCTGCGCTTCCGAAGCTCTCGGCATCCCCGGAGCCAACCTTGGCTGTTCCAGCGGCAAGTGTCTTCCCGGCGACTATAGTTGCGGTCTGGTTTCCACTGAAATGCAGGGTGGCGGACCCGGCTACTGGTCCCTCGGCGATCGCGGCTACTCACCCTTCCAGGGTGGAACCAACATCTTTTCTTTCCGGGATTCTCTCGACATCATCCGCGGCAAGCATGACATCAAGGCCGGGTTCGACTTCCGCGCCAATCAAATGAATGTGGGCACCGAAGCATTCCAGGACGGCTTCTGGATTGTCGGCACATTTGGCAACTTTACCGGCCTCAGCAGCGCCAGCGTCCCCGGCAATACTGAGGCGGATTTCCTGCTTGGCATCCCCGGCCTCGCCATTCACGACCAGACCTACGACGGATCTGTGACCGGCCGCCGTTGGAAGATCTACCGCCCCTTCGTCGAAGACAATTGGCGCGTCACACCCTCTTTGACCCTCAACCTCGGCCTGGCCTGGGACATGACAACTCCCACCACCGAAGAGCACAATCGCCTCGCCAACTACATCCCCGCAACGGGAGATCTTCTCATTGCAGGTCAAAATGGAGTCAGCAACTCGGCCGGCGTACAAATGGATTGGACAGCCCTCGAGCCACGAGTCGGCGCAGCCTGGAAAGTCATGGGCAGCGAGAAAACCGTCCTCCGCGCCGGCTACGCCCTCTACCACGACTCCGCATGGAGCCAGGGCGCGCCGGGACTGTGGCTA
>Ga0302195_10003709_pt1 | contig 11881 bp, 13 predicted proteins | sample II_Bog_N1_2_FD_198778 | JGI IMG/M metagenome (GOLD analysis project Ga0302195, IMG submission 198778) | Peat permafrost microbial communities from Stordalen Mire near Abisko, Sweden - II_Bog_N1_2 | ecosystem: Environmental > Terrestrial > Soil > Wetlands > Peat | place: Sweden: Abisko...
GCCGCTGACCTATGCCATTGCAAAACGGGTGGTGACGGTGCCACATGTGGCGATGGCCAACCTGATCGCCGGCAACCGTGTGGTGCCGGAACTGATACAGCATGACTTCACGGCCCCAAATATCGTCCAACAGATCGAGCGGCTGCTACCGGACGGGCTTCCACGTGAGTCCATGATGGAGGAGCTTGCGAGGATTCGTGGCCTGCTGAATACCTGGCCAGGACATGAGGGCGGAAGCGGCGGCGCAATTGAGCGCGTTGCGGAGGTCACCCTTGCTGAACTTGGCGCCGCTTCCCCGGCGAGGATTCCCGTGGCGGTGAACTGAAACTGTACGATCCTGCTTTTGGCCTGGAACCGGCCAAGACAGAAACCCTGCGAAAAGAACGGCTGCAATGCGATGATGACTGCTATGAGCAAGATGAAGCGGGATTGGCGGCTTGGGCTCTTCACACTGAGGAGCGCGCTCGGTATGCTGACGGCGGCGCTGATACTAGCTGCGCCAACACTGGCCCAAAGGGCGGAACGGCCCGCGCTAAACATTACCGGCTACAACATCGACGCCGAGTTGGACCCATCGACACACCATCTGTCGGCTAAGGCGGTGGTAGCCTTTACCGCGCCGGAAACCATGGAGCTGGTAGCCTTTGGCTTTCACCCGGCTCTGAAGGTCACAAGCATTACCGACGATGACGGCAAGCTGCTGACCGGTGAGCGGTCGGCTGACGGAACCATTCGTGTAAGCCCGGCCGCGCCTTTTACGCCGGGACAAGTGAATCACTGGACCTTTGCTTATGAAGGCATGATTACCGGCAACGACGATGGTCCCGTGGAAGGCTTGAAGCTGGCCGCGATCCAGGAGCCGATCACTTATCTGCTTTATCCGGCGCGCTGGTTTCCCATGACCGGCTATTTGCTCGACCGGTTCACCGCGGAGATGCACATCCGCGTGCCGAAAGGGATGCGGGTGTTTTCGAGCGGCAGCACCGGCGCACCGAAGCCGGTGACCCTGGCCAATGGCAAAGATGGCGACCAGTACGACTTCAACTGGAACAAGCCGGGATTTCCCGGCACCATTATCGCAGGGCGATATGTGAATCCGGCGACGGCGGGGCCGGGAAATGTAAAGGTCTATCTGACGGTGGCGCATCAGGCATCTGGCAACGAGGTGGCGCAGACGGCGTCCAAAGAGTACGACTTTTTTACCGACAGCTTCGGGTCGCCGGAGTCGAGCCATTTGAATGTGGTGGAGATTCCGGACGACACGCTGCCGGCGGTATGGGCGCCTGAGTTGGCGGCAGTTCTGGGGTCGCGAATCGCGGACAAGAGTGGAGTGCGTCTGCTGGCCAACACGATTGCCCACCAGTGGTGGGGTTCGCAGGTAAGTCCGCGGACGATGAATGACGCGTGGATTATCAACGGCATGTCCCGTTACGGTGAGTTGATGTACCTGGAGGACCAGAGCGGCAGGAGCGCCCTGCGCGCGGCGCTTCAGGATGTTGCTGCCGGCGCGCTGGCCTACGACACCATCCCGCTTTCGAGCGCAGGCCGGATGAGCCCGTTCACGCCTGAATTTCAGTCGATGACATTGGAAAAGGGCGCGATGGTCTTCCACATGCTGCGCTGGGAACTGGGCGACAAGGCGTTTCTGGCCACGCTGAAGGGAGCGCTGAGCCAATACACCGATACCAGCATTCGCACCACGGACTTTATCAAGGTAGCCGAGGCGCAGAGCGATCAGCAGTTAACCGCGTTCTTCGCGCAATGGATCGACGGCACCGGTGCGCCGCAATTCACTAATAAATATGCCGTTTACCGGCTGGGAAACAACAAAGGATTCCGCACTATTGGCGAGATTCAGCAGGATCTCGACCTTTTCCGCATGCCTGTGGAACTTCGCATCGAGACCGACGGCAAGACGGAATCGCAGAAGGTGGATGTGGTTGGAACCGATACGCCGTTTGTTGTGGAAACGTTCGGCCGGCCACGGCGGATCAGCATCGATCCCAGCGACTGGGTGCTGAAATCGACGCCGGATGAGATGGTGCGGGTGGCCATTCTGAAGGGTCAGCAACTGGTGCAACAGGGCGATATGAACGGAGGCCTGGCCGAGTTTCAAAAGGCCCTGGAGGCCAACCCGTCCAGTTCCCTTGCCAACTATCGTATTGGCGAACTGCTGTTCAAACAGCGCAATTACCAGGCCAGCGTCAACTCTTATCGCGATGCGCTTCGAGGCGACGGGGAGCCGCGCTGGACCGAGTGCTGGAGCCATATTGCGCTGGGCCAGATATTCGACATTACCGGCCAGCGCGACCGGGCGGTTGCCGAGTACCGGCTGGCCGTGCAGACTAACGACAACACCCAGGGCTGCGTCAACGAAGGCCGCCAGTGGCTCACGAAGCCGTACAAACTGCCTGACACCGATCAGTAGGCCTGGATGCCAAACGCGCAACGGCCAACCCGCAGGCTGGCCGTCGCCCATTCAAGACCTTATCGGCTGTTTATTTGATTCCGTGATTCCTGCCGAGCGAAATGACTTCCAGGTCGACATTGGCCAGCCCGGACTTGGTCATCGCCAGCTTTTCGGCCGCAGCGTAGGAAAGGTCGATGATGCGCCCCTCGTCGCCCAGATCCCCGCGATCGGTGATCCGGACCACGACCGAACGCTTGTTAGTCTCGTTGATCACGCGCACTACAGAGCCAAACGGCAGGGTTGGATGGCAGGCGGTCATGGCGTACATATCGTAGCGCTCCCCGCTGGCGGTGCGGCGCCCGTTGAAAACCTTGCCATACCAGGACGCGATACCCCGGAGAATATGCGCCCGCCGTTCCTTTGCGGTCAGATGCATGGCTATTTGGGGGGTTGCAAGATCTGGAGTCGCGCTCTCCACCGGACCTGCGGGAGCCATGGTTGAGGCGGGTCTGGCAAGCGGCGCATCGGCATGAACGGCCGGTGTGGAAAGCGTGACCACCAAAGCGGTCAGCGCAACCGACGAAGCACCCGCGAGCAGACATATCCTGAGCGGAGTTTTCAGATTCGTGTTGCGTGTTTTCCTTCTTATCACCATCTGCCTATATTACTAGTTCGACATCTTTTTACCTAACTATTATCAAGAAGTACACCGGTAATTTTCGAGAAAAATCTGGGTGGCTCGCGGGCTTATTCAGCTAACAATCGTATTATCAGTGATTTAAAGAGGCAATAATATACTTGACTAATGATCGGTTCTTCGATATTGTGTCTATGCCATGACAAACGAACTCAAGACTCTTTCAGATGCAATCAGATACTTCGCAGATGAACAAGTCTGCATTGATACCGTTGCCTCGATGCGCTGGCCCAAAGGCCCTCAGTGCCCCGCTTGCCTCATGCCTGATATGCGCCAGCATTGGCTCAAGGCTCAGCGGCGCTGGCAGTGCCGGGATTGCGGCAAGCAGTATTCCGTCAAGGTGAATACCATCTTCGAGGATTCGCCTATCAAACTCGAAAAGTGGCTAACCGCAATGTGGCTGCTGGCGAACTGCAAGAACGGCATTTCGAGCTACGAGATCGCGCGGGACATCGGCGTAACCCAGAAGTCGGCATGGTTCATGCTGCAACGGATTCGCTTGGCGATGAAGAACCAGTCTGTTCTCAAACTCGGCTCGACTGGCGGCCCTGTAGAAGTCGATGAAACCTTTGTCGGCGGCAATCCTAAGAACATGCACATGGATCAGCGCAACAATCGGTTTGTCGGGGGCGTGGGAAAGGGCAAAATCGCAGTCATGGGAATGCTTGACAGGGACACTCGCGAGGTCCGTACCAAAGTCATCCCCGATGTGAAACGGGAGACTTTGCAATACGAGATTCTAAAGCAGATCGTCGGCACGGGAACCATCTACACCGACGGGCATGTCGGGTACGACAATCTCAAGGCTCAGGCATTCGTCCATGAGACCGTGAACCACCTGAACGAATATGTGCGCGGCGAGGTCCACACTCAGGGAATCGAGAATTTCTGGTCGCTATTCAAGAGGAGTTCGCATGGCACCTATGTTGCGGTAGAGCCTTTCCATCTGGAGCGCTATGCCGATGAACAGGCTTTCCGATTTAACAATCGCGCAACCAAAGACAAACCATTGACCGACCAGGATCGCTTCATGCTGGCTTTATCGCAGATTTCAGGGAAGAGACTGACCTATGCAGAACTGACCGGCAAGGTGGGAGAAACGACGGTCTAGGCTGGCTTGGATGGGACGGCAGAAACGCGGGAAGCGGGGGCTTTAGGCTTCCGCTTCTCTTCTTCTATACGTCTATTGAGTTCCTTTTTGGAAACACTGAGAACGGCCCCGAGTAGGTTCTCAAAGGCTTTGTACTCGGCAGACTGCGGTTTCGCCTTCATATGGCAATCCCTGTGGGCGGAAGTGATTTTTCCACGCGGACTCGGATTCCTAATTCAAATGGGCCAAACACAACTGTCTCGTCGATCATAAGTGTTTGGATGACCTTCACTAGTCCATCTTGTCCCATGGGAAATCCCTGCATCCTTGCGATGAAAGCAATACCGCCCTCCTTGGGCTGGGGAGCATGAATAATACTCCTATTTAAGAGAATCCCATCTGGCCAAACAATGTCTACCGACAAGGAGTATTTCTTACCCTCTTCCTCGGCATCAAGGTCGAACTTTGCGAAGACAGCCCATTCCCTTGGAATGAGCCCGTTATGAGGAACCTCTGGAGCATCCTGGGGCAGCATTATTTTTAGATCGTGGAAGATTCCGATCAAAGAGTGACCATGCTATGGGTCTTGGAGCGCGATCTGGCATGGAGCTGAAAGAAGAAGTTTCATGCTGCTCTCACTCTCGCGTATTTCAAATTGTAGAAATCTTGCTGAGACCCAAAGTTCTGGCGATGGTCACCAGCCTTCACGTATGTCTGTAGGCTGGTGATTTGAATGTTTGGATTCCATGGATTTTCATAGTCCATACCGGCACGTCTTAACTGAAGCAATGGGTCCCATCCCAATGGTGCGGCCACAACGCGGCTATGCCATTGTGGACCTTTCCGAATCCATCTGTTTCTCAATTCCGCGCGAATCCTCGGAAGAGGGGCAGGACCAGCATCGCTATAGCCAAATTGGGTCCCACAGGATGGGCATATCGTGTGGTCGGCGGCTGGCCTTCTCAACATGGGATATCCGCAGACTGGACATGTGAACATGAGTTGAATCCCTCACTTACATCGTGCTTGGAAATAAGCCCAGTTGTGTGGGTACGTGTGACACTCCCCCAAGTAGATGCTACGATCAACCCTCGCGCATGGAACTGGCCTAAAATAGGTCAATATCGCCCCCCATGTCGCAAGAATAGAATACTCCTCCGTACGCGTATCATATCGACATCGCGCTCCATTACCTCTAACACATTCGTGCAGGGGCGGAATCGCAAGGCGCATCGGCCATTGCTTCGTACTCTTGTGCGTCCGCCGCCATGAATTCGTGACCATGGTCCGCGAAGTGCTCTCTCAATCGGTCTGGATCAGATGGGTCAAATGGCACAGCACAAAATCGTATCACTTCGATTCTAAATTGCGCTATCCCCATTTTAGGTAGGTCGAATTGCTTCCTTGCGGTAATGTTGTTTTCGCATTTCATTCGTCGTTAGCGTAGTACGTTAGTCCCGTTGTGGATTGCACCTGTTTTGGTGCAAAACTGATTGCAAGGCCGCCGATGCCCAATTCCACCCCTGAACAGCTCGGAAAATGGTAGAGACGTACGACAGGAATCCGGTGTCAAATCTGGGCAGTTGAGATTCATGGATTATGAGGATATGGGGATGAAGAGCTTGAGATCAGGATTTGGAATGGCGGTTTGCATGGCGCTGATTGGCGCCTCCGCGATGGCGCAACAAGCAACTCCTGCCGCTGGCCCGGTGCCGCCGGCTATTCTCGCGGCGAAGAAGATCTTTGTCTCCAATGCCGGCGCAGACAGCGGCCTGTTTCCATCGCCCTTCAGCGGCGACCCGAGCCGCGGCTACAATCAGCTCTACGCAGGTCTCAAGGCCACGGGCCAGTACCAATTGGCTGCTGATCCGGCGAATGCGGACCTGGTGCTGGAGTTGCAGTTAACGGCGCCCAATGGACCAACCACAGGCAGCAAGGTGAATGGCGCATCCGACCCGGTTCCCATGTTCCGGCTGGTGGTTTATGACGCTAAAACTCACTTCGTTCTTTGGGCGTTGACGCAGTCGATCGAGGTTGCGTTTCTCCAAAAGACGCATGATCGCAACTTCGAAGACGCGCTCAATTTCATTCTGATGGAGTTTGAGGCGCTAAGCGGGAAAACCGCCGCCCCAGCCCATTAAACCCGTAATAGAAATAGAATTCGCCGAATTGCAGATTAATTCCCGCATCCTGCTACGGTCGAAATCGGGCCAACTACGGCCTTGAGCGGGAGAATCGATGCCAATGAGCGCGGCAGGGCTGGAGTTGCTGAAGAAATCGGAAGGTTTTCGAGGTCAAATGTATCTGGATGTGGCGGGAGTTCCGACCATTGGCTATGGCCATCGGATCCTTACAGCTGAGTCATACCCCAATGGCATCGATGAGGCGCGGGGCCAGGAAATGCTGAGCCGCGACCTGCAGGCCGCCGAGCAGGCCGTGAAGCGCCTGGTGAAAGCCTCTCTGACGCAAGGCCAGTTCGACGCACTGGTGGATTTTGTCTTCAACCTGGGCGCGAGAAGGCTGGCAGCCTCAACGCTGCTGCAGGATTTGAATACCGGGAGCTATGATCGGGCTGCCGAGCAACTGCTGCGCTGGGACCATGCCGGCGTGAAGGAAAATGCCGGGTTGAAGGCCCGGCGCGAAGCGGAGTTTCGTCTGTGGCACGACCAGACAATGCGGCAGGTGGTTGTCTAGAGCAGTGAGTCTGAAATTCGCAGCATAATTCTTGAGGATTCCTCGTTCGCCGGGATCGCGAAACCGAGATCCCCTTCGACTCCTTCGATTTGCTGGATGGAAAGCCTGCGCGCAAACATATCCCATGCAGGCGTCAACGAGGGCCTCTGAAGGAGCGTCTATCTCTGCGAGTGCCTTCACCGGTGGAGATGCTCGCCAGGGGGAGAATCGGGCTGGCTGCCCGGGCAGCAACCTGAATCTCTCGGAAAACAATCCGCAACAACCAGGAGCATCGCATCATGATGAAATTTGCAAAGCAGTATTTGCTTGCACGGCGCACGCTGTTGATGGCCGCCGTGCTGGCCACCACTTCCTGCGCGCTTTGGGCGCAGTCCGAACAGCCGGGAGGCGAGATGCGCCGCGGACCCAATATCGAGCGGGAACTAGGGCAACTTACCCAGGCGCTGACGCTCACCGCAGATCAGCAAACGCAGGTAAAGGCCCTGCTGGAACAGCGACGGGGCAAAATGGAAGCCCTGCGCGCGGGCGAAGCACAACCAACCCGCGAGCAGATGGAAGGCATCCGCAAAGACACAGACAGCAAAATCACAGCCCTGCTGAACGACGACCAGAAGACCAAGTTTGCCGCCTGGCAACAGCAGCGCATGGAGCGCCGTCGCGGAGGCGGCGGTGACGCGGCGCCTCCTCCACCTCCTCCGCCGGGAGTGTAAAACCCGACCCAAACCGCACAGCCACTTCGAAAGATTCGGGCAAAACGGGCCGCCTGCGATTGCAGACGGCCCGTCAGCGTTCAGTAGGCATCCCTGGCTCCGAACATGGCAGAGAATCGGTGGCATGGCTCCGGCCAAGGCGCGCTTAGGGCTTCTTGTCCACCACAGCTTGCGCGTCCTTCGATTGCTGCGCCTCAACATGGAAGCGCTTGAAGTCGTGGTCGCGCTCGGTGAAGCGCTGGTTTATGCCTTTGACCAGCAATACGCGCACCTGCAGGTTGGCCTCCGCGCCGTTACGTAGCCACAACTCGCCGTTTACCTTTTCCTGGTCGAAGCGAAAGTTCGATCCCTTTTGAACATTGGCCACCAGCCCCCCGGCAACATGGAAATTGTCGTCGAAACTCACCTCCATGTGCGCCACTTCGCGATCTGCCTCGTCTACCCACATGGTGCCTTCGAGCTTCTTCGACACGTCCTCGGCCAGTCCGTGCGTCTTGGCGTTTTTTTGCCCCACAAAGTCGAAGACGATAGTCGGCCTGCCGCGAAAGTTTTCCCGGCGCGGATTGCGCACATCCATAATCTCCAGCACCCGGCTGATGCTGATCGACTGGCCGTCGAGCGGCTGGCCCGGCGGCGTCTTCTCCGCCTTCTCTACCAGCTTGGTCACGCGCTCCGTTTCCTTCGCACTGTCGTGGTCGCCCAGCGGTTTGCCGTCCTTATTCACCTCGCGGTCGATCTCATGGCTGTTGACGTAGAAGACCTCGTATTCGTCGGTCTCGGTCTTCTTTACCTGACCGTTCGAGTCGATGTCCTGGGTGACCTGCGTGGAGCTGTAGGTGTAGTTTTCGCGCAGCTTGTCTACCTGCTTCTGGTGGGCGATGACCTCTTGCATGAGCTGACGAATGTCGGGCAGCGGCGCGCTGGACACCTGCTCCGCGCCTGCCAGAGGAGCTGCGGGCAAAGCGATCAGAAAACCTGCGACACAAAGAATGCATTGGGAACGCATGAGAGATTTTCCTTGGAATGGAGAGATCGTTTGGACCCGAGCGCCGCCGCGGCGTATAGGATTGGACCCAAAGTGCCGCGAAAGGTCGCGCCCCTCGTATGTTGTGTCCTTTTGACCAGTCTGTGCAGGCCCGTAACATCCAGTATCGTCTGAGAACCATGCCGCCCGGCGCGCAAAAGCCGCATCCAACCGCTCAGGCGTCAATGGGGCCCGGGCTGTCGAGTCTCTGCCGGCGCAGCCCCAACTCAAGGAGAGATACGGAATGCTCAAGCTCTTGATTCACTGGCTGTTGAGTGCGATTACTTTGCTGGTTATTTCCCATTTCCTGGCGGGCTTTCAGGTGCGCGGCCTGCAGGCGGCGCTGATCGCGGCGCTCGTCATCGGCCTGCTCAACGCGACTTTGGGGCTGGTGCTGAAGATCGTTACCTTCCCCATCACCATCATCACCCTGGGCCTGTTTCTTCTTGTCATCAATGCACTGATGATCCTGCTGGCGTCCCACCTGGTCCACGGATTCCACGTGACCGGATGGATTCCCGCCCTGTGGGGCGCTGTGGCGCTAGCTCTGGTAGGCATCGCCGTGCACGCCGGCTCAAAGCGGGTATAGGCGCCCTCCCCGCATGAATGCTTAAATGCGTCTGAGCACGGCTACTTCGCCGCGGCCGCAACCGGCTGAGCGGCAGCCGTGCCCGGTTGCACACGCTTCACCGGTTTCTGCACCACCTGTGCGGGAGTCGTTTCCGTCACCGGCTTCACCGTCACCGGGTTCGCCACCACCGGTCCATTCAGCGTGTTCGGCGTCCGGATTGCTGCCGCACTTGAAAAACTTCCCGGCGCAGCTACCCGAGGCGGCATTACGATGACCCTGGCCAGCTGGGGTTGCTGAACCCGCGAGTAGACGCCCCATCCACCGCCGGCAACCACAAACACAATCGCCGCCGCGGCCGCGCTCCGCATCCATGGGCTGTCTGACCGCAGCGCCGCGGGCCACGAAAGAACCCGAGCCCGGCGCGGAGCTGCGCGCAATTCGGCCCGCACGCGATCCTCAATCCCCTCAGGCGCGGGAAGCTGGGCGATCAACCGCAGCGTATCCTCTCCGGTTTCGCGTCCGGTGTCGCGATCCGCGCGGCGGGCGGCCAAGTTAATCATCGTGTTTTCTTCGGAAGGCTTCATACCAAACTCCCTGCATCATCCAGCAACTGACAACTGACAATTTACAACTGTTTACTAACCACTAACCACTAATCACTGTCTTTCATGCTTCAGTAGTCCTGCCATCAAGTTGCGCGCCCGAAACAACCGCGAGCGAACGCTGGATTCTGAGATATCGAGAACCGTGGCAATCTCCACGCTGGAAAGTTCTTCAAACGCGGACAGCATCAGCACCTGGCGCTCTTTGGCCGGCAGTTGGTCCACACAGGCAAGCACATGTGCGTGGTGCTGAGCGGCGGAGGCAATCTCCTCTGCCGACAGTCCGCTGTGGGGCAGTACGCGCGCCAGTTCGGTAACATCGTCGGTCTCCGGCCTGGTTTTGGCGCGCCGCTTCCGGTCCAGCACAATATTCCAAACAATTCGGATGAGCCATACGCGGCGGTCGCGCACCTCGTCCAGCGTGTCGCGATGGCGCAGCACACGCAGGAAAGCCTCCTGCACGGCGTCTTCAGCATCGGCGGGATTGCGCAGGACAGAGAAAGCGACGCGGTAAAGGGTGCCGGCGTACTGGCTCACCAGCGCCACAAGCGTGGCTTCTTCCGCCGCAGTTTGTTCTGTTTGGCTGCGGGCGTCTTGGTTCACAGCGCTGTTTGGAATCTCCATCCAACCTGCGAATACTGCCTGGCTGGTGCTCATAGTTCACCAGACGCAGACGTTGAGGAAAATGCTCAGACGCCAAATTTTCAGCGAGCAGGAAACCGGCGCGGACGAGGAGAACCTTCCGGCTGCCTGCCTGGGCCTTCAAATCAGGCCTTCAAAAAGCGGACTACTGCTTGCCGGCCAGCTTCTGTGTGGCAATGGACGCTGCTGAGCCCTGGCCGCCATCCTTGTCAGCGTCCTTCACCTTGGCCCATAGCGTGCGTGCCTGGTCCTGCTTCCCGGACGAGGCATACAAATCGGCCAGATCAAGCTGTGCAGAGCCGGCTGAAACTGTCTCTGACGGCTTGGCTGCCAACGCGGTGTAGAGGTCGATAGCCTGGGAGTCCCGGCCTGTCTGGTGATAAAGTCCAGCCAAAGCCAGCTTCGCCAAGTTGGAAAGATTCCTGTCCCATGACCCTGCGGCGATCTTCAGTTCCGTCTCGGCAGGGCCGTTCTGGCCCAGTTCCCGGTCGGTAACGCCTGCGAAATAGTGGGCTTTGGCGCCCTGCGGCAGCCAGCCAAACTGCTGCGTAACCGCCAAAAACATCTTGTTGGCAGCCTGTGAGCGCTGGGCGGCCGTCGAATACTCGCCGGCCTCCGGCGGTGCGCCGGGCTGGGTGAGGGGAGCGTTGTAAATGTCGAGCGCAGCGCCCAGCGCGCTGTCGGCCGCCTCGGCGCGGTTGTTCACATAAATCAGCGCGCCTATGCCCGCCACAAGGACCGCAACTACAACAATGGTCCAACGCAAAACACCTGAGCGGTGACCGCTGACCCAGCTCATGCTGCTGGCAGTGGCCTGGGCAAACTTGTCTTTCTTGAGGGCGTGACGGGTTCTGGTATCCACGGGGTTTTTTCTTGTCCTTCGTCGATCGACTTGCAGGCGGGTCCATACAGATGGGGGCACTCGCGACTGCAACCCTATCAGTCTATCAGCGCGCCAAGAGCAGCGTCCACCGAGACCCCAGGCACGGCGATCGAAATGCGCGCCGAAACCGGCTCTTCGAGGGCCCTTCGACGAGCCCCTGCAAGCAAAGGCCCCAGATGCAGAATGCCGGAACCCCCGCCGCTCTACTTCCCCGATCCAGGGCCCCGCGAGCGCAGCGCGCGGATGCGCTCGATGGCGCTCTCCATGGCCACTGGTTCCGAGGCCGCTGACCTGCCCTTGTCAATTAGAGATTCAACAAAGTCGATGACCGGAAGGTTGTGAGCCGCGGCTTCGCGCACGATTACGTCGGAGACAGTTACAGTAATTTGCATGTTTGGATAACCCCTGCCCAAGTTCATCGGCAGTCGGCGCAGGTTGAACAGTGACGCAGGCTATTGCCCTTCGCGCCCTGGAACGATAGGCTATCACCATGTACGAAGATTTCCACGTAGCCGACCGCTGGACCGGCGAAGACTTGCATTTCCACTGGAAGGGTAC
>Ga0302195_10003710_pt1 | contig 11879 bp, 8 predicted proteins | sample II_Bog_N1_2_FD_198778 | JGI IMG/M metagenome (GOLD analysis project Ga0302195, IMG submission 198778) | Peat permafrost microbial communities from Stordalen Mire near Abisko, Sweden - II_Bog_N1_2 | ecosystem: Environmental > Terrestrial > Soil > Wetlands > Peat | place: Sweden: Abisko, Stordalen...
CTGGCCGGCGACATTGACCTGCGCCTGCGTGGAACGGTAGCCTCGCCCTCGTTGCTTGGCCGTGTCTCCATCACGGAAGGCTCCGCAACCATCGCCGGAACCCGCTACGACCTGCAACGCGGCGACATACACTTCACCAATCCGGTGCGCATCGAGCCCACGATCGACCTTGACGCCACCGCGCGGGTCGAGGACTACGACATTACGCTCGGCGTCCACGGCACACCTGAAAAGCCCGCCGTCACGTGGCGCAGCGATCCTCCGCTGCCCGAGGCCGACGTAGTTGCCCTGCTCGCCCTGGGACGCACCGGTAGCCAGCAGCGACTCTACACCCAGCAGCAGGAGCAGTCGCTCACCAATCCCACCACCGACGCCCTGCTTGGCGGAGCCCTGAACGCCACCGTCAGCAGCCGCGTGCAAAAGCTCTTCGGCGCAGGATCGGTAAAGGTGGACCCCAACTACCTGGGCGCACTTGGCAACTCCACGTCCCGCATCATCGTGGAAGAACAACTTGGCCGCAATCTCGCCCTCACCTACGCCACCAACGTCAACACCACCCAGCAGCAGCTGATTCAGGCCGAAGTGGCCATCAATCGCCACGTGTCCGTGGTCGTGGCCCGCGACGAGTCCGGCGTCTTCTCCATGGTGGTGAAGGCCACGCGCCGCTTCCGCTAGGCTCCAACTTCTCATCTTTGTCAACGCTTTGGGTTCAGGGTCTGCCATAGTAGCCAAGCCATTTCGCTCTTTATTCCGGCGATAGTACGATGACAGTTCGATAACATGTCGAAGTGTAGACTTTTCGACAATGCTGGTATGAGTGAAGGCAACTTCCATCGATCGGAGCCGAAATGACGAAAGCGCACATCAATCGAATCGCGACGGCGGTACCGCAGCACGATGTGCATCGGGCCTTCATCGATTTTGCAACCGGCATGCTTCCCGAGGGAACGACACGCAATCTTTTTCGACGCATGGCACGCTTGTCGGCTATCGAGCATCGATACTCATTTGTCCAGCCCGTCGCAACTGAAAGTGGAACGTGGAGAGATGCCGAGGAAGTCTACGTGCCCGGAGCTTTCCCCCCAACTGCCCGCCGCATGAAATTCTTCGAGCGCTTCGCTCCGCGACTGGCGCAGTCTGCCCTCGATAACCTCGCCGTGACTGAAGAAGAGCGCCGAAGCGTGACCCACGTGATCGTTACTTCATGCACTGGACTCTACGCACCGGGCCTGGACTTTGAGGTGGTGCGCCATCTGTGCCTTGACCCGTCTGTGGAGCGCACCATGATCGGCTTCATGGGTTGTTACGCTGCCATCAATGCGCTCAAGGCCGCCCACCACATTGTTCGCTCTGAGCCAAGCGCCAGGGTGCTGATGATGAACCTCGAACTGTGCTCCCTGCACTTTCAGGAGACCACGCAACTGGAGCAGGTGCTCTCGTTCCTGGTCTTCGCCGATGGCTGCGCCGCATCGCTGATCAGTGCGGAAGAGTGCGGGTTGGCCATCGACAGCTTCCTCGCCATCAACATCCCCGAGACAAGCGAATTGATCACCTGGCGTATTGGTGAACTTGGTTTCGACATGTACCTCTCCGGGCAGGTCCCCGGTGAGATAGGCCGCGCGCTGAAGGAGATGGGAAGCCAGGTGACGCGGGGAAAAGATCTTTCCTCGGTTGATCTTTGGGCGGTCCATCCCGGAGGCAAATCCATCCTCGATTCGGTAGAGAAGGGCCTTGAACTCCCCGCCGATGCGCTCTCTCATTCACGCGGTGTTCTGGCTAAATACGGCAACATGTCTTCCGCAACGGTGATGTTCGTCTTGCGCCAGATCATGCATGCGTCCACCAGTGGCCAGCAGGGTTGCGCCATGTCGTTCGGGCCGGGCTTGACGGCTGAGACCATGCTCTTCCATGCGGCCTAGCCCAATCGATTTTCGCGTGCGCGCACAGCTCACCGAGCTGATGGATGAGCCATGCAGCCGCGACGAATTGCGCGCCTGCCTCCTCGATCTCGCCAGAACCAATCGATGGACGCTGGGCTATCGGCCTGTCCTGCGCTGGCTTGACGTTCTCGTCCGGTCGCAGCCCCGAAATGCGGAACCGATTCGTATCTTTGACGTGGGCTGCGGCTACGGAGACACGCTGCGAAGAGTTGAGCAATGGGCAAATCAGCGAGCCATTCCGGTTGAATTGAGTGGACTGGATATCAATCCAAATGCAACCGCAATCGCCGCCGGGGCCAGCCCCGCGTCAAGCCGCATCCAATGGATCGGTGCGGACGTGTTTCAATACGTACCGTCGAAGCCCCCAAACCTGGTGATCAGCTCTTTGTTCACGCATCATCTTTCCAATGCGGACGTGATTCGATTTCTCCGATGGATGGAGGAGCACGCGACATCGGGTTGGTTTATCAACGATCTTTCTCGGGCTCCGATTCCTTATTATTTCTTTCGCGCCTTCTCAAAACTGGCCGGGCTCCATCGCTTTGTGCAACATGACGGCCCTGTCTCCATCGCGCGTTCCTTTGTAACTAAGGACTGGCTGACCATGTGTTCCGCTGCCGGCCTTCACGCATCTGCCTTTGAGATCCAGAGCTACAAGCCCGCGAGGCTCTGCGTAAGCCGTATGAAAACGAAGTGACCAATCGCAGCAAGAAATTAGGCCGCCGCAGACGGAATTTAGCGGATTAAGGCCGCGTCAGAAACTCCACCACTTTCGGCCCAACCTGCCCGGCACACTGCATCTGCGCCAAGTGGCCGCACCCTTGGATCACCTCAAACTCCGATTGCGGAACCATGCTGTGCATCGTCTCACCAAGGCGAAGCGGCATGATGCGATCCTCCGCGCCCCACACAATCAGCACCGGCATCTTGAGTCCCGGCAGCACGCTATCGGTAGTGTCCTGGCCGCTCAGCATCGTCGCCAGCGCTCGTCGAATAATCCACGCTCTCTGATTGCTTTCGCGCACCACATCCCGCGCAACAAACCCCGGCAATGTGGGCGGATGGGGCATCAGCAGCGCTTCCAACTGGTCCAGCTCTCCGGCTGTCCGGGGCGTGAATAGATTGGTATTCCAGTCCGGAGGCTCGGCCAGGCCGGCACTGTCGAAAAGCATCAGCCTCCTGACCTTCCGCGGATGCTTTTCGGCCACAAGCTGCACAATCCAGCCGCCCATTGAGCTGCCTCCCAGGTCTACCTGCTTCAACCCCGCAGCATCGATAAATCCGGCCACCACACTGGCCTCGTCCCGCACAGAATAGGAGAAGTCTGCCGGCTTCTCGCTGCGTCCGTAGCCGGGCAAATCGAGCATGTAGACACGAAAACCGGCGTTGACCAGGTAAGGCGCTTCGTTGCTCCACTCCTCCGCGCTGCCACCCAGGCCATGCACCAGGACCACCGTCGGCCCCTCCGCCTTACCCTCCGCCAAATAATGCACGCGATAAGGGCCAACCTGAACCGAGCGGCTCTCGGCGCCGGTACGCCCCTCGTGCAGATAAGTTGCATGATTTAAGAACCAGAGCGGCCGCACCCAGAAGCCGATTCCGGCAACCACTGCAAGCCCCAGCACAGCGCCCACAACCCATTTCAACCCTTGAATCAGCTTCAACCGCGTTCCCGCCTTTCCTTTTCGAGGTCCCGCGCCCGTTGCCAGCCCCTCTCGACAACCCTCACGGCAACCGGGTCCAGTTTGAGCGCGCTGTGGCTGTTCCACTGGGCCCGCTCCACCCAGCGCACAGCATCCGCGTCCGAGGCCGCGCGCAATTGGCCGCCGGTCACGCGGCACAGGTAGTCTGCAATCACGTAGTGATAGCGAACCCGTTGCCCATCGCGATGAATCCGGTCCAGCAGTTCGATCAACTCGAGAGGTTGAACAATGAGTCCGGTCTCTTCCCCCACCTCGCGAATCAGGGCAGCCTCAAGCGATTCACCCAATTCCACCAGTCCACCCGGCAGCGACCATTCGCCCTTCAGTGGCTCACTTCCGCGCCGGACCAGCAGCACCCGGCCGCCTTCAACCACCACCGCGCCCACGCTCATGAGCGGCGTCTCGGGAAACTCTCTTTGCATGGTCCTCCCCATTGACTGGAACCCTTTACCATAGCGCCATGACCGGCCAGTTGTGCAACTTCCGAGGCGGTCTATCATCTAGTTAGGGTGGGCATCCAGTGTGGCGAGTTTGAAGTTCACAGAAGAACAACTGCGGATTCTTCGACTCACCACCCCCAAACTGAAAGACGTTTGGGGCCCCGTTCGCTCAGAATGACAGCTCAGTTTTGTTGCCTTCTTCTGGGACACAACATTCGCTAAGCGGGGAGAACAAATGGCCGAATTCACGCTGCGTATCGACGGAATGCACTGCGGCTCCTGTATTCGCCGCGTAAGTCAGGCTCTTTCGTCCACTGCCGGGGTCGATGTGAAAGAAGTTCAGTTGGGAGCCGCGCGGTTCACCTCCACTTTGGACCCCGCTCCCGTTGCACCGGCGCTGGCCGCCCTGGCCAAGGCCGGCTATACCGCACGGCTGGACCAATAAGTGGCGATTCCCGCGACGGAGTCGTTAACCCTGCCGGTGCTCGGCATGACCTGCGCATCGTGCCAGCATCATGTCGAGGAGGCGCTGCGATCAGTCCCCGGAGTCGAGTCGGCGCATGTCGATCTCATGGCCCATCGCGCCAGCATAGTTTTCGATCCGGCAGTCGCCGCGCCTGCGCGGTTGGTCGAAGCTATTCGCGGTGCGGGCTACGACGCGGTGCTTCCGCGCCTGGGTGAATCGGGGCAATCGCCCCAGGACCACACACCGGATCCAGCCCGAAAAGCATGGGTAACTTTGGCCGCAGGAGCCGCGGCAATGTTTCTTTCCATGCCTCTCGGCAGCGATATGGGCTCTCTGGATCGGGCGCTGATGCGCGTCCTGCCCTGGCTCTATTCGTTGTCACCGGATTTGGTTCGCTGGTTTCTCCTCGTTCTAACGGCTGCAATTGTTGTGTGGGCGGGCCGTGGGATTTACGCAAGCGCCATCAGCGCCCTGCGCCATGGAACCACCAACATGAACACGCTGGTGGGTCTGGGAACAGGCGTGGCCTTTGCCTACTCCGTGTATGCAACCGTTTGGCCTGCCAGCGGCCGCCAGGTCTATTTCGACGCGGTTCTGCTTATCGTTGGATTTCTGCTGCTGGGCAAGTCGCTGGAGGCTCGAGCCAAGCGGCGCGCCCTGGCTGCGCTGGAGTCGCTCTCCCATCTGCGGCCCGCAACCGCGCGCCTCATGCACGACGGAGTGGAAGCCGTTGTGCCTCTGGACGAGGTTCAGATCGGCGACAACGTTCTTGTCCTGCCCGGCGAGCGATTCCCGGTGGATGCAATCGTCGTCGAGGGGCGCACCACTGTCGACGAATCCATGCTCACTGGCGAACCCACCCCTTTGCCCCGCGAGGCCGGTGAGCGTGTTCTGGCGGGCTCACTCAACTACGACGGCGCAGTCACCTGCCGGGCGGAATCGCTGGGCAGCTCAACGGTGCTGGCGCAAATCACCCGGATGGTGGAGCAGGCGCAGAGCTCGCGCGCGCCCATGGAGCGGCTTGCCGACCGCGCCAGTTCCATGTTTGTCCCCATTGTGCTTGGCCTTGCCATAAGCACTTTCGTCACGTGGTGGAGCGTGGCACATTCCCTGCCCCTTGCCCTGGCCAACACCGTCGCTGTTCTGGTGATTGCGTGTCCCTGCGCCATGGGATTGGCCGTGCCGGCCGCACTCACCGTAGCGGTTGGCCGCGGAGCGCAACTCGGGGTACTCTTCAAGGGCGGCGAGGCGCTGGAGCGCCTTACCCACCTGGACGTGATTGTTCTCGACAAGACCGGCACTCTCACCGTGGGACGGCCGGTACTGGAGGCAATTCATTTGGCCGGACCGCAAGCTGGCTACAAAGAAGAAAACTTTCTTCTGCGCATGGCAGCCGCGGCCGAGGAGCGGTCGAATCACCCCCTGGCTCATGCCATTGTGGACGCTGCGCGAGCCCGCGGTCTGGCGTGGCCGGCGGCTGAAGATGTGCAGGTTTTTCCGGGTCGTGGCCTTTCCGCCACAGTCGAAGGGAACGACTTGCTCCTCGGCAATGAAGCGCTATTTGAGGAGTTCCACATTCCGCCTTTCCCAAACGGCATGCCCCCAGCCACAGCAGGCTCAACCCGGCTGTTGATGGCAATTGGTCCCGTTCCGGTTGGCTGCTTCGACGCGCGCGACGCACTGCGTTCCGACGCGGCAAAAGCCATCGCAGGCTTGCGTCGATCCGGCCTGCGGGTCCTGATGCTGACCGGCGATTCCGCCGTCGCGGCCGCGCCGATCGCCCAGCAAGCCGGAATCACAGAGGTCGAAGCTGGTCTCGATCCCGCCGGCAAACTGGCTCGAATTCGCGCACTGCAGCACACCGGCCTGCATGTAGCCATGGTGGGGGATGGCATCAACGACGCCGCTGCCCTGGCCCAGGCCGATGCCGGCATTGCCATGGGATCGGGCGCCGATTTGGCCCAGGAAGCAGGCGATGTACTGCTGTTGCGCGCGCAACCCTCGGCCATTCCCGCCGCGCTCGACCTGGCCCGGCAAACACTCCGGGTTATGCGCCAGAACCTGGCCTGGGCCGTGGGATACAACGTGGTGGGCATACCCCTTGCCGCGGGAGCACTTTACCCCAGCTTCCACATCCTGTTGACACCATGGCTCGCAGCCGCAGCCATGGCGCTGAGCTCGGTGTGCGTGCTGGCTAACAGTCTGAGGCTGCGCGGCTGGCAACCCACCCCGGCAAGATAAACTAACCCCAGAGCCTGTCTGTGCACATCCTTACCCGCTACATCCTCGGTGAAATCCTCTCCAATGCCCTCATTGGCGGCGTGCTCTTCACCTTCATCCTCCTCATGAAGGAACTCCCGAAGATCCTTGATACCGTGGTTCGTAACAGCTCCACCTTCAGCAGCGTCATCCAGGTCGTTCTCTTCCTGCTGCCCAACTTTTTCATGGTCACCATTCCCATGGCAGTGCTGGTGGGTGTGCTGCTGGGACTAAGCCGTTTGGCCGCCGACAGTGAGATCGTTGCCATGCGCGCCTCCGGACTGGGCATCGGCTACTTTGTCCGGGTCTCGGCGATCGTGGCGGTCGGCGCCACGCTGGTGGGATTGGCCAACTCCCTCTATGTGGCGCCGCGCGCCAATCGGGCCATCCTCGAGATGAACAAGATGCTGGCCTCGCAGGCATCCTATGAAATCCAGCCTCGCGTCTTCTGCGAGGACTGCAAGAACACCGTTCTCTACGTACAGAATGTGATAGCAGGCTCCGGTGCGTCCAACTGGCGGCAGGTCTTCATGGCCGACGTAACCGACCCCTCGGCCCCCAAGATCACCACCGCTGAATCCGCCACCGTCGCCAGCGATTCGGGCCAGAATCTCCTCATCCGCCTGCGCAACGGCACCGAGCACGAAACCGTATCCGATAACCCGCAGCAATACAACATCTCTAAATTCGAGACCACCGACCTTCCGCTTGCCCTGAACCAGCAGGGCGAAGGTCACCTGGGCAGGATGGATAACGACATCCTCGCCATGTCCATGGAAGAACTGCTTGACCGCCTCCACTCACCCGACAGCCGACGGTTTCTGATCGAAATCCACAAGCGCTTTGCCTATCCCGCTGCCTGCCTGGTTCTCATGCTGGTCGGAGTTCCATTGGGTGTGACTTCGCGCCGCGGCGGCAAAAGCTCGGCCTGGGTGTTCACCATTGCGCTGGTGGTCGTCTATTATTCGCTTTCACTTATCGGCACTGCGCTCGGCCGCCAGGAGAAAATCCCAGCATTCGCCGCGGTCTGGCTCGCCAATATATTGTTTTCCGCCGGCGGCCTGTTTCTGCTGTGGCAAATGGCCAGCGGAGGCCGCGTACTGGCAGCGATCGCGAGCTTTGCAACGCGCTCCCCAAAACCCGAGTCCGTGGGCAAAGTCAATGGCATCCGCCACGCCGGTCTTATGAGCCGCTTTCAGCCGCGTGCAAAGCGCCGTGCGGGCCGCAGTGTCTTCCCGCGCATCCTCGACAAATACGTCGTCTTTGAGTTCCTCAAGATGTTTGCTTTGGTGCTCATCGGCCTGGTCGTGCTCATGCTCGTTTTCACCTTCTTCGATCGGGTGGGCGACATCCTCCGCAACCACATCGGGCTCAACATAGTGGGCGAATACCTCATCAACCTCACTCCCGATATGCTCTACCAGACTGCTCCTCTCGCGGTCCTGATTGCCGTACTTGTCACGTTCGGCGTGCTCAACCGCAACAGCGAACTGATCGCCATGAAGGCCACCGGCATCAGCCTCTACCGGCTGGTGGTTCCCATTCTCACCATCTCCGCCATTCTGGCTGTCAGCCTCTTCCTCTTCGACGAGTACTACCTACCCCAGGCCAATCGCCGCCAGGAGGCGCTGCTGAATATCATCAAGGGCAAGCCGCCGCAAACCGTCACGCACCCCGAACACAGTTGGATCTTTGGCGAACCGCGTCCGGGCGAGCCCGGCCGCATCTTCTACTACCAGTTCTTCGATCCAGGCCAGAACGAGTTCGCCAACCTCTCGGTCTTTGAGCTCAATCCATCCACATTCGCCATCTCGCGCCGCATCTTTGCCGCTCGCGCCATCTGGGACCCTGAAAAATCCACCTGGCGCTTCCTCAATGGCTGGCAGCGCGACTTCGGGGGCGCAGTCGTTGTCGAAAACAGCTATCGCACCTTCCAGCAAACCACCTTCTCCGAGATCCACGAAGACCCCGGATACTTCAGCAAGGAAACGAAGCAGGCGCAAGAAATGAACTTCGGCCAGCTCGACAGCTACATTGCCGACCTGCGGCAGAGCGGCTTTGACACCATGGTCCTCCGCGTCGCCCTGTGGCACAAACTCGCCTTCCCACTGATCGCGATGGTGATGGCAATCCTGGCCATTCCCTTCGCGCTCTCCATGGGCCGGCGAGGTTCGCTGACCGGCATTGCTGTCGCCATCTTTGTGGCGCTCACTTACTTCGTAGCCGATTCGCTATTTGGAGCCATGGGGAACCACAACTATCTTCCCGCTGCCCTGGCTGCCTGGTCCCCCGATATTCTCTTCGGCCTGACTGGTGGCTACCTGCTGCTGAGAACGCCGACATAAACGCTCAGACATGCGCATAGCCGTTTACTGTCAACACGGCAGAGGCTGGGCTGCGAGGCTGCGAGAATGCTTTCTCATTGACTCTGCATCTGCACGTTCTCCGGCCTCGAAAAGGCTGGACGGCGATACTCGGAATGGACTAGGATACGGCTCGAATGGGGTTGCAGGCAGATATAGGTACGCGGCTCCGAGGTTAAGCTCGGAATCAACGGTACTCTTCTGACCGGAAGTGCGCCGTCATCCTAAGGAAAAGAAAATGTTCCGACTCGACGCCGATAAAAGGGTGCACTTCTGCGACGGCGTTACGCGTCGTGATTTTCTTCACGCCGGGTCACTCGCGTTCCTGGGCCTCTCAATGCCCCAGTTTCTTCGGCTCAAGGCGATTGGGGCGGTGAAACCGGGCAAAGATGTCAGCTGCATTCAATTGATGCTGGTGGGCGGGCCGAGCCAACTCGACACCTGGGACATGAAGCCGGATGCTCCGGCTTCGATTCGAGGCCCGTTCAGGCCGATCAAAACCAATGTATCCGGGATAGAGATATCCGAGATATTTCCCCGCATGGCAAAGCACGCCGACAAGTTTGCCCTTTTGCGCTCCGTCTACCACACAGCGGCGGCGGTGCACGACACCGGATGCCAGATGATGCAGACGGGAAGGCTGTTTCAGGGCGGGCTTGAGTCGCCCAATTATGGTTCGGTACTTCGGTTTGAGAAGGGGCCGCTTGGAGATATGCCTCCCAACGTCCTGCTTCCCTATCCAATTGGGCAGCTTGGCGGAAATCTGCCGCACGGCGATACGGCCGGCTTTCTTGGCAAGGGCTACGATCCCTTTGTGTTGAACGCCGACCCCGCCGATCCCAACTTCAAGGTGCCGGATCTTCTCCCGCCCGATTACATCTCTGCGGTTCGCGTCGATCGCCGGAGGAGCTGGCGTCAGGAAGTCGACAAATCAGTGCAATACTTCGAAGACTCGAATCAGGATTCGAAGCTGATGGATTCGACGTTCAATCAGGCTTACACACTGATGACTTCCGCGAAAGCACGCGAGGCATTCGAACTATCTCAGGAACCGGACGAAGTCCGCAAACGATACGGCATGAATCGTTTTGGCCAGGGTTGCCTGCTGGCGCGCCGACTGGTGGAGCGCGGCGTGCGCTTTGTAACGCTCAACATGTTTGAGACGGTATTTAACGACATCACCTGGGACATTCACGGCTCAGCTCCTTTTAGCCCGATTAACTGCTACAGCGACCTGGTAGGCCCGATGTTTGACAACGCATACAGTTCATTGCTTGAGGACTTGAGCCGGATCGGACTGCTGGATACCACGCTGGTTTTGGCAACGGGCGAATTCGGGCGCACTCCGCGCATCAATCCCGCGGGAGGCCGCGATCACTGGCCGCAGTGCTGGACCGTCATTTTCGCTGGAGGCGGAGTCAAGGGCGGACAGGTGGTCGGCTCATCGGACGCAACCGGAGGCGCGCCGCAGGACCGGCCGGTCACTCCGGCTCACATTGCGGCTACAGTATACAAGTGCCTGGGAATTCCGGTCGATACGGTATTGAAGACTCCGCAGGGACGCGACGTGCGGCTTGTGGATACAGGATTTGACCCCATCGATGAGTTATTGATTTAAGCGTCACGCACAAGTTAGCGAGCTATACCGGATAGCTTGCCTTCGATTGCAGCACTATGGAGTAACTATGGAGTCCCGCAGAATTCTACCGCTCGCAGCAATGGCCGTTGGATTCACGGGCTTGTGCGTTGTTCTCGGTTCAATAGCGGGGCAAACACCCGCGTCTACTGCCGGGCTCTCTCAAGGCGATTCTCAGTATCATTCATTAGCTGGATCGAAACCGGCAAATGGGGGCATGGCTTCAGCCAACACGGCGAAAACAACGCAGGCCGCGAACCAGAACAGTTCTTCGCTTGCACTGCTGGCAAAGATAGCAATCTTTCCGTCTTCAATCTCCATCACCGGACAACGCTACAGCCAGCGGCTGCTTGTGGAGGGAACCTTCACCGACGGCCATCAGGAGGAACTTACTTCGCGTGCGCAAATCGCGATCTCCGATGCAAAGGTTGCCGCGGCCGATAAGGATGGCGTTGTAACTCCGCGGGGGGACGGCGAGGCGACAGTCACCGCAACCATTCAGGGACATCGCGCCACAGCAACTTTGATCGTGAAGGATTACTCGACGGCATCCATATGGAGCTTTCGCAACGATGTGCTTCCGGTGATGACGAAGATGGGCTGTAACTCAGGTCCATGCCACGGCGCGGCGGCGGGAAAGAATGGCTTCAAGCTCACGCTGCGCGGCTACGATCCGAGTACCGACTATTACACGCTCACCCATCAGGCCCTTGGCCGGCGCACCAATCCAATCGAACCGGCCAGAAGCCTGATGTTATTGAAACCAACTCTTTCGATTCCCCACGGCGGCGGCAGGCGTTTCGATGTCGGCTCGCCGGAGTATAAGGTGATTGCCGGGTGGCTTGCCCAAGGCATGCCGGCCCCGCGCGAATCGGATCCGCTGGTTACCAGCATCCAGGTTCTTCCCCGCGACACTTCGCTGCGGCCGGGCGCACAGCAGCAATTAATTGTGACGGCGATGTTTTCCGATGGTCACACGGCGGATGTAACCCGTTGGGCCAAATACGACAGCGGGGATGAGGCTGTTGCCACGGTCGACAACAATGGCCATGTCGTGATGCACGGTTATGGC
>Ga0302195_10003712_pt1 | contig 11874 bp, 9 predicted proteins | sample II_Bog_N1_2_FD_198778 | JGI IMG/M metagenome (GOLD analysis project Ga0302195, IMG submission 198778) | Peat permafrost microbial communities from Stordalen Mire near Abisko, Sweden - II_Bog_N1_2 | ecosystem: Environmental > Terrestrial > Soil > Wetlands > Peat | place: Sweden: Abisko, Stordalen...
ACCCGCAGTGGCGAGCGTCGCCTTGAGCCGTCGCTAGGCGAAGATCCCGTGGCATTGCTCTTTTATGACCGGTCAGGGAATTTCGCCGCACAGTTTATGAAGCGGGATCGCTCTGGTCCGATCACTGATGTTGCTGTCGGGGGACGGCCAAAGGGTACCAGTTAGGGACGGGGTCAAAGTAGGCCACCTTTAGGAGCCATTGCGCCTCTGCGGCGGAGTCCGCAGAGAAGGGCGCAATGAACCTTCTTAAAGCGCCTATGATTAGTACGATCCAAATGCTGGCCGCGCGGGGCTGGTCAGAACGACGCATTGCGCGTGAATTAAAGCTGAGTCGAAAGACGGTTCGGCGGTACGCAAAGTATACCACCCCGTCCCCCGGCTCTGAGGCCGTCGAAGGCGTGGAATCGCATAGCGATTGCCCCGAGAATACGCCGCCTGAGCCGTCAAAGTATACCACCCTGTCCCCCGGGTCGGCTGGTGCGCTGGCATCGGAGCCGGAAACGATCGTGAACGCGGCGGTGGCTGCGGCGAAGGCGAGTATCAGCCTGTGCGAGCCATGGAAAGACGTGATCGTGGCGGCGTTGGAGCAGCAGCTCTCGGCGAAGCGGATCCACCAGGACCTTGTGCGCGATCACGGCTTCGTCGGGGCGTACCAGTCGGTGAAGCGCTATGTGCGCAAGTTGGAGCGAGCGGCGCCGGTGCCATACCGGCGGATGGAATTTGCTCCGGGAGAGCAGATGCAGGTGGATTTTGGGCTCGGGGCCTGGATCAAGCAGGAGGGCGAACGCCGGCGCCGGCCGCACGTGTTCCGTGCAGTGATGTGCTTCTCGGGGAAGGGATACAGCGAGGTCGTCTGGAACCAGAAGACGGAAACGTTCCTTCGGTGCCTGGAGAATGCGTTCCGTTACATGGGCGGGGTCCCGGCCACGGTATGCCCGGACAACCTTAAGGCAGCGGTGCTTCACCCGGACTGGTTTGATCCGGAACTCAACCCGAAGCTGGCCGCGTTTGCGGAGCACTACGGGACGGTGATCCTGCCGACAAAGCCGGCGACTCCCCGCCACAAGGGACGGGTGGAGCGCGGCGTCGACTTCGTGCAGGAAAATGCGCTCAAGGGCCGCTCCTTCGAAAGCCTGGCGGCCGAGAACATGTTCCTCTTGGACTGGGAGAGGAACGTGGCGGACACCCGAATCCACGGGACGACCCGCCAGCAGGTGGGAAAGCACTTCCTGGAGGTTGAGAGGGCCGCTCTGCGGCCTCTGCCGGCGAGCCTCTTTCCGAGCTTCACCGAGGGCAAACGCAAGGTGCATCTGGACGGCCACGTCGAATTTGACCGGTCGTATTACTCGGTGCCACCGGAGTACCTGGGCCGCGAGCTGTGGGTGCGTGGCGAATCGCGTCTGGTGCGCATCTACACGCTCAAGATGGAGCCGGTGACGGTGCATGCCCGGGCCGAGTCCGGGCGCAGCGCGACCGACGCCGCGCACATCCATCCCCTGAAGCGCCGGATCGCCGACCGCGGCGTCAGCTACATGCTCAGTCGCTGCGAGGAGATCGGCCCGTGCGCGGGAGCCTGGGCGCTCGCGATGCACAAGCACCGCGGCATCGAGGGCGTGCGCGTCCTTCAGGGACTCCTGTCGCTCGCCAGGGCCAATCCCCATGACCGGCTGGAGGTGGCCGCGGGCAAGGCGCTCGAGCGGGCGGGCTGGAGGCTCTCGGACGTCAGGGCCGCGCTGGCCGAGCCCGAGAACGTCGTCCAGATCGACTTCCTGGAAACCCATCCGCTGATCCGCGAAATGGCCTCCTATCGGATCCCTTTACCACCATGAACAACACCCAACTCGAATCCACCCTCAATGAACTGCGGCTCCTCGGCATGGCGCGGACACTCGATGTCCGGCTAAGCGAGGCCTTAGCCAGCAGGCTCTCCCACGAGGAGTTCCTCACGCTAGCCCTTCAGGACGAACTCAACATCCGAAGGCAGAACAAACTGGCGACCCGCAGCCGGGCCGCGGGCTTCCACGAGTCGAAGACCCTGGAAAACTTCGATTGGAGCTTCAATCCGAAGATCCCCCGAAAGGAGATCTACGAACTGGCCACCTGCCAGTTTATCCGCGAGGCCCGCTGCGCCCTCTTCCTAGGGCAACCCGGGCTCGGAAAGTCCCACCTAAGCCAGGCCATCGGCCACGAGGCCATTAAGCAGGGCTTCCGGGTCCTGCGCCGATCGATCTTCGACCTGGTGCGGGACTTGATCGCCGAGGAGGCGATGCAGGAAAAGGAGCTCGCGCTGCGCCAGTACTTGAAACCCGACCTCCTGATCATCGAGGACTTTGCGGGCAAGCATCTGCCGCAGCGCTCCGGAGAATACCTCCTGGAGATCGTGATGCGCCGCTATGAGAAGCGCTCGATCCTGATCACGTCCAACCGGCCTCTCGAAGACTGGGGAAAGCTCTTCCAGGATGTCCCCGTCGCCACGGCGATCCTCGATCGCCTGCTGCATCACTGTCACGTCGTCACCTTCGTCGGGCGCAGCAAACGCTGGTCAGGTGGCGTCTCCGAGGCCGATGACGCGCCGGCCAAGGCAAAGTCCCAATGACTGAATGCTGAAAAGAGAAACGCCGATCCCCGAACCACGGCCTGCGGCCTATCTGGGGGCTACGCCCCCAGCCCCCCATAAAAATGCCGGGGGACAGGGTGGTATACTTTGAAATTACCTTGCTCAGGCCGAACTGACCCTCCTTCCATCAACTCGCTGCTACGGGTGGTATCCTTTGACCCCGTCCCCAGCTGGTATCCTTTGGGGTGTCCCTTGAGAGCCCACCCGCCAACCCCGCGGGATCGGCGTTTAGCCAGCGACTTACAATTAAGCCCTATTGATGTCAGAGGTTTGTCCGGGTCCACTGTTCGTCAGTTTTCCGTTTGTGAATAGACCGATACCGTACCGGCGCCGTCTCGGACGACAAATTCCTTTTTCGTTTTCGCCAAAAGGATCAACTCCCAGCGCAGTTGTTTTGAGTAAAATATAAATAACTTTCCGTCAGAAATCTTCCACTCACACGCGAGTCCAGCCTGCGATTCATTCGTCCCAATTGTTGCACTACACGCACTTCCCGAGTCTCCGAAGCTGATAATTTGCACCTTTGTTTTATCTTCTAGCGATAGCGTGCGATGACGAATGTCGTTAAATGACCATGCTATTGGAGATGCCCCTCTGTAATCAGAATCGATAAATCGAACGACACCTAGCGCGGCCACAATTAAGAGCACAATCGATAACAAGATAAGCTTTCTCATGGAATTAATTGCAGCCGCTACTTCCTGCCTGATTCCAACCGTTTACTTCGTCATTGGAATACATTCTTGCTTGTAGCTTCCCATCCTTAAAGGAATTCCAAACTCCCGGAACCATATTCCAGCGTGTTCCAGGGTTCCATGGCTCCTCAGCAAAGGCGCCAATAAATCCGCTCTGATTAAACCAAGCCGGTGTAGACGGAGCAATAACCGTTGTCGAAACTCCTGATTGGCTTCCAAGCTCCGAGGATACGCCTGCTGCAAATGTTCCTCCTGGTGCCCCCGTATTGCACATAAACAAAAGTACTGGAGTGCCAGGGGTATAGCCTGGTTGGTTCAAAATGAAATGCGCAAGCTGTTGAGGGGTAAGATCTAATGAGTCATTTGCGGGTCCGATGATTGAAGTTGGACTTCCGTCGGCAAGTACCGAATAGACCCCCTTTGGATTAAAGGTTTCAAGTCCGGTTCCTTTTCCAGGCTTCATAAGATCGGCGTCACAAAGTCCGAGCGGATCGAACGCATTCATCGGATCATTCCCGACGTAATCGTACATATTTATCGCTGCAAATTCTCCCGCCGGATCTCTCGATAGCCACTAGCGGGCGTTGTGTTTTCGTCCCACTGTTAGCCAACTCGCCCGGGGATAAATGCATATAGTGCAAAGAGCGATATTGCGATCCAAAGCAAAATATTCCTTAAGGAAATGAAGCTTCTTACAGATTCAGTCACGTCCTTCCGACCCGGCCATCGCTGCAATCGCTTACGCTCTGCTCTATCAGCTGCAGCCCAGATCGTTGGTTCTATCGAACCTCGAGCCCGCATATTTGCCAAATTCAATATTAATCCTGATGTGACAAACAGAATAAAAACTGCCAGTTTTATATGCGCTATTTGCATGTGCCGCCGCTGCCCCCGGTTCCTTCGCCACCTCCACCGCTAATAAGCGGCATCGTTACAAGATTCACTGTTCCACCAATATCCATATGCGGCTCACCGAATCCAAGCCCCAAGATTATTGATGATCCCCCCTGCTGATTCATTCCCCCTGTAAAGAGTGCAAGCAGTCCATATTTTCCCAACGGAGCAGCTAAAGTAGCGTCGAATAGATCGGGAATTTCAGGATCTCCCCATAATTGGACGTTTATCGCAAAATCCCATCCTGGAGTTCCAGCTCGACCATAGAAAGTAAGGCCGCCTGCAAAATTATATTCTAGTGTGCCACCAAGGAATCTTTTTGAAATCCAGTCCCCCGAAACGGTTACTCGACTCAATTGGTGATAGGCCGCCGGCGGCAATGATTGAGCCAAGGCGCTGTATTCTTGCTGGGTGTAATACGCGGCGATAAGGCCACCCATAGAAGCCACACTTCCGCCGCTCAAACCTCCTATGAATGCATCGGCGTCGCAGAGTCCAAACTGGTCAGTCCCATTGACCGGATCATTCAGAACGTAGCCATAGATATTGATCCCGGCGTATTCACCCAGCGGGTCCCTCGATAGCCATTTGGGCCGACCCGACGCGGTTTTGTAGCCGCAGGCTCTGTAACCCGGTGCAGTTCTGAGCGGTAAATGGCGTCGATCTAAAGTGCGACCCGATGGGTTGCTAAAAAAAACCCGACGTGAGTTTTTTTGGGTCGCCGTTTGCGGCGGACGCCGACGCTCCGAAGCGGCTAAAGAGGGAGCGTAATCGGGTGCGGCGGGCACACCAAAGACTGCCCCGTTTTACCCTGGGACGGAAGCTGTATTTTGGCGGGCTCCGGCTGGGTGGCAACGGGCGTGGACCTCGATGAGCTGGCGGATCGTGACCTCGGTGTAGATGGCCGTTGTTTCGAGCTTTTCGTGTCCCAGGAGCTGCTGGATGTAACGGATGTCGGCCCCACCCTCCAGCATGTGCGTGGCGCAGCTGTGCCGGAGCAAGTGGCAGGAGCCCTTGCTCCCCAACCCCGCCGCCCTGATCCAGGAGGACACCATGCGGGAGACGACATCCGGGTTAAACGCCTCGCCGTAGCCGGAGAGGAAGAGGGCCTGCGTCCGGGTGTCCAAGGACAGGCGCGGCCGCACGTCCCGGACGTAACGGGCCACCCAGGAGGCCGCGCGGCCTCCCAGGGGTACTACGCGGTCCTTTTTCCCCTTTCCACGGCGCACCGTGAGCGTGCCGCGCTCCGGGTTCACGTCCGGGAGTTCGAGCGAGCACAGTTCCGCCCGGCGTATCCCCGTCGCATAAAACAGCTCAAGCATGGCGCGGTCGCGCAGGCCAAGAGGATCGGCCACGTCCGGGACCGCAAGGAGCCGGTCCACTTGGGCGAGCGTAAGCGCCTGGGTCGGGAGCCGCTTCTCCATCCGGGGAAGCTCCAGTTCGGAAGCCGGGTTGTGGAGGATCACGTTTTGGCGGGTCAGCCAACGGAACCAGTCCTTCAGGCATCCGATCCGCTGGCGCTGCGTGCTCCAGCCAAGCCTTTTTCCTGCCGATCCCTTGCCTCCGGGTCGTTCGTAGCGCCAGAGGAAGCGCTGGAAGGCCTCCAGGATGGGGCGCGTGACCTCGCTCGCCCGGGTCACATCGCGGTCCGCCGCCCACTGCATAAAAAACTTGAGCGAGAAGAACCGCTCTTCGAGCGTCCCCTCCGCGTAGTTGCGCGAACGAAGCGCTTCGAGCCAGGACTCGGCGCACACGGCGAGCGCATCCGGTGTCGCCCGCGTAAACGGCAAGGCCTGCCGCTCCTGGCCGCCCCGTCCCGAAGCGGGCCGTCTGCGCAGATGCGCCACCGCCGCAAAACCCCTCATGCCGGCCATGACTACGACGCGCGGAGCGCGCGCCCTCCTGATGTGCGAGCCCGCGAGGCCGCGAGGTTGCAGCTAAGGTGATGGCTCATGCGCATCTTACACCTCGCGGGGCCACCCCGTCACCCCCCGCGAGGTTGGCCTCCAACCCCGCGAGGTTCACTTTGTAGGCGTGAGTTTTTAGGGTCGCGACATCGAGCAAGGGCACGTGAGCCGTGTGCTCCGGCGCGTCGAGGTCGATCAGGAGCTCGTAAACAAACTGGCTTCCCATCCGGCCGCTGTGGACCGCGACGTATTCCTGCTCGATCAGCCGCTCCAAGTGGATGCGCAGCTGCGTAAAACTCCAGCCGCAGGCCCCGTGCAGCTCGCGGCGCGTGAAGGTGTTCACGCCCTTGGTCTTCTCGCGCTTGGCGCGCATGAGCGTGCGGATGTGCCCCAGGACGGTGCGGGTCTGTGGAGGCAGTTCGTCGAGCGAGCGGCCGAGCACCTCGGGGGCCAGCTCGTTCGCAAGCGCGATGTCGTCCAGTGTCACGGGGACGTATTCGAGCGTGCGGCCGCCGAGCTCGTAGCGCCCTTTCGGGCGCTGGTGCTGGTGAAGGAGCGCAATCGAGTCGATCAAGGTCAGATACTTCTCGTGGTCACGCCGGTTTCTCGTCCGTCCGCTCGGGAAGGTGAGCGACGGAGCGTAGGGGTTTAAGACCTCGACCGCCGTAAGGAGCCTCTGCGCGTTGCGCAGCACGCGCAGGAGCTCTGTCCGTTCGGCCTTCGCAACGAGGCCGGCGAGCGTGCGGCGCTCGCGCTGTAATGTGTGGATCTTCGCCGTCTGCTCTGGGGACTCATCGACGGAGAGGGTCAGGCAGCGGTTCTGAAGCTCCTCGTCGAGATCGATGGCGGTCGTCGTCAGCATGATCATGACCGGCCCCTCGACCCGGTAGACCTGCGTCTCCATGCGGCCCGTCGTCGGGTCCTTGCCGGTCGAGGCGATCGTGAGCTCGCCCTCGCTCTGGAGGAGTTTGAGCGCATAGCTCGCCTTCTCCGCACCCGCCTCCTCGACGATGGCGAGGATCTTGTGCTTGAGGTTCGTTTCGCCGAGGTAGTAGAGGCTCTGCCCGGTCATCGCCGAGTATTTGATCCGCTCCTCCTCCGGGAAGAAGGCGAGGACCGCATCCATGAGCGTCGTCTTCCCCGCAGCGCTGGCCGACTGGATGATGATCGCAAGCGGCCGCTCAAGGAGGCGCGAGACGCCGGCCAGGTAGGCCAAGAGCGTGTTGTTTTCCTCGCCGATAATCCCCGCCTTGTGGAAGGCCGCCCGGAGCCGGCCCACAAGGTCCGGCGCAGTCAGCCAGGCCAAGGCCTCGGCATGCTCGGCCTCCGTGAGCCTGACGACGGACGAGGCGGTTTCCGCCGGCCGGGCGAGTTCAACCTGGGCCTGCTCCAGAGCGAGGAGCAAGCGGCCCACGTCGCGTTTCAAGAGATCGGCCGACACGCCCGTCTCTTCGGCCGCTCGCTCTACGAAGCGCCGCCGGTCCGCGTCCCGCGCTAAATCAAGCGAGTCCAGGTGGAAGCGGTCGCCGACACGTAAACGCAGCGCGACCTTGAGCCCGTCGCTCCCGAGCGTCTTCTCGAGGCCGCCCACACGGTACTCGCGGCCGTCAATTTCAAGGAACCCATGCTCGCCCTGCATCGTGAGCGCCGAAGCGGCGGGGGTATTCGGGGCCGCAGACGGGGGCGGCACGGCCACTTTTTCTTTAGCGGCCTCCACGGGCGGCGTCGGCGACGCGGGCACCGGAGCCGCTAAACTAGCAGCTAAAGAAGAAGGAGCGGGCGCGAGCGCCGCGTTAAGGGACGGCGCGGCCTTGCCGAGCCACTGTGCAGCGTTCAGAAGGACAGCGAGGGCCTTGTCGGCCGGCTGGATCTTGCGGGCATATTCGTTGGCGTCTAACCCGTGGGGGAAGAGGACCCGCCGGCACTCCACCCCACGGGCCATGAGGCGCTCAGCTACCTTCGCAGCGCCTCGCTCTCCGGCCTCGTCGCGGTCGAAGGCAATCAGGACCCGCTCCGTCTTCGCCAGGACAAGCGCATCCTCGACCTCCTCGGTAAACCCTTCCACCCCGTAGGCCGTCGTCACGTTCCGGTGCCCATGCGTCCAGAAGGTGAGCGCATCGAGGAGGGCTTCGCACAGGATCACCTCCCGGGAGCCAAGGCAGGCCGGGTTCCAGAGGCCGCGATGCGGCCCCGGCAGGTACAAGTGCTTTATTCCCGTGCTCTGGCTCTCGATGATCTTGCGGCCGTAGGCCCCGAGGATCGCACCGTCTGGCCCAAGGATCGGGACAACGAGGCAGCCGTTTAGGTGCTCGTGGCCACTCTCGCGGTAAACGCCCAACTTCTCCAGCCGCTCGCGGATCGCGGCTCCCGTCTGCCGGTTCTTCTGGGGTAGCCGCAGGCCAAGGGTCCGGTCGGCGAAGCCGAGCCGGAAGGTCTTGATCGCCTCCTCGCTCCTGATCCCTCGTTTCTCCAGGTAGGCGAGCGCTGCCGGCGTCTGCATGAGGCGCTCGTGGTAGTAGTCGATCACTTGGACGAGGAGCGTCTGGTCGTCCGCGTCGTAGGCCACGGGCGCAGGTAGTCGCGGCACAGTGCTGTGCTTGGTCGGTGTCGTCGTCGCGACGAGCGCCGACGCTTGCCCGCTGCGCAGGACTTCGACCGCATGCCGGAACGACAGCCCGTCGTGCCTCATAACAAAATCGATCACGGTCCCGCCGGCCCCGCACCCAAGGCAGTGGAAGAGGTTCTTTGCCGGCGTCACGATGAAGGAGGGAGTCGAGTCCTCGTGGAACGGGCACTTTCCGGCCAGATGGCCCGTCCCGTGAAGGCGTAATTCGATCCCCTTCGCCCGGACCAGGGCCGCCAGGTCCGTCCCCCGCTTAATCTGCTCCAACTCGGCGTCAGGGATGCGCGGCATCTTCGGGCTCCGTGTTTTTTGAGTGGTCAAGACCCATTTGACTGAACACAACTGCACGGCATACTGTGCAAATGCAAGCCTCCTTTCCATTCATGCCTTATACTGCGGGCCTCATGAAGAGCCCGGTACATGGCGAGCGACTCAAGACCCTGCGCAATGCCGCAAATCTTTCCCAGCGCGAGCTGGCCACCCTGATCGGCGAGACCCACACCAACGTCGCTTACTGGGAGACGAGCGGCAACCTGCCCCGCTCCGATGTGCTCCTGCCGATGGCCCAGGCCCTCGGCGTCAGCGTCGAGGAGCTCCTCGGCGCTGCCAAGTCTAAGACTTCCGGAGCACCCGCAGGCAAGGCCCGCCAGCTATTCGCGGCCGTTAACAAGCTGCCGCGACGCCAGCAGGAGAAGATTTTCGATATCCTCCACCCCTTCGTCCGCGATCACCTCAACGAACAGAAGACCGGCTAAGGTCTTCCATGGACCTGACTAGCGCTGCCACCCTCGCCCTCGTCGCCGTGACGCTCTGGCTGGTCTGGGAGACCAGGACGGCCTCGAAGCGCCAGCTAGGCGTGCAAACGTGGCTGACCCTCCTGCAGCGTTTCGACTCGAACGAGATGAAGCTGGCCAGGAAGCGGCTGGTGCCGCAGCTGAGCGCCTACGATCGCACGAAGCATGACCGGGTGTCCGAGACGGTCCTAAACCTCTTCGAGGACGTGGGGACTGCCCACAAGCTCGGTTATCTCGACAACGACCTCGCCGACTCCTCGTTCAGTTACTACGCCGTCATTTGGTGGGAGGCGGCGAAGCCCTACGTCGACGAGGAGCGCCGGCGCAAGGACGGCGACGAGAGCCTCTTCGAGGATTTCGAGCGCTTCGCCAACAAGATGCGCCGCGAGCCGGTGACGGCCGACATGCTCCGGGCGTTTCTCGCCGACGAGGCCCGGCTGAAGCCGGATTAGGGCGTGAGGCGGCTCGGCGTGCAGCTGCGTCACGCCACAGGCCAAAGAGGCCTTGCAGCACCACACAGGCCAGCCGGCCGTAATCTATTAACACGGGTACTTCTGTATTCATGCGGTTAAAGTATCCGTCTTTTGATTACGTTCGTGTTTCCGCCCAGGACTCCCTGATCGAGCCCCCAAAATACAGTATCCGGGATCCTTGGGCCAAAGAGTCCCGTCTTCGACCAGCCGCTAAATAAGATCCGCACGCCCCACCCGAGGGAGGGGCCGCCGCTCCCGGCTTCGGCGTATTGCGTCTCACACAGTGAGACCTTATTTTTTACAAGCTGAGCGCGCGGGAAGCTCCCATTAAGCTCCAGTGAAGCTCCCATAAAATGGAGCTTCCGGGGCTCGCAATGCCGAGGCGCCATGCGCTTGGACGTATTGCGTCTCGCACAAGCCGAGGACCTATTCCTCACAGGCCGAGCGGGAGCGAGGCAGAACGGCCACGGTCAGTCCTCCCTGGCCGGAGCGCGGTAGCTCGTTCTTCGTCGGAGCTTAACGGAACTTCGTCGGAGCTCGTCGGAAGATTTTGGGCGGTCTTGAGCGGCCGCGTGAGCGGGAAGCTCCCATGAAGCTCCATTATGCTCCATTAAGCTCCAGCGAAGCTCCCATAAAATGGAGCTTCCGGGGCTCGCAAATCCTAAGCGCAATGTGCTTAGAGGTATTGCGTCTCACCGTATTCATCGACCGCCGAGCGCAGCGAGGCAAAACGCCCGGCGCTGGATTCCCCGTCCGAAGGGCCAGGCGAACGAAGATGGCGGGGCGGGGACCACGCCATCGGAGATCGCCGCAGCCGCGAGCGGCCAATCACGCGTTGTCACATCGAAGCTGCGCCGATGATTACAACTCCCGACAATATCCACAGAATCGCGCCAGCCGTCGCAGCGTAAATCGAGCTCTTCTTTGGCCTTAATATGGGCAGCAAAAACGAGCCAATGCATACCACCGCCAACACGATCAATATCGGTGATGAAAAGACATCCCCGATACTCCCGGGATGGAGAAACGCCCGGGAGAACGGCCCCAGCATCATTTCGACAAACAGCACGACACCTTCGCCCGCACTCATCTTCCATTCTCCAATAATACGGAAACATCCAAGGCCCGCTAAAGCGGCGGCGCATGCAACGGAAACTACAAGCGGCGTGAAAGATGGTTTGTCAGAAGCAGGCATGGTGCTCACAAAATTTGCTCAGTTCGAGCATGGGTCTCTCTGACCGTTGTCCTTCAAATATTGAGAGGCTATTGATGAATTCACGGAAAACCCGGCTTCGTACAACACGGCGTCCCCGTAATGCGCCAACGTGTTGGTCTGGTGAACAACTGCGATTATGTTACCACCCTCTGCTGGGTCATAATATAATTTTAGAGCATAGCCCTGCGGTCCCGGTAGATTCGGAGACTCCAGAGTATTGAGCGAATGGGTCGACGGCGCTCTGTGCCAGTTGCTGGTATTGAGAGGCTGTGGATTGGGAATCCGCGCAAAATTATTGTCGCCGATCTGAACCATGCTTGGCGAGACACCCTGCCCGCCGGTCACTCCACCACCACCTCCTCCTATTCCGCTACCACCGCTTCCTCCGCCGCCAAGCCGACCTATTGCATATTGGGCGGCTGCTTGAATGCCAGCTGGACATAGCCCGAACGGATCGGTCCAGTCGATGGGATCATCGCCGACGTAGCTATAGAGGTTAATTGAGCCACTCTCCCCCATCGGATCGCGCGATAGCCATTTGGGCCGACCCGACGCGGTTTTGTAGCCGCAGGCTCTGTAACCCGGTGCAGTTCTGAGCGGTAAATGGCGTCGATCTAAAGTGCGACCCGATGGGTTGCTAAAAAAAACCCGACGT
>Ga0302195_10003719_pt1 | contig 11865 bp, 14 predicted proteins | sample II_Bog_N1_2_FD_198778 | JGI IMG/M metagenome (GOLD analysis project Ga0302195, IMG submission 198778) | Peat permafrost microbial communities from Stordalen Mire near Abisko, Sweden - II_Bog_N1_2 | ecosystem: Environmental > Terrestrial > Soil > Wetlands > Peat | place: Sweden: Abisko...
GCTCCAGCCGCCATAGGCGGTACACGCGGTGGCGTTCGAGGAACTCCAGGTCAATACGGAGGCAGCGCCGGCCGAAACGATCCTCGGGGCCGCCGTGAGCGTGGCCGTCGGGGCCACATTGACCGTCACGCTCGAAGCGGTGCTGGTCCCGGTCGGGCCGGTGCAGGTCAGGGAATACAGCGTAGCCGCGGTCAGAGCGCCCGTATTCTGGGTACCGGTGGTGGGCCTGGTGCCGCTCCAGCCTCCTCCAGCCGTGCACGATGCGGCGCCGGATGAAGTCCACTGAAGCTGCGCGCTCGCGCCCCTTGCCACGGACAGGGGGCTCGCCGTGAGCGTCGCGACCGGCGTGACATCCACGGTCACGCTCGCGGCCGCGCTCGAACCGCCCGGGCCGCTGCAAGTCAGCGAATAAGTCGCATTGGCCGTGAGGGCGCCCGTGCTCTGCGAGCCGCTCGTGGCTCTGACGCCGGTCCAGCCCCCGGAGGCCGTGCAGGCGGTGGCGTTCGCTGAGTTCCACGTCAATGTGGTGGCCGCGCCGCCCTGGATGAGGCTGTGCGCCGCGCTGAGGGACGCGGTCGGCGGCGGAGCGGCGGACGATGAACCGCCGCCGCCGCAGGAGGCCAGTACCAGCCAGGCGGCCGCGGCCGGCCAGCGAATCGAGAATTGCATGGCGGAATCCGTCAAATGGTCAAACAAATGCAACGAAGGTCAGCGACTCTAGCAATCGCAGGTTGCAGTTCGATGAGAGCCCGGCGCGGCGGTCTGGACGCCCCGGATCCGGCGTGCAAAACTCATCCGCCGCCGTGCGAAGCGTCGAAGGGCCGGATAACTCCATGGATTTCAAGGTCAGGGTGGTGTGCGCGACCCGGGAGACGGCGGAGGGTTTCGCGGCCCGAAGCGCCCTGGGCCGTTCGCTCGGGCTGTACGCTTCATTATTCGAATTGCGGCTGTTCCCGGGCAATTCCGCGGGGTTGCCGCTTGCGTACAATACCGCGATCCGGGAGTCGGCCGCGGATCCCGCAATCCTCGTGTTCGTCCACGACGACGTGCACCTGCTGGATTTCTACTGGCCGACGCGCCTCTTCAACGGGCTCGCCAAATTCGACATCATCGGCCTCGCGGGCAACCGCCGCCGGGTGGAGCGTCAGCCCGCGTGGAGATTTCTGGACGACCAATTCACGCGCGATGCGCGCGACAATCTGAGCGGCGTGATTGCGCACGGCAAGGCGTGGCCCGCGGATTACATCAGCGCGTACGGCCCTCCGGGGCATGAGGTCAAGCTCCTCGACGGCGTGATGCTGGCCGCGCGCAGCGACACGCTGATCTCCAGGAACGTCTGGTTCGACGAGGCCTTCGACTTCCATTTTTATGACCTCGACTTTTGCCGGACCGCCGAGCAGCGCGGACTTCGCATGGGCACCTGGGGTATCAGCGTCATGCACGAGAGCGACGGCAGCTTCGGCACGCCCGCATGGCGCGCCGGATATGAACGTTATCTCTCGAAGTGGAAGTCCTGACCGCCCGCCGGGCCGCGGCCGGCATTCGCATCGGGCGCAGGCCCGACGCACAGATCCTCGGGCGGAAGCCCCGCGCGATGCCGCTCATGGATTGCCGAATAACCCGATTCGAGATGTGTCGCGAACGAGCGCGTGTCGAACAGCGGCGAGTCCCGCCGGCGGTCGGCCACGCGCCGCGCGAGTTCGGCCAGGCGCGGCCGGTCCGAGGCGAGAGCCTGGGCGAGCCGCAGGTACTCCCCGACGCTCGCCGCAATGAGTTCGGGCAGGCCGATGGATGAGAGCAGGCTCGCTCCCACCCGGCTCGCGAAGCCTTCGCCCGCGCAGGTGAGAACGGGGAGTCCCGCCCACAGGGCATCTGCCGCCGTCGTGTGCGCACCGAAGGGCCAGGTATCCAGGAACAGGTCCGCGAGGCGATGGCGCGCCAGGTGGTCCTCCATGGCCTCGAGCCGCGGCGCGAAGATCAGCCGTTCCGGCGCCATGCCCCGCGCCCGAGCCTCGCGCCGCAGATTGTCGTTAGCGTGATCACCCGCGCTGCGCCACCACAGGACGCTGTCCGGAACGCTCTTCAGTATCCGCATCCAGGCATCGAATGCCGCCGGCGTGATCTTGTAGCTGCCGTTGAAGCAGCAATACACAAAGGCCGCCGCGGGCAGACCGTGCGATTCGCGATCGAGCGATGCGCCGCGTCGCATCGTTGGGCTGGTAGCTCGGAAGGTGGAGAATCTTCTCCGAGTAATGCCGCAGCTGATCGGGCGGGACGAGGGCGCGATCCGCAACCAAATAGTCCATGAACGGCGCGCCCAGCGTGCCGGGATACCCGAGAAAGGTCACCTGAACGGGCGCGGCGCGCGCTGCGAAGATCCCAGGCCGGGAGTCACGCGTGTATCCTCCGAGATCGACGGCAATGTCGAGTTCCATCTGCCGGGCGAGCCGTGCGATCTCCTCAGCGGATGACCTGTCGACGTCGATGAATCGATCGAAGGCCGCCCGCAGACGCTTGCGCATCGGGTCCGGCGTATCCGGACCCCAGGCAAACGCGGTCACCTCGAAGCGCCCACGATCGTGCATCTCGAACAGTTCGGCGGTGAGGCGCGCTACGGGATGGCTGCGAAAATCCGCGGAGAAATAGCCGATCCTGATCTTCTCGTGGCGGCCCCATTGGAGCGGTGCCCGCGGCGCATTGCGCAGCAGCCCGCGCTCGCGAGCCCAAATCTCGGCGGCACGCCGCTGCAGCGCGGCGGACCCCGACAATGCCAGAAAGGCAAACGGCGCGCATGCCGCCTCGCCTCGTTCGATCGCCGCGCAGAGTTCGGCCAGATCGGCTGCGAAGCCGTCCCAATCGCAGAGCTGCATCTTGGTGTGCCGGCGCGGCCCGCGCAGGAACTCCATGCGGGGCATGATGGACATCGCCCGCTCGTAGCTCTCGAGGGCGGCGTGCGGCCGCTTGAACCTCTCCAGTACCGCGGCCCGGTTGAAGTGAGCCTCGGCGAGCCCGGCATCGAGGGCGATTGCCCGGTCGAAGGCCGCGAGCGCCTCCTGCCAGCGCCCCAGATCCTCGAGCACGATGCCGCGGTTCAGATGCGCCGGGGCGTAGCCGGGGTCGAGCGCAATGGCGGCGTCGTAATCAGTCAGCGCCGCTTCGGGTCTTTCCAGCCTTTCCAATGCCAGGCCCCGGTTGCAGTACGCGGCCGCCCGCTTGGGCTCCACGCCGATGGCGCGGCTGATCCACTCCACGGCACGCGCAGGATCTCCGGCGCGCGCGGCGATCACGCCCAGCATGTGCAGGCACTCGTAATGCCGGGGCTCGGACTTCAAGACCTCGGCATACAGGGCCTGCGCCTGCGACAGCGCACCGGCGAGGCAGAGCGCTTGACACATCTCGACAGTTCGCCGACGAATCTTTGCGCCGCGCGCGGTGTGCCCTCGGTACACCGCTTGATATTCTCGATGGCGGGAACGTTGGCGTGTAGAAAATCTTGCGAAAGGCGATCTTTGCCGGGGTGCTGCGGGATTGCGCGCCCCATCTGACAGCGGTGCTTGGCAACCTCGACCGGTTGTCGTCGCTCTTCGACGAGGCGGCCTACGTCTTCGTGGAGAACGACTCGGTCGACGCCACCAAGCAGATGCTGAAGGCCTGGGGCGAGCGGCGCCCTCACTTCTCCCTGTTCAATCTCGACGGCTTGGGCAGGACCCAGATCCGCACGCTCAGGCTGGAGTTTGCCCGCAATGTGTACCTCGAGTACGTGCGCAGCGACCCGGTGCTGGCGGGCTTCGACCACCTCTGCGTGCTCGACATGGACGACATCGGCGCCCATCCGATCGACCTGCGCAAATTCGGCGCCGCGCTGGAGTTCATGCGGGCAACCGAACAATGCGCCGGGGTATTTCCAAATCGGATGGGGCCGTACTACGACTGGTGGGCGCTCAGGCACTCAGAGATCTGTCCCGACGATGTCTGGTACGAGATTCTGTCCTGGGTTCAGAGGAACGGCGCGTCGGACGAGGAGGCATTCGAGCGAACCTTCGCCCGGCGCATCAGAGCCTTCGACCGGAACCTGGCGCCGATCGAAGTCGACTCGGCCTTCGGAGGACTCGGGATCTATTCCATGAACTACGTCAGACGCGGCCCGAATCCCTACCTGGGCTCGCGCGTGCGCGTGCTGCGGAACCAGGACGGGCAGGTGGTCACCGTGCGGATGCAGCAGTGCGAACACGTGCACTTCCACGCGGGTTTGCGTCAACTCGGCGGCAGGCTGTTCATTCTTCCCGGTCTCATCAATGGCGCCACGGTGCTGAGCGACAAGAAACCGTACTCCGTCTACCGGAGCCTTTGCTTCTAAATCATGGGGCGGAAGCTGCACAGCGGGGGACAGATCAGGGCGGCGCGCCCCTGACGCCTCACGGCGCTGCGGCCGGATCCAGCAGGGACTGCAGCGGGCCCACATACTTCTCGTAATGACGCCAGCGCTCGACGGACGCCCGGTGGATCGGTTGCCGGGCCTGCCACTTGCTGAAGGTGCTGACGACCCGCGCCGTTCGGCCGAAATCGAGGCAGCGCGCATCCCACGGCAGGCCGACGAATTCGATCATGCGGCGGCTCCAGACCTCGGGGCTCTCAACGAGTTTCTCGTAGGGCACCTCCAAAATCGCTCCCGCGGGCAAGCTCCGCCGCCAGTGATCCATGAGGCGCCGGTATTCGCGGAAATAGTGCGCGAGATCCTCCAGGTCGTTCGCATAGGAATGAACCGCTCCGAAGTTCTGGAAATAGATGGACAGGCAGGTGTCTATCGGATTGCGCTGCAGGTGAATGATGCGGGCGTTGGGCAATGCCGCGCGAATCAATCCCAGATACAGGAAATTGGCGGGCATCTTGTCGACGACCCGCAGCGCGTCGGGCGACAGCCCGCGCAGCAGCGCCAGGTAATCCTCGGCGAGCTGAGGCAAGCCCGCCGCATCCCGGCTATCCGCGCCGGCGTCTGAGTCGGTGGCGGCGCGGGCAGATGCCGCGTAACGCCCCGCCGCGGTATTCCAGTAAGGCAATTCCCCGGCTCCATGCACTTGCGGGTGCGAGGCGAGGATTTGCTCGGCCAGCGTGGTGCCGGAGCGGGGCATTCCCACCACGAACACGGGGCGCTCGGAACCGTTCGATGCGGCCTGCGCGCTGCCGAGCCACTCGGCGGAAAACGATTCGATCAATTGGTCGACGGCCGCCGTCAGGCGCCGGCGGTCGTGCGCGGGATGGAGCGTCTTCGCCAGTTGGTTCGCGCAGCGGTAGTTCCGGAACGCCTCATCGTAATCCCCCACGTCGTCGCAGTACTTGCCGATGGCGAAGCGAAGGTGCACCGCGTCCCGCGGCAGCGCCCGCTCGGCAATGCGCAGGGCGCCGGCAAGCCAGCCCGCATCGTCGCGCGTCATCCGGCCCAAGTCCGCAAGACCGGCCCAGGCTTCCGCGCAATTCGGGTCGACGGCGATGGCCCGCTCGAGCAGCGTCCGCGCCTGCGCGAACTCTCCCCGGTCCGAACTCAGATGGGCGAGCAGTATGGCGGCCGCAGGGTCGTCCGGGGCGATTGCGAGCGCCTGCCGGCAACAGGATTCCGCCTCGTGCGCCCGGCCCTGCAGGCGCAGCACAATTCCCAGATTGCGGTGAGCCTCCGCGTATTTGGCATCGATTTCGATCGCGCGCCGATAAGCCGCAACCGCGTCGTCGAGTCTGCCGAGATCGTGCAGCGCGTTGCCCCGATTGTTGTGCGCCTTGGCGAGATCGGGTTTCAAGCGCAGGGCATGACCGAATGCCTCGAGGGCGGCGGCCGGGCGTCCGAGATCCCTCTCGGCATTTCCCAGGTTGTTCCACACTTGCGCAAGGTCCGGCCGGAGCTGCAGCGCCCGGCGCAGGCAGGCCACGGCTTCATCGAGCCTTCCCAAGCGTCGCAATGCCGCGCCGAGATTGCTCTGCGCCTCGGCATCGCCCGGCAGCAGGCGCGCCGCGCGTTCAAGGGGCTGCAAGGCATCCTTGCCCTGCATCTGCAGGGCAACGCTCAACGCCTTCCACGCGAGGCCGGACGATGGATGCGATGCGGTGAGTTCGAGCGCCTTCGCTTCCATATCGCCGTAGCGGCCCGCTCTGGCCATGGCCATGAGATCAGCCGCCGTGGCGGACCGTGGCGGGTTCGAGTGCGGCACGGCGCCGCTCAGACCGAACCCGAAGCGGCGATGCGCTCCAGGTCGAGGCGGACGCGACTTATCACGCCGTCCCAGTCGTTCGCCCGGTCCTGCCGATAGATCCGGGCGGTCGGGTACCAAGGGCTGTCGGAGCGGTCGAGAAACCAGCGCCAGCAGGTGTCGAAGCGGTTCAAGATCCACACCGGCTTGCCGAGCGCCCCCGCCAGATGCGCCGTCGAGGTATCGACCGAAATCACCAGGTCCAGCTGCTCGATCAGCGCCGCGGTGTCTTCGAAGTCGTGCAATTCGCCGCTATGGTCGATCAGCTCGGGTCCGTCCCAGCCGCCGGCCTTCAACTGTGCGAGCTCCGATTCCGCGGGCTCGCCTTTCTGCAGGCTGTAGAACTCGAGCCCGGGAAGTTTCAGGCCGGCGATCATTCTCAAGGGGATGTTCCTCCGGTTGTTGACCGCCCAGAGCTCCGGCTGATCGGGCCGAAAACCACCCGACCACACCAGCCCCACCCGCGGACGGATGCGCTCCCCGAGCTTGGCCTTCCAGTACTGCGCGCGGGCCGCGCCGCTGCGCAGGTAGGGGATCGGGGCCGGTATGGTATCCGGAGTCGTACCGAACGCCAGCGGCAAGCTGAGCAGCGGGCAATGGCAGTCGAACGGCGGCAGCGGTTCGCCCCGCGCCACGAGCTGCGCGACCCCCGGCAGGCTGCCAAGCAGGTTCGACAGCGCGCGCGGCACTTCCAGGACGACGCGGGCACCGCGATCCGCGACCAGGGTCGCGTAGCGGCAGAATTGCAGGGTATCGCCCAGTCCCTGCTCGCCATGCAGGAGGAGAGTCCGGCCGTCGATCGGCTCTTCCCCGAGCCACGGCGGCCGGGAGAAGCTGCGTTTCTCGCGGCTGGAGGCACAGTGCTCGTTCCTCCATCGCCACTCGAAATCCCGCCAGCCGCGGCTCCAGTCTCCCAGGAGGAGCCTCACCAGCGACCTGCTGAAGTACGCCTGCGCATAATCGGGATTCGCGGCAATGGCCCGGTCGAAGCTGCCGAGAGCCTGGTCGAATCGCCTCATGTCGGCGAGCAGGTTGCCGCGGTTGCAGTGGGCATCGGCGTAGTCCGGCGCCCTCGTGATGGCGGCATCATAGCTCGCCAGCGCATCGTCGAATCTTTGCAGTTCGCTCTGCACGTTGCCGCGGTTGGCGTAGGCCAGGGCGTAGCCGGGCTCGAGCGTGATGGCCCGGTCGTAGCTGTCGAGCGCCGCCTGCGGCCGATCGAGCCGCTGGAGCGCGTTGCCGCGTCTGAAGTGCGCTTCCGCATACCCGGGACGGATCGCGATGGCCTCATCGAAGCTCGCGAGCGCCGCCTCGTAGCGCGCCAGTTCGTACAGCGCCAAGCCCCTGTTGAAATGCGGTTCCGCAATGCCGGGCATCGCGGCGATGGCTTGCGCATAGCTCTCCACCGCCTCGGCGAAGCGCTGGAGGCTGCGCAGCGAATTGCCTCGATTATTGTGAATCTCCGCGGCGCGCGGATTGAGCGCGAGCGCCCGGCCGTAGCTGTCGACGGCGTCCTCGTGGCGGCCGAGGTCGCTTTGCAGGTTTCCCAGGTGGAAATGCGCGTCCGCGAGATCCGGCTGCGACGCGATGGCGCGTTGATAGCTCGCGAGCGCCTCAGGCCGCCGCTCGAGCCGCCGATACCCATGGCCCTGCAGGAGATGGGTGGCGGCGTTCGAGGGATCCGCCCCGAGCGCCGCGGCCGTGAGCTCTATCGCACGCTCGGGATCGCTCGATTCGAGGGCAATGATGCTGAGGAAGGTGAGCGCCGGAACGTGCCGGGGCTGGCATTGCAGCACCCGCTCATAGGCGGTCCGCGCTTCCGCGTGGCGCGCCTCTCGATGCAGCGCGAGCGCTTCCCGGAACAGCGCGTCCGCCGGGGAGTCGCCGCTGCTCATCGGCCGATGGCTCCGGACGCCGGGCGCGCGTCGTGCAGCGAGATCACAGCCATAGGGGCGTCGCGAACGGGCCCACCGGGCGCCACCCCTGGCTGCTCAGTCGCAGCAGCGTGCGCGTTTGAGTGTCGATCAGGCAATCCTTGGGGAACACGTACGCGACTTCATGCGGCCGCAGCGCCTGCGTGTAGATTCGCCGCTTCCCGTTGAGTTCGTCGAGCTGCACGAAGCCGCTTGCCGGGGCCGGAATCTCCGGATGATCGATGACGGGCCGTTCGTAGATCCACCACCCAATGCGTGCGTAGCTCTTGGGAAGCCATGCCGCCCGGAGGGCCGCCCCGGCAGGAAAATTGTTGAATGCATAGTCCAGGCTCTTGTCATCGGCACTGCGCGGCGAGCGCTCGATCACGCCCTGCCATTGCTCGAGCAATTGCCGGGCGGGAGCCGTGCGGTTCCACCACTGGACCGCACCGCTGCACAGGAGCTGCGTGTCGCTCCAGGAATCGATGCTGTGCGAAAACCGATAGAAGCGATCGCTCGATACCGGGCCGTCCGCGGCGGTCACGTCGGCTCGAACATAAGCCTCCGTGTGATCCTCGGCGAGCCAGTTGAAGATCGCGAAATCCACCTGGGCGGCGAGCAGATCATCCACGCGCGCCGGAGGCTGCGCCACCACGCAATCGACATCGAGATACAGGACGGGGCGCTCGAATCGATCGAGCAGGAAGCGGATGAAGTTGGCCTTCGTGTATCGCAGATCGTCCGAGCCCTTCACGCTGATGGAGCGGTGCACGGCAGGCACCTCGTAGAGAGCGAGCGGCAGCGAATGGGCGCGGCATGAATCCGACAGGCGTGCGCCGAAGCTTGCGTGGCTCGGCGTCATCATCGCGCCGACCACGAAGCGCGCCGCCTCCAGCGCCGGTCCCGGCTGGACCACTTCCCGTACGGATGGCGGCTCCCAATCAATCACGGGGGCCGCTCCCGGCGGAAGCTTGCAATCGACTCATCGGTGCGCCCTGACCGCGGCATTGCTGGTATTTCTTCACGCTCGCGTTCCTCGAGGCGGGGATCAGCGGCCGATTATCCCTCAGGCCGCCGACGTCTGCAGGGCGCCCGGCCGCCGGCCGCCCGCAGGCCGCTCATCGATGGCGCTCATTTCCTCGCCCAAGGCCTCGCACACGGCTTCCAGGTGCGACAGCTTCGACCGCGCGCTTCGCCAGGCATCCTCCGCCATGTCGCGCACGCGGGCCAGCGCATCGCACTCGGCACGGATCTGCTCCGCCGCACGGGCCGCCGCGAACCAGCGGCGCTCGATCAACGTGGCGGCGCTGTCTTCAGCCGGGGATATGGCGGGCATGCGCTTATCGCCCCCCCAACAGATGGTCCTCGAGCCGCTCGATCTTGGCCATGATGCGGGCCTTCAGGGCTTCCGCCCGCTCCAGCCGCTCGCGCGCCAGGTCGATCAATTCCGCGCCCGAACCGCGTGCCGCCAGCTTCTGATACTCCGCCCGTGCCGCGATGCAGCCGTCGTACGCCAGCCGCCATTCGAGTTCCAAACCATTGATCTTGCCGTCCAGATCGAGATCGAGACTGCCCATGGGGTGCTGCTCCTCGCGTTGCCACTACGCCGGATGCTGCACGCCGAAGATGACGATAATCGGACAGTTTTACGGCAGTTATTTTGCGGCGGATGGGCAAAGCGCGGCCCGGGCACGCGCCCGGCCCAGCCAAGTAGGGTTCGACGGGCAGCGGAGGGTGCCGGGAAACGGCAGGGCGGGCGCCGCCGGGCCGGCAAACCGGCCGCCCGCGCCGGGGTTGAGACCCGCGGCGAGGCTGCGCTGCAACTCATGCCAGGGGAGACTCCACATTTCGGCCCTGTGGTTCATGCCGCCTGCTCCTCCGGCACGGTCAGCGGCGGAACCTCGATTTGTTCGCGCATCTTCGGCCACTCGATCAGGCGCAGCTGACCGTTCATGTCCTCGACCAGGGACGTGCAGCTCTCCACCCAATCGCCGTCGTTGCAGTACAGGATGCCGTTGATGTCGCGTATTTCCGCGTGATGTATGTGGCCGCAAACCACCGCGTCGACGCCGCGCTTGCGCGCCGCCTGCGCGACCGCATCCTCGAAGCTGCCGATGTATTGAACCGCCTTCTTCGCCTTCTGCTTGAGGTACGCGGACAGCGACCAATGGGGCAGATCCAGCTTCCGGCGCACCCAATTGATGTACGGATTCACCGCGAGAAGCAGGTCATACAGATTGCTGCCGAGCTTGGCGAGCCATGGGCTGCATTTGACGACGCTGTCGAATTCATCGCCGTGCAGGACCAGCATGCGGCGGCCGTCCGCGCCCACGTGGATGTATTCCCGGTGAATCTCGAGATTCCCGAAGACGGCGCCGTCGAACTCGCGAAACACCTCATCGTGGTTGCCGGGCACGAAGATGACCTTGGTGCCGCGCTTTGCCTTGCCGAGAATGGTGCGCAGGACATTGTTGTGGGACTGGGGCCAGTACATGCTCCTTTTCATGCTCCAGACATCGACGATGTCCCCCACCATGAACAGGGTGTCCATCTCGACATGGTGCAGGAAGTCGAGCAGCAACTCCGCGCTGCAGCCCTTGAATCCCAGATGGACATCCGAGATGAAAACCGACCTCAAGCGCAGCGGCGAAATGACTTCTCGTTGCACCATGTCTCGTCTCCTCTGAACCTTCAGGCTCAGATGCAACGATCGCCGTTTTATGTGACGAGAGGATGACCCGCGAAAGAAGATTTATTGACAAAAAAGATACTTACGCGTGGAACATCGCGTGGAACAACAGAAAATGTGGATTGTTTCACGACTTGGGCGCTGGGCCCTCAGCCACGGCCGGGGGATCGGCGGCGCCGCGCATCGGGGGGGAAAACCGGTAGCCGAATCCGCGCACGGTCTGCAGGTAGGCCTCGTATCCGGATTCGCTCAGGATCTTGCGCAAGCGCTGCACGTTGACGTCGACGGTGCGCTCGTCGACCTCGGTGTCGTCGCCCCACACGTGGGCCAGGAGCTGGCTGCGATTGAAGGTTCTTCCGAGATTCGACATCAGGAATTCCAGCAACCGGTATTCGATGCCCCTCAAGTTGATGAGATTTCCATGGGCGGTGACGCGATTGGTGGCGGCGTCCAGCACGAGCGAGTCGCAGGTCAGGGTCGAGGGCTGCCCATCCCGTTGCCGCGAACGCAGTACGGCGGCGACCCGCGCCACCACTTCACGCAGCGAAAACGGCTTGGCGATGTAGTCGTCGGCGCCGAAATTGAGGCCGGCCACGACATCCTGTTCTCCCGCCAGGGCGGACAAAATGATGAGACGGACGGCCTGCGGAGCGCGCGCGGAGCGAATCCCCTGAATCAGATCGAGCGCCATGAAGCCCGGGATGTTCCAGTCGATGATCACCAGGTGCGGTGGACGCTCCGCCACCGCCGCGGCGGCGGCGGTCCCGTCGGTGATCGCGCGAACCACGAAACCCGCCTCAGAGAGTCTCTGACGCAGGGGTTCGACAGCAGCAACATCCCGGTCGACGATCAATATATGTTTCGATGTTTCGGTGGCGAGCATAATGGCCCCGCCATTAGAGGCACCAAGCTTTACAGTAAGTTGACGATTTTGTGACCTTTCAAAAGAAAATTTGCCTGCTCCGCGCGCGAGGCGCTGTACGCGCCGATGTCGTCCTCACCAATCGGGCGATTGCATCCGGTGAAC
>Ga0302195_10003729_pt1 | contig 11853 bp, 10 predicted proteins | sample II_Bog_N1_2_FD_198778 | JGI IMG/M metagenome (GOLD analysis project Ga0302195, IMG submission 198778) | Peat permafrost microbial communities from Stordalen Mire near Abisko, Sweden - II_Bog_N1_2 | ecosystem: Environmental > Terrestrial > Soil > Wetlands > Peat | place: Sweden: Abisko...
GCCCCATGATCACCACGACAATCCACACCTTCACCACCTGGGGATTGTAGGCAACCAGCGCAATCAGCGCTCCCGTCACCATGATCTTGTCGGCGATCGGATCCAGCAGCATCCCCATCGTCGTTATCTGCGCCCGCTTCCGCGCAAGGTACCCGTCCAGGCCGTCTGTAATCGACGCCAGTACAAAAAGCACGGCCGCCATGGCCTCCTGCTCGCCCTGCGCCCCTCGCCATGGAAAATGTGTTGAGAGTATCCACAGCAGCAGCGGGATCATTGCGATCCGGCTCAACGTGATGGAATTCGGCAGATTCAAACGTGCCCTCTTTTACCGTCTTGTCCCTAAAGTTCACACCACCAGAAAGCTGTCATCCTGAGCGAAGGTCGTGCTGCAACCGCAGTCGAACGACCTGCGATTGCATTTGCCTCATCGGGAAAGAGCCTCTGAGACAGTGAACCGGGGTTTGCTCGCTCATGCCCTTCTCTAACTATATTGTGCCCTCCTGCAATTCGCTTCCGGTTCCATCCAAAATCTCTCACGCTTTCGTGGGAGAGCGCGCTACCGAGCCAAACGAAATCGCCCCGATCGCCTCATTCGACAAAATCTTCCTTTAGGATTCCCGTCCGCCGGCACGTTACCATACTCAGGTTGCCCGCTCGGCCGATCTTCCACCTCGACTGACACTGTTCGCTCAACCTTTCCGGGGGCCCCAGGTCCCTCGCATCCGGGAACCTGGGATTGTACGACCCCACGACTCGAATCCGCGCAACCAGGAGACCCGCCCATGACCGCCTTTGACTCCGACCGCCGCAACCTCCTTCGCTCCGGCAGTTTCTCCTTCGCCGCCGCCGCCCTCCCCGCCGCATCCCTCGCCGCCTCCGCCGCACAAGACCATAGCCCCGCCGCCACACCCACGAACGCTGTCTTCGACATCCGCGCATACGGTGCCGTCGGCAATGGAAAAACCCTCGACACCCCCGCCATCAATCGATCCATCGATGCCGCGGCCGCGGCCGGCGGCGGTGTCGTCCTCTTCCCGCCGGGCCAGTACCTCTGCTTCTCCATCCATCTCCGCAGCTTCGTCCATCTCCATCTCGCGCAGGGCGCCACCATCCTCGCCGCCGACTCGCCCAGGCCCGGCGACTCCACTGGATACAACGGCGGTGGCTACGATCCCGCCGAGCTTAAAACCGCCTGGGACCTCTATCAGGACTACGGCCACAACCACTGGCACAACTCCCTGCTCTGGGGAGAAGATCTTCACGACCTCAGCATCACAGGCCCCGGCCTCATCTATGGCCACGGCCTCAGCTTTGGCGGCGGCCACAATCCCCGCGGCAACTACCCCACCTACACAGCCGAGCAGCAAGGCGTCGGCAACAAGGCGATCGCCCTCAAGAACTGCCGAAACGTTCTCTTCCGCGACTTCTCCGTCCTCAAGGGAGGCCACTTCGCCTTCCTCCTCACCGGCGTCGACAACCTCACCATCGACAACATCAAAATCGACACAGATCGCGACGGCATCGACATCGACTGCTGCCAGAACGTCCGCGTCTCCAACTGCACCGTGAACTCGCCCTGGGACGATGGCATCTGCCCCAAGTCCAGCTTCGCCCTCGGCTACGCCCGCCCCACCCGCAACCTCACCATCGCCAACTGCTTCGTCACTGGCTGTTACGAACTCGGCTCCGTCCTCGACGGCACATTCAAAAAGTTCGCGCCCGAGCTCCACGTTCCCCGTACCGGCCGCATCAAGTGCGGCACCGAATCAAACGGCGGCTTCATCAACGTCGCCATCTCCAACTGCGTCTTCGAGGGATGCCACGGCTACGCGCTCGAGAGCATGGATGGTGCTCTGCTTGAAGATGTCGCCATCACCAACACCACCATGCGCGACCTCGCTTGCGGACCGCTCTTTCTGCGCCTCGGCCGCCGCCTCCGCGGCCCAAAAGAATCCACTCAGGTGGGCACCCTCAAGCGCATCCTCATCAGCAACCTCGAGTGCTACAACGCGCCCCGCCAGGCATCTATCCTCACTGGCATCCCCGGCCATCTCATCGAAGACGTCAAGCTCTCCAACATCTACATCGAGACCGTCGGCGGCGGAACGCCCGAAGATGCCAACGCCTCGCCCACCGAGCAGGAAGACAACTACCCCGATCCCGAACGATTTGGCGCCACCCCCTCCAGCGGCTTCTTCCTCCGCCACATGCGCCACCTCGAAATGAGCCACGTCGAAATCGCCAACACCACCCCCGACACCCGCCCATCCTTCTCGCTCACCGATGTCGACCGCGCCGACTTCTTCGCCATCACCGCACCGCGCGGCGCAGCTGCAGCCTTCGCTCTCCACGACGTCAAAGACCTCCGCATCGGCTGGTCCCGTGCAGCCCCTGACACCACTCTCCCCACCATCGACAACAAAAACCTCTAGCCCCAATGATGTCCGGCTGCACCCCGGGGTCTCTTATCTGAGAACTGGTAGCCGACAATTCCCCGCAAGCCAAAAAAACAAGGGGTGAGCCGAAGCCCACCCCGCATCCTTCTTATTCCTGACTTCCCTGTGCGAAAACCTTCGAGTGCCCCACCCTCGCCGCGTCCTTGTTCTTGCGGCTAGGGTGGGCCGCCTCAGAGACCCCTACGCGTAAATCCCCCTCTGTTTGATCGTGAACGCCACACGATCGATCGCCAGCATATACGCCGCAATCCGGTTGTTCACGTTGTGCGCCTCTGCATACCGCACCACGTCCTCAAAACTGTCGCGCAGAATCGTCTCCAACTGCTCGTTCACAATCGCTTCCTTCCAGAAGTAACCCTGCCGATCCTGCACCCACTCAAAGTAGCTCGCCGTCACCCCGCCCGCGTTCGCCAAAATATCCGGCACAATAAACACCCGCTTATCCGCCAATATCTCGTCCGCCACAGCAGTAGTCGGCCCGTTCGCGCCTTCCACTACAATCCGCGCTTTGATCTTGTCCGCATTCCGGCTCGTAATCACGTTCTCCGTCGCCGCCGGTATCAGAATCTCGCACTCCGACTCAATCACCTCTTCGCTCGGAGTCGCCTCCGCGCCCTTGAACCCCAATATCGACCCATTCCGATACTTGTACTCATTCAGTTGGTGAATATCGATTCCATTCGCATTCACCAGCCCGCCATCCTTCTCCGCCACGCCCACTATCTTGTACCCGTGCTCCACCATTAGTAGCGCCGCATTCGATCCCACATTCCCAAATCCCTGGATCACCACGCGACATCCGTCAATCGGCATCTTCAGGTAGCGCAGGCTCTCGTCACAAACCACCAGCACGCCCCGCCCCGTCGCCTGCACCCGCCCCCGCGAACCGCCAATCGTCAGCGGTTTCCCCGTCACTACGCTCGTCACCGTGTGACCCATGTGCATCGAGTACGTGTCCATGATCCACGCCATCGTCTGCTCGTTCGTATTCACGTCCGGCGCAGGAACATCCTTCTCTGGCCCGATAAAGTCGATCAGCTCGCTCGTATACCGGCGCGTCATCCGCTCCAGCTCGCCCTGGCTCATATTCTTCGGGTCGCAGATCACTCCGCCCTTCGCCCCGCCAAACGGAATATTCACCACCGCGCACTTCCACGTCATCCAGCTCGCCAGCGCCCGCACCTCGTCCAATGTCACGTCCGGCGCATACCGGATCCCGCCCTTCCCAGGCCCGCGCGCAATATTGTGCTGCACCCGGAACCCCGTAAACATCTCAATCCGCCCATCGTCCATCGACACCGGGAAATGCACAATAATCTCCCGCGCCGGCGTCCGCAACAGCTTCCACAATCCCTCTTCAAGGTTCAGCTTCTTCGCCGCAAAATCAAACCGCGCGCTCTGCGCCTCCCAGGGGTTGATCTCCTGGTCCAATGTCATCGTCGGTGCCACTGCCATATTCCTCTCCATTTCCTCATTCACGCTCGCTGGATTCAGAATCGCTCTTTCCCGCTTGCTCTTTCCAACGTGCTCTTTCCAGCTTGCTAATGTCCTGAGCCTAAACTCTCGCACTACAAGATCCAGTCGTCCTGAGCGACAGACCATGTAGCGGAGTGAGCTGAAGGACCTGCGGTGGCATATCGGGAACTATTGCCTATTGCCTGGTCCCTAGTCCCTTGTCCCTTGTCCCTAGTCCCTCTTCGCCACTTCGGCCTGCCAAAATCGCCGAACAAGCCCAAACCCCAGTGAGTCTAGGCCCCTAGATCACCTCAGTCAAGCCTCCCGGTACCCCTCCGGGCACCCCGGCGCCCACTCCCGGCACCCTCTTCGCCCTGGTCGCCCCGGCCCCTGTCCCCGGCCCCCCGTTCACCCCAGATACCCCGTTAGGCCTTATGCTCGACTCCCGTATCCATTGAAGGCTCGTCCGGCGAGCCGGGCCGGTCCGATCGAACGGGAATGCCGCTGATAAGGGCCTGATAGTTTGTAAGGCGCTTGCCGAGTATCACCACGCCGTTGTCCGTGATCTCATACTCGCGAATGTCCTTGGCATGATTCCCGCCCCGCATCTTGATCACCACCATGATCTTGCGAAGCTGGCCATCGATGGATACATACCGCAGCCGGATGATGTCATCGGTGAGGAAAGAGATGGAGTAGGTGCTGAACGGAAATTCCGTGAAAGACTCATCCACCTCAACCGTGCTTAGAATCGTCACCCCGATTCCCGTCAAAGCGAAGATCATGCGGTAAAGTGACTCGCGAAAGTCGGCGCGGAAACCAGGCGACAGTGCCATTTCAAAGCCGGCCAGCGAATCGATCACCAGGCGCTTGGCGCCAATCTTTTGCACTGCGTCGAGAATCGAGTGCATGGTCTCATCCACGGAGAGATCCAGGGGGCGCAAATAGAGGATTGTGAGCTTCTCGTCTTTCTGCGGTGTTTCAAGATCCAGGCCGAGGCTGGCGGCGCGCTCCGCATAGGCTTGCGGGCGCTCTTCAAACACGGCCACAATTCCCGGTTCTCCATTGCGTATGCCCTCCGCGATAAATTGGGTTGCCAGAACGGACTTTCCGGTCCCTGAAGACCCGGCAATAAGAACACTATCGCCTTCGCGAACGCCACCGCCGAGCATCTTATCGAGTTCCGCAATACCGAAAGAAAGGCGGCGATGGGTGGGTGGATTCTTCGCGTGTCCGGTCAACCCAAACGTGCGCGAGAAGGCCTGCACACCGGCATCGGTGATGCGGAATGTGTGCAGCCCCGGCACGGAATCCTGGCCGCGTAGCTTGATGATCTGCAACTTGCGCACAATCGAATTCCGCTCCGCCGTCTGGCGCAACCAGAACAGGCCATCGGCAACGGTAAAGATGGGATTGTCGCGCAGCTCCTCCTCGGCATATTCACCGATCAGGAAAGTCGTAGCTTGCCAACTGGCCAGAAACAGGGCCAGCCGTTGAATAAAGGATTGCAGGTCCATGTCGCTTTCCGGCTTCCGAACCATGGTGCGGAAGGAGTCGACAACCACAACGGCGGGGTTGGCTTTTTCAACCTCCTTTGTAATCTGGTCCAGGACCGCGCCCAGGTCCTTCTCCAGGACCACCTGGCTCAGGTTGATAAAGCGAATGGAGCCGGGCAGCATGGACGGATCGAAGAACGTGTACTGCTGCTGGTATCGCAGCATTTTGATGGCGGATTCGCCAAGAACGGTGAAATAGAGCGCAGGACGCTCCGGAGTGGCATTGGCAAAGACGAACTGGTGTGCCAGCGTTGTCTTGCCGCTTCCGGGCGCGCCCGCGATGATGTTGAACGAGAATTCCGGGAGACCGCCACCCACAATTTCGTCGAGGCCCGGAACTCCGGTGGTCAGTTTGTTGATCTTCACTTTGTCTTGGGTGCTCACGTTTATCTCCCGTTCTCGGAATTGCGATCGTCAAAGATTTCGCCTGGCCACGAATTACGCAGCAGGCTGAGTGTCAGGGCTTCGCCAAGGAAGATGCGAAGCAGGCCAAGCAGGCGGGCGATGAGAATGATTTCCCCATCGCTGGGGCGATCTTTGTCCATGTCGATCTGAGTTTCAATCTTGCCCACGCCCTGTAGAGTTCCATCCAGGTCAACCCGAGCCGCACTAAGACTGGGAGCCTCCGGCTTGGCCAGCGTCAACGCTCGCGAAGCCAGCGATTGAAAACCGGCGACTCCTACAAATTCACCAAGACTCTGGCGCAGCTTTTCATAGACGCGCAGGGTCGAGGACTCCATCGACTCGGTGGGCTTGCCCCCACCGGCTTCGTACGCAATAAGACGATGGGCTAGATCTCGCATTGTTGGAACAGCCGTCATGTTCAAACCAGCATCGTTCAAAGTGGAAGATCTCAATTCATGCTATCCGCTCCGCAGCAGCATCGGGGTTGCTACTCGGGCGTTTCGCAGTCGCCCCTCGCGGTTTGGACGCTCGTCATCCCGAGCCGATCTGGATGCGGCGTCGGCGGTAATCAATTCAGATAGCCATTCGTTTGCGGGAGCGGCGCGTCTTCCTGCGAGCCGCCAGCCTTGCTTTTGATGAGCGTGAAAATGTCCAAAACAGTGGCAATACTGCGAATATTTCCCGCAACACTCACAAGCCCATCAGCCATGCCGGCATGCTTGTTCGCCAGGATTTCAATTCGCTCGCCCACACTCCTCAGCCGATCGATTTCCAGCAGGAGGTCCTCGAAAGCGGCAGCCATTGCCGGTCCGTTGGCCGCCGTGTCTGTCGCGTTCGCTGCCGCCGCCGCCGCGTCTGGACTGGCGTCAACCTGAAGGCGCAAATCTTCAATCAATCGCAGCGTCGTTGCCTCGCCCAGGAAGGTAAGAAACAGCCCGAGCAACTGCGCAATCAGAATGATTCCCGCCTCGCCATCCTCATGAGCGCTTGTCTGAGATTCAACTTCGCCGAGACCGTGCAAGCTGCCATTCGCGGTAACCTGCACCGCCGTGAGTTGGGGAGATTCCGACCTGGCAAGAGCCAAAGCACGGGAAGCAAGAGCCTGAAAGCCGTCAATTCCCACGGGTGCGGCGAGTTGCCGGCGTAACTTCTCATACACGCGAACAGTTGCAAGTTGGGTTTGCAGGGGCGACGCACTCGCGTCGGCCTCGCGAGCAATCAGGCTGCGGGCTAAATCACGTGTCTTTTTGGGAGAAAGCATCGGCTCCGTTCTTTCTTTCCATGCTACGGCACGCCTGCAGCCTCAGGCGTCTGACGAAATATTACTCCCTCGCCTCATGCATTTGTGGCGAGGCCCTGGCGCTTCGGCTGACTCCATCTTTTCTTGCGTCATCAAAATACTTGAAATAACCCACAAAATGTTGAGCAAAACAGATCAGCACTCCTCCGGCAGGCGTATAGTCAGCTACAAGAGTCTGGAATATCATCAGGGAAATGATCCTTTGCGGATCGCGCACCTGCTCTGGTCACCAAGGGTCCCTGTGTTAGCTCCCCCTCCAGTGGCCACGCCGCACGGGCCGCAATCGGAAGGAGGACCCTGAATGGTTAAGCTGGAAAAGCCTGAATTCGATCTCGCAGCCTTCCTTGCCCACGCCGGCCTGGGCCGCAGAATCGTCCAATTGGCGCCCAAAGATGCCTTCTTTTCCCAGGGAGATCCTGCCTACTCCGTCTTCTATCTGCAAGAGGGCCGTGCAAAAGTCACGGTCGTTTCCTCAGCCGGCAAGGAAGCTACCATCACTCTGGTCTCCTCAGGTCAATTTGTAGGAGAAGGGGCGCTTGCGGCTGCCGCAGGACTGCGTTTGTCCACAGCCACTGCCATTACCGCATGCACCGCTCTCAGAATCAGCCGGGAAGAGATGATCCATGTAATGCATGAGGAGCATAGTCTCTCAGAACTCTTCCTGAAGTTCCTGCTGGAGCGCAGTATGAGGGCTCAGGCCGATCTGGTCGATCAGCTTTTCAACTCCAGTGAAAAGCGCCTGGCAAGGATTCTCCTGTTGATGGCGGAATTTGGCAAGCCGGGAGAGCCGGAACAATACATCCCCAAAATCTCCCAGGAGACCCTGGCGGAGATGGTCGGCACCACCCGCTCCCGCGTCAGCTTCTTCATGAATCGATTCCGCAAGCTCGGGTTTATCGAATACAACGGACGCATCAAGGTTCACAAGTCTCTGTTGAACGCAATCCTGCTTGATCGAATGCCCGAGCCTGGTCACAGCAGGCCAAAAGGCTCGGCCAGTCCACGAAAACCCTCAAATCCAGCCAAATCGTCTCCGGTATAGGCGGTCCAAGGCAGTCAACGAGGACAGACATCTACCGGCAGGTTGGCCACTGTCGTCTACCCGTCCAGGAACCCCGGCCTGACGACAACAACCACCCGCTCAACCATCACCTGAAAAACTGCAGCCCCGCAACCGCACCCGAAACCCCAACGCGTCCAGCGCAACCCGCGAGCTGAGACCTAAAGACTAAAAGCTGACAGCTAAAAGCTGGGAGTTGGCGGCTGCCTTCCCTGTCCACTGTTCACTGCTCTTCGTTACACTGGAGCCTGTGACTGCCAAGCCCATCCTGCCCTCTCGCAAGGACTTCCTTGCCCTGGCCACGGACCACACGCTGGTCCCCGTCTGCCGCGTCCTCGCCGCCGACCTCGAAACGCCCGTCTCCGCCTTCCTCCGCGCCGCCTGGCCCGAGCGCGAGTGTTTCCTCCTTGAATCCGTCGAAGGCGGCGAGCAGGTTGGGCGCTACACCTTCATCGGACTACGGCCCTTCAAGCGCATCGTCGCCCGCGGCCGCAACGTCACCATCACCGAGGGCCGCAAGACCACCCGCCTCGAGGACGACATCTTCCACGTCCTGCGCCAGGCCCTCTCCGGCCACAAACCCGCCCGCCTGCCCGGCTTACCCCCATTCACCGCCGGAGCCGTCGGCTTCTTCTCCTACGACGCCGTCCGTCAGATTGAGCGCCTCCCCGTCCTCGCCGCCGACGAGCTCGGCGTACCCGACGCCTGCCTTCTCTTCTTCAACGAAGTTCTCGCCTTCGACCACGTCCGCAAGCAGATCTGGCTCGTCGAGACCGCCGACGTCACCAAAACCCCACCCGCCCAGGCATACGAGCGAGCCATCCGCCGACTCGACAAACTCGAGCGCACTCTCACCCGCGCCCTCCCCGCAATCAAACGCCCAAAATCCTCCGGCAAGCTCAAGGTCCGCCACCGCACCGCCAAGAAATCCTACTTGGCCGCCGTCGAAAAAACCAAAGCCTACATCGCCGCCGGAGATGTCTTCCAAACCGTCCTCTCCCAGCGCTTCGATGTCGAGCCCGAAGTCGACACCTTCCAGGTCTACCGCGCCCTCCGCGCCGTCAATCCCTCTCCCTACATGTTCTTCCTGCGCTTCGCCCCCGACGGCCCGCTGGGCGCTGCGGAATCCGCGAAAAGCCTGTCCAAAAAATCAAAGGTGCCCACGGCACCGCCTCCGATCGAGCTCGCCGGCTCATCCCCCGAACTCCTCGTCCGCGTCAACAAAAATCGCGTCGAGTACCGTCCCATCGCCGGTACCCGCCCCCGTGGCGCAAACGAAAAAGAAGATCAGCGCCTCGCCGACGAAATGATGCACGACGAGAAGGAGCGCGCCGAACACGTCATGCTCGTTGACCTCGGCCGCAACGACGTGGGCCGCGTCAGCGAGTTCGGTAGCGTCAAAGTCGATCGCCTCATGTTCGTCGAGCGCTACTCCCACGTCATGCACATCGTCAGCACCATTGAGGGCCAGCTCCGCCCCGACCTCACCGCCGTCGACGCACTCCGCGCCTGCTTCCCCGCCGGAACCCTCTCGGGCGCTCCCAAGGTCCGCGCCATGGAAATCATCGAAGAGCTCGAGCCCTCCCGCCGCGGCACCTACGGCGGCGCAGTCCTCTACGCCGACTTCTCCGGCAACCTCGACTCCTGCATCGCTATCCGCTCCCTGCTCGCCATCGGCGGCAAGGGCTACGTCCAGGCCGGCGCCGGCATCGTCGCCGACTCCGTCCCCGAACTCGAACACCAGGAGTCCCTCAACAAAGCCCAGGCCGTAATCCGCGCCATCGAACACGCCCGCGAACTGTAGCGATTGCGATTTCAATCCTCGCATTGAGCTCCCGCCTCATTCGCCCTCCAGCTTTGCCAGATACTCCCGCGGAGAAACCACCTTCACTCCACTCCGAACGCTCGCCGGATAGTGCTTCGAATTCCCTGTCACGAGCCACGCCCTCGCCGCCTTCGCCAGCGCAAGAAATACCGCATCTTTAGGATCGGGGCACGAATGTGTCCACGCTGCAGGCTCGGGAAGCTGCATGCTCTCGTCGATCAGGAACTCCAGCCACAACGGCGGAAACTCATAGCGAAGGAACTTCGCACGCCGGAAGACTTCCCGGTACTCAGCCGTGACACTCGGACAGGTCACCGCGATTGCCGTTCCACCCAGCACATGATCGGCAACAATCTTGGCCGGCGGCCCATCCGGGCTGATTCCAGCCGAGATCAGCACATTCGTATCCAGAACGATCAGGCGCATGCTTGCTAGTCTTTTCGGTTCCCGCGAATGCGAGCGATCTCCGCATCAATGTCGGCATCGCTTACTCGGCCCGGCCCAGATGCTTCGGCCCGCCGCCATCCTTCACGCAGGCTCGCCAGAGCCATCGCCCGGCGAAGTTCGCGATCTTCCTTCGCTACATCCCCAAACACAGGTACGAGAAAGAACACAGGGCCGTCCTGGCCAACCAGAAGCGTGGTCTCTCCCTTGGGAACCTCACTCAGAGCTTTTACACCTCGAGTCCTGAACTCGCGTAGTGACACTTGACGCATAGCGCACCCTCAGCTTCTAGCGTAGCCAAAATGACTACGCCAGTCAAGATTGGACCGCGATCGACCGTTTTCCACCTACTCCGCCCCAAAAATCCTCTTGAAAAACCGCCCCACTGCCCCGAAAAAGCCGCCCTTCTTCTTCTGAGCCACCGCCGCCTGCTGCCCGCTCGCCACCGCAGCCGCCTTGCCCGCATCATCCGTCGCCGCGGGCTTGGCCGCATGCTCTTCCCCGCTATAAGCCAGAGCCCCACTCGTCTCCGCCGCGTGCCCCACCGCCGCTGCGTTCGCCACCGGCGGAGCCTGTGCCGCCAGCCCCTCGCTCTGCGCCAGTGGGAACTCATTGCTCTTCGGCTCCACATCCGGCGGACATCCACACGGCTCTTTCTCCTGGTCCACTACCTCGTGCAAGCTCCCGTGCTGGAACATCACACGCTGCCCCGGTTGCACCCGGTAGGCTCCCCCGTCGAACACGCTTGTCACCAGCACATACGGCGCATTCACCCCTGCGTTATCCACGCACGTGTCGCCGCCTTGCCCCAGCCGCACCCTCACCTCTGCCGCTCCCGGCCCGCCAATCAATATCCGAAAATCCGGCGTCATCACAATGTCCGAGTTCCGACCCGTCGCAAAGCTCGCCTCAATCGCCCCATGATCAATCGCCATCATCAGCCCCGGCACATCCCCCGCCGGCACGCTTGTGTCACTCGCCAGCTTCACCGTCGTCGACGCACACACCCGAAGCACTCCACGATGCGGCAGAGTCACCTCTGTCGTCCGGTCCCCCGCCGTCACCGCCCCGCTCGCCGCAATCACAGCCTTGCCCTTCGTCACTTCCAGCGCGCCCGTCACCGTCGGCGCACCATTCCCGCCATTGTCATCGAGCGACACAATCGCAATCGGTCCCGCCGCAGCGGGAGCCGCACTCACCGCAGCAGCCTGATTGTCCGGCGCTGAATGAATGACCACAGCATCCTGCGACCTCAACTCCGCCGTCCCCACGAACAGGCACATGCAGACCGCCAACTCCAAAAATGCGCGAGGCTTTGAAAATGCACGAGGCTTTGTAACAGGGCACGGCTT
>Ga0302195_10003730_pt1 | contig 11851 bp, 7 predicted proteins | sample II_Bog_N1_2_FD_198778 | JGI IMG/M metagenome (GOLD analysis project Ga0302195, IMG submission 198778) | Peat permafrost microbial communities from Stordalen Mire near Abisko, Sweden - II_Bog_N1_2 | ecosystem: Environmental > Terrestrial > Soil > Wetlands > Peat | place: Sweden: Abisko, Stordalen...
GTAATCATTGACGATCTGGAACAGAGTGGCATCGGGCGCCAGCGGCGAGCCTTCGCTGCGTTGCAGGCGGATGCCGTTGGCTTCGAGCAGCGCTTCGGGCAGCACGTCGATGGGCACGCTCGTGTCAGTGGCCAGCACCACGGCGCGCTCCACCACATTCTCCAGTTCGCGCACGTTGCCTGGCCAGGAGTGCTCCATCAGCACCTGTAGCGCCTCGGGCTGGAAACGCAGAATCGAGTGGCCGTTCGCGTCCAGATACTTGCCGTTCTCGCGGCAGTAATAAGTGAAAAAGTAATCCGCCAGCAGAGGAATGTCTTCCTTGCGATCGCGCAGCGGAGGCAGCGCGATGTTAATCACATTCAGCCGGTAGTAAAGATCCTCGCGGAATTTGCCTTCCTTGACCAGTTGGTGCAAGTCGGCGTTGGTAGCGGCGAGAATGCGCACATCCACTTTGATGGGCCCGGTCGAGCCGAGCGGGGTGAACTCTTTTTCCTGGATGACGCGCAGCAGCTTGATCTGCGTCTCCGGGCCGATGGTGCCGATCTCGTCGAAAAAGATGGTGCCTTTGTCGGCGACTTCGAAGTAGCCCTTCTTGGATTGCACGGCGCTGGTAAACGCGCCCTTAGTGTGGCCGAACAGAGTGGATTCGAGCAGGTCTGGCGGCAGTTGGCCGCTGTTGACGGCAACGAACAACTGGTCCGCGCGCGGCGAATTGGCGTGAATCGCCTTGGCGATGATCTCCTTACCGGTGCCGGTCTCGCCGGTGATCAGAATCGTGGAACGGCTGGAGGCCACCTGCGCCACCAGGTCCAGCGTGCGCACCATGCGCTCGCTCTTGCCGATGATGTTGGGGAAGCTGTAGCGTTCCTTGAGGGCGCGCTTGAGGTGCGTGTTTTCGTATTCCTGGCGGCGCAGCGCAATCATGCGCCCGATCTCGATCAGCAGTTTTTCGTTGTCCCACGGCTTGGAGAAGTAGTCGTTGGCGCCGAGCTTGAGGGCTTCCACCGCGGCTTCCACCGAGCCGTAAGCGGTGATCATGAAGATGGGCGTTTCGCGGTCGCGCGTGCGGATCTCGGCCAGCACGTCCATGCCGGAGCGGTCCGGCATCATCAGGTCGAGCAGCACCAGATCGTAGAGGTGCGCGTCCATCTTCTCGATGCCCTCGGTGCCGTTCTGCGCCAGAGTTACCTTGAACCCTTCGCTCGAGAGCAGCAGCTCGAGGCCTTCGCGGATATCGACTTCGTCGTCGACGACGAGGATGTCGCCCTTGGTTTCAGATGGGCTGAATGGCGTGTCGGTCATTTCAAGCGGCGCTTACCGGTTGCCGCGGGGCGGCTGCAACCTTGGCGAGCGGCAATTCGATGCGGAACTGGGCGCCCCCGCCGGGGCGGTTGGTAACCTCGATGGAACCGCCATGCTCCTGAATGATCCCATAAGTCACCGCCAGCCCCAGGCCAGTGCCCTGGCGCGCGGGCTTGGTGGTGAAGAACGGGTCGTAGACGCGGTGCAGGTGCTCGGGGGCGATGCCGGTTCCGCTGTCGGCCACTTCGATGCGCGCCCGCGCCCCTTCCATCCAGGTGCGCACCTCCAGTGCCCCGCCGCTGCCCATGGCGTCGCGCGCGTTGAGGATCAGGTTGAGAAACACCTGCTGCAACTTGCCGGCGTTGCCGTGGACCGGCCCTAATTCGGGATCGAGATCGGTGTGGACCTGGATACCCGTCTTCTGCAGTTGATGCTCGAGCAGCGAGAGCGTCTCCTGAATCACCCGGTTGAGCTTGACTTCGCCGAACGAGGTGCTCGATGTGCGCGAGAAATTGAGCAGCGAATTGACAATCTCGCTGGCGCGGAAGGTCTGCTTGGCGATCTTATCGAGGATCACCGATTTCTGCGTATCGTCGGCCACCTGCTTGGCCAGCATCTGCGCGTAGGTGGAAATCACCGCCAAAGGCGTATTCACCTCGTGGGCCACGCCGGCAGCCAGCAGCCCGATGCTAGACAGCTTGTCGGCCTGTACCAGGCGCTGTTCCAGCTCGGCACGGTCGGTGACGTCATCGAAGATCACCAGCCGGCCGATCCGTTCCTGGTCCTTGGAAACCAGCGGCGCGATGGCGATATTCAAGATGGCTTCACGGCGCAGCGGCGCAGGGCCCGGGTGGCCATTGCCGCTGGCGGCGGCCGGCAGCTTGAGCACGAACTTGTAAATGTGATGAATGCCGGTTTCATCGCGCATGCGGTCGAACTCACCCAACAGGGCCGCCGGAAACAGCTCCGCCAAGCGCCTGCCTACGGCGCGCTCGCGCGGGATGCCGCTCAACTGCTCGATCTGGCTGTTCCAGCTTTCCACCCGGTCGTCCAGGTCGGCCGCCAGAATTCCCACGTTAATCGATTCCACGATATTCTCGCTGAATTCCTTCAGCCGCTCGTATTCATCCACCTTGCGCTGCAGCGAGCGGTACAGCCCGGCGTTTTCGATTGCGATTCCCACGTAGCCGGCCAGGGTGGCCAGCAATTCCATGTCGACGCTGGCGAGGTAGTCGCCGTCGGTGGTGCGGCTGATGCCCAGGTAGGCAATGGTGCGGCCGCGCACGGTACACGGCACATAATACGTGAGGTCCAGGTCCGCGATGGTGCGCCGCACCGAAGACGGCCAGGAAGTGGAGATGGCGTCGATCTGGTGGTGTGTGCGCTCGAAAAACAGGTATGGCTCCGGCAGTTTCCAGTTGAGAAAACTCAGGTCCAGATCCGGGGCTGTGTCGGCGGCCAGCCGTGGGTTGCCGCCCATCGCGGTGCGCAGCCGGAAGATCGGATCGCCAGTCGGGGAGACCACCCCCTCTTCGCGCAGGAAGAAGGCCAGGTGGCTCACCGAAAGCGTCGCGATCAACCGCTCGCCCGCTTTGGCCAGCATGGTATCCAGGTCGGCTTCCGAGCCGAGCTCCTGCGCGAACTCCACCAGCGTGCTGCGGTAATCGTAGCGGTCGCGGTAGAAATGGCGGTCCAGCTTCTCCTGAATCCAGGTGTGGATTGGCTGGAACAGAAAAGCGCCAATCAGCATCATGATCAGCGGCGCCGTGTTACCCAGGTTGTTGAAGTAAACGTGGGCCAGGTTGCCCAGCGTGATCACGATCAGGTAAAAGCCGGCCAGCACGCAGATGGTGGCCAGCGTGTACGCGTATCCGCGGCGGAACAGGATATCCACGTCCATCAGCCGGTAGCGAACGATGGCGTAGGCCAAGCTCAACGGCAGGAGTACCACCGAAAGCACCGCCAGACGGAGGTTCCCGGAGGGCACCGCGCCCAGCGCGTAAGGCACCACGTAGAATACCGTGTAAGGCAGCATGGCGCAAAACGTGCCGTTGCGCAGCCACTTGAGCTGTTTCCGCACAATCGGGTCTTCCGCTTTGCGGTATGCCAGGCTGACCGCTACGCCGCCCAGCAGATAAGGCACTACCGTAAACACCACCCAGATGCGGTTGAGCATCCAATTTAATTCAATGGGGGAGACGGCGGCCTTCAGTGTCTCGGAAGAAAAGCCGATATAGACCAGCGAGAGCAATGCGGCGGGGACGTAGAGGAGTACGCGCCTATAGCGTTTCCGGAACCAGCCGTTCGGTTCCGGGAAGGTCAGGCAAAAGTGTAGAAACACCGTGGGCGCCAACAGGCCGGCCAAGAAATTGCCCAGGTAGATGACTTTGTCGAGGTTGTTTAGCTGGCCGGTGTAGTGAAAGCAGAGCAAGACAAATGACGCCAGGCAGAGCACATAGAAATGCGTCGCTTTCTGCGCGCTGCCGCGGCGAAAGTAAACGAAAAGTCCGATAACCAAGTAGGCGCAGCCGGCCAGGTACTGGTACATCACAGCCCGGTCGCGTGCCACCTCTTCAGTGATCACGCTGGCATCAAACTCCTTGCCGCGGCGCAGGTGGTAATTAGCTCTGGTCCATGTGCCCACGCGGACCAGGATGCGGGTCACGTCCAATGCCTGCTTGACCGGCTCGCCATTGATGCTCAGCAGCCAGTCGCCGGTGTGAATGCCGGCGTTGGCAGCGCCGCTGCGCGGACGTACGTGCTCCGCCTGGACCCCGCCTTGGCGGTCCGCCCAAATCGCGCCATCTTCGGCAAGACCATGAAATTGAAGACGTTGTTCGAAGTTAATGGCGGCCGCGACGACCGCCGCAACGGTCGCGATGGTGAGCAGCGCGGTAGATAATTGGAACTTAAGTTCCTTCATGTTGGCTGCCGGCCGTGTTCAGCGAGACACTTCCTCCCAGGCCCATAAGCACGTTTGATGCCGCGAGAGGAATGCCCTGCCAATTCCAGACTAGCTGATAATCCTATGGCTTCCAAGCTTGGGACCAAGGCCACCTCCGCTTTTTGGGAGAATACACTATGCGGAAGTGTATACCTTTGTGGGTGGGCGGCTTCACTCCTTGCCCGCCGTACTGGGACCGGCGGCCTAGGTGATTAGAACGGTATTACCGGCCCGGCTGAATGCTGTACAATGGACCAGATGCGCCATAGCAGGCGGCAAGCCGCCGAGACCGCGCTTCCACTTGCTCATTTGAGGAATTCATGAGAACCGTTCTGATTGCCACTGCGCTGGCCGGGTGGTCCATGTGGTGTTTGGCTGCCCAGGCCCCGGAGGCAGGGGCGCAGGCGGCGCAGCAGCCGGCGGCATCTCCTGCACCGCAGAATCCGCCGGCCGACGCCAATGCGCGCCCGGCTGCCGGTGCAGCCATCGATCCCGCCAAAATGGCCGCTCCCGCCGCCACAAAGGCTGCTCCGCCAAGCTCGAAGGTCTACGTGATTGGCGCAGAAGACGTACTGAAGATCGTAATTTGGAACAACGCTCCCATGTCCGGGGAGTTTCCGGTGCGTCCGGATGGGGCGATCTCCATTCCGCTGCTCGGAGACGTGACGGTTGCGGAGAAGACCCCGCAGCAGGTGGAGGAAGACATCGCGCGCCGGCTGGTGGATGGCCAGTTGATTCGCGATCCCCACGTCAGCGTGGGGCTGACGGCGGTTCACAGCAAGAAGTACTACATCCAGGGCGAAGTGAATAAACCAGGATCGTACGATCTGGTGGTCCCGACCACGATTATGGAGGGGCTGGTGAATGCCGGCGGATTCCGCGATTTTGCCAACACCCGGAAGATTCGCATTCTGCGGGGCAGCCAGGAGTTCAAGTTTAACTACAATCAGGTGAGCCACGGCAAGAACCGGGAACAGAACATATACCTGGAGCCGGGAGACCAGATTATCGTTCCCTGACACGCGGGCTGGGAGCACGAGGGAATCGGAGGTAACCGACAGCAATATGGGTGCAGCGCAGAATTATGGCAGCGCTTCGCGGCGTCAACCGGACATCGAAGATTACATCGACATGCTCCGGCGCTACCGCTCCTGGATCATCGGGCCGATGTTCGCGGGGCTGGTGGTTTCGGTGGTGGTGGCCTTTTTCTGGCCCGACACGTACGTCTCGACGGCCGTGATGACGATCACGCCGCAGCAGGTGTCGCAGAACCTGGTTCACTCCGACGTCGCCACGCAGATGGGTATGCGGCTGCAAGAGATGGAAACCGAGATCTTGAGCCGCAGCAGCCTTTCGGACCTGATCGTGCACTTGGATCTGTACAAGAAAGAGCGCACGCAGAAGCCGCTCGAGGATATCGTGCAGGACATGCGGAACAAGGCCATTCAGGTGAAGTCTTACGAGCCGACGGCCTCGGGAACCGAAAACCGCGTACAAGCCTTCACGATCTCCTTTAGCTACACGGACCGTTATAAGGCCCAGCAAGTGGTACGCGAGCTGATCGGCAAGTTCGAGGAACAGAACTTGATTTACATGACCAAGACGGCGAGCGTGACCACGGAGTTTTTGGGCGACGAATTGAAGAACGCCAAGCAGCACCTGGAGGATCTGGATCAGAAGCTTACGCAGTTCAAGGTGGCCAACCAGGGAAAATTGCCCGACCAGTTTCAGGCCAACGTGCAGGCGGAAAACGCCGCCGAGGCCGAAGCCGCCAGGATGGCCGACACGCTGTCCCAGGCGCAGGCGCGGAAAGTAATGCTGGAGCAGTCGTTGCAGAACCTGATTGCCGATCAGAGTTTCTATGCGCAACATGGCGAGGATGTGGTGAGCACCGGCGGCGGCACCGGCAGCGGGGTGAAGGGCCAGCAGTTGGTCGCCCTGGAGGCGATTTTGACCCAACAGAAATCGAACCTGGCCTCCATGTTGAAGCTGTACGGCGAGAATTATCCGGAAATCAACTCTATCAAGGCGGCGATTTCGGTTTCCGAAGCGCAGAAAGCGGATCTCGAGAAGCAACTGGAAGCGCAAGCGGCTTCGTCCCCGGATCGGGGCTCGGTGAAAGTGTCGAACCCGGCCGTGCAGGCGCGGCTCGAGGAGCTGAAAAACAGCATTGCCACCATCAAAATCCAAATCCAGACCACGCAGGGCGATATCGACCGCGTGATCAAGAACCAGGGGCTACTGAACCAAAAAATCGCCGCTTATCAGACGCGTATCGAGCAGGCGCCGCTCAACGAGCAGGAGTATATGCAGCTCAACAGCGACTACCAGCTTGCCAAGGCAAATTACGAGGGGATGGTGCAGAAGCGGGACTCCTCGGAAACGGCGAAGGACCTGGAGCAGCACAAGGGCGGCGAGAATCTGGAGTTACTGGACCCGGCCTCGCTGCCGGAACAGGCTACCGATCCGAACCGTCCGGCCTGGGCGGCGATTGGAACGGCTCTCGGGCTGGTGATTGGGATCGTGCTGGCGGGAGCCAGGGAGATGCGCGATACCTCGCTGAAGAATTTGAAAGACGTGCGCGCTTATACCAACCTCCCCGTGTTGAGCAGCATTCCCTTGTTGGAGAACGCACTATTGGTGCGCCGCAAGAGACGTCTGTTCTGGCTGGCGTGGTCCAGTTCCTTCATTGTTGGCTGCCTGGCGATGACGGTTTCCGTTTACTATCACTTTTTTGGCAGGAGCTAGCCACGGCGAGTGCCGGCTGGAGGTAACCATGAGTCGAGTACACGATGCTTTACGCCGGGCCGAACAAGGCGCCCTGTTGAACGGGGAGGAGCCGGCGGAAGTCCGTGCGGAAACGCCGCGCACGCCCGAGTTTCTGCCCGTGAATCGGGGCGCCCCGGCGGCGTCCGCCCGTTTGAGCCTGGACCCCGAAGCGCTGCGCGATGTCGAGACGGTGCCGTTTAATCCGGCGGCGGAATCGCACTTGCTGGATCTGAACACCTCCCACGAAACCCCCGCGGAAGAGTTCCGCACGCTCCGCACGCGTCTGAATCACCTGCAAACGTTGCAGCCGCTGCACACGGTGGTGGTGACCAGCCCGTCGCCGGCGGAAGGCAAGACCTTCAGCTCCGTCAACCTGGCTCTGGCCCAGGCACACCTGACGGAAAGCTCGGTGTTACTGGGCGATTTCGATCTGCGGCGGCCCATCGTTCACAACCTGTTGCAGATCGATCGGTCGCCCGGCCTTTCCGATTACATCACCGGCGCGTGCACCTTTGCGCAGGCGCTGCGCAAGGTGCAGGGCACCAACCTTTACCTGCTGCCGGCCGGCACGCCGGTGAAGAATCCTCTCGAACTGCTGAATATGCGGCAAGCCAAACAGTTGTTCGAGGATCTGCCGCGCCTTTTCAACTGGGCGATCTTCGATACTCCGCCGCTGCTGTTTTCGGCGGACGCGAACCTGCTGTCGACCATGGCGGATGGCACGATTCTGGTGGTCAAGATCGGCACCACCACCTTCGACAATGTGACGCGCGCCATTCAATCGTTGTGCGAGAACAACGTGCTGGGGATCGTCGCCAACGGCGCCCGCGCATCGGAGCTGTACAGTAAGTACACGTATTATTACTCGAAGACCGAGTAAGGGATGTGGCCCGCGGGTGCGATAGAGTCACAGGTTTCGGGGTTGAAGGCCCGTCTTCTTTGAGATTCTCGCAAGGATGGCAGGGCCGAGTTCTTCCGAATCGTGGAACGAGAATGGATAGTCCGCCCATCCATCCTTCTTCATGATTTTGTGAGAGCCCACCGTGCGCTCATGGCGCCACCCGATCCGCCGCAAAGCGCCAAACACGCGCCGCGCCTTCGCCGCAGGCCAAGAACTCATGCAGCTATGTCGAACACGGCATGCGCCGAGTCCGGAGGCAACTCGCCGTGTGCAATCCGGTCGAGAACAATCTCCTGGGCGGCCGACTGAGCTCGCTCGATCGCATCCTGCCTCGAATTGCCGTAAAGGAGAACGTTCAGTTCCGGCACCTCGGCAATCCAACGGCCATCGAGTTCGCAATCAAGCTCGATCGTGAGCTTCATAGCCACAGCTTACCACGACGACCGATTCGCCGGCCCCCGCAGCAGGCTGCCTGTTCCTCCCATGACTCGGGATTGACCGGATCTGCCGCGAACGCGTGGGGTCGGCTCGATTCTACGGGCGCTTACCAGCTAATGGATATATGCGGTGTTCTCTTCGGTCTGATGGCTTGGTGCATATCTCAATGAAGTGAAACCCAAAAGCGGTCACGTAAAATAGTTCTTCGGTATCGTGTTTGACTCTCTGGCCTGAGTACTGCGTGCCCTCGTTTATGTCCTGGATGGTCGGCATCGGAATACTTATCTCCTTGCGGGATTCCACGAGTCGAAGACGCATCAGGTTATCTAGGGCGATATCACACTGCTCTTTCGACTCTCGTCTCTGCGGCCCCAATTCGGTTTCGGCCTCGGCGCAGCTCAGGGGCTCATTTCCAGAGGGTGAGTACCCGATCATGTCCCATACCTGGAAGATTTTCCGATCAGGAAGGCCGTGGCTCCGTATCAGATCGCACTGCGAAGCATGTTCTAGCTGAATTGGAAGAACTTCCGTCGTCAGGATATGCCTGCAGATTCCGTCCAGAAGCCGGTCATTCCGCACGGGTCTGTGACATCCCATCACCTGCGTTAGGAATGGGAAAGACCTTCCCGGAAGCTCGTCAAATCATCTCATTGAGCAGTTCCGGCCTCGGGCGCGGGATCACGACCTTATTCACCAGCATGCCCTTCTGACCCACCACGGCCGCTCCGGCATCGATCGCGGCTTGCACCGCGGCCACGTCGCCGGTCAGCGTCACGAAGGCTTTGCCGCCCAGCGCCATGGCCAGGCGGATTTCGATCAACTGGACGTCGGCCGATTTCACCGCCGCATCCGCGCCTTCAATCAGAGCTGCCACCGAGAACGATTCCAGAATCCCAAGCGCTTCGAGCGCTTCCACCTTGGACGAGCCGGCGATGGCCGGGAAGACGGATTCGTGCAGGTTGGGAATGACGAAGGAATCGATCACGGAAAAATTGCCCGCGCCGATGCCCGCCGCGACGCTCGCCTCGACGGCTCCGACTTCGCCACGCACCATCACCATGTACTTGCCCGAGCAGATGGAACGCGACAGCATGACTTCCACCGACGCCGTCTTGAGCATGGCGTCGGTAACCAGAAAGCCGGCCGCGATGCTGGTGAGTTCGATGAGTCCAATGGAATTGGCGGTCATGGTTTATGCCACTATCTCCACGTATTCGGGGGTGACCATGCGAACCTTGCCGGCGATGCTCGCGTGCACGTGGGCGCCGAGCTTGGAGTCTTCGACGCGTCCGGCCACTTGCCCCTTCTTAATTTTCTGCCCTTCGCGGACCACCGGCACGGCGGCCTCGCCGGCGCCCTGACGCATGCGAATGCGCACCATCGCTGGCGCGCACGCGGCGGGATCGAAGGGCGTCTCTCGCTCATACTCCTCGACTTGCAACCGCCGCCGCAATTGCGACAACGGCACGCGCCGGAATTCTTTCATGGGATGCACCGCGACCGGCTTCTGCTGGACGAATTTCAAGCCGGCGGCGCGGCGGTCGCGTTTGCCATCGTCGCAGGCTTCCTTGGGGTAGAGATCTTCGGGACAGGCGTAGAGCGTGCACAGGCCGCAGGCGCAGCACAGCTCGGACCATTGGTTCCAGATGTCGGCCCCGGTAGCAGTGAAGCCGAGGCTGCGCATCACTTTGTGCGGCTGCACTTCGTAGCCCAGCAGGTAACGCGGGCAAAACTCGGTGCAATAGCTGCACTGATCGCACGCGGATTTGCCGATGTGGTTCATCTCCGGCTGCGAGCGCGTGCGCCGCGTCATCAGGTAGTGGTCGCGCGGGAGCACGATCAGACCGCCGGTGGTTTTGGTGATCACGTCATCGGCGTCGAAGGTGAGGGTGCCCATCATGATGCCGCTGACGAAGATGCCATAGTCGGACACGGTTGCGCCTCCGGCCATTGCCAGCAGGTCGCGAAACGGCGTGCCCACCGGCGCCCACAGCGATTTCGGCTGCGCGACCGCGCCGCATACGGAGAGAAACTTTTCCGTCACCGGCCGGCCTTCGAGGGCCAGCTTCACGTTGTACAGCGTCTCCACGTTGTTGACCACGCAGCCGACCTGGAGCGGAATGCCACCCGGCGGAATCAGGCGACCGGTCGAGCTGTACACCAATTCATATTCGTCGCCCGAAGGATAGAAATCGCCCAACTGCACGAACTCGATTCGAGCGGAGGGCTGGCTGCGCTGGAGTGCGTCGATCGATTCCTGGTTCTTGGTCTTGACGCCGAACTTGCCGGCCTTCGCGCCCGTAGAGTCGATCATCGCCTCCATTCCAGCCAGGATCTCAGCGGGGAAGTGCTTCATAATCTCGGCGTCTTTGTGCAAAAGCGGCTCGCATTCCGCGCCATTGGCGATCACGAATTCCACCTGCGACTTGGCTTTCACGTAGGTTGGGAACCCGGCCCCGCCCGCGCCCACCACCCCCGCTTCGCGCAACTGATCGCTGAGCATACTTCATCAGGATAGCGAATTGCGGCCAGCGTGTTCCGTTCCGCGATTCGCTTGAACGGCTTCGGGTTCGCTACCCTGAAATGTGGATCGCTGACAGGATGAGCGGGCTGGCCGGCACGTTCCAATCTCTCATGCGCCGCGAGCGGCTGTGGATTGCGCTCTTGTGCGCCGTCTACGCCGCGGTTCTTTTGTGGTTGATGCGGCTGCTGCCTTTCTGGCTGGACGAGGTTACGCAGCTCGCCGGAACCACCCAGCCCACCTTCGGGGCGTTTCTCGGGTATCACCGCTACAATGCCGGTGGCGTACCGCTCGGGTACCTGCTGCAATTCTGGCTCATCTCGGCGTTCGGCCTCGGCTTTATCACGGCGCGCTTGCCCTCGGCGCTGGCCAGCCTGCTCGGCTGCCTGGCACTGGCGGGATTGGGCCGCGAGGCCGGCGTCCGCAGCCGGGCCGTCCTGCTGGCGGTCTTCATGATTTTGCCGATTCAATTGCGCTACGCCGTGGAGGGGCGCAACTATTCGCACGGGCTGCTGTTTGCCATCGTGGCCACCTGGTGCCTGGTGCGGCTCGACCGCTCGCCCGGAGTTGGGCGCGGGTTGCTCTACGCGCTGGCGGTGGCTGCCAGTTTCTACTCGCAAGGCTTCGCCGCCTTCATCCAGCCGGGGCAGGTGCTAACGCTAGCCCTCACGCGGCGCTGGCGCTCGTTCGCATATGCCGCCGCGGCGTTCGCGCTGGCCTTGCTGAGCTTTGTACCTTGGTACATATGGACCAAGTCCGGGTGGCAGCAGACGATCGCCACGCTGGCGCTTCGTTTCGAGGCATCCCCTCACGTGGCCCTGGTTTTGCTCCGCGAAATCTCCGGTGACGGGTGGGCGGCCTCGTTGCCACTGGTCGCGGGCGCGATCTACGGATTCCGCCGGATGGAGCGCCGCACTGGACTACTGCTCGCCGGCGGCATTCTCTCCGGCGTCGTACTTGGGCTTTCGGTCGACTA
>Ga0302195_10003736_pt1 | contig 11845 bp, 8 predicted proteins | sample II_Bog_N1_2_FD_198778 | JGI IMG/M metagenome (GOLD analysis project Ga0302195, IMG submission 198778) | Peat permafrost microbial communities from Stordalen Mire near Abisko, Sweden - II_Bog_N1_2 | ecosystem: Environmental > Terrestrial > Soil > Wetlands > Peat | place: Sweden: Abisko, Stordalen...
TCCCGTTCCGCCCGCATTTGTCCGGCCGCCAGCCACGCCAGCGGATTAAACCAGTAAATCAGGCAAACCACCTGCGCCAGTTCCTGCGTCAGGCAATCCCAGCGCCGGATGTGCGCCAGTTCGTGGCGCAGCACCAAGGCCAGGCGTTCCGCCGGCCACGCGCGCGCCTCCGCCGGCAACACCACCACCGGCTTCAGGAAGCCCCAGGTGACGGGCGACACCGGTCCCGCCGCCACCCGCAGCCGCACCGGTCGTTGGATGTGATAATCCCGCCGCAACTGCTCCACCTGTTCCCGCCAGCCCGCATCCTGGCAGTCCGGGATTTGACCCGCCAACCGGTGCAGCCGCAGTCGCGCCGCCAGAAACCACGCCCCGCCCAGCGTCAACCCCGCCAGCCACAGCGCGACCACGCCGCCGCCCCAGGCGATGGCTGGGAATTTCTCCGGTGGTTTGGACGCAGTCGTCCGGGCTGAATTCGGCACGCCCGCCGCCCCACCCGATGGGACCGCTGATAAACTGGCGGGCGGCCGGGCGGCCTTCTGCATTAGGAAAGACAGTGAATCCGGCAGGCGGTTCAGCAATTCCGCCGGGGCCATCCAATCGGGCGCGGACCAGACCGGGGCCAGCCGCCCCAACCAAGGCAGGCACAACAGCCCGAGCAGACTCACGAACCAAGCCAGATGCCGGGCGGCGGCCGCGCCGCGCCGCCAGCCCGCCATGCCCAGCGCCACCAACGCCAGCAGTATAAAACTCTGCCCGGCGCCAGCCGCCAGTCCCCCGCCCGCCAGCGCCGCCATGATTCCGTCCAGATGCAAGTTCATGATTAATTTGGATGAGTGGTGAATATGAGATTGATGCCACGGCACACTGGTGACGGCTGATTTCCCGGCGGACAGGCTGGCAGCCCGTCCCACTTTGTGGTCATCGGCTTCACCGGCCTTCCTTTCCCGCTTGTTTGATGACGTCCTGCAATTTCTCCAGTTCGGCCGGGGAAAGCTTTTTGTCGGCGGCGTCCAGCAACCCCGCCACCGCGTGCTCGACCGCCCCGTTGAAAAAAGTGGCCAGGATGCGTTTCAACGCCGACCGTCCGGCCGTCTGGCGCGATTCCCGGGGCGCAAACACATACCGCGCCCCCTCCTGCCGGTGTTTGACATACCCCTTTTCCTCCAGGATGCGCAACTGGGCGCGCACGGCGGAATAACCCGGCGGCTTCGGCATCGCCGCCCGCACCTCGGCCGCCGTCGCCTCTTCCCGGCGGTGCAGCACATCCATGATCTGCCGCTCCCGGCGGCTGAGCTGGGGTTCGGAATTCATCTTAATGCTAAAATATTAGCACACCCGGGCCGGCCGTCAACCCTTAAATGCTAAAATTTTAGCATACATCCGCCGCGGGATTTCGTCCGTCTGCCGCGCCCTCCGCCAACCCGGCCCATGAACCTGGTCGTGGCCGGGGGCGGCGGTGCCCGTGAAGTGCGCCGGCAGAGCGTTGGCGGCGACGGCGCTTTCGAGCCACGACCCATGGCCGCCGTCCCACGCGCCGCCCCAAAGCGGTGTCGCACCGCACTGGCTAACGCACTCCAAAATGATGGGCCTGCCCGACCGCGGCGGTTGGACTGTTGCACGCAATAAAGGGGCAATGCCCGGCGGGGGGGCTCCCCAACTGTGGAGTCCGGGTTGAAAAAAGCTCATCGCCCCCCCGCCTCCGCCCGGGATTTTCCCCCGGCCGCAAATGGGGATTGTATTCGCGCGGCCAGAATTTATCATGCCCCCCATGCGACGGATATTCATGGCTCTGGTTCTGCTGGTTTCGCTGTGGCTGACCCGGGCGGCGCGGGCCGATGGCTCGGCCCCCATTGCCGGCCGGGTGCTGAAGGTGCTGCCGCTGTTGCTGAATGCCAGGGGGCAGGATGCGCTTTCGCCGAGTCTGTTTGAACGGGACGCCTACCAGATGTATTTGCGCCTGCACACCAACGAGATTGCCGCCGTGCGTTATGATCTGCAGTGGAAGGCGACCGGCCCCAAGGGGGCGGCGGTGAAAATCCAACTGGAATTGCGGGCCATCGCCCCGGATGGCAGCCCGGTGCTGGAGACGTTGCAGACGACGGGGACGGTCCACGGTTACTTCAGCCACTGGTCGTCTTTCAAACTCACCGGGGACGAATACAAAAAGGTGAGCGCGGCGGTGGCGTGGCGGGCCACGGTCTGGTCGGGCGACCAGTTGCTCGGCGAGCAAAAGTCATTTCTTTGGTGAAGCCGGGGGGGCCGCGGGCGTGGCGCCAATCGGTGTCCGGCGAAGGATCGGAAAGCTTGAATTATCCCGGTGGCATGTTGTTTCCGCCATGCGCCCCGGTTTTATAAAAGCCCGCGAAGGAAAACTTGACAGCCCCGGAAAAAGCTGACATAACCACTTTATAAGCGGTTAATACCGGCCTCCCCGCGCGGCGGGAATGGCCCCGCATGAACACCAAGCCCAAGCACCAGGAAATCAGCCGTCACCTGCAAACCGAAATCGCCGCCGGCCGCTTTGGCGAGGGTGCGCGGCTCCCCAGCGAAGTGCAATTGGTCCGGCAGTTCAGCGTGTCGCGCCCCACTGTCGCCCGCGCCCTGCGCGATCTCGAAAGCCGCGGCCTCATCGAGCGCCGCGCCGGCTCCGGCACCTACGTCCGCTCCAATCTTCAGCGCGACGCCACCTTCCGCGTCCTCGGCCTCCTCGTGCCGGGGCTCGCCAGCACTGAAATCTTCCAGATCATTTGCGGCGAAATCGCCGGCCTCGCCCGCGTCCATGAATACGGCCTCCTCTGGGGCGGCTCCACCAATCCCCGCGTGGACACCGACGCCAGCCTCAAACACGCCGAGGAAATCTGCAAACAATTCATCGAGCGCAAAGTCAGCGGCGTCTTTTTTGCCCCCGCCGAATTGCAGCCCGGCCAGGAGGAGGCCAACACCCAGCTCGCTGAATCCCTCCGCGAGGCCGGCATCCCCGTCGTGCTCATTGACCGCGATCTGTCCAATTTTCCCCGCCGCAGCGATTTTGACCTCGTCGGCGTTGACAACCTCACCGGCGGTTACATGCTGGCCGAACACCTCATCAAACTCGGCTGTCGGAAACTCCACTTCGTCGCCCGGCCCCTGTCCGCCTCCACCGTCAACGCCCGCATCGCCGGCATTCGCGAAGCCCTCGTCCGCAACCGCCTCGAACCCGATCCCGGCTGGATTCGCACCGGCGATCCCGCCGACGTCAAATTTGTCCGCTCCCTCGTCGCCGGCCGGCAGGCGGACGCCTTGATTTGCGCCAACGACGACACCGCCGCCGTCCTCCTCCGCTCCCTCGAATCCCAGGGCGTCCATGTCCCCCACGATGTGCGCGTCGTGGGCTTTGATGACGTCAAATACGCCACCCTCGTCAGCGTCCCGCTCACCACCATCCACCAACCCTGCCGGGACATCGCCATCATCGCCTACCAAACCATGATGAAACGCCTCGCCGAACCGGCGCTCCCCGTGCAAAGCATCACCCTCACCCCCCGCCTTGTCGTCCGCGAATCCTGCGGCGCCTACCTCCCGCGACTCCATGCCCAAGCCTGACGACCGCCTCTTTACCAAGGCGCTGGCGCGTGGCCCAATCCCGGATCTGGCCATAAAACCGCCGCCCCCCCGGCGGCGGCACGTCCGGCCCGCGCAAATGCCGGGTGATCCCCATCGTGGCCCGTGGAACCGACGTAAATGAACGCCAGTCCCCCGAAGTCGCCATGGGCGGATTGAGCATTTTTGAGGCCAATCAAAAAACTTGACGGCCCCCGGGGCCATCAATACTATAACCGGCTCGTTTAACGAAAAAAATTGTGAATATCACCGTTGAAAATTTGGCCCCGTGCAAAAAGCTGGTGCGGGTGGAGTTGGCGGCAAACGTCGTGGATGAAACGTTCGCCACCATCACGAAGAATTATCAAAAACAGGCCGTCCTCCCGGGCTTCCGTCCGGGCAAAGCCCCGCGCGCCCTCGTCCTCAAGAAATATGAGGCCGACATCAAGGACGAGACCAAGCGCAAACTGATCGGTGACGCCTACCGCGAGGCGCTCGAAGAAAAAAAGATCGAGGCCATCGGCCAGCCCGACATTGAAGAAATTCAATTCGAAGCCGGCCAGCCGCTGCTCTTTGCCGCCACCGTGGAAACCGCGCCCGAATTTGAACTCCCGGAATACAAGGGCCTGCCCGTCAAGCGCGAGGCCAGGTCCGTGACCGATGCCGACGTGGACCGCGCCTTGGAATTGCTGGCCAAGCAACAGATGAAGTTTGAGACCGCCGCCCGCGAATTGCGCGAGGGCGACGTGGCCGTGGTCAATTACACCGGCACCGTGGCCGGCCAGCCCATCACCAACCTCGCCCCCACCGCCAAAGGCCTGACCGAACAGAAAAATTTCTGGGTGGACATGGCCCCGGACACGTTTATCGCCGGCTTTGCCACCCAACTGACCGGCGCCAAGGCCGGCGACCAGCGCACCGTCAACGTGGATTTCCCCGCCGATTTTGTCACCCGCGAACTCGCCGGCCTCAAGGGCGTCTATCAGGTGGAAGTCGTGGAGGTGAAGGAGAAACACCTGCCCGCCATTGACGACGCCTTTGCCAAAAGCTTTGGCGCCGAGGACCTCGCCAAATTGCGCGCCGGCGTCCGGGTGGACCTGGAGAACGAACTGAAATACAGCCAGGAAAAGGCCGTGCGCGGCCAGCTCATCGGCAGCCTGTTGAACCGCGTGAATTTTGACCTGCCCGAGGTGGTCGTCGCCCGGGAAACCCGCAACGTGGTGTACAGCATTGTGCAGGAAAACACCAAACGCGGCGTGGGCCGCGAGCTGATCGAGCAACAAAAAGAGGGCATTTACACCGCCGCCGCGCGCAGCGCCAAAGACCGCGTCAAACTGTCCTTTCTCGTGCAGCGGATTGCCGCCAAAGAAAACCTCCAGATCACCCAGGAGGAAGTCATCCACCGCATCCAGGCGCTGGCCCAATCCTACCAGATTCCCGTGGAGAAATTCATCAAGGACCTGCAGAAACGCAACGGCGTGAATGAAATTTACGAACAAATCGCGCATGAAAAAGTCCTGCAATTCCTCGAACTAAACGCCCAAATCGAGGAAGTGCCGGCGGCGGTGAAATAATCCCCGCCGGCGGGTTACCTTTGCCCGGACGGAAGCGTCCGGTATTTGACGCGTTGCCCGAAAAAGCGCAACCTCCTGCCAACATGAACCAATTCATCGCCGCTTCGATCCTGTGCGCCACCGCCCTGGGGGCCGGGGCGCAGCCGGCCGCCAGCCCGGCCGGGGTCCGCGAAATGTCGCTCAAGGACTGCATCCAGACCGCCTTGCAGTATAACTTCGACGTGCAGATTCAGCGCGAAAACGTCGAGATTCAACGTTACGGCCTGTCTGGGGATTACGGCGGCTACGACCCCACCCTGAATATTTCCGGCCAGCACAACCATGCCAATCAGGCCCAGTTCATCACCGTGACGGAAGCCAACTCCAATGTCGTGAGCGTCTTGGTGCCCCAGATCAACGATGCGGACTCGTTCAAAACCGATGTTGGCGGAACGTCACCCTGGGGGTTGCAGTATGATCTCTTTGGCAATGTGGCCCAATCCGAGCAGTATCCTTTCAAGTCACCGGAGGAGGAAAACTCCGGCGGCCAGATTGGCGCCACCGTCACCCAGCCATTGTTGAAGAATTTCTGGATCGACACCACCCGGCTGACCATTCTCCTGGCCAAAAACAGTTTGAAGCAATCCGAGCAGGGCGTGCGGCTGCAATATATCACCACCGTGGCCGCCGTGCAGAACGCCTATTACGAGCTGATCTATGCGCAGGACAATGTGAAAGTGCAACAGGAGGCGCTCGCCCTCGCGCAGACCCAGTTGGATCAGGACCGGCAACGGGTGCAGGTGGGCAGCCTGGCCCCCTTGGACGTCCAGCAGGACGAGGCCCAGGTGGCCAGCAGTCGCGCAAGTTTGATTGCCGCCCGGAACACCCTCTCCCTGGACCAGAACACCCTGAAAAGCCTGCTGGTCAGCGATTATTCCCACTGGCACGACACCACCATCCAGCCCACTGAGGAGTTGGCCGCTAATTTACAATTGTTCGATTTGCAGGATTGTTGGAGCAAGGGCATGACCAAGCGCCCGGATTTGTTGCAGGCCCGTTTGACGGTGGAAAGCCAGGGGGTCACCCTGAAATACGACCGCAACCAACTGTATCCCACCCTCGATTTAAACGGCCAGTATGGTTACAACGGCGACGGTCGGGTTTACAGCGGCACCTTCGACCAATACGGCGAAGCCAACCATCCCTTTTACTACTATGGCGCCTCCCTGTCCCTGCCCCTGAGCAATACCAAGGCCCGCAACACCCTCAAATCCGACAAGGTGACGCTGCGGCAGGAACTGCTCACCTTGAAACAGCTTGAACAAAACATCATGGTGGAAATTGACAATGACGTGCAGCAGGTTGCGTCCGATTACCAGGGCGTGCAGGCTTCCAAGCAGGCGCGGATTTACGCCGCCGCCGCGCTGGACGCCGAAGAAAAAAAATATGCCGTGGGCAAAAGCACCACCTTCACCGTCCTCCAATTGCAAAGCACCCTGACCACCGACCGCGGCGCCGAAATCCGCAGCATCGCCAATTACAACGAAGACATCGCCAAACTCGCCCAGCAGGAGGGCGCCACCCTCGACGAGTTGGACATCAACTTGGAATTGAAGTAATCACCAAAAGTTCCACGCTCCGCGCCACACCACCCAGCCCCCGAGCAGAAAATTGGTGAGGGCATGGGCCGTCATCGCATCGCCCAAACGATTCTTCCGCCACACCAGCCATTGATAAGCCGCCCCGCAAAGAATGCCGGCGATCCATTCATTGTGCGACAGCCCGAACACCAGCGCCGTGGCCAGAAACGGCCCCGGCAAAAACCGGTTCAACGGCACCGCCATAAAATCCGGCTTGGCAATATAGCGATAGAGAAAGGAACGATAAAAGGCCTCCTCCAACGGCGGCACGATCCAAGTGGAACCCAGGATGCGCACCACAACATAGAACCGGGCCAGCAGGGGGTGGCCGCCGAACTGGAACAGCGGATTCCAGGGCCGGGCGGCGGTGGCGGGAGCGTGGGATAATCCCAATTTCACCCACAGCGTGTCCTGGGTGGCCCAACTCCCGGAAATTCCCACCCACAGCACAAGCACCCCCACGCCCACCGCGACGGCCTCCCAACTGAAAGTCCAGCGCATTTCCGGGACATACGGCCGCATTTCCCAAATCAGCCAGGCGCCCAACAACGTTTTGACCAGGTAAATCCAGTAGCGGGAATCCTCCCCCACCTTCCCCTGGCAGCCCGTCAGCAGCAGAATGATGACGAACGGCACGACCCGCACCAGCGCGGGGGATTGGGAAAAATATTTGCCAAGCAAACGCATACCGTAATGGCGGTTATTGCAGAATTTTCCGCACGGCTTTCACCAGGGCGGCGGCCTCGGCGTCGGTGCCAATCGTGATGCGCAAATAATCGCGCACCTCCGGCGGACTGAACCAGCGCACGAGAATTTTGTGGTCCCGCAGCTTTTGCAGCCATTCCTGGGCGGGAAACCCCGGCGGCTGGGCGAGAATGAAGTTGGTTTCGCTGGGCGGCACCCGAAAGCCCAGTTGGGTCAGCGACCGGCTCAACTCCGTCCGGGTGGCGATGATCTTCTTAAAGTTTGCCCGGTAATACCCCAGGTCGTCCAGCGTGGCCGCCGCCGCAATCTGGCCCAGGCCGTTGACATTGTAACTGTCACGGATTTTGTGTAGCGCCGCGATCAAATCCGGGTGCCCGAGCGCATAACCCACCCGCTGAAAGCACAGGGAATACGCCTTGGAAAAAGTGCGCGCCACCAGCACATGCGGATATTTCAACGCCAGCGCCCCGGCGTTTTCCGCCGCGAAATCCACATACGCCTCGTCCAGCACCACCACCTTTTGTTGCGCGCGGCACAGCTTCTCCAGCGCCACCGTGGGATAACCCCGTCCGCTGGGCGCGTTGGGCGTGGTCACCAGCGTGAGCGCCGCGTCAAATTTCCATTGGCCGCCATGCTTGAGCGCCGTCACCGCCGGCAGGCTGAAATCCGGCTTCAACGCCACCGCGTTGCTCGCCGCGCCATGAATATCCGCCAGCACCGGGTAAAGCGAGTAACTGGGGGTGAAGTATTGCACCATTTCGGGCGGGCGCGCCCGTCGGGGCGTGACCTGCGGCTCCACGAACGCCCGGACCGCCAGCGCGAGCAATTCATCCGAGCCGTTGCCGATGATGAGATTTTCCGGCTGGCAGCCATGCAGGGCGGCCAGTTTTTCGCGCAGCGGCGCGGCGGTGGGGTTGGGATACAAGCGCAACCGGCCATCCACGGCGGCCCGCACCGCCCGCTGTACGCGCGGGGAGGGCGGGTAGGGATTCTCGTTGGTGTTGAGCTTCACCAACCCCTTGATCCGGGGCTGCTCGCCCGGCACATAGGCGTGCAACGCCCGCACCAGCGGGCGGACCAAATTTGTTCGACGGCTCGAAATCATCGGCCCCCATTCTCCCCAAAAACCATAAAAAGTCGAATCAAACCGCACTCGTGCGCCCGGTCGTCCGGCGGTCCCCGTTTCAGTGCTTCAAGGCGTCACGGTCCGATAGAAACGAATCCCGGCGTTGGTGGCGCCGGTGTCGTTATACGCCGGCAACCCATTGGTGCCCGCCACTTCGTTGGTCAGTGTGGTCCAGTGGGACAGGTCCGCGCCCGCCTGCACCTCATACCCCGTTCCGGCATTGCCGCCGCTGAACGTCAACTGGATGGTTCCATCCGCCAACACCACCGGATTATTGATCTTAACCCGGGCGGTGGCCGACGGCGGTTTGACCGCTTTCACCGTCCTGCCCGCCAACGCCTGCGCGGCGGGCGTCACCGTCAGAATATTGGTGGCATAGCTGATCGTATAATTGGTCGGGTTGAACGTGCCGCCGATGGCCGCGCTGGGCGTGACGGTGTAGCTGCCGACGGCGGCCGTGGCCGCGCCGCCATTGTTGCTCACCGCCAGGGTCACCGTGCCAATCGTCTCCCCATTCTGCAAATTGGTGGCGGTGAACAGTGTGCTGCCGCCGCCAAAGGTCAGCGTCTGCCCATACGTTTTGCTTTCGGGGCTCGCTGTGACCGTCAGCGCCACCGGAGTGATGGTCAGCAGGCCGTTCTGCACATTCATGATATAGTTGGTCGCGGACAGGGTGCCCACATGAATATTGATGATGTTAAGCCCGACCGGGCTGGTGGCCCCCGCGCCCGTTGACACCATCGACGCGCCGCTGATCACCGCCGCCGTGTCGCCATTGACAAAGCCCGAGTAACTGACCGTCAGGACCGGGTTGGTCGCCCCGTAGGCGCGACTTTGCGGAGTGGGCACCACCGTGATCACCCCCGGGTTGACCGTCAGCGTGCCCGGGGCATAGGCGATCGTATAATTGGTCCGGTTGAACGTGCCGCCCGTGGCCGCGCCGGGCGTGATGGTGTAGCCGCCCGGTACCGCCGTGGCCGCCCCGCCATTATTGGCCACCGCCAGGGTTACCGAGCCAATCGTTTCCCCGTTTTGCAAGCCGCTGCTGGTGAACTCCGTGTTATAGCTGCCAAAATTCATTGTCTGGCCATACCCCTTGATGGCGGCATTGGCCGTGACGGTCAGCGGGGCCGGGGTGACGGTCAGCACACCCGGGGTGTAAGTGATGGCATAATTGGCCGGGTTGAAGGTGCCGCCCGTGGCCGCACTGGGCGTGAGGGGGTAACCGCCCACCGCCGCCGTGGCCGCGCCGCCATTGTTGCCGAGCGTCAGCGTGACCGAGCCAATCGTGTCCCCACTCTTCAAACCGCCGGCGGTGAACTGGAGGCTCCCACTGCTCATGGCCAGGGTCTTGCCATAGACCTTGGTGGCAGGGGTGGCCGTAATCGTCAGGGGAGCCGGGGTGATTGTGACGCTGACATTCCCGGTGACCGAGGAGTAATCGGTGGTATCCGTCGGCGTAAAGGTGACGGATGCACTAAAGGTGCCGGCCGGCAGGTTCGTGGCGGGTGAGTTGAAGGTGAACGTGCCGGGCAGCACCGCTCCCGCTGAGTTGGTCACGATACCGCTGAGGGTCGAGGCCCCCACGGGCTGGCCGTAGGTGAGGCTGGTGGCGGATAGACTTCCCTCAATGGCGCACGTGGTGGCGGGCGGCGCCAGCACCACGGTGAGCGTGCCGTTGGTGAGGTTGAAGGTGTAATTCGTCGAGGTCAACGTGCCCGGCATGTTGGTGATGACATACGTGCCCACCGCACTGGCGGCAGTCGCCGCCGTCGTCAGCGCCGGCACCCCGCCCACGTCACTGTGACCCAGGCTCTCGCCGTTGACAAACCCGGTGAAGGCGGCGGTTAAGATCGGCGTCGGAGCCCCGTAAAGTTGGTTTGTGTTGTTGGCCGTCACCCCCAGCACTGCCGGAGTGACGGTCAGTGAGCCATTGGCATAATTAATGGCATAATTGGCCGGGTTGAAGGTGCCGCCCGTGGCCGCACCGGGCGTGATCAGGTAGGGCGAACCGGCCACGGTGGCGTTGGTCGCGCCACCATTATTACCGACGGTCAGGGTCACCGAACCGATGGTGTCCCCATTCTGCAAACCGCTGGCACTGAACTGCGTGCTGCTGCCCAGGGCCAGTGTCTGGCCATAGACCTTGGTTATGGGGTTTGCCGTAACTGTCAGCGGGGCCGGGGTCACCGCTAGGGTTCCATTGGCCAGGCTGAAAGTATAGTTGGTCGCGTATAAAGTGCCCAATTGACTCGTAATGACATACGTCCCCGTCGGGCTGGTGGCGGTTGCTCCGACCGTCAGCACGGGCGCACCGCTGATCACCGCCGCCGTATCGCCGTTGAGGAAGCCCGCGTAACTGACCGTCAGGGACGGATTGGCCGCCCCGTAGGCCCGGCTCTGTGGGTTGGCCGTCACCGTAATCGTCGCCAACGCCACCGTCAGGGTGCCGTTGGTGAGGCTGAAGATGTAGTTCGTCGAGGTCAACGTGCCCGGCGCGGCGGTGATGACATACGTGCCCACCGGACTGCCGGTGGTCGCCGCCGTGGTCAGCGCCGGCACCCCGCCCACGTCACTGTGGCCGAGGCTCTCGCCGTTGACAAACCCGGTGAAGGTGGCCGTCAACGGCGGCGTGGCTGTGCCATAGCGTTGGCTGGTGTTGTTGGCCGTCACGCCCAGCACCGCCGGGGTCACCGTCAGCGAACCGTTGATGTAGGTGACGGCATAATTGGCCGGGTTGAACGTGCCGCCCGTGGCCGCACTGGGCGTGATCAGGTAGGGCGAACCGGCCACCGCCGCCGTGGCTGCGCCGCCATTGTTACTGGCGGCCAGGATCACCGAGCCGATGGTCTCTCCATTTTGCAATCCGCTGGCGCTGAACTGCGTGCTGCTGCCCAGGGCCAGCGTCTGGCCATAAACCTTGGTGGCGGGGTTCGCCGTGACCGTCAGCGGGGCCGGGGTCACGGTCAGCGTCCCGTTGGTGAGGCTGAAGGTGTAATTCGTCGCGGTCAACGTGCCCGGCGTGTTGGTGATGACATACGTGCCCACCGGACTGCCGGCGGTCGCCGCCGTCATCAGCGCGGGTGCGCCGCTGATCACCGCCGCCGTATCACCATTGACAAACCCGGTGAACGTGGCGGTTAAGGTCGGGGTCGGAGCCCCGTAAAGTTGGTTCGTGTTGTTGGCCGTCACGCCCAGCACCGCCGGGGTCACCGTCAGCGAGCCCGGAGCATAAGTGA
>Ga0302195_10003740_pt1 | contig 11834 bp, 11 predicted proteins | sample II_Bog_N1_2_FD_198778 | JGI IMG/M metagenome (GOLD analysis project Ga0302195, IMG submission 198778) | Peat permafrost microbial communities from Stordalen Mire near Abisko, Sweden - II_Bog_N1_2 | ecosystem: Environmental > Terrestrial > Soil > Wetlands > Peat | place: Sweden: Abisko...
GAGCAAGGTGCGGGGGAAAGGTTTCCAATCGACCGCGCCGAACCATGTGTCTGTGCTATTGCGCCAATTCTGCAAAAACTGCGCTTCCGCCCCGTTGTGCAGGGAACTGTAGGACGGACCTTGGTTGATGTTCTGCGAATATCCGGCTCGGAAGCTGACCTTCGCAACCGGAAACAAGGTGAGGTTGGTGTCCGTCATTCGCCGCACGGTGTTGAACAGATGCGGCGCGTGCTGCACCTGCGGAAACGTATAGCCGTTCGACGTTACGCCCGCGGGTATCAGAGGATTCCCGAGCAGGTCGTAGTCGAAATACTGCCGGTCGCGCCTGAACATCCCCTGGAAATCGTAAATCCTCCCTTTGGACATGCGCAGCACGGTGTTGTTCTCCGGATCGCCGCCATAGCCCATGTTCGTCGCCATCAGGCTGTCGAACAGGAACAAGTGCGGCGCCTTCGGCACAGCATGCATCTCCAGCGATTGCTGAAAGATCCGCGAGCCGCTGTGCAAATTGACCAGCGTGTCGTACATGGGCAGGCTGCCGCTTTCATCGGAGATACGGCCGCCCACATCGATCGACTGATGCACAGCATAGCCTTCACGAACGGTTTCCTTGGGCTCCGGCGCATTCTGCGCTGCCGCGCTCAAAGACAGAACGATTGCGCCAACTCCCAGGGCCGCTGCGAATCGCAACAACCCATGACCCGAGAGGTGGGAGGACTTGCACATTGAAGATCTTGACTGCATTGCGTTCTCCTTTCCTCACCGGAAGAAGTTGTAGGCCGTGTTGGAGCCGTGGATTTGCGTATGGCAGGTGGTGCAGGCGTTGTATTGCGTTGCCTGGTTATGAACCGGGCCGCCCTGCTCCGAACTTGCATTCGGAAATTTCGTCAGGTTCACCGACGAGTGGCATTGCAGGCAAAGAGTATTGACGTTGCTCACTTTGAGCATGCGCGGATTCGGCGACCCATGCGGCGAGTGGCAGGCGACACAGCCGCCGGTCTTTACCACTGGGTGCTCATACGCATACGGTCCCGCCGTATCCGTATGACATTTCGTGCAGATCGCGTTCTGATCGTCCGTCGTGCGCAGTTGCTGCGGCTGGAAGGTGCCGTGCGGATCGTGGCAATCGGAGCAACTCATCAGCCCCTCGTTCACCTGGTGGTGAAAGGCCTGCGAGAAGGCCGGGCGCACATTCTTGTGGCAGGTGTAGCACAAAATGGGCTGATCCACTTTCAGCAGGTCGGCCTTGCTTGCGGACTGGTGAACGCTATGGCAACTCAGGCAGCTTACACCTGCTTCGGCGTGCTTTGAACGCTCGAAGTTGGCGTGCTTCCCGGCGTGGCATGTCAGGCAGGTTTCATCCGTCTCCTTTGCGGAGAGGTTCTTGAACTGCCGGATCTTGGTTACGTCGCCGCCACCATCCACGTGCGCTTTGCCGGCCCCGTGGCAGCCCTCGCAACTGATCCCCTGGTCCCCGTGTTCAAGGGCAAGGCGCTGGTGAGGATTGGAAGAGAATTTCTTTGCGACCTCGTCGTGGCAGGTGGCGCAGGTCTTCGAGCCTACGAAATCGGCGGAGTTAGCCGACAGGGCTTCGCTCGATGCCGCAGGTTGAAGCTGTTTGGGAGTTGGCTGGGCCAGACCTGACCTGAAAACAAACAAGCAAACCAGGCCAAGACTCGCACAATAAAGCACGCGTCGCATACGCATTCACCTCGAAGACGGGCTCTTCGTAACAAACTCGCCAAAGCCAGAGTGCCCTCACCGGTAACCTTGGTAAGTGACGCGACTATCAGTATTGGGTGACGGTCGTCACGGTGAATTGCGAAGTCTTGGCGTTCAGGCCTTTATTGACCACCTTCGAGATGCGCACTTAAGAGAGAAATCCAGATCTCTGTGATCCTCGTTACCCGCCACAAAATTGGCGTAGGGCAGGTCTGCTGTCCGGTTTCTGCTGTGCGCGATGGCCGCTTGGGGCTGTTTGCCTTTTCAGGATGAAGAACGCCTGTAGGTTTAATACTCGGCGATAATGTGTAAAGCCAGAATCTCTCCCAGCTACATGAGGGTTTCCCTGGCCAAATTGGCCGCCTACTGGCTGCACGCGAAAAAGCCGGGTGGTGGCAATCATTGAGCAAGATGGAGCACAACTTTCAAACTCCATCGGTGCTTTAGAGAGTATGGTGTGTTCGGGTTTCAATGGACTCTGAGTGATCCATGAAAAGACTCTTGAACTCAAGATTCGCGCTGCTTTTTCTGCCGCTGCTTCCGGCTCTCTGCGTTCCAGCATTGGCGCAAGAGGCAGGCTTCGTTCCGTTGACCATCGACAACCATATACAACCCGCCTCGAGCAGGAACTTCCTCGCAGATCCCCGGATATTCAATGCGGAGTTCTACAGAAAGCTCTATCCTCAGCTGCATTTGGCCAACGACACCGATGCAGCTCGCGACTGGACAAGCAAAGGAGCAGGAGCTTGCCGCAGGGGCTCATTTCTTTTCAACGCGCGCGATTACTTGAGCCGCTACAGCGATCAGACGAAGGGGGATTGCGTTGCAGCGGCAAGACACTTTGTTGTCTTTGGATTCAATGAAGGCAGAGCGGGCGCCGCCGATAGCTACTGGGTGGTGTTCGACTTCAACTACTATGTGGATCCGGCGATCAATCAGGATCTGAACAAGGCTTATAGCAGCCATGTATGGGACTTGGCCGATCTCGAAATCCATTGGCTGCAGCATGGCATTTCAGAGAAGCGCGGCGCCTCAGCCTTCTTCAACGTCAGGGAATATCAGGCGCGATATCCCGATGTTCCTCGCGACCCGGCGCGGGCAATCGCTCAATATGTGACTGCGGGTCAGGCAAGCGGAATGCTGGGACGAGCACTTTGGGCCGATCCAAACGCGTGGAATGCGCTGGTTCAGCAGACCGCGCCACCTGAGGTTGCCGCAACGCCGAACGACGCGTCGCGCACGTTTACAAGCGCACGCGGGGTTCCAGTTCAGGTTGTCGTGAAATCGCCCGGCTGGTATCGGGCGGCGCTTTCGCCAGCATGGAAGGTACTGAAACCCGATCAGATTTGCACAGTGCCAGCGCCCACTGCGCGCGACGATCGGACGATGATCCAGAGCTTCCTGGATCGCATGGCCACAGGCAGCAAGGCTCCGTGCCGGGTGGTGAGGCTGGCGCCTCGGACGGCTTACCACATCGTGCTGCCTGCGAATTTGCCGCAGCAGCAAGACTGGGTATTGAATCACCTGCCCCATCTCAGAATTCACGATGCACAGGATTTTGTGTTCGATGGAAATGGATCGACGCTTTACTTTACTGGCTCGACCGGCGCTTTCAATGTTGAGAACTGCGAGAGAGGGATCATTGAGAACCTGGTGATCGATTGGGGAAGCCCGTTTGACCCTAACCCCGCTTGGCGAGGCCCCCTCTTCGAGGCTCTTGGGACGATCAAGAAAGATTCAGCCACATCCGGGCACATTGAATTTGATCCTGGGACGCGGCTGCCGAATAACTTCTCGCCCTTTATTTATACGTTCCATCTATGGGACAAAGCCACAGGGCGGATGGCTCAAGAAGACGACTTGCCAGGGCCAACCGATGACGGCTGCGATGCAGGTTGCGTGGCTCGGGAAAAACGCCCGACGCAGGCGATGCACTTGAAGGGGCTCTCGCTTTACCCCAACTCCAACGACTCGGGAAAATGGGTGGCATCGAACCTGGCTCGATTTGCCAATCGCTATGTTCTTGTCTATTTTTCGCGATTCCAGATGAGCGCGATGAGCCTGTTGAATAGCGGAGACCTGCGCATCATTGGCTGCGCGATTCATGCTTCTCCCTACATGGGAATCGCGGGTGGGAGTGGGCATCGAGGTTTCTCCATCGAGAATCTCACCATCACTCCGAGCCAGGGGCGCCGCCTCTCAACCACAGCGGACGGCGTGCACTTGACGGGGACCTCGGGGGACGTCATCGTCGACCACGCCACAGTTGAGGCCCTGGGAGATGATGCCATCAACATGGGAGTGGTCTGGGATACCCTGACAAAAGTCACGTCGTCGAAATCCTTCTCTATGACAGGCGCTGATGGGCCTGCGAATCCGGGCGAGACGCTGGCATTCTTCGATGAAGGCCTGGCGTTTCTTGGATCGGCGCGAGTTCAATCGAGCGCGGGCAGCGAGACACGGACAATTGAGTTGCAGAATGGTGTGGACTGGCTCAGACCTGGCATCAAGGCGATCGATATGACCCATATTCCATCGCACTTCTACATCTCGAATGTGACGGTCCGGAATAAGATCGGCCGCGGAATGCTAATTGGTGGGTTCCACGGACTAATCCAGGACTCGACTTTCGATTCTGTCACCATGACGGGAATCTTTTTTCATTTCTCGAGCTACTGGAGCGAGGGAGCGCCTTGCTCGGACATTGCGATCCGGAACAATCAATTCATTCGCACACATGTCTCAAGGGGCTTCTACCAATCGGGAACAGGGATGGGAACCTACCCGCATCGGAATGCGGCGATTTCTGTCGCCAGCGAAGTTGCAACCAAGTTCAACAAGACCGACGACAACTTCAACGGCGTCTATCCTGTGTTTCAGGACATCGAGATCTCGGGAAACACGATCCAGAGCCTTGCCGGTGCGGGAATCTACATGGCTGGCGTTGCAAATATACATACAGCCAAGGGCACGCAAGGGATCCTTCGCAATCGATTCACCGGTTGTGCGCCCGTTCAGCCTACAGACCCGCTACGCGCCTACTTCGGTTCCGCATCAACATCCGCGGTGGTGCTCAATTTCGTCGATGGCATGTCACTGGACAACAATCAGGCAACCGGACATCCGACCTGCGCGGCCCAGGTGGATGACTCGTCGAGCAGCAAGATAAGCATCTTGAATGGCCACGCCCGATAGCCCTTCCGTACCGACATCTCGGCAAGTGTGCCCTGACCAGTCTGGTTATGATTCTCGCATGACGAGAACAGTGAGATGACCGCGTCCTCAGACTTCGGTCATCCTGGTCCTCAATAGAGACTTTTGGCGTAGCCGATTTGCATTGTTCAAATTTGTCGCCAATCGCCGATCTGTTTCAAAACCGTTCGTTTTGCCGCGCTTCCCGGTATTGTTGCGACTTGGCGCATAACCCGGTGCAACATCGAACCTAAGGCCGGCGGCATTTCATTGGACAACGAAGCATGTGGGTTTAATGTTTGGCGATTTTTCGTGAACCGAGAATCAGTCAGGGTTGGAACGGACTCCAATGGAATTGCCCTAGAACCGAAATCCGAACGAGAATTGCAATTGCCGCCCAGGCATCGCGACCGTCGGCTGCATGAAAAGCGAGGAACGAATGTTGCCCACGCAGTTAGTGAAGTTTGGGTGATTGAGAACATCGAAGGCCGAGATACCTAGTCGATCACCTTGGCGTCGTCAACCTTGCCCTTTCCCAGCTTGAAGTCATGGTTCCAGAGGGCGTCGACATCCTGAGTGCCCGAAGCACGCAGCGTATTGCGGCCAACACCGGCCGGGCGGGCGTTTCCTAGCCCGGTGTTGAACACATCGGTCCCAGCCAGCTCCGTGAAGGGCGTGCCGGAGTAAATCGTGGTGCCCAGGCCAAGAGAAAGCCAGTGGTCGCGATTCACCGTCCCCATCATATTGAAACGATGCCGGCGGTCAAAGTTAGACGGTCCCCACTCCAATGAATTGAGATTGTATTGGTCTTGCGGATAGGAGCCGATGCCTCCAGTGTTGTCATAGGAGCGGCCCAGAGTATATTGCGCCTGGCCGGAAAACCAACGCCCTGCTTTCCCGCGGAGCGCGATGTCGAGCGCGTTCGAGCGGAGGCGTCCGCCCGCCTCGATCTGTTGCACGAAGCCCAGAGAGGGATCGGGAAACGTGAACGAACTTTGTCTGAGCTGCCACGCACAGTATCGCGGACCGTTTGCCTACCAGCATCCTCCAGTGTCGGAAAATTGTCTGGGTTGCCACTCCCTTCATGGATCGCCGAACACCAATCTCTTCTCGGTCAGCGAGCCTGCGCTGTGCCTGCAATGCCATACAGGCCACCACAACGGGGCCGGGCTGCCAGTTGCCGATCGCCGTACAAACTGCCATAGCTCGATTCACGGCACCGATGTTACAACTCCGAGCGGAGGCAGGCGATTCATCGACAAGTGACAGTGGGGAGTTCCCTCGGAGCCCGCACAGCCGCCAGTCGGCTCCGCCTCGGCATCCGCGCATCTGGCGAATGCCTCTCCTGGTTCTTCGTCGCGCAATTCGAACTATGCTGTGGCTGCTGCAAATGGCTCGGCAGCTGCGCTTGCCTCTCGATTGCGGCCCTCTCCGGAAGTTGCCGCGCTCCTTGGCGAAGGAGCAACTCCTGAGACTGTTGACCCATCGGCATCCCGGTCATTGACTCCAGCCTCATACCGGTTCCTCCACGTCTCGGGCTTTGCTGGCCGGGTGGGAGAGTTCGACAGCCTGGAACAGTCGGCAGGAGCAAATGTCACTTCGGCATACGTTTTGCCGCAGAAGCATTTGACCCTGGTTTCCGAAGGCACTGCTATCACCGGCAACGATTGTTCATTCCGTTTGCAGTTTACCATCGGCGATCAGCTGAAGGCGGGAATCGACCTGCGCAGTTTGGTGCAGCAGCAGGATCACTATCCTGACTACCTGGCGGTATTGTCGTCGGACTTCGCGACGCCCGGCGCGGTCACCGACTCCATCCCCGCAAACGCAGTGTTCTCAGTGACCAGAACGCTGGGAAGCGGATATGCCCGGGTGAAGACCCCTAAATGGCCGGTTCATTTATTCGTCGAGGGCGACTGGCAGGCGAGAGCCGGGCAAACACAGCTTGCGTACTTGGACGAAAACACCACGCCCGCTGTTTATGTCGGCGGTTCGAACACACCCTGCGGCCAACTCTACCATGCCGCGTCTAAGTACCAGCCGGTCAATTACACGACACGGAACGTCACCGGTGGAGGCGACGTGGAATTGAAGCGCATCTTGCGGCTGTCCATGGAACATACGTTCAGCGTATGCGTACGGCTAAACACACGGTTGACTTATTGAGGCGCGGAAGTTTAGAGGTTTGCGGGATTGTGTCTTGCGGCCCATGCGGTAGGGGTGAGATCGGCGACGAGTTGGATGGACCTGTCGGCAAGTCCTGGCAGGATCTCGTTCAGGTATTTGCGGACAGGGATAGCAAGCCTGCGGCAGCTTTCAACCACGGAGAGGATCGCGGCTACACGCGGCCCGGCCTGTTGGCTGCCGATATGGATCCAGTTCTTTCTGCCCAACGCTACGCCGCGCATGGAATTTTCCGCCAGGTTGTTGCTAAGTTCCAGCTCCGGGTATTCGAGGAAGCACGTCAGTTTCTTCCATAGCTTGACCGTGTAGGCGCAGGCCTCACCTGCCGCACTCTTCGGCAAAACGTTCGTACTCAGCTCCAGGATCTGGGCGTGGATTTTGTCGAGCAGGGGCGGAGCTTCCAGCTGGCGCAGCAGATGACGGGCAGCGTGATCGATCTTCTCGGTGCGCGCTCGGGCATCGATGGCAAACAGCTTATCCATCAGCTCAACGATGCTGATCGAGGCGGCATCCAGCTTGTTGAGCTTGATCGCGTCGGCAAAACCCCGTCTCGCATGGCTCTTATCCAGAGCTCTGGATAAGAGCCACATTATCTGGAGAGAGGATTTATCCGGAGTGTTTGCTGAAGCGTCGCGCCGAAGCTGCTTCAAGCTGTTTTCTTCGCATCTTTCGCTCCAGATAACCACGTTAGAGAGTTTCCAGGAAGGCAAGGAGCTTCGGCGATGGATGCCATGGCCGCCCTGATGCGGTTTTGAGGCCGGCGCGATTCCAAAAAGCGTCGAGAACGTCACGTTTCATTTTGAGGTTGGAAGTAATATAGCGGCTGGTGGTTGCGACTGAAGCATGTCCGAGATAGTCCCTGATGACGGAGACATCGATGCCCGCCTGCAACAGTGCTACAGCACAACTATGGCGCATGACGTGGGGACTTACTCGGAGTGTACGCAAGTGAGGCATCGATTCAGAAGCCTTGCGCACATACTTGCGCAGCAGATAGGCCACGCCATCGCGGGTCAGGAGACCGCCGCGAGCATTTCTGAAAACGGGCTGTTCTCCGGCGTCTGGGTTGACGATCCTGCGTAGCGCTTCTGCCGTCTCCGGCCAGAGCGGGCAAATGCGTTCTTTGCGTCCTTTGCCGAAGAGGCGAACTTGTCGCGGACGATCAAGGTGAAGTTCTCGGAGATGAACGCTCAGGGTCTCGCTCACCCGTGCACCGGTGTTGTAGAGGAAGAGCAAGAGCGCCCGATCGCGCACCCCGTACGCAGATTTCGGGTCTACAGCTGCTATGACCGCACGGGCTTGCTCCGGTTCGAGATATGTTGCCACATGGACAGTTGCTTTCTTGGAAGGGAGAGCAAGGATTCTGCCGTACTGTTCAGCGCGACCCAGATCGTAGCGTAGCAAATGCCGTGCAAAACTCCGCAAAACAGCCAGACGATAGTTCCGCGTCGCGGCGCAATTGCCCCGGCGAGATTCTACGTAGTCCAAAAAGGCAAGCACGGCATCTGCCCGAAGATCGTCCAGAGTTAGGTCTGCGGCGGATCCGTTGCGGCGATGCGCCAGGAACAGGAAGAACAGCCTGAGCGTGTCACGATAAGCGCGGATAGTGTGGCCGCTGGCTCCACGCACGCGTTCAAGATAGTTATGGAAGAAGCTCTGGACCAACGTCAAGAGGTCATTCTGCTTCTGTCGTCTCTTCATTAGAACTTTTCCCCTGTTGGTGACTTCAGATAACGACGCCGCAACCTGTTGCCCGCCAGTTCGAGGAGTTCGGGGGTGGCAGTCAAATAGGTTTCGGTTCCAAGGATGTCATCGTGGCCCATGTATGCGGACAACCAGGGAAGACGCGCATGAAGGTCCGCGCCCTGGCTATACCAGCGACTCAGCCGATGGACCGCGAAGGTGTGGCGAAGATCGTACGGACGCGGCCCTACACGACCTCGTGCCGGCTTCAGACCGGCCTTCTGAAACAGCTTTTGCAGTGCGTGTCCCGCGGTGCCAACAGGCAGAGTTCGGCAGTTGACCCCAACGAAGAAGCGGTCGTCTGGCCTCGGAATCGCACCAGTGAACACCTGCCGAGCCACAAGATACTTTTCCATTTCGCGCGCTAGTGAACGGTGAAAAGGGACCCATCGCGCTCTGCCTTTGAACATTTGCACGAACACAACACCCGCGTGAGTGTCCACGTCATGTATGTGGAGACGAAGGGCCTCGCCGAAGCGGATGCCCGTGCAATACAACAGCAAGAGGAGCATCCTGTATAAAGCAGCTCGGAACGGTGGCCGCTTCAACATCGTGGTGAGTTCGAGCAATCGCTTTATGTTGCCTTCCGACAGCACGTAAGGCGTAAACGTGGATTCGGTGGGCAACTGCGGCCATAGTGGCTCATGAACAAGTGGGCAGGCCGGGCGCCGTCGTAAGTAGGAACAGAACTGTCGTAGCACAGCCACGTCCATCGAAACGCTCACAGCCTTGCGTTGTGGCTTGCTGGCAAGCCATGCAACCATCGCCTGGCTGAGGCTCCACTTGCGATGGCGGGCAGCATATTTCAGCACGAACCTATCGAATTCCAACAACGTGAACTCAGCCCTTTCATAGCTGTAGCCCAAGCTCCGCTTAAACAAAAGGAACTTCTGCAAATCGTTGGACAAGGAACTGTGGAAGAGCGCCTTCATTTCGGCACCGGAAGTGTTACTCCCCGGAGACGCCGCAGTGCCACACGAACGTATACCGAGGTTGAGGAGGGTCGGCGGTGACCCAGGATGTCGCTGACGACTTTAATGTTGGCGCCTGCATCGACCTGTCTGCTGGCATGTGAATGTCGAAATGCATGTGCACCAATCACCTTGGTGGAGATTCCGGCCTTCCGTGCATATTCGCGAATCCGGTGACGGATTGCGCCGCTGGTCAGTGGGTTGTACGGTATCATCGTGCTCACAAATACGCGCCGGGCATGTGCGCATGAAGGACGTTCGCTCTTCAGATATGCAGCCAGCGCTCTCGCGATTGGAGGCAATAAAGGCAGTTCAAGCTGGGCGCCGGTTTTTGGTCGACGCAAGGAGATGATCCCAGATTGCCAGTTCACGTCCTCAAGTTTCAGCGCTAGAACCTCGGCTGCGCCCATTCCGTAGAGTGCCATCATCAGGAGCATGGTGAAGTCGCGTTTGCCGGGTGATTGTGCTGTTGAAATAGAGTCCATTATTCGCTTCACGTCTCTCCATGGAAGAGCACGTGGTGGCCGTTCCGTCATGCGAACCCGTGGAGCCAGGACACAGGCCGCTAAATCACGTCGAAGCCTGCCAGTGCTGCGCAGGAAGCGCAAGAAAGACCTCAGAGACGTGCAAGATCTGGCAACAGTCCGCCTGGACATGTGCTCTGCCTGTTGCCTGATGAATACGTCGATGTCGGAAACTGTCATCCTGTTCACAGACTTGCGACTCTTCCGAAGCAGCGACATAAAAGTGCGCACATCATCCAAGTCTCGGCGAAGTGTTGCCTCTGCAACGCCGCGATGGCGGCGACGGAATTCGCAATACTCCTTAAGAAGAGGTGACATGGGAGCAGGAGCGCGCTTTGGACTCCACTCCGGTAGAGCGGCCCCAAGAGCGCGGATTGCATATGCCCATGCGTGGAGTGCATTTCTGGCAATTCGACAACTGCTGGCGCTAACCGGTCCCTTGGTTCTGGGTCCCACATATGAGCGAGCAAACCGCGATGCTCCCTCCAGAGTCAGTTCAGCAACTTCATCAAGACCGAGCCGCTCACAGTAGGCGTAGAAGCGTCGGACCCAATCCAGATAGGTTCGTGCCGATCCAGGAGAGATATCGCCACTGCGCCACTGCCACAAGACTTCCTTCTCGCGCTTATTCAAATGACCGAATTGCTGATTCACAATGCGACCGACGCGACATCTACCTCCGACGCTTGCCAGTATTATCTGGAGTCCGTTACCACTTCGGTTCCCGCTGGCGCCACTCTTGGGGAGCTATTCCAGATAATTTCTTTCTCCAGATAATGGCTCCAACACGCCGCATGCACCATCTTCCCACCCCACGGACAAAGACCCGTCCGTGGGGGCCCCGGGATCTTCGGGCCGCCCACGCCACGGACGTACGAAACATATCCGTCTGTTTGCAAAATCCCCTCGAATCCGGCGTGCAGGCAATCACTCGCTCCACGCGGGGAAGATCGGCGGGCAGGGTCTGGCGGCCAGGATGCTTGCGCCTCTTCTTCTTTTCTGGAGTAGGTGGCAGCGCGTTGCGCTCGCTCTCGGCGGCCACTTCCGTGTTGCTGACGCCAGGCTCGAACTCCAACAACTCCAGTTGCAAATTGCTTAACTTCTCGCTGCCAGGGCCGTACTTGGCGATCCGCTGCAAGCGTAGCTTCTCTTCAAGAAGCTGGATCTTCAGCTTTGAATACTCAAGTTCGTTTGCATACGCATTCAACTTGCCCGTCACGGAGGCAAACAGCGACTCCGGAAGCTGCGCTTTCAGTTGTTCGAGAAGGTCGGAGGAGAGAGAATAACTGTTGCCCGGAGTGGACATCGCAGCAGGTTGGGCAGCCTCACTCACGATGTCTATTTCATAACAGAACAACAGCACGCATGCAAGCACTCTATGCAGTGTTTATGCGGTGATTCGTAACTCTGCAGGTCCCTCCGCATTCACTTTGCGATACCATCGCCGATTCCTCGTTTGCTGCAGATCGACACCACCAAGCAGAAGCGTCAGTCCTTC
>Ga0302195_10003744_pt1 | contig 11828 bp, 11 predicted proteins | sample II_Bog_N1_2_FD_198778 | JGI IMG/M metagenome (GOLD analysis project Ga0302195, IMG submission 198778) | Peat permafrost microbial communities from Stordalen Mire near Abisko, Sweden - II_Bog_N1_2 | ecosystem: Environmental > Terrestrial > Soil > Wetlands > Peat | place: Sweden: Abisko...
TGAACAGAGAGAGAAACTGACCGCGTGTCAGCCCGGCGGTGGTCGGTGCATCCGGTTCACGGAAACATTCCCCTCCAATCCTTACCAAGGCGTAAGCGATGAAGAAAATTCCAGTCAGTGCTCCATCGGGAAGCCGTACCCGGGTTCGGAGGATCCAGAGTAGAAGAAAAAGAAAAACTCCCTCCAAGGCAGCCTCCAGCAACTGCGACGGAAAGCGGGGGGCAAGTTCCGTGGCGAGATAGGCCCGCAGAGCAGGCGAGGAAGCCACTCCCTGAATGATCGCATCAGGGGATGAAAAGGAAGGGTTGATCTCACCCGCCCGGTCGAGCACAGCCTGCAGACGATCCGTTGGATAGAAAAGGATCTCCTTGGGAAATTGGACGGCCCAGGAGACATCCGTGATCCTTCCATAAAGTTCGCCGTTAATGAAGTTGGCACAACGGCCGAAAAAGACCCCCACGGGGCCAACGACAACGAGATTGTCCGTCAGGTTGCAGAAGGAGATCCGATGATTTTGGGCATACCAGAGAGTGAATAGAGTCAGTCCGAGAATTCCTCCGTGACTTGCCATTCCTCCATCCCAGACCTGAACGATCACCAAAGGATTGTGAAAAAAACGGGCCGTGTCGTAAAAAAGCATGTACCCGAGCCTGCCTCCGAGTAGCACACCGAAGAGCGCGGCCATCGTGATAAAGTCCGCCACCTGGTCAGGTCGAAGATCGGAATAACCCCTCACGGCTAGTCGCCGGTAGAGCAGGATGCCGATGACGAAGCCGGCCAGGTAGGCCATTCCATACCAGCGAATGCCGATGCCTCCGCTGAAATGAATCAAAAATGGACTCAGATCATGAATATAGTAAGCCAAACACATCTTCCTGAAACTCTCTCGAAATTCACTTCCCGCAGCAATTTCTTTGACATGAAATCGCAAACAACCGTTATCATGCACGGATCGTGAATCGATTTCTCACCCCCCTCTCCTCTCTCCTGGTGATCCTGGTCACCCTCTCTTTCACCTCTTGCACCACGGTCGAAAATTACAGGTCACTCTATTTTCCTCAGAGAGTCATGGGTCCCTACACCCGGATGCTGCATCATGGCATTCCCAAGTCTTCTTCCACCCAGACGGTGGAGCAGACGACTGACACTGATGGAAAAACAGTGGTCAAGCCCCAGAATTAATTCCAAGGCCGACCACTGAGATTCTCAGGGAAGACTTTAAAAGATTCTACTTACTGGGGCGGTGGTGGCATCGCAGCCCCCTCCCCCTCGGATCCTCCAGTCGGATGGATCTTTTCAAGAATCGGTGCAATGGAGGGATCAGCCTTGAGCATGGCGTCTGACATTGCCTTGTGAATAGCCTCCCTCGCATCCTTACGGGCCTCGGGGGTTGTGGCTGATTGTTCAGCTGCTTTTGCAGCGACGACAGCCGGGTCATCCTTTGCCTTTTCATGGGCTGCTTTGAGCTGCGCCTTTTCCTCAGGAGTAAGGTTGGCAAATCCTGGCGGTTTCCCCTGGCCATCACGATTCATCAGCGACTGCATGGCGGGTGCATTTGTCGAGGGAGTATTGGTTCCCCAATCCTTGTGTTTGCCATCGGGACGATTCCCGTCACCCCATTTCTTGGGAGTCATCTTGTCAAGAATCGGCCCCACGGAGGGATCAGCCTTGAGGATCGCATCATGCATGGCCTGACGGGCTGCATCCATCGCCTCATGCGCGGCTTTCATCTTCTGATCCAGTGTCGGATCCGCTGCAATCGCCTTGTCATGGGCGGCTTTGAGTTGCTGCTTTTCCTGGGGGGACAAATTGGCCATCGGCCCACCATGATTATCCATCGGAGGGGGCGGATTGTTGGTTGGAGAGTTTGTTCCTGTCTGGGCCTGAATGGGCAAAGCGACCATGCAGGAGAGAAGGATGAAGGGAAGTGATGGTTTCATGAGTGTGTCAGATTGAAAAATCGTTTTTAGGGACTTAGTCCTCTTTGGATTTCTTGATCTTCGCAAGAACCGGCTCGAGGGTAGGATCAGCTTTTAGGAGTAAATCATGCCGGAGTTGCACGAGTGCTGCATAGGACTCTTTGACTTCTTTACGGGCGGCGGCAAGTTGCGGATCCTGATGGATTTTTTCCATGGCGGCTCGGAGTTGCTGACGTTCGCTCTTGGTAAGATCCTCCCAGACTCCTTTCATGTGATGATGACGGTGCTCCATCTGGTTGGAGTCCACTATCGTGTTTGTTGCGGTGTTTGAACCTTGGGCATTTTGAGCCACAGCTAGTGTGGAGGCGGCCATGGGGATCAGCGTTGCTGCCAGAAGGGCAGCTATCTTGCGAATGTTATGGGGTGTTTTCATCTATCATTAAAACACCACCCCTCAAAAAATGTTGCGCTTTATTTGTACTACCACCGAACACTAAAGCTTTTCAGGAGTGCCAAGCAGTTGGGAAACGCGTTGAAGCAGTCGGCCGGCAGCACCTCCGTCAAGCACACGGTGGTCGAAGCTGAGCGTGAACTGAGCCTCGGTCACGGGAACAAATTCCTTCTTATCAGCATCCCAAGACGGGGTGATTTTTCCAGCACCGATGCCGAGCAGCAGCGTCTGCTCCGGGAGAGGAATAGGCGTTGCCATGGTCAGTCCGAAGACACCGTAGTTGGTAATGGTGGCGATGGAACCACCCGTGTCGGAACCGGGAAGCCGGCGGGCGCGGGCCAATTCGACGAGGCGGTTGTAACGCTCCACGAGATCTACCAGAGGAAACTGATCGGCATGTCGAATAACAGGCACCAGCACGCCATCCTCAGCCTCAACGGCAAAACCGATATCGACCGAGCGTGGATGGATGACGCGATCACCGATCAAACGTCCGGCCGTGGCGGGCATCTCGGAAAGGGCGATTGAAAGCGCACGGAGGGCATAGAGCGCGGGGCCGGCCTTCACCGTCTGCTGCTTGCGATGCGCCAGCAAAATGTCGAGTTGCACGGGCAGAACCACGGTTGCCAGGGGACGTGTCCAGCTTCGGCGCATAGCGTCGGCAACTGCCACACGCATTGAGGAAGCGGGGGAAATTGTATTGCGCTCCAAATCCTGAAGAAATCGCTCCAGATCATCGATCGTTACGCGTCCGCCCGCTCCGCTTCCGGCAACACCAGCCAGATCCGCAGCGTGCAATCCAAGCTCGGCCATGCGTGCCTTCATGCGGGGAGAGAGGAATGTCGCTCCTCCGGCGTGGGCAGGAACAGGCAAGCCACTCACCGTCGGCTTCACGGTTTTTTTCCCGGCCTGAGAAGTGTCTCCTCCCGAATTCTGCTTTTTCTTGGGCTGCTCCACTGGTGCTGGAGGAGCATCATTGAGTCCAAGACGTTCAGCATCTTCCTCGCTGATCTCAAGATAGCCGAGCGTGGCACCCACCGCATAGCTCTCCCCGATGACCGCGCTCAATTCCTTGAGTATCCCACCGCAGGGGGCGGTGACAGCCATCACGGCTTTGTTGGTTTCTACTTCCAGTAGATCGGTATCCGCTTCCACACGATCTCCCACGGAGAAGGCGGCACTCACAATGGTTGCCTCGGCGATGGATTCTCCAAGCTGCGGCATGATGATCGGCAGGAGCGGCATAGAATTTGAGGGTGATGGGAACATTGCGGTTATAACTCCAGAAGTTGACGGAGGGAATTAGCGACGGAGGAGGCTGTCGGACGATGGGTTCCCCAGAGGGCAGGATGATAAGGCACTGGGGTTTCGCGGGCGTTGAGCCGTTGCGGTGGGGCATCAAGAAGCCCGAATCCCTCGGCGGCAACCCGAGTGATCACTTCGGCCGCCACCCCACCCCAAGGCCAGTCTTCACTGACGACAAGCAAGCGCCCGGTGCGGGCCACGGAAGCCAGGATCGTGTCGGTATCGATGGGCTTGACGGTACGTAGATCGACAACCTCGATGTCATAACCATCCTGCGAAAGTTCCTCGGCGGCGGCAAGAGCCTCATGAACCATGGCGCTGTAAGCAACTACCGTGGCATCCCGACCGGGACGGGTAATCCGAGCCTTGCCAAAGGGAAGGGCCTCCTCGGGGAGTTTTTCCGCTTTCAGATGGTAATAGAGAAATTTGTGCTCGCAGAAAATTACGGGGTCATCAAGGGCGACAGCCTCCAGTAGCATCGTATAGGCATCTTCCACAGTCGCCGGGGTCATCACGACCAAACCGGGATAGTGAGCGTAAAGCGCCTCCATGCTCTGACTATGGAAAGGACCACCACCGGGGGTTCCTCCGCTCGGAAGTCGCACCACAAGCGGGCAGGGCGTCCCAGTACGATAATGGAGCGTCGCCGCCTGATTGACGATCTGGTTCAACCCACAGGTGGAGAAATCGGCGAACTGCATCTCCACGATGGGGCGCATTCCCTCCACTGCGGCACCAATGGCCATACCGACCATGGCGTCCTCGCTGATGGGGGCATCAAGGACGCGGCCCGGAAATTCCTTGGCCAGATTTTTTGTTGCCTTGAATGCTCCCCCGAAGCCCCCTATATCCTGACCGTAGATAAAGACGCGGGGATCCTCAGCAAGGACACGCTGCTGGGCCAGACGAATTGCTTCAAGATAGGTGATGCTCATTCCTCGTCCTCCCCTGAGAGATTACGGCCGACGACTGCAAAGGCATTCCAATCCTCTTCGGCGGGATCTGGTGCCGGTTCCCTGAGAACCTTGCCCGCTGTCTCCTCCACTTCCTTCTCCACAGCGGTGCGCCATGAGGAGAGCTCGGAATCGGTCACCCATCCATTGTTCAAAAGTTCCTCAGCTGCGAGATCGAGGCAGTCACGACCAAGCGGCGACTCTTTCAAAGCAGCGGGAATATAGGAGGCATCATCATGCTCTCCATGACCGACCAGTCTCAGCAGATCGGCCACCACAAGCTGTGGCCCCTCGCCTGCGCGGGCTGCAGCGACGGCTTCTCCGAGCACCTCCAGGCAATCGATCAAATCATTTCCAACTGCCCGGCGACCTCTGATGCCATATCCGGCAGCTCGTGTGAGCAGATCATCACAGGCAAACTGCCGGTCATTAGGAGTGGAGTAGGAAAACTGGTTGTTCGCGACCACGACGACAATCGGCAACTTCTCCACGGCCGCCATGTTCATCCCTTCATGGAAACTGCCGGTGGAGGTTCCTCCCTCGCCGATACAGGTGCCTCCCACGACGCCGGTTTCTCCGCGGAATCTTTTTGCAATCAGCCCACCGCAGACCGTTGAAACCATGGCACCCAGATGACTGATCATGGCGTGATACCCTTCGGAGGGACGTCCCCGGTGAATATTTCCATCACGGCCACGCATTGAACCCAGTGAGGAACCGAGATAGGTGCGCAAGGTGTCGAGAATCGTGTCACCAAAGGCAAGTCTGCCTGCCTGATCCCTGATCAGTGGAGCATAGATATCACCGCGCCGCAGATGCACGCCGAGGGCGACACTGAGGGCCTCCTGACCGCGACCAAGAAAGACACCTCCAACGATTTTTCCCGAACGGTACAGGGCGGCGAGTTTTTCCTCCAAAATTCTGGCTTCAAGCATCGTGCGGAAGGAGCGGCGGGCAATCTCTTTGGTGACGCGCCCCTTTCCATTGCGACCGTTGCCAAGGGCCTGAGAGGAGATAGTTTGGACAGGACTGGAACCCTTGGTCATGAGGGGATGAAGTATAATGAGGGAAATTGCAAAGAGACAACACGGGAGTGCGTTGTCCAAGATCCACCCCGGCTAATGCGGCAACGACTTGCAGAGCAGAAAAAGGAAAACGGAAAGCACGGCGCAAAGCAGGAGAAACTGAATCCGTGCCGAGCGTTCTTCAGGACGTGTCCTGCGACGGGGAACGGATGAATTCCTTCCAGCAGCGTACCGCTTGTCTCTGGGACGGCTGAAACAGTCGGCTGTCGTCGCCGTTGCCACGGCACGCATACGGATCATCTCACGCTGCTTGCGTTCCTGTTCCTCGATCTGTTTCGGCAACTCGGCCACGCGACGCTTCATTTCCTCCTCCTGCTTTTTGAGTTCCAACTCATGCAGGCGAATCTTCTCCAACTCATCGCTCAGCCCCGAGTTGTTGGGATTCCGTGAAGGGACAGATTTTCGGATTGGACGAAGTCCACGTCGGCCAGGTGATGGGTTCGATGCCATGAAAAAAAAGTTTCTGATGGATGAATCGTTCTGTTTCTTAGTGTGGTGAGGCAGTGAGTAGATGCCAGATCCAGACAAAGAGAGCAATGGTTCCAAGACTCAGCAGAGGGAGTGTAAATGCCAGTCCGTTGCGGAGCCAATAAACAAATCCGGCGTCACCGCCTTCATGAAAGAAAGTTTCTTCTTCGCCGAGTATTGCAGGCTCGATTTCGCTGGAGGGTGCAATTTTCGCATGGGAGCGCGCATAGGCCGAACGGGCGTCATCCACGGTGCCGAGGGCACGAGTCAGTTCCTTGGGAAGATCGCGCCCGTTCCAAGCTTTGGGATCAATCGCGTCCAGATTGTGAAGATGCTCGGAAAAGGAATCTTGAATAGCATTCAGTTGTTCAAGACGGCGCTGCGCCTCCTCAGTCTCCCGTTGCACAACAATAATGGCCCGCGAGAGCTTGTCAGCCACCTCATTGCGGCCGTGCTCGAGTTCCTCTTGTTTACGGGTCAATTCCTCAAGGCGCAGCTTTTCCTTCTCAATCTGATTCTGTCGCTCACGCAACTGCACAAGCTCCGACTGCGCCCGCTTAACTTGATTCTGAAGCTCTTCAGCCGACGGGCTCTCATCGAGATCCAATAACTCGTCACCATTGTTTGGAAAATCTGACATACCACTACCTGTAGCGTAGTGAAACGGTTTTGACCCGAAAAATCTTCTATTAGGAGGATGTTTTTTAACTTTTCCTCACCGCCCCCCAAAGAGAGCCGACCCGACCCTCACCAGAGTGGCCCCCTCCTCGACAGCCACCGCGTAATCTCCGCTCATTCCCATGGAGAGTGTCGCGAGAGGAATTCCAACCTGAGCGGCAAGCCGGTCGCGCAGTTCCCTTAATTTCGCAAAATAGGGCCGGGCAGCTTCCGCTTCCTTCACCAAAGGGGCCATGGTCATGAAGCCCTCGACCTGAATTCTCGGCAGGGCAAGCAATCCTTCCAGTTCGCGTTCGAGTCCCTCGGGAGTAAAGCCATGCTTACTCCCCTCACCCGAGACATTCACCTCCAGCAGCACCCGGGGAAAAAGCCCCATCTCGCCGGCAACACGATCCACATCACGGGCGATTTCACCGGTATCGATGCCATGAATGAGTTCAAAGCATGGCAATGCCTTACGTACCTTGTTGGCCTGAAGATGACCAATGAAATGCCAGCGCAGCCGCGAAGGAAGAGCTGGGATCTTGACGAGTGCCTCCTGCACCCGACTTTCGCCAAAGAGCTCCTGACCAGCTTCCTGAAAGGCTTCTCTAACAAACTCCACTGGATGCTTCTTGGAAACAGCGACCAATTTCACATCATCGGGATTGCGACCTGCCCTTTCAGCGGCGGCATAAATATTTTCCCTGACCAAATCAAATCTTTCCATCAGCGCTGTCATGAGTAAGAGAGTAGTTTATGGAACTGCTTAAGAATACCAATCACAGGAAGAAAAGGTACTATAACGGCGAAGGAGTTTTGGTATGTGGCGAGGAGGAAGAGCGATGGCTACCTTTAGGTAACCAGAGCGATGACGACACCGCTACACGCCAAAAGAACAAGCCAGATAGTGTCATTTCTGATGGTGATTGGTATAAATCTCATGATGCTTGTTCCCGCACATACGGGTATTCTCTCCAATCATGAACATAGAAAGCTTCAAAGTCTTCTGTGATCTGTGCGACACGGGAAGTTTCTCGCGGGCTGCGGAAGCCAGTGACATCACCCAGAGCGCTGTCAGCCAGCAGATACGCAATGTGGAGAAGCAGTTCGGCGTTCCTCTGGTTGACCGGAGCAGCAATATCTTCACCCTCACTCCTGAGGGGTTGGTCTATCTCGAAGCCTGCCGCGACATCCTTGCGCGCTACGATAGCCTCGGCACACGCTTCCGTATCGCACGCGGAGCCTTGGACGGTGAACTCCGCATTGCAAGCGTCATCAGCATCGCCCTGCATAACCTTCCCCCTGTCCTGAAGCAGTTTCGCAAGACCCACCCCGGTGTGGAGGTCAAGGTGAACTACCGCAAGGCCGAGGAAATCTACAGTGCCGTCCGGGATGGACACGCGGATCTGGGGCTGGTCGCCTATCCCAAGGCACGCCCCGGCATGCGCGCCATCACTTGCTGGCAGGAACGCTTGGTTCTGGTGCTGCCACCGGGACATCCGCTCTCTGGCAAACGCCCAATCACACTCAACCAGCTTCAGGGGCAGCTATTCGTGGCGCTGCTTCCGGAGACCCCGACCCGTCAGCATCTGGACAGATTCCTCAAAAAAGCTGGAGTCAAGGTCACCTATGTCGCGGAACTGGATAATATAGAAACGGTGAAAGCTGCCGTGGCGGCGGAGATAGCCCTCTCCATTGTTCCCGAGAGTTCGATCCGCCAGGAAATCAGGCAGGGCACCCTGACCTCGAGACTGATCCAGGCAGATCGAATGTGGCGTCCGATGGGGGCGATCACCAGACGCCCTCTTCCTGAAAAAGCCTCTCTCCTGGAATTCCTGAGCCTGCTGACCCCACGAGCCAAGGCGCTACTTCCACTGAAAACGAAATAGAATCGTTTCGGCTTAAGGATCGGCTGATTAAATCAGCGCTTCCTGTAATCTCAGGCGTGCATCTTTTTGGTTTTGTGTCAGGGTGGATTTCATTATGTCCCGTCGTCTTCCTGCCTTCCCGTTGACAGCCATCGTGGCGTTCCTAATCGTCCAGAGCCTCTCAGCCCAAACTGCCGCTCCGACCAACCCGCTCATTCAGACGAATTCCCCACTGCCCGTGAGCAATCCGGTGACTGCAGCTACACCGGTTGTTACCACCACGAATGCCGCACCACCCATGGGCATGCAGAAACCGCAGGATGGGGCAGGCAAACCCGGCGAACGCAGCAGCTATTCCTCCGTCCATGTGGACGGCCCTTACATCGCCATGACTTTTGATGATGGACCACACGCTACACTGACTCCAAAGCTCCTCGACATTCTCAAGGAACGTCACATTCACGCGACCTTCTTCGTCCTGGGCCAGATGGTGAAAGCCCATCCCGAAATCCTCCAGCGCGAAGTTGCGGAGGGACATGAAATCGGCAATCACACCTGGGATCATCTTCCTCTGACAAAAGTCGTCTCCAAAGAAGGGGGACTTACTCATGAAATCGCCGATACCTCGGCCCTCATTAAGCAAGTCTCAGGCAAGTCCCCCGTGATCCTGCGTCCCCCCTACGGAGCCACCAATCCCCGACTCAGCCGGGCCATCGAGAATGAATACGGCATGAAAGTCATTCTCTGGTCCGTCGATCCCGATGACTGGAAGGATCCTGGCTCGCAGGTGGTAGAATCACGAATTCTTAACGGATGGAAGGATAGCGGCGGTGCCAAACCCGGTGCCATCATCCTCTCTCATGACATTCACAAGGGAACGGTTGAGGCCATGCCAGCCACCCTCGACGCGCTTCTGGCCAAGGGTTACAAATTCGTCACCGTTTCCGAGTTGATAGCACTGGAGAAAGCCCAGCCAGACAAAGCTCCGACAGCGACTCCCGCCCCAAAGCCCTGACGAAAAGAGTCGGTATGAATTGATACCGCTAAGGTCAGACAAAGGACTGGATAGACTGCACAAAGTGCAGCCCTGAGTGTAACGATGGGCGAACCGATCGGAAGCGAGTGAGTCAAAAGAACTAGTCAGAAAGTCCAGTTAGCTATGAGAGATGGTATTAGCCTTTCAGCACTTTTGTCAGGAGAGCCAGGGCCTCATCCGCCTCGGCCTTGCTGATATTCAGCGGAGGAAGCAACCGGATGGTCCTCTCGCCCGAAGGGATGACGAGCATCCCTGCCGCCATTAACTCCTTTGTCATCCGGATGGCTGGCGTCACAGCGAACCCCTCCACCAGCGGCAGATCGTTCAACTCGATCCCGAGCATCAATCCAATCCCCTTGATCTGCCTGATAGCGGGAATGCCATTGCGCAAGCAAGTGTGCTTGAGATTTTCCAAAGAGGATTTGAGGTAGGCACCCATTGTCCGTGCATTCTCCAGAAGATTCTCCTGCTCGATAGTCGAGAGCACGGTGAGTCCCACCGTGGAGCAGAGCGGAGATCCGCCATAGGTCGTCCCGTGAGTTCCGGGGCCGAGAAGATTGCAGAGCTGCCCCCGTTCGTTACCCTCGCTGTCGGCGCCAGCAATCCTTTCCCCAACCCAGAACGCTCCCAGCGGATAGCCATTGGCAATCCCCTTTGCCCAGCTGATACCATCAGGTTCGCCCCCCTCGGGAACGATACTCCTCCACGCACACCAGTCACCGGTACGGCCGAGACCGCATTGGATTTCATCAAAGAGAAGCAACAGATTGTGCCGGTCGCAAAGGGCACGGGCTCCCCGGAGAAATTCCGCCGTAGCAGGATTGATCCCACCTTCGCCTTGAATCGGCTCCAGCAGAATCCCAGCCGTCTTTGGAGTGATCCCCGCTTCGAGGGCCACCAGATCATTGAAGGGCACATGAAGGAAGCCTTCAACCAGCGGAGCAAATCCGACTTTTACCTTTTCCTGAGCCGTGGCACTGATACCGCCAAGCGTCCGTCCGTGAAAGGAATTGGAGAAGGTGATGATCTCATGCCGTCCCGTTGGAGAGCCGAACTTTCGGGCAAGTTTATAGAGCCCTTCGTTGGCCTCCGCCCCGCTATTGCAGAAGAAGACCTTCCCCCCGAGTCCCACAAGCCCGACAATCTTCCGGGCGAGTTCTGCCTGCGGCCTGTTCAGATAGAGATTGGAAATATGAATCAGCCTTCCCGCCTGTTCCGAAAGCGCCTTGGTCACAGCCGGATGTGCGTGTCCGAGTGAACAGACAGCGATACCCGCACCAAAATCAAGGTAGGCTTTTGCCGACTCATCCCAGACGCGGGTTCCCTCACCACGCACAAGTTCCAGGTCAAACCGCCCGTAGGTCGGCATGACAAAATCGTGATAGAGATCGGCGGTGGTGGGCAGGCTCATGGGAGTTTTAAGAGAGAGTATGATCTCGCGCAAAGACGCAGAGACGCAAAGGAATTCTCTCAGGAAATCCCTCGGTAAAGTTTGGCCTTTATTTTCACCTCTCTGCGCCTTGGCGTCTCTGCGAGATAACTCCCTGTCACTTTCTCTTTTTATAAAAGCAGCTGACGGAAAGCTGCTTCGTCAAGAATTGTCACACCGAGTTTATTGGCTTTCTCCAGCTTGCTTCCCGCCTCTTCTCCGGCAAGAAGATAGGTGGTCTTGGCACTCACCGAGCCCGACACTTTCCCTCCTTTCAAGCGGATCATTTCCGCTGCTTCTTCCCGTGAAATTGAAAGCGTTCCAGTAAGTACCCAGATTGTTCCACGTAATTTTCCATCGGCTGCTGGAACGGCATCTTGAGGATCGCGTTCGCCGAAATTCAAGCCAACCTCGCGGAGCTTCTCAATCAGGGCCAGAACCTCGACATCACGAAACCATGCATGAATGGCCGTCGCCATGATTTCACCAACTTCCTCGACAGACTGGAGTTCCTCAGGCGAGGCGGAGGCAAGACGATCCAGCGTCCCGAAGGCACCAGCCAAGGTGCGGGCAGCCGTCACACCGACATGGGGAATACCGAGCGCGGCCAGCAGTCTCCAGAGAGGCTGCACCTTGCTTGCAGCAATGGCTGCG